>ERZ1292630.2997-Hain-H41-02um-R3-2997-length-15224-cov-6_pt1 | contig 15224 bp, 8 predicted proteins | sample MGYA00564408_ERZ1292630 | MGnify/ENA primary metagenome ERZ1292630 (study PRJEB36523, sample SAMEA6512641) | groundwater metagenome | collected 2019-01-08 | study: AquaDiva: Metagenomics assemblies of 32 groundwater samples | reverse complement strand
CGAGCGGTTGGTTGGCGTCCACCACTTGATCGGCAACCGGCTCCAGCACGGGCGGTTGGTTGCTTTTTACGATGGTGAAGAAATCGTTGGTCGTGCCATCCTCGCGGAGGAAGATCGCATCAAGCCGGTCGCCGGCGATGTCCAGCACCAACGAGCCAAGCTTTCGCAAACCCTTGATGTACATCGCCGGATGATTGAACTGTCCGTTGGCAGTCTCTCCCGAACTGCCGGCGACTACATAAACCGTTCCTTGGTGCGGGATCGGGCCACTCTGGGGCTTTTGGTAAGCGCCAGTCTCGCCTTCCCGCCCGCTCCCTGCGTCCAGCTTGTTGGTCGCGTTAAATGCTCTGGCGAAACCATAATGCTGGTCGAGCAGAAAAGACCGCTCGTAACTGTGGCTATGGCCCGCCAGAACCAGGTCCACGCCGGCCTGCTCCAACACCGGCAAGAACACCTGCCGCATTTCGACCAACTGCGTTTCGAAATCCGAATTGTGCGAGCCGCGGCTGTACGGCGGGTGATGCCAGAAGGCAATGGTCCAATCCGCTGTCACGTTCGCGAGATCGCAGGTGAGCCAGGTGAACATGGCGCCGTTCGTCGCGCGGCTGGCGGTCATCGAGTCGAGACAGATGAAGTGGATATTGCCGTAATCGAACGAGTAGTAGTGCTCCGTGCCGGAAGCGATTCCTCCCGCTTCGCCACTCTTGGGCAACGTGAAAATGTCGAAATAGGGATAAGTGTCCACGAAAGCCGACGAACTGGCGGTGTCGTGATTGCCGAGCGTGGGCCAGAGGACGGACTTGCGGAGCATGTTCGGGTACATGTTGAACAGCGTCGCCTGATACTCCGCGTCCGTACCTTCGGGGTAGGCGTTATCGCCGAGCATGAGCCACAGGTCGGTGTGGCGTGCACTGTTCGTCTCGTAGGCGTCGCGAACCCGGCGCGCACTCAGGGTGCCGGTGCCGGAATCGCCGAGCACCCAGATGCGCGTGGGCTTGGGGGTGCCGGGCATCGGCGCGGTGACGAAAAAGTGGTTTGCGTTCGACCCGGCCAGCGTGGCGACGCTGCTGCCAACCGAATAGTAATAGGTCGTGTCCGGCAGCAGCGCGGTGAGTTTGATCTCGTGTTCGGTGATGTCCGATGTGTCACTCGTCACCAGATCGAGATTCACGAGGTTCGTTCCGTAGCGCACCACGCTGTCGGTCGCCACGTCGGTACCCCAGCGCACAGTGAGGTTCGTGTGCGAACCGTTTTGAAGATAGGGTCCGCGTGTCACGGTGGCCGCCGGCACCCCGGCAGTGGACACAAGCAAACTCAGGGCTACCCATAAGGGCAGTCTTGGCGAGCCGCAAAACGAATTTGAAATCACTTCAAAACGGAGAAAGCGCAAATCCAGCAGCTAAAAAGCGGTCGCCTTTTCCGCGTTTACTGCTGCTAGATTTGCCCTTTATGCCAACGGCTTTTCGGCTCCATGTCAGAACCAACCAGCTTACCGCTGCTCACGGAAATCATCGGTTATGATGGACTTGGCTTTTTTGAGCGCAGCGTGGCCATCAAAAAACAAGGCATTGGCTCCATCTCCATGCCTCGCCCGCGCCACCCGGTTTCCGTTATTGTTCACCTTGGTTATGGGATGCACGGGCAGGTGGTTGTTGCTCCAAATATCAATGACAGTATTCGCTACGGCGTTGGTGGCATTGTCGATGATCTGGGCTGCTGACCAAAACTCATAGTCCACCAGATAAATTGTATCGGTCGGTCTTTGCACGGCGGTGATTTTGGTCGGTTTATTGTAGTCAACGCCGCTCAGATCGGTCGGAGTGCGGAAACTCCAATTGTTAACGGCATAGCAAATCAATTGTTTCTTTTCTGGATAACTAGGGCAGACAAACATTTTGACTTTATCAAAATCGTTTGTGGCACGTCCTCCCACATGCGGTGTGAGGTAATACCAATAGGGCCGGCCATCCACGGAGTCCGACCCTCGCGGCACGAAATTATTGTTGTCCTCGGCGTAAAAGATCATGGCCAGGCCCAGTTGCTTGAGGTTGTTGATGCACGAGATTGCCTTGGCCTTTTCTTTCGCCTTGGCTAGGGCCGGTAACAACATCGCCGCCAGGATGGCGATGATCGCAATGACGACCAGCAACTCGATCAGCGTAAATGCTCGGGTGAAGCGCTTGCGGGGAGACTCGCGCTTCCCAAGTTTTCGTTCATTTCCATTCATTTTTATCATTTATGTCGGTTGATGTTTCTTGGTTTGAAGCCGCATTGAGCAGCCCGCCGCAAGAAGCGGGCGGACTGCTCACACGGCACGTTAGTCACGGCACGGGCGTGACCCGAAAGAACGCATACTGCGGTCCGTTAGAGATATCGAGCTTGACCGAGGTGTTGCCATTAGTACCCGGAATATCCTGCACCACGGTCTGCCACTGGTTGGCCGGCGTTGCAAGGTCGGCGGTGCCGAGAACTTTATAGTTTTTCGTGGCATCACCCATCCATTCGAGTTTGATTTTGTTGGGGCTGACCTGCGAGGTCTGGATCACGCCCAACGGCACATACGGCGTGAGCGTCTCGCCCATGGCCCACTTCGCGGCCCGCAGGGTGATCACCTTGCCCAAGTCGCTCATGCAATGGAAAGTTCGGCGGGACTTGCCGGTGCTTTCCGTCGTCCACGGCAAATGCACCAAACGCCGGCCATTGACCGAACTGTCCGCCAGCACCGCGCCAACATCCGCCACGGCAAGGCACGAACGATTGGTGTCCCCGGTCATCACGGCCAAGACCTCCGTGCCCGGAGCGGGAGTTGCCAAGGTGTTCAACCAGTAATACTCAAAATTCGGCTTGCCATCCACAGCGTTCGGCGGACGGTGCAGTTCCTCCTCTGGATAGGGGGCTCGAACCATTTGGACGCGGTCCTGCGCATCCAGCGGAATGCCCTGAAAGATCGGGTGGAGTTTTCCCGCCGCCGTCACGGTCATATAATCGCCCCACGGGGCCCCAGTGATGGGATTGTTGTCAATGTTCCGGGGAAAGCCGGTGCCAGCATCGGTGGTGTATAAGAAGACTGAGCCAGCAGCCCCGTTGCCAAGGAGTCCCGCTTCACCCACTAGTGTGGGCACGTTGAAACTCGTCAGATTCGGGTTGTCGGCCGAGCTGGCAGCGCCGGTAAGAAACAACAGTTTGGCGTTGAAATAATTCGTGTTGGCGAGAAACGCCGTAGGATTGCCAAGGTTGCCGGTGAAGGGATTGGCAAAGCCTGCATCCAGCTCGGTTATGGGGATATAGCGGCACGAATAGCCGTGGTCCCCGAGATAGAGATGTAGTGCCATGTCACCCGGGGAAACCATGCCCGGCCCCCGTCTGTCATCAAGGTCGGTGCGACTGACCGTCGGGTCTGATTGCCGGCGCTCAGTCATGACAATCAGGTTGGTGGCATCCGCCAGTGCTTTAAGCTGGGGGGTGAAGGTTGCCGTCAGCGCCAAGGCGCTGACCCATAGGATTCTGTATTTCATACGCGTTGTTTTTTACTTTCCGCCTGCAGCGGCGGGTTTGGGTTGGGTGAAAACCGCCGAGAGACAAACCCGCAACCAACTGCGAAAGACCCACTCTCGCCGCCGGGAGTCCAATCGCAATAAAGTTCGGCCTGTTTAACTAACGGTTTTGCTTTCGTGGTGACTTTGCCACTTGCCGACTTGCCAGCCAAGCGCCGTTTTGCGAATATCGTTTCGTGCCAATTGAAAAAATCATTACGATGCGAGAAGTGGCCCAGTCTGTGGGGGTAGCCACCTCCACGGTGTCCAAAGCACTTCGCCACGATCCCAGCATTTCGGAAGCGCGTTGCCGGGAGATTCACGCGGCGGCCGAGAAATTGGGCTACCGTCCCGATCCCATGGTCGCGACCCTCATGGCGCAATTACATCATCGGCGGCGTCGCTCCGACCCGCACCACCTTGCCTGGATTGATCTTTGGTGTGCAGAAAAAAGCGACGTCGCGAAAGGCCTCGAACCCTTGCTGCGCGGGGCGCGGCAGCGGGCGGCGGAGCTGGGCTATGGCATTGAAGTCTATCGAGTGGGCTTGGACCAGATGTCGCCCGATCGCCTGCGCAGTATTCTTGCGAGCCGTGGACAATGGGGACTGATATTCCCTCCTGTTCCAAAGTCCGCCATGCACTTCCCGTTCGACTTGCAGGGCTTTGCGGGGGTGAAGATCGGCACCAGTCTGCACGAACCAGTGATGCACCGCGTCGCGCCAAACCATTTTCGCGGCTGCGTCCTGATGTTTGAAAAATTTCGTGAACTCGGTTTCCTCCGTATCGGGCTTGCGCTCAGCCCGAAGATAAATGAGCGGGTGGATGGGGAATGGCTTGGCGCTTTCCTTTTTTGCCAGCAACGGGTGCCGGCGGCCGAACGCGTGGCCCCGCTGATTGCACCACTGGAAGACCATGAGGCGTTCGCCCGGTGGTTGCAGCACGAAAAACCAGAAGCGGTGCTAGTTGCTGAGGAGACGCCCCTGCAAGAATTAAGGACTTCGGGCCGCCGCAACTCGAAGCGGCCGATGCTGGGCTGGCTGCTGCGGCCGGGTGGCGGTTCCGGCGATGGAAGACTTGATCAACGGCATGAAGAAATGGGCAGTGTGGCGGTGGAATTGGTCGTCGCACAGATTCACCGTAATGAACGTGGTAGCCCCGCAATTCCGCATCAGGTGCTGATTGATTCCGCCTGGGTCGAACCGGTGCGAAGAGCGAGGCAGAAACGAAGCACGTGAATCAAAAAACTGCAAATATCGTTTGAAGCTGCACTAACTCAAATTCGAATTCAAATCGGTTGACGCACAATTTTCAATAGTGTTTGGTGGCATGGTTATGTCTCCCCCTCAACCGGCAAAGCGAACAATTACAACCGCCGTTTCGCGCGGGCGGTTGTAACTTCACACTTCGGTGAAGTGTTATCGCGCGGTTAACGTTTTTGTTTGATGCTAAATGAATGACTTCCTGACTTGCAGTCCAGCACAACCCAGGAACCCTCAACCGTTGCGTCCTTGATGCTCTTTCCATCCACAGTCAGCGAATAGTGATCCGACATTTTTGGAAGATATACCGTAGCGGTGGTATTGGCCGGAATGGTGATGTGGAGTTCAAATTTATCGCCAGCGTTCTGGCTCAGGCTGGCGAGAATATCACCTCGAATGGTGGGAAGCTTCACCTTCGCCCATTTCAAGTCGCCCGGTTGTGGCTTGATGATGATTTTGCCGAATCCCGGTTCAGCGGGTTTGATTCCCATGATGCGACGGGGGATGAGGTGGGCCGGCGATGCACTCCAGGCGTGATTCCAACTCATGTCGCCGGGTTTGTATTTCTGATCCCAGGCTTCAATGGTCATGGTCGCACCCGAGCGGATCATGTTCAGCCAGCCTCGGTCGGAATCGTTGGTCATTAAGTCCAAGGCATATTGTCCTTGTCCCGCGTCATATAATCCTTCCATGAGGAAGTTGGCCGCATATACCCCGCAGGCCATCCACTTGCCCTTGATATAATTCACCACGCTGTCTTTGTTTGCATTTGGAACCAGGCCGAATGCCAACGGAAACATGTTGGCATGGAGGGAAGCGTGGGTGCTGCCAATCCCGTCGGTGTAAATTCCATTTGTTATGTCGAAAAACTTCTCGTTAAACACCCGTTTCACTTTGCCGGCTTTTGCCTCGAAGAATTCAACGTCAGCGGTTCGGTTGATTGCCCGGGCGAGTTCAGCCATCAAAACGAGGGAGCGATAATAAAACGCGTTGACCACGGTGTTGTAATCCTTGAATTCATAGTGATCGGTTTCGCCATGCGGCTGGATTCCCTGCCAGCCATCGGGCCAGTCCACAATGTCGTTCAACTTTTCGCCCTTGAAGTGAATGGACTTCAGAAATTCCTTTGATTGCAGTCCGGTGCGGGTGCTGATCAACCCATCAGGCATTTCGAGTCCCATCAAAGTTTTCGCGCGCAAGTCGTCGTAATAGCTCTCGATCACGCGGGTGTTTCCCGTGTGCATATAATCAGCCCAAGCCATCAAAACACTGTGCGGAATCCATTCGGTTGGCCAGGTGGCGTGGTAAATGAGGTTCTCGAGCGCATACCGGGCGACCGTGAACTCCCGGTCAATCGCGTAATGGCACATCTGTTGAATATAGGCATCCGCCTCATACATCATCCGTTCACGTTCGCTGCCGGCGTAATCTCCGTTGAAGGTGTTGGCGATGGTTGAATACTTGCACAATTCATAGATCGCGTTGAGCCGTTCATCGGAGCACGCGAATGAAGCCGCGTTCTGGTCATAGAGCGAATACAATGCCTTTTGCGTGATCTTGTTGACCGTCAATCCGGGCTTCAACTTGATTTCGCAATATCGGAAGGGGATGACCTCTGGCATTTGCTGTGGCATTGTCTGGCTGTGGGGGTATTTAGGAACGAAACGGGGGATCTCCAACCGATAATCATGCGTTCCGGGCTTCAATTGCAGTTGGTATTCTTGGTAAACAATACATCCGCCCGGTTTCGGGTCAATGGAATCGCCCGCAGCTTTTTCGCCGATCGAAAGCCTCAGTGAATTGTTCTGCGCCTGAGCCGCAGCAGTCTCCCAAGTGAGGTTGAACGCAAGGTAAGCAAAGGCAGCTCTGCCGAAATCGTAGAGCTGGCCTCCGTTTACGGGCGGACCAACTCTGACTGGAGTCACATCGTAATAGCGGATTGGGTGACGATTTTCAAAGGTCCAGAACTCCTCCCCCTGTGCGTCGGAAACAGTCAGCCACTTACTCTCACCGGGCCAGGCGCGCACCGCATCGAAACTGGAGGTGTTGAACTGTTGCCTGGCGCTCCATGGCGCCGGTCTTCCGGTTCGACCCCAAGTGCGAACTCTCCACCAATAGGAGCGATGCGGTTCGAGCCGCCTCCCGTCATATTTAATGTTGATTGATTGATGGGACTGGATTTTCCCGGAACTCCAAAGGTCGGGATGGCCTTCCTGGAGCAATTCGGATGACGTGGCGACTTGGATTTCATAGGCAGTTTGATAATCCGCCTTTACTCCGGGATTAACCACCCATCCGAAATCAGGAATGCGATGGGTGATTGCCGACCATTCCGGATGGGAGAGCAAATTGCACAGCAGGCCAGTCGGGGCATTTTTCTGAGCGTAACTGTTTGGCACAAGCAGGATCAACAAACCGAACACGATTATTTTGAGTTTTTTCATAAGCACCATTTTTCAGTTAATAGCCCCAACTAGCTGCTGCGCACGCCGGAGGGCTGGTAGAACGCGATGTCCAGGGACTCCACCGTTCGATGCGTCCGAGGTCGAAGGGATCTACTAGCCGTCGCCCTGCGCGGACCAGCGGGAGTTCAAGTTGCCGTCGAGTCGGCGGCGTTCGAGTTGAACCCCGCCGGATCGAGCCACAACTGCCAGGAGCGCACACCGCCGCCGCTGCTGTCCTGATCGCCGGTCAAGAGCTGCATCGGCAGGTTGCGGCCGCTGCCGGAGTTTCCCAAGGCCGCCGCAGGATTGAAATCAATCCGCACGAGCGCCTCGAAGGTGACCGCACCCATCGCGGCTGCCTTGGGCGTGAAAGCCGGAAGCCACGCCACCACAGCAGCACCCCAAAAAGACAAACGACACATCTTGCTCATCAAACTTCTGATTAACGGCACCTTTCTCAAATCTTTTTGTCGCGCCCTGGCAGGCGGTCTTTACCGCTCGCGGGTGATGACGTGATCGCCCGGACCGATGTTCGTGAGCGTGAGCCATCCGGCGGCAATGGTCCCCGTCACCGCTTGGCCATTGACCAAGGCTGCCGCTTTAGTGTTGTTGCCGGCCGGCAGCATCACGTTGGCCGCCACGTTTCCGGGAATGGTCAGCACCAGCCGATACTGGTTCGGTGCATTATCGGCGCGGATGCGGAAGTCACCACGGATACTCGGGATGGTGCCTTCGGCGAAAGCAAGCTTGCTGCCCAGTTGTGGCTGAATCCGCACGCGGCCGTAGCCGGGCTCGATGGGGCGCAGCCCCAAAACGTATCGCGAAATGATGTTGCCCGGTGCCGCGCCCCACGCGTGATTCCAGTCCATGTTCGGCTTGAACTGGAAATCCCACGCCTCGGTGGTGACGGTACTGCCGATGGCGAGCATGTTGAGCCAGCCGCGCTGGCCGTTTGTGGTCATAAGCTCAAACGCGTAATCCGCATCGCCGCCTTCGTAGAGTGCTTCCAGCAGATATTGCGCGCCATACACGTTCGGCGCCATGCCACGACTACGCAGAAACTGCAATACCGGCGCGCGCCTGGACTCCGGCACGAGCCCGAACGCCAGTGGAAAGAAATTGGCGTGTGAGGAAACGTGCGTCGTGCCCTCACCGTCCTGATAGCGCTGCTGCTCCGGGTTCCAGAACACCTGGTTGTAGCTTTCGTAAACCCGGCGGGCGCGAGCGGAAAACTCCGCCGCATCCTTCAGGTGGCCGGTGATTTCCGCCACCTGGGTCATGATGCGCAGACAGTGATGGTAAAACGCGTTGTTCACCGCGTTGTAGTAATTGAGATAGCCATTGGTATGGACGACAAATCCGTCGCGCTCACCAGCTGGCCAGTCGATCAGGTCGTCGTTCACGTTCTGGTTGTTCCGTGGAAAACCCCGCATCAGACCGTCTTCCCGGGTGCGATCGAGAAACAACTTGGTCTTGAGGATATCGTAGCCGCTCACGAGGCATTCGGCATTGCCAGTGGCCAGGTAATCTGCCCAGCCTGTCAGGATGGAATGCAACCTCCACTCCGTCGGCCAGGTGGGATTGGCCAGCAGATATTCGTGCGAATATCGCGCCAGGGTGAATTCCCGGTCCACGGCGTAATGGCTGAGCTGGTTGATGTAGGCGTCCGCCTCGTAAGGTTTGCGCTCTCGGTCGCCGTCCACGTAAACCCCGGCGAAGCTCGTGGCCTTCATCGAGTAGCGGCACAAATCCCACACCCGGTTCAGTTCCGGGCTGGAGCTGTCAAACGTTGCTGCCGTGTCATTGAATTCATATTGCAGTCGCAACTGCATGACATCTTCGGCGATCACCGGTCCCGGGCAATCTCGCAACTCCAGGTACCGGAACGGAATTACCACACCGACCACCGGGCGGAGGTCCACCGTCTGACCGCGATAGGACGGCGGCCGGATGTCGTAACGCATCTCTCCATCCTGCAACTCCAGATGGGTGACGGCATAACGGACCGTGCCCTTGGGTGACGTATGAACCGCCGTTCCATCCGCCATTTCGCCAAACCGCACCTCCAGAGTCCGCCCGGCGAAGCCGCCCCGGAGCCGCAACGCCGCATAGCCAAAGGCATGTTTGCCAAAGTCAATGAACCAGCGTCCCGGGGCAGTGTTGGTTACGAGCACGGGGGCCACAGTCTCAAAGCGCAGCGGATACCGGTTGGCCCACTCGTTGGTGGACGCATTGTAGATGACCCCGCGCACTGGCAGCGCAATGGACTGGTGCCAGGGGGCAATGCCGTAATTGCCCAGCACTGGGGCGGGCGACCAGTTGGAATCCTCAAACCCAGGCTGCTCCCAGTTGGCGTGGCTTTCGGAGCTTGCCCGCCAGGAGCCGTCTATGAACACCGCGCGGGTGCGGTTGCCATGGTCGCGATAGTCCAGCCGGCCGGTCAGTCCGGCGTTGCCGGCCAGGTTGGTGGCCGCGATGGCCAGAGTGTTTGTGCCCGGCCGCAGCAGCGATTCCAGCGGAATACATTGAAACGACTTCCCATTGACCGAACTGCCGGCGAGTTGCCCGTTCACGTAGAGCGCGAAATGGTCGGCGGCAGTGAGGACAAACTGGGCTTCCGCCACCCGGACATTTGGAGGCACGGAAAACGTGGTCCGGAAATAGCGGGTGGTGTTTCGCGACTCGGGCGACGCGGCGAACCAGACCCATTTCAAGCCGTCCGTGGTCAGGGGCAGCATGGCGGCGGGGCTCAATTGCGCTGCCATGTTGAACTGTTGTACTTTTGAAAACGCACTCTGGCGACCGGCGTCATCAAGCGTTTGCACGCGCCAGAAGTAGCTGCTCCCCGGCTGCAACGGCAGGCCGCCGTAAGGGATGTTGATCGAGGCGGCATTAGTCACCCAGCCGGAATCCCAGAGATTGCCCCGTCCCGCCTCCACGTCGGTGCGTTGCGACGACACGAGGATGCGATATCCTGTTTGAATGTCGTTTCGGGAGGAGGGATGATAAATCCAGCCGAACTCCGGCTGCCGATCCGTGATCATGGTTTGCTCCGGATGTTCGAGCAACTCGCACAGCAAGCCAGTCGGGGCATTCTTCTGAGCGTAACTGTTTGACGCAAGCAGGACCAACAAACCGAACACGATTATTTTGAGTTTTTTCATAAGCACCATTTTTTCTGTTAGTAACCCCAACAAAACATTCCATTTTGCAATGTAGGCGAAATGCGTGAAGTCATCGCATAATGGCCGGCTCGAAAACCAGAGTCAGGTCTAGTTCATCCAATCGAAACGAGGATTTCATCTCTTTGTATCCCATTCGTCCAAAACGGCGAGCAAGGCTAGGTAGTTGTCCACCAGGAAACCTTCATAACCATAACAACCGCCCTTCCAGTCGCGCCAGTCCTTCGAGCGGCCGTCGTCACAAAAGCCCTGCCAGCCGCCTGCGGCGAAGCTCCGCAGCATCGGATGGAGAATCCGGCGGGCCTCCGCTACGCGACCGGTTTGGTAAAGCGCCTTTAGTGTAAAGTAGGCAAAGCACGCAGTCGCGCCGCCGTTCTCGTAGAACTGAAAACCGTCACTGCCATCTTCCAACTGCGGTTCGCCCCACTGTTCCGGCGGCTGTCCATGGAATATGTAATCGCCCTTCCGCACCGGCACGAGATTACCGGGCAAACCCAGATCGAAATTTGTGTAGCCGACCGCCGTCATCTTCGCGAGGAGCTTGTCGAGGATCGCGTTTGCGTCCTTGTCGTCCACCAATCCGTAAGTGATGGCCACGCCGCTGACGAACGTGAACCAGTAATCATGCAATTGCCCGTCGGCGCTGCGCCAGCCGGCGAGCGCGCCCGTGGCCGGGTTCAGAAACGTCGGCACATAGACTTGGCGCAATTTCGCCGCCTTCGCCGCGAAATACTCCGCGTCGTCCTGGTGCGCCAGTTTGCGCGCGACGGCGGCGAACTGCGTAGCCGCGCGGTAGGTGAGCGCGTTGGCGTAGGCGTCCTCGTGACCGAAATTGATCGTGTCCCACCAGTTCGCCGGACGGCGTTCACTGCTTGGACGCTCGCCGTAGTTGCCGCTCGGCGGATATTCAATCAGCCCGTTGCCGTCGCGATCCATCTCGAAGATGCGGCGTCCCCAGGCGGCGAGCTGGTCATAGTTGGCGCGCGCCCATTTCCAATCCTTCGCGCCTTGGGCATAGTTGCACGCAGCAATCAGCAACGACGGATACGTATCTGCCGAGTCGTAAGGCGAGCCCCAGCCGATGATGTCCGCCCCGACCGGATTCGTCGGGCCGTAACCGACCTGCCCGTAGCCCTTCGCGCCGGCCAGATAACCGTCCACGGTCATGCGGATCAAATCCAGCGCCGTCAGCCCATCCACCAGCGGCGGCGCGTGCCGGGCGATTTCGGAATACTTGAACACCGTGAACGCGCACGGGTCGCTCGACGAGTTGTTGGCGAGCATCCGGACCCGCGGGTTGACCTGAAGAATGTTCAGGTAGTTGCGGCGGAAACCATCGTAACGGGCGTCTTGCTCAATACCTCGCAGTGGGGGATAAATCGCCGCCACTTCGAGTTGGTAGCTCACGTCCGTTTGTGCGGCGGTAGCCGACGGAAAGCAAACCTCCACAAAGTTCGGCTTCACTTGGCGGCGGGCATCGTAGTCGAGCTTCGCGCCCTTCACGTTGGAACGAATGCGCACCGACCCGAGGTCCGGCAAATGCAATACGCAAGGCAAAGCGACGCGCCGCTCACCGGGTTGCATGAGGCCGAGCAACGTGGCGTGATTCGCCTTCTGGTCGAACTTGAGCACGAAGGGCGGGTTGCTTACGCCTGGCACGAACCGTGAACGCAGCTTCAGCGTCTTCTCGCGGCAAACCACTTCCCATGCAGGCAGGTTCTCGGCGTTGGCTGCCTCGGCAACGTAGGCGAATGCTCCGCGCTTGCCCGCGACGAATTTCAACGCGCCCACCGGAGGGTTCGTCGTGGTCAACACCGGATTGCCAACCAACTTTCCCTGGCCGAGGGCGTCCAGAGTGAACACGGTAAACGCGGGTGCGCTGCGCGAGAATCCAACGGCAAGGTATGCTGACTGAAAATCAGACTCCACAGCTCCGACGGTTGTAGTTACCACCAGGGCAAGGAAGCTGAAGGCGTGTTTCATGTTGAGGCGGCGGATGTTCATAGGGCTTGCGGCGGGCGCTCGCGCCAGCGCCGGGCGCGGGTGTCGAGCGTTTCCTTGGATTTCGCTTCCGGATAAAGCACCACCAGGTAGCGGAGCGTAAATTTGTCGCCGCGATGATAAACCAGCGCCTCCTTGTGCAGTCCTTGCGTCGCCGAAAGGTAAGCAAACGGCGATTGCATGGAGAAGAATTCACCATCGCCGCGGCTGTTGGTCGGATGCGGCACGAGGGCAATCGTGGCCGGTTGGTCCGAGGCGGCGAAAGTTACCGCCGCCCATTTGGCGGAAGACACCTCCTGGCGATTGACGAGATCAGGCACTCGTCCGGCGTAACTATGATTGGCTACCGCATCGAATTGTTGAAGGAAACGCAGCCCCAGACCGTGATAACCGGTGCCGGTCAGCGTGATGTCGTTGGTTTTTGGTCCGACTTCAAATTCCGCCTTCCATTCGAGCGCCGCCTCGCGCGTTACGGCGTCCACAGTCAGGATGAGCGTGCGATGCTCGATCAACAACGCCGCCGGCGTGGTGTCCGCAAGAAAGGCATCTTGTGGCGCCAGCCAATGGATCACTTGGCGCAGGGTCGCCGCGCCAACGCCTTCCATCGCCGTTGTTGCCACCACGCGCTCCACGCCGCTGCCGGAAGATTCCCCAAAGAAATTCAACCCGTTGACTGTGATGCCATACATCAACCCATGGTGGTGCGGGTGGTCTGGCGGCGCATCGCGCAAAATATTGCGACCACCAGGCGCGCTGAACCCGGCCACATAGGGTTTGTATTGGCGCGGATCGAACATGTAGCGAAGGATTGGCTGACCCTGATGCGACACGATCCAAGCATTTGTAGCCACGCCAGCTTCAAGGTGCAACGGGGATTGCGCGGAACATAATACCGCCGCGAGCGAATGCGCCACGCTCAGAACAAGCAATGTTTTCATGATGAAAAAACTCGATTCATTGCTGCGGGATTATCGGCAGCAAGAGATGGGATGGATGTTTACTGTCGTGGAAAACAGTCTGTCGGGCGGTGAGCATTTCCGTATCGGTGCCAAAAGGTTGACCGCTATTTGGATTACGATCAAACCGGGGGAAATTGCTGCTGGAAACTTCCAATCGCACGCGATGCCCGCGCTTGAAGCGGTTGCTGGTCACCCCAAGGTCAATCTCGAAGCGCTGGGGTTTTCCCGGCTCCAAAAGCACGGCCTTGTTCCGTCCGTTGCGATAACGCGCGCGCAGTATGCCGTCGCACAAATTGTAGGCCTTCCCGTCCGGATGCACATCCACCAACTTGCCGGTAAAATCCGTATCACTCGCCGAGGAACTTGCCCACAGAATCAACTTCACCGGCCCGGTGACTTCCACGTCCTTCTCCAATGGCAGGGTCGAATAAACGAGCACATCGTAGCGTTCTTCCACTTGGGACTGATCGCGAGGTCCAGCTGTCGCGCCGAAGAGGTTGTTGCCGCCCACGGTGGGCACCGGATCGTCACCGTCGTAACTATATTCGTCCGGTGGTTCCGAGCGCGGGCGACTCGGGCTGAGTGAACCGTCGCCTTTGAGAGTGTTTGCTTGGCCTGCGCTGCGCAGGTAGTAGGGCGTGAACCGCGTGCGCTTGAGGGGCCACTCCTTTTCGCCGCGCCAGCAATTCTCGCCCATGATGAACAGGTAATAGGGCGGCCAGTCATGAATCTCCTTGCGGCGGCCCTTGAGCCAATACTCAAACCAATCGGACTGCCGGAGGTGAATGTCCAGTTCGGCGGTGCTGCCGAAATCGAGATCGCCGGTTTTACGTCCACCCAAACTATGAGCCCACGGCCCTATGATGACGAACTGGTTGGTGCGCGCTTGCGGGTTGCGGGATGAAGCGCGGACCCCGGTCGTGAGATCGAGGGTTTCCTGCGAGAATATGTCATACCAGCCGCTAACATTCAGCGTTGGCACAGTCACATCGGCATAACGGTAATCAATCCCGCGTTGCTTCCAGAAATCATCATAAGTCGGGTGTCTGACCCACTCGTTAAGATAAGGAATATTCTTCTTGAACTGATCGCCAAAAGATTGCAGCGGCAGATACCTATACGACTGGTGGAGTTGGTCGGAATCAAGCGTCAGTCCGCCGACCAGCTCACCCCAACCCATCAGCAAACCAAGCATCATGGCGCCGCCGGAATTCGAGAAGGTATCATACGCGTTACCGAATGGCGCCAGCGGCACCATCGCCCTGAGATATCGGCTCGCATTCGGTGCGGCGGCCCACTGGGTGAAACCTAAATATGAGCCACCGGCAAAGCCGATGTTGCCGTTGCACCAGGTTTGCTTGCCCACCCATTCCAGCGTGTCGAAGCCGTCCTGCGCTTCGTGCCGGAAAGGTTCCCAAACCCCTTCCGATTTTCCGCTCCCGCGACAATCCTGCACCACCGTGACATAACCTTTGGCAATGGCTTCCTGAGCGCCGGGCCATTCCTCGCCTCCCTTCCCGTAGGGGTTGCGATAGAGGATCACCGGCCAGGGGCCGGCGCCTTTTGGAAGAAAGACATTCGCGACCAACCGGACGCCGTCACGCATCGGCACCTGCACCTCTGGCTCAAAGACAAACGGGCGTTGGGAATCTTCGGCCTGCGTGGAGGTGGCGAGGAAGAACGCCAGCAAGAGCGCCCGGATAAGTAACACTGACGTGTTTATTGACATGACATTCTTGAGGTCACTTGCCGGAGATCTGCCAAAGGGGCATGTCGCCAGATTCCAATAGACATAAGGACAAAGAGGGGTCTCTTCATACCAATTCTCATTTGTTTCCCTGCCTCG
>ERZ1292630.2994-Hain-H41-02um-R3-2994-length-15229-cov-5_pt1 | contig 15229 bp, 16 predicted proteins | sample MGYA00564408_ERZ1292630 | MGnify/ENA primary metagenome ERZ1292630 (study PRJEB36523, sample SAMEA6512641) | groundwater metagenome | collected 2019-01-08 | study: AquaDiva: Metagenomics assemblies of 32 groundwater samples | reverse complement strand
TGTATCGGCCAGTAAACGATATTACGAGGAAGACATTATCGAACCACCCGTAACAGTTAATGAAGATGGATTTATCAGCGTCCCTCAGGTACCAGGCACCGGATATGAGCCAAAAGAGGATTATATAGAAAGAATTACCGTGCGAAAAGAAGTGTTTCCTGCATAATAAATATTTTTTAAAACTCTTTAAATAAAAAAATATGTCCCCCATTTTTACTTGACTATAAAACCCAATTGATGTGAAATAATTCTTGTAGCACGGTATTAGACATTAGCCTAAAAGTAAAGACAAGGAATTTATGCAAAATACTTCTTTTACAAACCCGAAACTGGTAAAGCTGGCCAGGATACTTATTATAATAGTAATCGTATGGATAGTCGCCGACTTCCTTGGCATAAAGCCTTCAAGATTTATGCGGCCTAAAATAGAAATGCGTCCGGTAACACAACCAATAGGTGACTTAGGAGCAGAAGAAAGAGCCAATATGGAAGTCTTTGAAAGGGTATCTCCGTCTGTTAACTATATAACCAACAAGAAATTCCAGAGGGATTTGTTTTCCTTTAACGTTATGGAAATACCCCAGGGAAGCGGTTCCGGCTTCTTGTGGGATAATAAAGGTCACATTGTAACAAATTTCCACGTTATCTATGAAGCTGACGAAATCGAAGTCAATATGCAAAACGGGAAAAGCTATGACGCCACTATTGTGGGGGCCGATCCCGACCATGATCTGGCAGTATTGCAAATTAATGCTTCTAATCTCAACATTTTACCAGTGATGATCGGAAGCTCTAACGATTTACGGGTAGGGCAAAAAGTACTGGCCATCGGAAATCCATTTGGATTGGATTCCACCTTGACCACAGGCATTATCAGCGCTCTGGGCAGGACTATCCAGTCTATGACCAACAGATATATTCATGACGTAATCCAGACAGATGCTGCCATCAATCCGGGAAATTCCGGGGGCCCGCTTCTGGATTCATTCGGCAGGCTGATTGGTGTAAACACGGCCATTATAAGTCCCAGCGGTACATATTCAGGGGTTGGCTTTGCAGTACCTGTGGATACGGTAAATCGGGTTGTCACCAAATTGATCAATTATGGAAAGGTAGGACGTCCTGGATTTGGCATTTCACTCATTCCTGAACATATTATGTCCAGATTGGGGATGGAAGGAGTGGGTATCCTTGAAGTATACCGGGGTAGTTCAGCGGAAGAGGCCGGGTTGATGGCGGTAAGAAGACTGCCTGACGGGCGAATAGAAATGGGAGATATAATAATTGAATGTGACGGTTCTCAGGTAAAAAAAAGTTCTGACCTCATCAGAATCCTGGACAGACACGAAGTTGGGGACGAAGTGGACATTGTCATCTTCAGGAAAGGCATGAAAAAACCGATCCGGATAGCCATTCAGTCAGTTAATTAATTTTTTTATTTAATTTTCCTCGATAATTAGTTTGTACTCCACCCATTTATATGTAAACATTTGGTTTTCCATATAAATCCCTCTTTACCATATAATTCACTGAATCGGCGGCAACAAAATAATCAAGTCTTATCTCAATGTTGTCATCAGAAAGACCATAACAAAGAGGGCAACCGTTTCTATGATACCCAGCACCATAATGTAGTTTCCAAAACCTTTTTGAGATTCTGCAAGGGCATCGCAAGCCATAGCTCCCATCTTACCCTGAAGCCATGCGCTGAAACCTATTGCCAAACCACCCATAAGGCCTATCGTAAACTTTGTCAGAGGGCTGACTGTTTCCGGCGCTCCCTTAATAGCATTCATCAGGATCATTCCGTAGATTGTTTGTGAAAGCGGCGCTCCCACAAAGGCAACAAGGATAAATGGAGCGTTTTTATTTTGCAAAAAACATTTTTTCCATGCCCCAAGGGCAGCCATTCCCGCAGCGCTTGTTCCTAGTGCGGAACCAAAAGCAGCACAAATTAATGCAAGTACATAGCCCGGATTCCCCAGGCGCTCCAATATATCCATATTATTCCTCCTGTGATTATTCTATCTGTTGTAAATTGTTAACCATATGTCAAATTAAAAGGCTAAAGCCTTAACTCCAAAAGGCTTAAAATGGGAATCCCTCTATTTTCACGATCTCTGTATTTTGAATGGGCGGTAGGTAATTCCCGACCATTGAATATTCAAGTGATTTGAAAATTCAAGAAGATTTAGCCTGATACCATGGACTAAAACGGACATGGCTCCCAGTAAAATATTTATGGTATGGCCGAAGATAAGTATACAAATGGCTATTATAATTGATTTGAGCTCACTGAAACCAATATCCCCTGCCATATTATTAAAGGCTATAGCAACCTCCCTTGTAGCAAGGCCAATAGCAAACAGCCTGATATACGAGATAAGATCCGAAAGACATCCAATGCCGGTTACGGCGCTAATCGGAAGATTTATCATTCCCCTGAAGAGGCCTTTGACAAAACCGTCCCCTCGCTGACCTTCAAACAGTATTAACATACCAACCCAGTAGCCGACCAGGAAGAATTCAAAAATACTTAGCTCCTCGTTCAACAATAGAAACCTCACAATAAAATATATACCCCATACTAAAGCCGCCCACCCTGTTTGTGAAAGAGCGGTTAAAGATGGGCACAAACCCACGGCAGCCCAGATTCTGGCAAGAGAAAGTTGAATGGCGCCGATTAAGAAGCAGAGACGTATGATGTTAGATTCACTCTCTTGAGTGTAACTGTATAATGAAGGAATGACCAGTCCATTTAATACCGGCAGCCTGCTTATACTCTCTACCCCAAACCACATGCCCGTGACGCCCCCCCAGATAATGGTTGTGGCGGAAAGCAGATAAAAGAGGATTATCTTTTCTCCCGAAATGTTTTTATAAAATCTGCCTGCAATGTAAGTAGCAATGAGGAAAACGGCTCCATAACCACCATCACCTATAATCATTGCAAAAAATATACTGAAAAAAATTAAAAATATACCGTTTGTATCAAACTCTCTATAGCCGGGAGTGACGCCTATGAAATTCATAACGGGCTGGAATATCCTTGTCCATCTTGAATGCTTGAGAAGTGTGGGAACAGGGTCATCATGTAAAGGGTCTTCTATAAGTACCGCCCAGCCTTTCTTCCCAGCCATTTCCCTGACGCTTTCCGTAGCAGATTCCGGACAGAAACCCTGCAGGTAAGAGATATTGTCTTCTTTACCCATTCCTGCCTTAGCTTCTTCATAGTCCAGCGCTCCCCTGTATTTTATTAAAGCCCTCTCGATTGCTAATGATTTATCGTAAAGATTTGACATTTCGTTCTGTTTATGTTGAAGATGCACACTCTTTTCTTTAATCATACTCTCTATTTCATCCATGCCGGAAATGGGAACCTCTATCTCCTCAAGTGGAATGTTTAAATCTTTTTCCTTAGAAATAACAGCAAAGTAGATAGTAGATTTATCTCCAGAGATAATATTGATATTCAACTTTTCGGAAATCTTACGTAACTCCTTCTTATGACACCCGAATAATCTTATTAGAATACCTGCCTCTTTCAATCTGTGAATCTCTTCAGGATCAAACCTTCCCCATACCTTAAGCCTTTCACATTCGATCTCAAGCACGCCTATCTCTTCCTTGAGATGTTTCACTTCTTCAACAAAGCCGAGAAGTTGCCTTGCAAATATGAACCCATCCTCTCCGTTAAAAGAAGGGGGAGAATCTTTAACAAATTTTTCAGGAATAATTGAAACAGCTTTCTCCATTAACTGTATCTTCTCTTTCAACTCTGCAATAGTATTGTTTTCAGTTGGAGTGACAGGCTGCAGATGCACAACACCGATTTCGCCAATGGTATTTAAAACATCATCCATCCATGACGATTTGATGACTATTGTAACCCTCTTCATCCTTACAATCATTTATCTTGCTCCCTGTATCTTATTTTTGGCTATCCTCGCCCATCCCACGGCTGCTGCCTGCTGATCACCAAGAAATATTGAAATTTGTCTGATTGCCATTTTCGCCTCCGGAATCTTAACCTTTTCGAAAAGGTTTACCCTCTGAGATGTGATGTTCAGTTCTTGTTCGAGACGACGAAGCCGCTCCATAAGCACAGATTCTTCTGCCTGTAAAGATATCATTTTACTGATAATGTCAACCGCTTTATCAACCCATAAAGGATATATAAACAAATCGTATCTTTTGATATCTATGTGCGCCTCAACAAAGACAGGAATATCCACCCCTGCTATGTTTTCAACACCGGCTTCAATCTTTTTTAATATAATTAAATCAGAAAGGTCCACTTCCTCACCAAGCAAACAAATCCAAGGGATTATCTTTTCCCTTAATTTGTTAAATTCAAATGCGGTCCTTTCAAGTTCAATCCTTACCCCTTCCATCTCTCTCTGGAGTTGCTGCTTTTTTATGTTAAGGATTGGCAGGTAGCGTTTGTAACGCTTGAGATTGTCCTTCTGTCTTTTCAGCTCTGTCTTTGTAAGCTTGATCTTTTTCATTTATGGGTTATTAGTCAAAATGTAACCGTTTACGGGGTATCAGCTAAACTCTATTGCGAAAGGAGTTTCTCTTTTTAATCAATTTGCGCAGCTATGTTATTGTTTCTTTTTCGGCCAGAACTTCTTTATCAGTTCTGTCCTGATCCCTGTCTCTTCAGGGTCAAAACATTCAGAAAGTATTCTCCACCCTGTATCGAGCGCCTTTTCCAGTGATATATCCACTGATAGATCCATCAAATTCCGTTCAAAAAGAATTCCATATTTAAGAAACCTGTTGTCACTCCGGGTCATTCTGAAACCCATCGCCTTTTTCTCTAATACTTCCTGATAATATGCATAGAGTTGTACCATGGCATCCATCAAAGGCCGATGATCATCCCTAGTATTTTTATTAACAAACTGTTTCAGCCTGCTTAAAGACCCGAAGGGCTCAATCCTGCCGTTGTTAAGATAGTACTGGCCCTCAGTAATATAACCCGTGTTATCCGGTACCGGGTGGGTCACATCATTACCCGGCATTGTTGTGACTGAAAGAATAGTTACAGAACCTGCGTCTTCGAAATCTACGGCCTTCTCATATCTGGCTGCAAGTTGACTGTACAAATCCCCCGGATATCCTCTATTTGAAGGAACCTGTTCCATTGTGATGGCTATCTCCTTGAGTGCGTCACAAAAATTTTTCATATCTGTCAGTAGAACAAGAACCTTTTTACCATGAAGTGCAAAGTTCTCTGCAATAGTAAGGGAGATGTCAGGCACCATAATACACTCCACAACCGGATCTGCTGCTGTGTGAACATATAGAATAGAACGGCTCAGAGAACCTTCACTTTCAAGGGTATTCTTCAAAAAAAGATAGTCATCGTACCTAAGCCCCATGCCGCCAAGGATGATTATATCTACTTTTGCCTGAAGGGCTACACGGGCCAGAAGTTCATTATAAGGTTCCCCGGACGTTGTAAAGATAGATATCTTTTGTGATTCGACAAGTGAATTGAAAAGATCAATCATGGGAATGCCTGTATGTATCATATTGGAAGGAATTAAACGTTTCGCCGGATTTACTGTAGGCCCGCCTATCTCTATAAGGTTTTTTGTCAGCGTCGGCCCTCCGTCACGCGGCCTTCCTGTCCCGTCAAATACCCTCCCTAGAAGATTATCAGAGAAAGAGACCTCCATTTGTTTTCCTAAAAAGCGTACTTCATCACCGGTAGAGACTCCGCCACTGCCTGCAAAAACCTGGAGATAAACCAGCTTGCCATCAATACGAATAACCTCTGCAAAAGAGTCGCCACGCTCAGACTTAATAACAGCCAACTCGCCATATCTTATACCGGTTGCTGAAAGCACTACTACGTTGCCTGATATCTGTATAATCTTATTGTATATCTTCTGCATTCTCTTCCTTAACCATTGTTAATCTTTCGCCCTTTTTTGTTTTAGCTGTTTTTGCTCTGCTGAAATGTGAATCCATTTCTGATTCCACAAGAGCCTGCCGAAAGATGTGTGTTTCTATCTCTGTGCCTGCTTTTCTGTATTTGTGGAACCATTCTCTAATAAGCCTTTCATTTTCAAAAAAATCATTTGAATTCCATTCCGAGCTGTTGTAATCCAGGAACATCTGTCTGCTCCTGTTAAAAAAATTCCTGGCATCATCTTTACTGTTTAGATCAAGAGTGGCATCGATAATTTCTTTAATTATTGAAAAGACCTTTTTCTGGCGCTCTTCTGAAGTAGCCATATCCACTGAATCAAAGGCATTCTGTTGAAGATATACATTATCAAAGAACTCACCCTTAAGATATAATATATAATCATCCAGGGTTATTCCCTCTTCTCCCACAACTTTCATCATCTGGCTAATCTCATGGGCTTTTGAGAGAAGTCTTACTGTGTGATTTCTAGATTGATTATCAATAATGCCGGTATATTTTGACCAGCTATCGAGTGGATCAATAGCAGGATAATGCCTGGCGTCAGACCGCTCCTGCGATAAACCATGGAAGGCTCCTACAACCTTGAGTGTTGCCTGTGTTACCGGTTCCTCAAAGTTTCCGCCTGCAGGACTTACCGTGCCCCCTATAGTAATAGAGCCTGTGCTGCCATCCCTCAGCCTTACCAATCCTGACCTTTCATAAAAGCCGGCTATGGTAGATTCCAGATAGGCAGGAAATGCCTCTTCACCGGGTATCTCTTCCAATCTGCTTGATCTCTCCCTCATGGCCTGAGCCCATCTCGATGTTGAATCGGCAAGTATCAGCACATCAAGTCCCATTTGCCTGTAATACTCTGCCATTGTAATGGCAGTATAAACAGATGCCTCACGGGCTGCAACGGGCATGGAGCTTGTATTGCAGACAATAATTGTTCTCTCCATAAGAGACCGTCCTGTAAATGGGTCAATAATTTTAGGAAACTCTTTGATAGTTTCAACTACTTCGCCTGCCCTTTCCCCGCAGGCTGCGACAATCACTATGTCAACCTTTGCATTACGGCTTGTTATCTGTTGTAACACAGTCTTGCCTGCTCCAAAAGGGCCTGGAATACAATAAGTCCCGCCCTTCGCTACCGGAAACAGTGTATCTATTATCCTTATTCTTGTTATAAGCGGTTCAGCAGGATCTAGTCTTTCCCTGTATAATGTAACGGGACTTCTTATAGGCCACTCAAACATCATACTTAGTGGTATAAGCGATCCTCTCTTATCTTTAATGAGCGCTACCTGCTCCTTAACACTATATTTGTTGGATTCAGCAATATCTACTACCTCATACCTGTCCGATAGATGGAAGGGAACCATTATCCTATGTGTGAAGATACCTTCTTTAACAGTGCCAACGGCATCAGCAGCCTGCAATTTATCTCCAGGCTTCACGCAGGGTGTAAACTCCCATTTCGTATCTTCCGGCAGGGCGTTGATGTGCTTACCCCTTTGGAGGAAAAAGCCCAACTCCCCGGCCAGCTTATGAAGGGGATTCTGAAGGCCGTCATAGAGTTGTCCCAGGAGTCCGGGCCCAAGCTCTACGGACAATAACTCACCCGTAAACTCAACAACGTCATCCATCTTAAGTCCTCTGGTATCTTCAAAAACCTGCAGGTCTGCCCTGTTTCTCTTTATGCGGATAACTTCTGTTTTAAGACGGCTTTCACCTAAAACGGCATAGGCAACCTCATTCTGCTTGACATTGCCTTCAAATTCAACCGTGATCATGTTTTTATTTATGCCAACAATCTTGCCCGTATTTTTCATTGGTTTAAATTAGGCCTTCGGCAACTTTCTGTTCGCTGCGTAGGGGCGTATAATTATACGCCCCTACATATTGTTACAACATCCACCGCTGGTTCAGGCTTGCATCCTGAACCTAAACATTTAGGTTCAATCTGCCTGCCCGAATAGGTACAGCCGGGCAAGATTGAACCAACAATAAAATTGAACCGAATAACTGCACGGACAAACGGAGTTTGTCCATGCCACCAAATAAAAATATTACCTCGACTTATTGAGAAGATACCACTAATCCGTGTCCGCAGCGCCCTGGCTGACAACAGCATTCAGGCTTTCCCTGCCTTCTTCGGCATCAAAAGAAGATATTCTCTCAAGTATCTGAAGTTTAATAAAAAAGACAACAAGCCTTTCTATATCAAAATAATGCCCGAACTCCATCTCGTCAAGATGCCGCCACCTTGCTCTATTAAGAATCTCTTCCGCTATAAGAGGAGAATCCGCATTGAAGGCTTCCTCTGCAAGGAGCGTCTGAGAATGATCAACTATTTCACCTCTTACAAATTCATCAGGTTTAAGACCCAATTTTTCAGCCCTTAATCTGACAAGTGCGTTTCTTACACCTCTCTCCCACCCGAAAAACCTTCTTACGATATCAAAAGGCACTTCATCTTTTTCTACATCAAATAAGCTTATGGATTCAAGAATGCTGAAATCGGTTTTCTTTAAATATTTCTCGCAATTAGCAAGGAAGTCATCTTTCCGGATAGGAAGTTCTCCACTTAAGGAAAGGCTTGGCAATGATGTGATAATATAGTAGTATTGTTTCTTCATTACTATTTTGATATTCCCTAAATAAGGGAAGGAAAACCTTCCCTTAAGCCCCTCCTTGCGAAGGAGGGGCTGATGTTTCGGTGAGTCCTCTCGCCGAAACTTATTACCGGTTCAATCTTGCAAAGCTGAGCTTAGCTCTTTAGGTTGTTTCGGCGAGAGGACTCACCGAAACATCGACTTTCTAAAATTAACAACTTTGCGTCTGCGGTGAACATTACCTATTTTGCACTCTTTTTCAGCGAATCGAGAAAATTGTAAAATCTCGGATTTAAATATTCCGCAAGTACTTCTGCGATACCTTCATCTGTAAAATCATGATAGACATGGCTTCCTTTTACACCTACCCGGAAACCTCCCTCTATATTCGGGTGGGCTTTAAGTTCTATACCCGCCTTTATTTCCTCATTAAGTTTTGACAAAAAACCTTCAAGCAGAGCGTTTCTGTCGGATTCACTTAAAAGCAATTCAATATTCAGGTCCCCAGTTTCATCTCTCTGCCACCCTTCTATAAGTTTAATTAGTACTGCTTCCAGGGTCTTGCCGGACAAAACTGTTTGGTATTCTCTTTTAATAAGGGAATCAAATATTTCTGTCAGGGATGTCCGTATGCTGAGGATTATGTCTCGTGCGGCCTGCTCAAGGGCCATTTTACCGATAATCTCCTTCTTCCTTATCTCCTCCTCTGCCTTTTTGATAATTGCCTCAGCATCCAGACCTGCCTTGTTTAAGATTTTAGAAGCAGTAAGCCTGGCCTCTTTTATAATTTCCTCAGACTTTCTTTCTGCTTCCTCTATCCCTTCAGACTTGATCTTCTGAATGAGATCATTAAGATTTGTATTCGAACTTTCCGGAGTTTTCATAAATTTTGAATCGTAAAGTTATTGGTGGTTAGCCTGATGCGATTGTTATTTTTTTATATGATCTCCACCCTGATTTGCCTTCCCACTCCCTCAGCGAATTTCTCTAATGTTGATAACCGTATATCTTTGGATTGATTCTCAATTCTAGAAAAAATGGTAAATTTTCTTGTATGCAATCTTTTTGCTAAATCTTCTTGTGTAATTCCAGCCTTTTCTCTGGCTTGCTTTAACATAACTCCCGCACTCAGCATATACGCTTATTTCCCTTCCTGAGAAATCATCGATAATAATGCTCGTGCGGCCTCTTCCGGCCCTTTCCGTTCCCACCCTACAATTCCAAGTCTCGTCCGTAATTGTCCAACAAAGATCTTGTTTTTAAACAACGCCTCAAAAAATCGTTTCGCAATCTCCTCGTGCAGGCTCTTATATTGAATCGCCCCGAAAATGTTCACAAAATACGTATGTACCAAGCCTGTGGACGTCGTGGTGCCTTTGCTCATCGCTGTCCCTTCTCGGAATATGTGCAATGCCGCTTCAGGGGTTGCCAACCGTTCAATGATCGGATGCTCCTCATCAATTTCCTCATAGTTGTTTGCGTACAGCACCATATCCACAGAATAACCTTTCATCACGTGTTTATAGGTGGTCACAGGTAACACAATCCTGGCATTCACCTGGTTGGGGTTCATAATAATTGAGCGATCAAGCTGACCGAACGCATAGCCTGGCTGCAAATCGTCTAACCTGACAAACGCCCCAACTTCAGTGCCATAGCCGATCACGTTCCCTTCTTGATCAATATCCAATGAACCCATATCATCGGCAATAATAATCATCTCCTCGATCTGATCTTTTCCAATGATCCTGAACGCTTCGAGCGTTTCGGATTTTCCAGCCCCTGTATCGCCGATGATAAGCGCTGTCAGAGAGCGATCACCTTTTGTCACGATCCTGACCATTGCTCCATGATAGGGCATTTTCCCCAGTTTCATGATTTTAATGTTATGGAGTGTCAATACCATTTTCTTGAGATACCCAAAATACCCAAATTGATCCTTATTCGGACAAGCGGCCGTGATCACATGATGCTCCGGATCGTCATAGAACACGGTCGGCATAGGCGCAAGGGCGTCAAGAGCGGTTCCTGGCACCCCAAAAAGATAGACCGCATCTATTGGGCGATCTAAAAACACGTCATCAGCCAATTCAAACAAATTACACAATGACAAGCCAAGTTCATAAAATACCTCATGCACATAGACAAGAATCAAGAGCGGACCAACCTTTGCGGGATAGCAAAGCCACTCATGAGGCGCCACCTCTATCTGCTCTAAGGGATTTTGGAGAATCCGTTCAAACTTTCCTGTCCTTTTATTCATTGGGGGATTGAACAACAACGGCGGATATAACAAAATTTGCCGAATCACAGGAATGCTCCGTAGTTTCTGATAACTCCCTTCAGGCAACGCCATGTCTTTTGGTAAGGCAATCACCGCCACTTCCACACCTGCGCTTATCTGTCGGTAAATATTGGGATGTTGGCCGGTAATATTCTCCTCGATATCACGATAGGTTTTTCGCACTAAATGCGTCAAGGATTCAATCGTAGAATTAAAGGTTCGGTATGGGCGTTGTTCCAGGCGATCTCCCGTTGAATCACAGACGATAAAACGCTCGAATTCTCTCCAATAATTGTACAGACTCTCCACAAAAGCTTGTAACAGCGATGGATTGGCAATGAACCGTTCCCCTTCTTCTATCAATTTCGGAACGGCCTCAAGTGTCATTTTGCCAAGTACCTGGAATACCCGAATAAGCTCCTGAATATCAGCATGCCCAATCTCGTGGATTTGTTTGCCGAATATCTGAATGAGTGGAGATTGCTTGCGCTTCAAGTCATCAACGAAACGTGTGACCACCTCAGAAACCAATTCGCTTGACATCAGTTCTTCTGGGGTCTCACATATTCTGTCGCGTAAGAAGATGATAACTTTCCTATTCACAAACCTGAATGTTCCTTGAATTTCCATAGTGTTATGTTCTCCTTAACTTGTACTTATCCTCAAAAGTGCTTCTCACATATAGTTGCTACAGTTAAATATACTGCAACTATGATATTGGAAATGCTCCAGGTTTTACCTTTGATTGCGAATTTTCAAGTTAATGTAGTCTTGTTAATATCATAAGTAATTATGAGTGTGCTACCCGATGGAGGAGTTCTGAGACAAAACTTTGGTACTTAACTCCAAGCTTATCTGCTTTTCTTTTAATTTGTTCTAAGTCTCCACTGTTAATTCGAATATTCAACACTGATTTTTTTTGTCTTGCCTTGATAGATTTGGCTATTTCTTTAAATTCATCAGGTTCGACGTTGATAAATTCTCCATTAATCAGTGAATCCTCGATTTCTTTCTCCTCTCTGGTAAGTCTTATATTTTTTTTCATAATTTCTCTCCTTGGTAAATTCTCGTATATTTTCTGGATGGATAAAGAGTCTTAAGAAATAATGATCCATCTTTGCTTCTGACAAAAGGAACTATCCAAATATAGTTTTTATAATCAAATAGCATTATCTGTTGGTTGCCTCTTTTCGTGTGGTCTTTTACGGCAATCAATTCTCCTTTATTTAACAGGTCTTCAAACGACACGCCTCTTGTAGTTTTGAGATTTTCATTCTTGGTAATATCCCAATTTATTTCTTTCATTACTTAATAATAAAACGTTCATAATGTATATACAATAGTATTCTTGTGGATATTGGTGTTTTTTTAACAAGTTATAAAGCCGGTCCGGCGGGTTCACATTTAACCGGTAACGAGAAGGAATTTAGAAAGACAATAGGTACCCTCACAAATGATGAAAGCAGTCCAACTTTCTGATAATAAAGGCCGCTACTCGCAATCCAGTTAAGCTGATTATTAGATTTGTACAGCTTTTAAGTTTAGAAATTTCTCCAACGGAACAAAATCCCTATATCATGTAGAAGTGAAAAAGTGCTATGAATACAGGAACTTCCTATAATGATATCTTATCGTTTTACGTATTGTAACACCCTTCTTTCTGAGATAACGATAATTCAAGGCACTTTTAATTGCGACTTCCCGACCTAACATCTCAACTACCGAAAAACTTAAAAGTAAGCTTTTAGCTTTCTTGAAATCCTTATCACTTTGAAAGCCTTGAAGAACTTCAGTTAAAATAAGGTCTCCTGTCACAATAGCTTGTTTTCCAAGGGCAGCATCCAACCAATCAGTTTTTGGAGTTATGTTGCCATTAAAATATCCAATCCAGACAGAAGAATCTACTATAATCACTTGTCTGCCCGCATTTCATCAAGATTTCCAATCCACTTTAACTTACCGCGAAAATTCTTTATCTTTGCCTGCCGTTTAAGCCCTACCAGTAATTTCAACCCGGCCTCAATTGTATCTCTTTTCGTTCGTAGTCCTGATAATTTCTGAGCCGTATTCATTAATTGATCATCTATAACGACATTTGTTCTCATTTCCTAACTCCCATACATTTTGAATTAATGTGTATAATCGGCAAGTATGATACCCATTGAACCAGATAATGACAAGTTTTTTAATCTAATGAGCGTAGGCATGATGAGCAACGCAGGACTTGACGTTGAACAATACGGTTTGCACTTGCCCGCCTGAAAGACGTAGGCGGGCAGGTCCGCTTGTTTTCGACTATATTCCAGTACCTATGACTCTTGCCATTTTTAAATCGTTCGTTGCATCTTAGAAACATGGTGGAGGTATTATTACAGAAAGGACTGAAGAAAAAAAGGGGGCAGGTTTACACTACAGAGGGTTTTGGCGTATTTTGGGTCTTTTGAAAAAATGAATCCTTTATTTACAAGTACTTACACTTTTGCAGAGCTAAGCTCAGCTTTGAAAACTTGAAAATATTTTAAAATCAGAGACGAATTGCGAAAGTCGGGTTAAATGGCTTAAGCCAAATAGCCTGTATTAATTTTGGATATGGTAAAAGGGTATGTGCTCTTGGTAGATGGATTTCAATCAGTGGTGTGTTGTAAAAGAAACTATAAACGTAATCTTCTGGAGTTATGAAAGATTTTACTTATGGCATTACGATGATTGAATATTAAATATGTTATAAAGGAGCTGGCGAGGCGGTGTTTTAGTCAGTAAGGTGTCATTGGCTTGTTAAGAAACTCAAACCTTAGCCCATTAGGAGGTTTAGGATGAGTTTAAAACTCATTCCAAACCTCCTAATGGTTGCTTCAATACACAACAGTAAATTTTGGGTTTTCTTCCTAACCGGGTGAAAATAATATTTAATCGGTTGTTAAAATGGTTATTTGCATAAGTTGTCGATTTTTTATGACTTACCTTATTCCTTTTTGCAAAGTGGACATGCGAGGAAGTCTTCTTTACATTCGTCACAATGTTGAAGGGTCCATTCTTTAGGCTTTTCCTTGCAATCCGGACACTTCATTTCCCACTTTACGGGCGCCTCTATTTTCCCCTTGATATGTCTTGCAAGTACCTTTTTACATTTTGGGCATCTTGTTGCAGGTTTTGAAGCTGCCAGGCATTCTACGCATGTCAGGAACTCTTTTTCGCACTTATCACAATGAGAAACTCCTAACTCCGTTGTTTCTTTTTTACAATCCGGGCAATGCATAGCCATTGGTGCAGTCACTTTCCCTTTAGTACGGGTTGCAACCTTACTTTTACAAGTGGGACATACTGGCGGATTATAGGCTTGGATTTCAGGAAGATCTGGCCCCTTTGGCTCTTTCTGTGCATAAGCAAAATTTCCCGCCAGCATCATTAAACTGACAAATGCAACTGCAAAAGCAAATGTTCCCATATATTTCTTATTCAACATTTTTTTCACCTTTCATAAAATAGCTTTAAAGTTAAGATAAATTGTTTGTAGGCTATGCACCAGACTTTGGTATAGATGAACCTAAGGTTTTGTACTTGTTTTCAAATACGTAATATAGTCAGCGTTTTAGAAGTGTCAGATAATCGATATTAATATATCAATTTTGATGCCGAAGAGACATAAAAGGGTAAAAAAATTCCTTAACGTGCCGTCACGCATGAGCTTAATTCTTATTATCCATAGTTATTTTGAGCATTACAAGAATATACGCATGTACAATTAACATGCTGATTTCAGCCAATTTACTTTAAGTAAGCCAACCATAATTTATTAGCTTAATAACCACAAAAATCGTAAGTGGCGTAAGCATTACTGTGTCATCATGTTTATTATCTATTCCAATTATCTCATATCCTGAAGAATCTATAATTCTGATTTGATAATAATGTTTACAAACTTTTGCGAACTCATAAAATAACCTTTCGATTTTGTTTCTATAATTTAAGTCTTCAAAATTACTATCTACATATTCTTTAGAGCTTGAAATATTTCTTAGTAAAAACAGTTCATGCTCTGTGTCAGTAAAAAATATTTTGATGTTATCCATCGCAGATTGTAATTGTGAAACCGCATTACCATAGTCTATATTTTGCATCTCTCTCATATATCTGATTCCCGCCAAAATACAGGACTAATCCAAAAAGAATAAAAAGGACTATAACGATTGCCAAGAAAGTCTTGTTTTGTTTTATAAGCTTCCTGTTCATGCTGATATGTTATACTTAAGTGGGGCAGAAAAAACGCAGGCTAAAGTCGTGCCGAAGGACAGACCTGCCTTTGGCATGGCCATCGGCTACAACGGCATGTAATATAAAATCGCTCAACTTAGGAAATACTTTAATACAGATTTACAGTGCTAATCACAAATCAAGGTGTGACCC
>ERZ1292630.2992-Hain-H41-02um-R3-2992-length-15241-cov-26_pt1 | contig 15241 bp, 13 predicted proteins | sample MGYA00564408_ERZ1292630 | MGnify/ENA primary metagenome ERZ1292630 (study PRJEB36523, sample SAMEA6512641) | groundwater metagenome | collected 2019-01-08 | study: AquaDiva: Metagenomics assemblies of 32 groundwater samples | reverse complement strand
TGATTAGCCCACTGGCAGCCATCATTACCTTTTTTGCTGTGGCCATCACTTTTTATCTCGGTGAGAAAAAAGACCAGCAGAAAGACAGCAAAGATTCAACACCCTCCTCAAAGAATGAATAGTGTTGTTAACTCTACTTACCGCACGCCACTTTCCATTCAGCTTCATCCATGCTCCCAGGCTGAACCTCCTCCCATTTCTGAGGCTGATTGTAGGAACGCACAAGTTCCCCTTTCTCCATATTCCAGCTAAATAACGAAAAAGCAAGAACCCTCATCTGCTCTTCCGCACAATCGTATTCACGCCGGATTTTCTCAGACAGAAAGTTAGTTCCAGAGGCTTTCTGCTCAATTTTATAATCGAACAAAGTCCACATCTTAACCCTATTGCCCGCCTTACGAACGGAAGCCAAATCAGCATAAGCTGTGTAACCCCCTTTATGCTCGCTTTCACCCACCTTAGTCCATTCAGCCATCGTATCGGTACTGATAAAAACCAGCGCTAAAGTCAATAGTAGTTTCTTCATAGTGTATTTTCTCATTCCTGTCATTAAGATGGGGTTGTCTGGAACGCGGTTAATTTAGGTTCCATAATATGCCATTATCGATAGTTAATCCTGAAGAAACAGCACAGAATGTAGGACGGCAAGATTATACATTTTGACCAAGTTATATACCCCGAAGGCTCTTTATCATATGCCTCAGTGTACTGTTTGTTTTCTTTGCAAGAATTCTCAATGCAGGCTTGTATTTTCATTATTAGCTCAGAAACAATCAGTACATGCTCTTGTATATTTTTAAGAGTTGGCAATACATTTATCATAGAAATAACCACAAATTATTTGCAATAAGCCAACCTGATTATCCGCATAAAACCGCAGCGTACACCAACTCACGCGGGAAGGGAATGCGCCTGGATTACCATCGATGAAACCGGCAAATCAGTTTACGCATCACCCTACGTAATACTGATCATCGCGATTTAGCCAATACTGGGATTTTGCAAAAGCCGGTTTAATTTATCGCCACATCAACAAATTACCTTGACAGCCATCTTGTATTTGCATGTTAAGATCCCATATAGTAAGCAATCAGACAGTGCAAGCGTTTCAAATAAACTACGTTCTTGTTCAGACTGTTTGTGAGGAATATCGATGGAAATGAAATGTGATGCTGCTGATGGTGCCCAGAAGAGGACTCGAACCTCCACACCCGAAGGCACATGGACCTGAACCATGCGCGTCTACCAATTCCGCCATCTGGGCAGAGGCAACCTGATCAGGTTGCCAAAGAACGCGTAATTCTATAGGAAATCACTGTTTTGTCAAATAAGAAGAATCAAAAACTGCGTAATCTGGACCCTTATCTCAAGCGCGAGAAAACGCGCTACGAACACCCGCTGCCCAGCCGGGAATATGTTTTGCAGATTTTAAAGCAACAGGGAATCCCGACTGCCGAGCATGCTTTACATCAATTGCTGGATATCACCCAGCAAGAAGAAGAGCTTTTCAATCGCCGCTTGACGGCGATGATTCGTGAAGGACAAATTTTCCGTAACCGCAAAGGTGACATTTGCGTGATGGAAAAACTGGATTTGATCAAAGGAAAGGTTCAGGGTCATGCGGATGGATTCGGTTTTCTGATCCCCGATGACGGCAATCCGGATTTGTACCTGAGCGCCAAGGAGATGCATAAGGCGTTGCATGGCGACCAGGTGTTAGTGCGTGAAATTGGATTGGATCGGCGCGGACGCCGGGAAGCCGCTATCGTGGAAGTGCTGGAATATACCAATACCCAATTGGTGGGTCGGTTACATATCGATCACGGCATTCTGTTTGTAGTGGCTGAAAATAAACGGATCAGCCAGGATATTCTGATACCCAAGGAACATTCCCTGAAAGCCAAGGCAGGCCAGATTGTCATGGTGGAGATTATCCAGCAGCCTAATAAACAATCACAGCCCATCGGCAAAATTATTGAGATCCTTGGAGATTACACAGCTCCCGGGATGGAAATCGAGATCGCTTTACGCAAACATGACCTTCCCTATGTATTTTCCCCCGAGATTGAAAAACTCTCGGCCAAATTTCCTAAAAATGTATTAAAAAAAGAACTGACGGGGCGCAAAGATATCCGTCACTTACCGCTAGTCACCATCGACAGCGAGACGGCCCGGGATTTTGACGATGCGGTCTATTGCGAAAAAGAGGGTGAAGGATACCGGCTCTATGTGGCCATTGCGGATGTCAGTCACTATGTCAGGCCGAATGATGCCATTGATCAGGAAGCATTTAACCGGGGAAATTCAGTCTATTTTCCACGCCGCGTCATTCCCATGCTGCCCGAAGCGCTGTCGAATGAGCTGTGCTCGCTCAATCCAGACAAGAACCGGCTGTGCATGGTTTGTGAAATACAGTTTCATGCCAATGGCAACATACTCGACTATTCCTTCTACTCCGCCGTCATGCTGTCACATGCACGCCTGACCTACAATAAAGTGGCGGCCATGCTGGCTAATCCCAAAGGAACCGAAGCCAAGGAACATGCCAAGCTTTTACCGCATCTGCTGTTGATCTATCAATTATTCAAGGCGCTCCTTAAAGCGCGCAAGAAACGTGGCGCAATTGACTTTGAAACCACTGAAACACAGATGTTTTTTAACGATCAGGGGAAAATCGAAAAGATTGAACCGGTACAGCGCACGGAAGCACATCGCCTGATTGAAGAATGCATGCTGGCAGCCAATGTATGTGCTGCGGATTTTCTGCAGAAGAACAATCAAACAACGCTTTATCGCATTCATGAAAGCCCATCCCCGGAAAAAATTGAGGCGTTGCGTAATTTTCTCAAGGAATTCGGGATTCAACTGGGTGGCCAAAATAAACCCTGCGCCAAAGATTACGCGCAAACACTGCTTAAAATTCAGGGCAGGCCGGATGCGCAGTTACTCCAAACCGTCATGTTAAGGTCTTTGCAGCAGGCTGTTTACAGTCCGGATGTCACCGGACATTTCGGATTGGCCTATGACTCCTACACGCACTTTACTTCCCCCATTCGCCGCTACCCGGATTTACTGATCCATCGTGCAATCAAGGCGGTACTCAACGGGAAAACCTATCAGCCTGGAGATTGGGATGAGCTGGGCAAACACTGCTCGCTGACCGAACGGCGCGCCGACGAGGCAACCCGTGATGTTGAATCCTGGTTAAAGTGTTTTTACATGCAGGATAGAATCGGCGAATGTTTCGACGGCGTGATCAGCAGCGTGACCGGCTTTGGTCTGTTCGTAGCACTGGATAACGTCTATGTGGAAGGGCTCGTCCATATTTCAGAGTTGCCGAGTGATTATTTTCATTTCGATGCCATCAAGCATGTTTTATTGGGCGAACGTAGCGGCAAACAATACCGCCTCGGCGACCGGTTGCGTGTCAAACTGGTGCGTGTTGATCTGGAAACCAGCAAAATCGATTTTGTATTAGCTGAGCCGGATAAAAAATCAGGCCGCTCCAGAACAAAGGCCTCATCCAAAAGCAAGAAATCGCTCTAGAACCTGAAATTGCTTTAAAATACCGCCATTCCATTGGCCTGTTAAATCCGGCAGACTCCGGGCTGGGAAACCAGAACCCGGCAGTAGTACGCTTCTATATTCAATAGCTCTTATGTTAAGCGATGCTTAACAATATTTTCAGACTTATTAGGAATTATGTCCAGCACCCGCCTTATTTTCGGCTTTCATGCGGTTACCAGCCGTTTACGGCAGAATCCGGATAGCATCAAAGGGATATTCATTGACGCCACGCGCAGCGATCAACGGGTACGCGGTTTAATTAACCTTGCCGAAACCCAGAAAATTCATTGGGTGACTTGTGAAGGATCAAGACTGACAAGCATGGCCGGTAACGATCGCCATCAGGGCGTCGTGGCCAACATCGATATTACGCGCAGTTATGTCGACATCAACGATGTGCTGGATACGCTGACTGAGCCGGCACGGCTGTTGATACTGGACGGCATTCAAGATCCGCACAATCTGGGCGCCTGCTTACGTGTCGCCGATGCGTTTGGTGTGCATGCCGTGATCGCACCGAAAGACCGGGCAGTCGGATTGACCTCAACGGTTTATAAAGTTTCCAGCGGTGCCGCAGATACCGTACCCTACATTGCTGTTACCAATTTATCCCGCACCTTAAAGCAATTAAAGGAACAGGGAATATGGATTATTGGCACGACAGAAAATGCAGATCATGACTTGACGAATTTCCAAATTAAAGGGGCTGTTGCCTGGGTATTCGGCGCTGAAGAGAAAGGGCTGCGGCGCTTGACGCGCGAGGCCTGCGACCAGTTAGTGCGTATTCCGATGCTGGGCAGCGTGGAGAGTTTGAATGTTTCTGTCAGTGCGGGTATTTGCCTTTTTGAAACACATCGTCAACAGTCTGTGGTTTGATTGATGCACCTGATAAAATGGATTGCATGTTCCAAACCAGAACAACCTATATTATGCCGTGTAATCCGGTTTAATAAAAATATCGATATTGCTTATTCTTAACCATGACACCATCTGTTCATCCCAATTTTAAAACACACTTTGCTGAACTTCTCCACCAGGCAGCCAGCCACATAACAACGCTGGACACCTCAATCCGTATTGAGCTAGCGCGTACCAAACAAGCGGATCATGGCGATTATTCCTGCAATCTGGCCATGCAATTGGCGAAAACGCTGCGTAAAAGCCCCCGCGAAGTCGCTCAATTATTGATCGACAAAATACCCGCCTCTCCTTACTTGGAAAGAATTGAAGTGGCAGGTGCAGGATTTATCAACTTGTTCCTCAAGCATTCCGCCAAGCAACAATACCTGCATTCCATTTTACAAAGCCAGGCTGAATTCGGTAACTGTCACTTTGGCCAGGGAAGAAAGGTTCAAGTGGAATTTGTTTCAGCGAATCCAACCGGTCCATTGCATGTCGGCCATGGCCGTGGCGCTGCCATTGGCGCCAGTCTTGCCAATATACTGACAGCGGCTGGTTTTAACGTATCGCGTGAATTCTATGTGAATGATGCGGGACGGCAGATGGATATCCTAACGCTTTCCACCTGGTTGCGTTATCTGGAACTCAATCACATTCACGTTCCTTTCCCAGAGAATGCTTACCAGGGCGGCTATGTCAAAACCATGGCGCAACTGATATTCCAGGCGCATGCAGAACGCTATGTGCATCACCCTGACTTATTGCTCGAAGGCATTCCAGCAAACGCTCATGCAACAGCCACCCATACGGATGAACAACTGGATCAACTGATTGCCAATGCAAAAAACATACTGGGACAGGATTATGCGTATATTCACAATTTTGTGCTGACAGAACAATTGGGGGATTGCCGCAATGATTTGATGGAATTCGGCGTGGAATTCGATACCTGGTTTTCAGAACAATCATTGTTTGATAATGGCCTTGTCGCACACACCATTCAATTGCTTGAGCAGAAACATTACTTATATCAGCAGGATGGAGCCATCTGGTTTCGTTCAACGGATTTTGGGGACGAGAAAGATCGTGTGGTGCAAAGAGAAAATGGGCAGTTCACCTATTTCGCTTCGGATATTGCTTACCATCTCAACAAATTCGAACGTGGTTTTGAACAAGTCATCAATATCTGGGGTGCCGATCACCATGGCTATATCGCCCGGGTAAAAGGTGCTTTACAGGCATTGGAATTGGATCCGGCAAAACTGGAAATTTTACTGGTACAGTTTGCAGTGCTCTATCGTGATGGAAAAAAGGCCCCCATGTCTACGCGCTCAGGTGAGTTCGTCACACTGCGGGAATTACGCCAGGAAGTCGGCAAGGATGCCGCGCGTTTCTTTTATGTCATGCGCAAGAGCGATCAACATCTGGATTTTGATTTGGATCTGGCCAAATCGCAAAGCAACGATAATCCGGTCTATTATGTACAGTATGCGCATGCCCGGGTTTGCAGTGTACTGGCGCAATGGGATGGAGATGTAGCTCTCCTGGCTAAAGCTGATACGGATGCATTGTCCAGTCCTGCCGAGCTTGCTTTACTGCAAAAACTGATTGATTTTCCTGACACAGTGGAAATGGCTGCCAAAGAATTTTCGCCGCATCTCATTGCCTTTTACCTCAGGGAACTGGCGAGCGAGTTTCATAGTTACTATAATTCGACTCGTTTCCTGGTACCTGAAATCCCATTGCTTCACGCCCGGCTAGCACTGATTGCATCCATCCGGCAGATATTAAATAATGGTCTCAGGTTACTCGGTGTCGACGCACCTGATAAAATGTAACCGAATTAATGTAAAGGATATTCATGAGCCGAGATTATAAGACCCGCAAACCTTCAAAACCCACTAAAGAAAGTGGCGGTTCAACATTCTGGGGGGGATTCGTTGGTTATGCGCTGGGTCTTGCGAGTGCAATTGGTATCTGGATGTATCTTAACCACACACCCAGTCCATTCTTATCTACCGAGAAAGTCACCAGTTCAGCGGAAAAAAATGTGGCTCGCCCAACACCTGATCCAATCACGGCTCCAGAAAAATCCACTCATGAAGAACCATCGAGTCCGGTTGAAGAAAAGCCCCGATTTGATTTTTATAAAATACTTCCCGGTATTGAAGAACCAGAAGTTGATCAGATATTCGGACAAGCGGTTGAACAACCCTCTCACCCACAAATTATCGCCAAGAGTCCGGAAAGTAACAATAAACCTACTGAGACTGTACAATCGCCTGTCTTAACCCAACCAAGCGCCAACCGAGCTGAAACTCCTCAACAGTCTGCTGCAATTCATCCCCAGCATCATTCAGCAGAAATTGTACCTGTACCCCACCAGCCTGCAGTACCGCAAGCCAGGATCAGCAGTCCGGCAGAAAAATACTTTCTTCAGGCCGGGTCATTCAGAAGAAGTGATGAAGCAGAAAACATGAAAGCAAGGCTCGCATTACTCGGCATACTGTCATCCACCCAACCCATTGATTTGGCAGAAAAGGGAATTTGGCATCGCGTGCGTATCGGCCCTTTTACCAACAAAGAAGATATTGATGAAATAAGCGCCTCCTTAAAAGAAAATGGGATAGACGCTCAATTTATTCAAGTACGTTAAAATATTTCCGCCCAACAGAAATTGATTTAAGGAGTTAAAATGAATCGATATAAATCTCTCGCAGCTTTCTTCTTATTGTTGTTGAGTGTTGGTTTAATCCACAGTTCAAATGTACGTGCCGATATCGTTGAAGGCAAAGACTATACTATCCTGACCAACCCGCAGCCCACACAGGATAGCAACACGATCGAGGTGTTAGAGTTTTTCTGGTATGGCTGCCCGCACTGCAACAGCCTGCATCCCCATCTTAAAACCTGGCTGATTCATCTTCCCAGTGATGTGAGTTTCCGCTATGTGCCCGCGATTCTCCGCGCTAACTGGGTATCTGCTGCGAAAATATTTTATACGATAGAAGCCATCGGTATAACGGATACTTTGCACGATAAAGTCTATGACGCGATTCACCGTAACAAGATCGATTTAAATAATGAATCTGTTTTATTGGACTGGATTGAGAAACAAGGTATCGACAGAAAGAGGTTTGAAGACACTTATCATTCTTTTGCCGTGCAAAATCAGGTGGCAAGATCCACGCAGATGACCCGCCAGTATCAACTCACGGGGGTTCCTGCGCTGGTTATTAATGGAAAGTATCTCACCAGCGGTAGAATGGGCGGCACACCGCAAGATACTATTACGACATTGGAATTGCTCATTGAAAAAGCACGGGAAGAAAGAAAATAAAAATATCCTGTACACATGGATTCACTCTCGCCCATTGTGATAAAAAACGTCTGATTAACTTTACATCCCAGATGAAACATTAATGGCAACAAACAGGATAATTTTTGGAGCAGGTTGCTTTTGGGGGGTAGAAGCGGCCTTTCGTCGCATCAAGGGAGTTATTAACGTCACTTGCGGTTATTCTGGCGGGCATACTGACAATCCAACTTATGAGTCTGTTTGCACCAATACCACCGGCCATGTAGAAGTGGTTCTGGTGGAATATGATCCGGCAGAAACAGCCTTAGAAACATTACTGGATCATTTCTGGAACTGCCATAATCCAACGACTCAGGATCGGCAAGGTTTTGACATCGGAACACAATACCGTTCGGTTATCTTCTTTTTCACACCAGAACAAGAAATGATCGCCCAAGAATCGATGAATAGATTACAGAACAGTCGACGCTGGCAACATCCTGTTGTAACAAGAATTTTACCTGCCAGTCAATTTTATGACGCTGAGGAATATCATCAGGATTATTTCAGGAAGCATGGTATTCATTAACATTTTTATCAATTAACCTTTCATTGTGCCGATAATGAAAAAGCACAGAATGTGTTAAATCCTTATAGCCATCACAATAAAAAACCTGATATTTCTTAAAATCACGGAATATTTTACCCCTATACACTATCGATTTTCTTAGAAAAAATATTACGATGGCGCCCATTCACTCACCCTATACCTCTAAAGACCCATCAAATCTCTCCGGGATTGCGGCAACAAAAAATGATGATACAAAAACTTTAAGAGCACGGTTGGTCGAGGCCATCACTAATGATCCGGATCTCCCGGCGCTCGGCAACTCCATATCACGTATCGTGCAGCTGTCATCATCGGATGACCAATCTATTCGACAGTTAGCTTATTTTGTATTATCAGATGTCTCATTAACTCAAAAGATCCTGCGCTTATCAAATTCTGTCGCCTATAGATCCGTCTCTAATACAGCCGTCACCAGCATTACCAAGGCTATATTCCTGCTGGGTTTTAATTCGGTTAAAACCTGTGCTTTAGCCATGCTCCTGGTTGATGGAATATCTGGAAAACGTGCGGAACATGTCCGCATAGAATTAATCCATGCCTTGGCTGCCAGCATGATGAGCCGTGAGCTTGCCAAGCTCAGTTATTTTAAAGATGCTGAAGAAATTGCTGTTGTTGCCTTATTCAAAAACCTCGGATATTTATTGCTTGCTGCTTATGATCATGATCTTTATCAGAAAATCATGATGCTTATCAAGCAAGGCACGCACACACCCAGGCAAGCATCCATGCAAGTATTGGAATTTAACCTCGATACATTTACCGAAACTATTTTAGAAGAATGGAATATTCCTGTCAGTATCATTCAGGCATTTAAAAACAAGCCCTCAGGTATTTTGAATGCTCCAAGAAACAAACAAGAGTGGATGCAGCAAGCAGCGGAATTAAGTGAAAAAACCACACCCTTTGTTTTGGAAAATATCAAACCGGAAGATTCTGAAGCTAAAAATAAGCTGCTCACACGTTTTGGCAAAGCGCTTAATCTGGATAAATCCAAGCTGGACCAGTTGATCATTGATGCTACTGAAGAAACCCGCGCACTCCTGATCAATGTAAATCTGCTCTCTGCAGATCACCACAAAAAAATTAGTGCGGATACAACCCATACAGAATTTGATATCGCGATAGAAGAAGACTTGCTCAGCGAACTGGTTTTTGATACTGATGAAGCCGATAGCCCGCAGATCACGCAACGTTATCCAAGCGGCAAACCCTATAATGCGCCCATATTATTATTGACCGGGGTCCAGGATGTGGCCGAAATCATGGCTTCCGGCGATTATAAACTCGATGATCTGGTCATGTTAGTTCTGGAGACTTATTATAATAGCCTGGGCTTCCGTTTCATCACCCTGTGTCTAAGAGATTCGAAACTGAACCTGTTCCGCGCGCGTAGCTCTCTCGGGAAAAATAATCTGGAGTATCAAAAAGCTTTTAACTTTCCGGCTACACTGTCTACTGACTTGTTTCATCTTGCGATGGAAAGGAATGTGGATTTATTGATTTCAGATGCTTTCACACCCAAAGTTCGTAGACTCATGCCAGAATGGCATTTGGATCTGTTACCTGATGCGCGTAGCTTCATCGTACTCCCTCTGGTAATCAACAAAAAACCAATCGGCCTGTTTTATGCTGACCGTGAATTAGAAGCGCCCGAAGGCACGACAGCAGAAGAAACAAGGCTAATCAAAACTCTCAAGGGTCAAATACTGACCGCTTTGAATTCAAAATAAGATACTGGTCACACAGAGAACAGGTGCAAAATGACTAAAACTACAGGTTGCTTATTTATTATCAGCGCACCCTCTGGTGCCGGGAAAACCAGCCTGGTCAGAACGCTGCTCCAGTCAGATCTCGATCTTAGCCTATCCATCTCACATACCACCCGCCCGCCACGTTCTGAAGAAGTTAATGGGCGTGATTATCATTTTGTGAGTGAAGAAACATTCAGGCAAATGCTTGCCGGTGGAGAGTTTCTGGAAAATGCAGAAGTCTATGGCAATCTTTACGGCACCTCTCAGAAATGGATCAATGAAGCCATGGCATCCGGGCAAGATATCATGCTCGAAATAGACTGCCAGGGAGCAAAGCAAGTCCAGCAGATTTTTCCTCAATCCATCGGAATCTTCATTCTTCCTCCATCGGCTGATGCACTGGCAACACGATTAAAAACGCGCGCGCAGGATAATGCAGAAGTCATTCGGGAGAGACTCGCCGCAGCCCGTGAAGAAGTCAGCCATATCAGTGAGTTTGATTATGTTATTATTAACAATAAGCTGGAGGATGCACTCAGTGATCTGGTCTGCATCATCAAAGCTGAACGCTTAAAAAAAGAACGGCAACTGGCAAAGCATCATTCATTAATTACTGAACTGTCCGTACCAGCCTCTCGATAAATAGCATCGTTTTTTATCACTTTGTTGTAAAATCTGTTTATCCATCCCTAAATACATAACCTAATCGAGATAAATACCATGGCACGAATTACCGTTGATGATTGCTTAAAAAGAATTCCCAATAGATTTGATATGACTCTGGTTGCTACAACACGCGCCAGGCAATTGGCTATCGGCTCAGCACCTATGGTGGAACCTGCTCGCGACAAGCCGACTGTTATAGCCCTGCGTGAACTGGCTCAGGGAAAAATAGATCTCGACATCCTCAATCTGAAAAACATGTAATGTTCATGCAGGATTCTTAACGTATTGCTATGCATTGATCGGCTGGTTTGATTGTTGATGATAAGGCTATGGGCTTAAAAACATTATCAACGCATAGCATCATCATTTTTTTCCATATTAAGAAAAGTCACAGAATTAACCAAACGCTACGTCACTTTTCTTCATTCCAGGTAAATCCCGGCATATAATCGGTTCAAGGGGTTTAACAACTATCCAATCTACGATCGACAGCTTTGCCCCATTTACTCTAAGCCCACCAAACTCTATGTCTGAAGCAGAGCTTTTATTTTCTGAAACAACCCAATATCTTAAACCGGAAGATATTGCCCAACTGAGAAGTGCTTATTCATTTGGACAGGGAGCTCATTCGGGGCAATTCAGGAAATCAGGTGAACCCTATATCTCTCACCCATTGGCAGTAGCCAGAATTCTAAGCAAACTGCATCTTGATGCGCCTACTCTGACAGCCGCTTTATTACATGATGTCGTAGAAGATACCGATATCTCCAAAGCTGAAATCAGTGAAAGATTTGGTGAACCAGTGGCGGAACTGGTGGATGGTGTTTCCAAGCTCGATAAAATTGAATTCCAGACACAAGAAGAAGCACAAGCTGAGAATTTCCGTAAGATGCTGCTGGCCATGGCGCGGGATGTCCGTGTCATCCTCATCAAGCTGGCTGATCGATTGCATAATATGCAGACTCTTGAAGCCATGCATCCTATAAAACAGCGCAGCATTGCCCGCGAGACACTTGAAATTTACGCACCCATCGCGCATCGCTTAGGGCTCAATAATATCTACCAGGAATTACAGGAGCTGGGTTTTCGTTATTCTTATCCCATTCGCTATAAAGTGCTGGTGAAAGCAACCAAAGCAGCGCGCGGCAATCGCCGCGAAATTGTCGGGAAGATTCTTGAAGCCATCAATCTTAAACTAAAAGAAGCAGGATTGAACGCGGAAGTCACTGGACGCGAAAAACATCTTTATAGCATTTATATGAAGATGGTAGAAAAACATTTATCATTTTCCGAGGTTCTTGATATCTATGGTTTTCGTGTCATTGTAAAAGACATTCCGTCATGCTATGTCGCATTAGGCACGTTGCACAGCTTATATAAACCAATCCCTGGTAAGTTTAAGGATTATATTGCAATCCCAAAAAACAATGGCTACCAATCACTACACAGCACCTTGCTCGGACCATTTGGTATACCGATAGAAATACAGATCCGTACTGCTGAGATGCACCGGATTGCTGAAAACGGGGTGGCTTCACACTGGCTTTATAAAAGCTCGGATGCAGATTTCAATGATTTGCACCTGAAAACCAGCCAATGGCTGCAAAGCTTACTGGAAACACTCAGTGGCTCTACGGATTCCCTTGAGTTTCTGGAACACCTTAAAATTGATTTGTTTCCAGGCGATGTTTATGTATTCACGCCTCAAGGAAAAATTTTAACGCTCCCAAGAGGATCAACTGCCGTCGATTTTGCCTATGCAGTACATTCTGATGTGGGTAACTGTTGTGTTGCGGTTAAGATTGATGGTGAGAATGCGCCCTTGCGTACTAAACTTAAAAGTGGCGACCGCGTAGAAATTGTCACCGCTCCCTACGCCAGACCTAATCCATCCTGGTTAAGTTATGTAGCAACCGGAAGAGCACGCTCACATATTCGTCACTTCCTCAAAACCATCCAATATGACGAATCGGTTAAACTGGGTGAACGCATGTTAAATCAGGCACTGCTGTCTTTTAATATCAATTTGGACACAATCACTGAGGCACAGTGGGAAAAACTAGTTCGTGACAGCGGCGTCAAATCCAAGGAAGAATTACTGGCGGAAATGGCTTTAGGCAAGCAATTTCCTGCTATCGTGGCAAAACGCCTGACATCTCCATTGGAGTCAGTTTTTAGTGAACAGCCGGCGGGTCCAATTGCCATATTGGGAACTGAGGGTCTTACCGTTCAATTTGCCAAATGCTGCCGCCCCATTCCAGGCGATGCCATCGTAGGATTGATTAAGAAGGATCATGGATTAATCATCCATACGCACGACTGCGCAATTATCACCAATAGCCAGAAAAGCTCCGAGAATTACCTGGATGTGGCATGGGGCAAAGACATCTCCAGAACTTTTGAAGCCAGCATCAAAGTAACCGCAGCAAACAAGCAGGGGGTATTGGCTCGAGTTGCTGCTGAAATAGCCAAAGCAGAGTCAAACATTGACGACATTGCGATGGAAGCCGGGGAGGATTACACGCAAATGCGTTTTATCCTGCAAGTTAACAACCGGCATCATCTTGCACAAATCATACGCAGTCTGAGGCAAATCAGGGAAGTCGCCAGAATCAGCCGAATTAAAGGTTAAACATATCCGGCTTCGTCGGTATGTTCCGCTACAAATTTATCAACAAACTCATCGACAAGCATCGCTACCAATTGTTTTTGATCCAGACATAAATTCAGGATTGCTTGTTGCCGTCCGGCTGAAAAACATCGCGCAAGATTATGTTTAAATCCGCAGTAGCCAGTATCCCACCCAAATTATCCGAAGGATACCCCCATTCTGCAGCCAGCCAGGTATCATTAAAATCAAGCCAACGAATCATTGCTCCAATATTAAAAGCCGCCTGTACTGGATCAAGCTGAAATGCCGTACCTGGAACCCGTGCGCCATTTGGTACCACAGTACCGGGAACAATCGGCTTAGTAATTTGGTACAGGCTGGACAAGAAAGCGCTTCCAGATCCCCCAATGATCCATCAAAATTGAATCGCCCCGGGTTTTGAGGAGGCTCCAAATCTTGAGAGAATGGAGTCATGAACAAAACAAACAAATATTTCCCCGAAGTAAAAGAACGAGCAGTCCGTCTGGTGCAAGAGCATCGCAGTGAGTACCCTTCGCTGTGGGCGACGATAGAATCGATTGCGCCCAAGATCGGCTGCGCGCCGCCGACGTTGCATGATTGGGTAAAGAAGCACGAAATCGACACAGGCCTGCGAGGTGGTGTTACCAGTGAAGAGCGCGAGCGCATCAAAGCACTGGAGCGTGAGATCAAGGAATTACGTCGCGCCAATGAGATACTGAAACTGGCCAGTGCTTTTTTCGCCCAGGCGGAGCTCGACCGCAAACTCAAATCCTGAGGTTGTTTATCGACCGACATCGCAACACCCACGGGGTCGAGCCGATCTGCAAGGTATTGCAGGTCGCCCCGCAGGGTATCGACGTCACGCTGTCGAGCTGCGTAATCCGGCATTACGCTGTGCCCGAGCTATTCGTGATGACGAGCTGATGCCGCAGATACAACGAGTCTGGCAAGCCAACTTGCAGGTGTATGGTGCCGACAAGGTATGGCGACAACTCAAGCACGAAGGAATACAGGTAGCTCGCTGCACGGTTGAACGGCTGATGAAACGGTTGGGATTGGAAGGTGTACGGCGCGGCAAGGTTGTGCGAACCACGGTTCCGGACAAGGCACTGCCGTGTCCACTGGATAGGGTCAACCGGCAATTCAAGGCGGATCGGATCGCCCCAACCAGTTATGGGTATCGGATTTTACCTATGTTTCTACCTGGCAGGGCTGGCTATATGTCGCGTTCGTTATCGACGTGTTTGCCCGGTGCATCGTGGGTTGGCGGGTCAGTTCCAGTATGCACACGGATTTCGTACTGGATGCGCTGGAGCAAGCTTTATACGCCCGACAACCGGAGCTGGGCGCCTTGATTCACCACAGCGACAGAGGTTCCCAGTATGTCTCTATCCGTTATACGGAACGACTTGCCGAGGCTGGAATAGAACCATCGGTGGGAAGCCGTGGCGATAGCTACGAAACGCACTGGCCGAAACGATCAACGGGCTTTACAAGGCTGAATTGATTCACAAGCAGGGGCCCTGGAAAAACAGGGAATCCGTCGAATTGGCGACGTTGAACTGGGTGTTCTGGTTCAATCATCAGCGTTTACTGGGACCCATCGGCTATATACCGCCGGCAGAAGCTGAGGCACAATACTACCGGCAGTTAGCCAAAACGGATTCTGCCAGTGTTACTTAAACCAAATAGCCTCCACAGAACCCGGGGCGATTCAAAATAGCGAGCAATCTCATAAGCCAAATCGCTTTGAATAGTATAACTGGCAGCATAGTTAGCGATTTCAACCAATACCT
>ERZ1292630.2990-Hain-H41-02um-R3-2990-length-15247-cov-5_pt1 | contig 15247 bp, 9 predicted proteins | sample MGYA00564408_ERZ1292630 | MGnify/ENA primary metagenome ERZ1292630 (study PRJEB36523, sample SAMEA6512641) | groundwater metagenome | collected 2019-01-08 | study: AquaDiva: Metagenomics assemblies of 32 groundwater samples | reverse complement strand
ATTTTATTTATCTGTCAATGAAGTCAAGCCAGTCGAAAATTTCTTCTTTAAAGTACGTTTCTTTCTGTATTCGAAATGCTGTCATACTTTTAAGGAAAAATATTAAAATCGATCTGGTGACTACATACGATCCTTTAAAAACAGGCTTAATCGGTCTCTTTGTTTCTCGTATTCTTAAAGCTAAGTTCGCTCCGGAAGTAAATGGAGTATATACATCACAAACCGTTTACATGGATGAAGCTGGCAAACTATTAAAAAAACTCAAGGGTATTACATATCCTATGATTATGCGTTTTGTCTTGAAACGGGCAGATGGGATAAAGCTCCTCTTTAATAATCAAATTGATTCTCTCAAAATAACCTTGCATGGGAAAATAGTAAAAAGCTTCCCTGATTATGTTGCAGTTGATGATTTTAAGAATATCAAGGAGGAAAAAGAAGTGTTCTTTGCGGGTTTTCCTTTTAAGTTAAAAGGCGTTGATATTTTGATAGAGGCATTTAAGAAGGTAGCACTAAAATATCCGGACTGGAGATTAAAGATACTAGGCTGGTACCCTGATATAACAAAATTAAGTGAGGCAATTGCAGGACACCCACAGATTTATCATCATAAGCCGGTTCATCGTTATGAAATGCCGGCGCACATTGGATCATGTGCAATATTTGCCTTACCATCCCGTTCTGAGGCTATGGGAAGGGTGCTTGTTGAGGCTATGGCAGCAGGGAAACCACGGATAGGGTCAAATGTGGATGGGATTCCAACGGTAATAAACGATGGCATTGATGGATTATTGGTAGCACCGGAGAATGTTGATGACCTTGCGAATAAACTGGATATGCTAATGGGCAATTCTGATATGAGACACGAACTTGGAAAAAATGGTGAAATAAGGGCAAAAAAAGAATTTTCCGAAGAGAGGTATATTAAGAACATAGAGGGTTTTTATAATGAGGTTATAACAAATGTCTGAAATGATTAAGAAACCAACTGCGAACACTGATGGGTGGTTTAAATTAACAATTTTATGCCTGGTGGTTGATTATGCACGTCCTCAGGATATTCTTCCTATAGGGTTTATGAAACCGGTGATGCTTGCTGTTTTAGTATTGGCTTATTTCGTAATTACTAAAAATGGATTTTTGCTAGGTATGAGCAAACAAACCAAAATGATATGGTGTTTTGTGATATTACTCGGAGCATACGTGCCATTTGCGCTAAATAATCATCATGCTTTCTTTACAACGCAATCCATGTTGTTATATATGCCTCTTATTTTATCAACAATTGTTTGTGTGAATTCTATTAACCGTTTAAGAAAAATAATATCCGTGTATATAGCCTTGATGATCTATATTGCTATATATGCAATTCTTCATGGCGGGAGGGGTTCGGGGAATTACTTTCTGGACGAAAATGACATTGCATTGTTTATGAACTTATGGATTCCTTTCTGTTTTTTCCTTTTTTTGTCTGAGAGGGGGATGGCAAAGAAAATATTTTACGGCGCCGGAATGCTTATAGGGCTTACAACCGTGGTTGTGTCGTTTTCTCGTGGCGGTTTCATTGGATTATTATGTTCAACTGCCGTCTTGTGGATTTTCAGTCCGAAAAAGATAATCTCTCTATTTATAATATGTTCACTGGGGATTGGAGTGTATATTTATAGTGGAGAGGCTTACAGGCAGGAAATGACTGATGTATTAGATACAAAGGAAGCTACGGCTAGTGACAGATTGTCATCATGGGAGGCGGCATGGGACATGTTTCTAGAGTACCCGCTGGGAGTAGGGGGGAATAACTTTTCGGTACATTTTCAGGATTTCCAGTCAGATGAGATCCAAAGAGGAATGTGGGGGAGGCAGGCACATTCATTATGGTTTACGCTTATTCCTGAGCTTGGTATATTTGGTATTATGATATACTTTACACTAATATACTATAATCTTAAAGATGTATTCTTTTTAAAAAAGATAAAGGTTGGTAATGATCCGGATTTGCGTTATTTGCATTCTTTATCACTTGCTTTCATCGCTTCATTAGCGGGTTTTTTCGCTTCTGCAACATTTATTTCGGTATTGTATTACGCTCATTACTGGTATTTGACAGCCTTAATTGTGGCAACAGTGAGAATTTCAAAAAGTTACTCCGCTTAAGATTAATGTTTTTGTCTCAACCTGAGTTGAGTGATTTGTGCCCTCCCGTACCGAACAGTATTTTCAGGCGAGTAGCCGCATTCTTTAGCGTGATCTAATGTATAGTCTTCAATGCTTCGACTTCGTTCAGCATGACGTCATTCCGACACAGCTAAGCTGAGCTTTGGCGGAGTCGAGGAACCATAGATATCGAAGGCCTAATTTAATGCATAGCTTTAATTATTGTCACAAAGTTGCCAAGACAATAAGTTTTGGAGTACATCGTCCCCGCCCGAACGCTTGGCGGGCAGGCGTGACGATGTTTACCTCAACAAATCTGCCTGTGGCAAGACAGCATTGACACGGTCAATACACTCCATAGTGGCGTAAAAAGTCGTTGGGTTTTTCCCTTTTAAAACCCAACTTAATTTAAAAGAATCTTTATGTATTATGAAAATATTGTGGTTATCGCACTTGTGCCCATACCCGCCTAAAGGTGGGGTTTTGCAGAGAAGTTACAACCTGATAAGAGAACTATCAAAATACCATGATGTAAGCCTTGTGGCATTCAACCAGAAGGCATTGCTGCCGACACAAAAAGAGCTTGATGCCGCAATAAGCGAATTTCGTAAGTTCTGTCAAGATGTTTCTGTGTTACCCATACCAGGTGACCATAAAAAGTATGGCAGGCGGCTGCTTGTGCTCAAAAGTATTTTCACCAGGGACCCGTATACTATCAACTGGTTACAGGATAAAGCCATGTGTGACTTACTCAGAGATAAGCTTTCCAGAAACAACTATGATCTTATTTTCTTTGATACCATTAGCCTGGCGCCTTATCTGTCTTTGTTTAGAAAAGAGAAACTTATTCTTAATCATCACAATATAGAATCGGATATGATGCTGAGAAGGGCTTATAATGAAAAGAACTTACTAAAAAAATTATATTTCTATCAGGAAGGTAAAAGGCTTGCTGTTTATGAGAACAGGGAGTGCCCCAAATTTGACTTGAATATTACATGTTCGCATGTAGATTCGGAACGTATATTAAGAAGAATATCCTCATTAGAAGTCAATGAAGTTGTTAATGGAGTGGATGTTGAATATTTCTATCCACTGGGTGGTGACAGGCTTAATAACAGTCTGGTTTTTGCCGGAGGAATGAATTGGTATCCTAATCGTAATGCCATGTTATATTTTGCCAGGCAGGTATGGCCGTTGTTGACAGAAGCAATTCCTGACATACGAATTACGGTTATTGGACAGGATCCTCCCGCTTGTCTTATTAATCTTGCAAACGAAGATAAGCGATTCAAGGTTGCCGGTTTTGTAGATGATGTCAGGCCGTATATAAATAGGGCAATGGTGTATGTATGTCCTATAAAAGATGGCGGAGGCACTAAACTTAAAATTCTGGATGCTCTTGCGATGGGTAAAGCTATTGTGGCTGATCCTGTAGCCTGTGAGGGTATTGATGTGAAAGATGGTGAAACAGTCTTATTCGCTGATTCCCCTGCAGATTATGTTAAAAAAATCAAGCTTCTTTTTGAGAATAAAGATTTAAACAAAAAGCTGGGGCTAAATGGCAGAAAGTTGATCGAAGACAAATATTCATTTGAGAAGATTGGCAGGAAACTGGCGACATTGTGCGAGGGCTTGTAACCTGTTTTTAAGTTTATGCATAGAATTTCCATTTTAAATCTAAAATGTATAGGGAATTCAAAGTTACCATAATTATCGTCGGGTAAGAAACCCGACATTTCTTACTAAATAATAGAATGGGCAAGATAATAGACAGGCTTTATGAAAAGAGTCCGATATTGCTACAGGAGTTAGCATTAAACGGCTATGCCTTAGGTATTCATTTTGAGAGGTTCGGGAAAAAATTCCATGACTTACTGGAATATTGGCATAAAACAGAATGGTTTTCATATGGCGACCTAATTGAACTTCAGAACGAAAAATTAAGAACCCTGATAAAACATGCATATGAAACTGTTCCGTATTATCACAGAATTATGGACGACAGGAAATTATCTCCTGGCGATTTTAAAACGGTAAATGATTTATACAAACTGCCGGTACTGACAAGAGAAGATGTCAGATTGAATTTGGATAACTTAATTTCAAGCAAATTTAAAAGAAGTAAACTCAGACATGGACATACAAGCGGCACTACGGGGTCTCCCCTTCAGTTTTATTGGGATAAACATTGTTGTCTGGTAAATAATGTCGCTGATTGGAGACAGAAAAATTGGGCCGGTTTAAATTATGGCGATAAATATGCTGTTATTCTTGGCAGAACCATTGTTCCTATAAGTCAGGAAAAACCACCTTTTTGGAGAATGAATTACGTTCATAAACAATTGTGGCTTTCGGCCTTTCATATGACTGAAGAAAACCTCAGATTCTATCTGGAAAAGCTGGAAGAATATGAACCTCTGGTTCTTGAGGGTTATCCATCAACTCTTTTTATATTGGCTAAGTACCTGACATGTCGAAAAAAAACATTTTCTCTAAAGGCAGCGCTTACTTCATCTGAAACATTGCATGAGACTCAGAGGGGAATCATCGAAAAGGCGTTTTGTTGTCCTGTGTTTGATTATTATGGATTGGCAGAAAGAACAATATTCACAACTGAGTGCGAAAAACATTGCGGACACCATATCAATATGGAATATGGCATTGTAGAACTCCTGAATAATTCAGGTGAATCTGTTGATAAAGAAATAATGGGAAAGATGGTTGGAACAAGCCTTCACAATTATGGTATGCCTTTTATAAGATATGCGACAAATGATGTCTCATCCATATTGCCTGAAAGCTGTTCATGCGGCCGGGCGTTGCCTTTGATGTCGGATGTGACTACTAAAGCCGAAGATATTATTGTTACCAGAGACAGGGGATTCATCTCTCCATCAGTTCTTACTCATCCCTTTAAACCCCTGAACGGTGTGAAAGCTTCTCAGATTATTCAGGAAGATATCAACCACATTATAATAAAAATTGTTCGTACTCCTGAATATGCGAAAGAGAATACCAAATTGCTTTTAGATGCCATGAAAAAACGTTTGGGTAATAACATGGATATTGATATCCAGTTTGTAGAATCGATTCCCAGGACATCAGCAGGAAAGTTTAGATGGATAATATCTAAAGTCCCATTACGATTGTGAATCATAATTTAATATAGTTTTCAATCTATCATTTGTTTCATAACTACGACTAGCCTCTCTTTCGAGAGGATTCCAGAATTGGAATCCTCTCGAAAGAGAGGTCTACCTACTAATATTTGGACTAATAATGGAAAGTTATAATAGATAATGTGTGGAATAGTTGCAATAGTAACTCCTGGTTGCTCAGGACACGACAGGGAGAAAGAATTGATAAACGCCAGGGATAAAATGCACCATAGGGGGCCTGACGATAGTGGGATTTATATTGGTCCAGGTATTGGGCTTGCTCACAGAAGGCTCAGCATTATAGATATATCTGGAGGGCATCAACCCATGGCCAATGAGGACAATTCAATATGGATAGTGTTTAATGGCGAGATTTACAATCATCTGGACCTGAGGAACGAACTTATAGCTAAAGGCCATGTTTACAAGACAGAATGCGATACTGAAACCATTGTACATCTTTATGAAGAAGAAGGCATAAACTGCATGAGTAGACTGGATGGCATGTTTGCATTTGTGATATGGGACGAGAAAAAAAAACTTCTTTACGCGGTAAGGGACAGGCTGGGTATAAAACCTGTGTATTACTATAAATCGAACGAAATATTTGTGCTTGCATCTGAGATCAAGTCATTACTCGAATTTACCGGAGTGCCAAGAGAAATAAACTATGGCAGAATAGAAGAGTATTTTACTTTTAAGTATTTAGCAGGTAAGGAGACGCTATTCAAAAATATATATAGTCTATTACCCGGACACTATCTTGTATACGACAAAAAGAACCTGATAATACAAAAGTATTGGGATATTGAAGAAATAGACAGGGGAAATGATACCCCAAAGACAATGAACAGTATGATAAAGAATTACAATAAATTGATGCATCAATCTATAAACAGACAATTGATGAGCGATGTGCCGCTTGGTACTTTTAACAGTGGAGGACTGGATTCCAGCCTGGTAACGGCTATTACTTCAGGCAAAATCGATGCAAACGTCAATTCATTTTCAATAGGGTTTGAAGAGAGAGAGTATGATGAATCAGATTATGCCCAAACGGTTTCTGAAAAATACCACACCAATCACCACTTATGCATGGTAAACAATAAGTTGTTTTCAGATAATCTTGAAAAATGTATATGGTTACATGATGAGCCTTTAAATCATGCTAACTCCGTTACAATATATCTTTTAAGCAAATTGGCGAAAGAATCTGTAACGGTCGTATTAACCGGTGAAGGTGCGGATGAAATATTTGGAGGATATCCAAGATATTTTATCTTAAAATATTTACAAAAATATTATAAATTACCAAAACTATTTCGATCCTCAATAAAACATCTTCTAAGACACAGTAAAAATAGAAAAGCTCAAAAAATTTATAGCGTAATAGATATGCCCTTAGAAAAAGCCATTGTATATAATTCAACATACATAAATCCTGACTTGGTATCCAGTTTCCTGGATAAGGAATTAACAGGATCAGGTTTTGAACAAAGGTTTAACATTCTTAATCAAGCATCTTGTGGAAATGATTTACAGAAATTATTTTATTATGAGATAAAGACGTATTTGGTATCTATCCTGAACCGGGCAGATAAAATGAGCATGGGAGCCTCAGTTGAAGCACGAGTGCCGATGCTGGCGCATCAGAATGTAGAATTTTGTATGAAAATTCCAGTGACACATAAACTGTATAGAAATACTACAAAATATTTTTTGAAAGAATATGCTCGTCCTTATTTACCGGAGGAGATTATATATAGAAAAAAATCTGGTTTTGGTGTTCCTTTAGCAGATTGGTTCAGAGATTCGAAAGGCATGGGACGATATATAGATTTGCTAAAAGGGGATAGCTTAAAAAATAGTGATATTTTTTGCGGAAATTCAGTAAATACTATTGTAGAGCAACACCTGAGAAGAGAGATGGATCATAGTGAATTATTATGGGAATTAGTTAATTTTCAACTATGGAGGCAAATTTATTTTGGTTAGGTAATCAGTTATAAAAATTGGTTGTTGACAATTTCGTAATACACCAACCCTGCCGACCAGGGCCGCCTAATGTGCCTCTTAGTACCTTAATAAAAATATTTTTTGTAACACCCTGGAATCCAATTCCTATAAGTCCTTCAGGCCGATTAAAGTACTTCTATAATAATGAGTAAAGAAAAGCTATATATTAGGATTTAGCAGCATGACTAAAAAAGAATTTATCAATTTAATATCTAACGGGCATGAAGATGTTATAGGGATTTTTTTAAAATTATTAGATGATAACGGAATAGATTATTGCATTATCGGAGGTTTAGGCGTAAACGCTTATGTTGAACCAGTAGTAAGTTTAGATATAGATATTGTAATTGTTGCAGACGCAATTGAACGGTTAATAATGAAGGCAGAAAATTATTTCAAAATAGAACGTTTTCCTCATAGCATTAATCTGAATAGCCCTGGATCTGACTTACGGATCCAGGTTCAATCTGATCAACGTTATCAAAAGTTTATTTCTCGTTCAACCATAAAAGATGTTATGGGTTATGATATGAAGGTCGCTGCAATTGAAGATATTTTAACTGGGAAAATATGGGCCTTCCTGGACAAAGAAAGACGAAAAAGTAAAAGGCAGAAGGATTTAGCTGACATTTTCAGGATTATCGAACAATTTCCTGAGCTTAAGAAACTAATTCCAGATTCTATGGGATATATTGAATTTTAGCCGATAAGAGTGTTGCCTATTAATCATACATAGTCATTCCAATCTAACGTTATCGAGATAGATTACCCGCTTCTCTTCTGGACTTGAAAGAAACAGGATCATTTGTTGGACGTCAGTAAGGTTTATGTTTCTGTTAGTTCCGGATGTATACAGGCTTTTCAGAGGGATGGAAATGTAATTAATGCCTGGGACGAGAATAAAGGTATGGTTGTATCTATTACCGTATGATGGGTCCTTTGTATCATCGATACGAATGGTCAGGTGAAGAGATATATCTTCCTGATTATATATGTCAAATTTGAGAGTAGTGTGTTTCGACCAATCCGGATTGAATTTATTCAGCGTTATCCCGGGATAGGAAGATGGGTATAGTTCCATCTTCAGACATTTTTGACCCGACGTTGCGTGCTCGTCTGAAAGGGTGAAGATTGTTTTGCATTCCCATAGGATGGCGTCAAGGGTATCTTCCGTTTCGAAATCGTAAGAAAATGGTTGCCTTGATGAGCAACTTGTCAAAAGTGGAAGAGTTAGAATTAGAAGAAATAATAAACGTATAATTCTTGTATATGACATAAGTGTTACTCTGTAAATTCAAATAATACGACTTCAGGCGGCATGCCAAGTCTAAATGGTATATCTGATGTGCCAATACCGCTCGTAACGTATAGCGATTTGTTTTTGTTCTGATATAAACCATACTTGTGTTCTGTATCAGGTTTTCTCCTGATAACCTTCCATATGAATTCCGGCAAAAATATCTGTCCTCCATGAGTATCTCCAGATAAGACAATAACATTTTCTTCTGCATTTATATTATAGTAAACAGGTGAAAAGTGAGAGAGGACAATTGCAGGGGTGTCAATGTCAGTAAGTATGCTATTGACTTCATTTAAGCCGGAAGCATGATTAGAATCGGTTCCCATCCCGATAATAGACAATTCTTTTCCTCCAATTTTAACAACAGCTTTGGCATTCCTCAGAAATCTGACTTGATGTTGCGTTGGTGGCAGAGTACTCCCTTCTTCATGACAAAACCCGCAAGATTTTCTGGAAAAAGAGTAATCCGAATCTCCCATTACGGCATATACACCAAGTGGTGCGTTTAATTGTGAAAGGAAGGTTATGGCGTTGCCGTAAGCCTGCTTGCTCCCATTCCAATCAACATAATCTCCCGTTAATAATATCAGGTCCGGTTTAAGTTCATTTAAGATTTCAAGTGTTCGATTTATAGGAATAGACGCGTTGTTTCCAATATGCAGGTCGCTAAGTTGCACTATCTTCAGGTCTTTAAGCGTTGAGGCCATGGCTTTGTTTCTAATCTCAACCGTCTTTAATCTAACCTTACGTGGTTCGATGAAAAAGCCGTACAAAAAAAACACTATTAAACTTGCGGCTGTAATTGCCGTAAGAAGGCATCTTTTTGTTGTTAAATAACTTTTTTTTGTAGACATATTTGGATATAATAAGTCAGAAAAACAAAGTTTTTGTCATATTCAAGATATGTACAGTATTGTTCGTGACTATTGATTAGATTAACACCCGGGAACCCATCACAATATGACAATAAGATTATATCATAAATATTTGATACAGGTTGCAAATTCGTAAGACGGGGATATTTAACATCTGGTGAAAGATGAGAAAAGAATTTCATAAGAAATCGTTCTACGGATATATGCTACATTTCTTTACATGTCTTGCATTACTATTGCTTTTTACAAGTGGAAATGTTGCTGCGCATGATTATGGCCATGTGCTGGTAGAGACTATAAAAAAGATTAAGCCTTCTGTCATAGCAGTCGGCACGTATCATCCACTTTCAAGGCCGCCAGTAACTTTTTATGGCACGGGTTTTATTTTTACTGAAAATGGTTATGCAATTACTGCTGAGCACGTAATAAATGTAATTAGCAAAAGTGGTGATATTGACAATCTATATGCTTTCTTTCCTGGCGTTGGAAACTCAAAAAAGGTTATAGCCAAAGTTATAACCAAGAATATAAAATATGACCTTTCTATTCTCAAACTGGAAGGGAGCGGTTTTAATCATGTAAAATTAGGAGATTCCTCAAATATTGAAGAAGGACAACAAGTCGCCATCTGTGGTTATCCATACGGTCCTGTATTTGGCTTGCATCCTACCACGCACACGGGAATAATCAGCAATATAAGCCCCATGGCAATTCCCGTACAGAATACGTCCTTACTTTCAAACAAGATGATAAAGGCATTAAAAGATCCTTATGTAATCTTCCAACTCGATTGTATTGCTTTTCCCGGGAATAGCGGGGGACCTTTGTTTCTGCCTGAAACCGGCGAGGTGATAGGCGTGTTGAATAGTGCATTTGTAAAGGTAACAAAGGAAAACAATAAAATATCTACCGGCATTAGCTATGCGATACCCATTAACTATATAAAAGAGCTTTTAGAAGCCCTCAGAAGTAATTGATTAATGTTCAATAATTTCTTAGCGTATCAAAGATTAATATTTCAATTTAATAACTAAAATAGTACAATTACGCCTTTATTTAGGGTAAAGAAACCTGGTTAGTCCTATTAAATTAAAACCGAAATGTAAAGGAAGAGTTTTGTAATGGGCGATATTAGGAGAAAGCGCAAGAGACGTAAAAAAGAAAGTACCAGGAGCTGGAAGTTCTGGGTGCTATTTGTGGCGGTTCCGGTCATTGTAGCCTTGTGTGCGTCGATAGCTTTTTACGGTTTGTATGTAAAGAGAAAATCTGCCGGCACCGGTATTGTTAAAGAAAGCTTTCAAAAAGGACTAATATATACAAATTTAAATAGACATACAGAAGCTGTTGCTGAGTTTAGAAAAGAATTAGAAAAGAATCCAGATAATATAAATGCTCATTATCAATTGGGCATATCACTTTCTAAGTTAAAGGAATTTGATAAAGCGGCAACTGAGTTCAATGCGGTGCTCAAAATCAAACCAAATTACTCTGATGCACATCTCCAACTGGCAGTCATTAAATATACGAAGGCAGTTGAATCAAGAAAACTTGGCAAGGGTGAATCGTTGGTTTTAAAAATGTTATTGGAGGCAGAGGATATATGTAGGGAAATAATCGAAAAAGATCCAAGTTTCGGACAGGTTTACGCTTTATTAGGAGAGATTCATTTTTCACAAGGTTTAATTGATGATGCCATAATAGACTATAAACACATAATAAAACTTAATAATGCTTTTGTCCCGGCGCATATTGCCCTTGTTAAGCTGTACGTGAATAAGGGCGAGTTGGATCTGGCAAAGAAAGAATGCGACTTGATTTTGTCAGAACTCGAAACTGACAATTACCACGCTCTGTTTCTCTTGTCAACGATATATGAACAGCAGGGCAAGAATGATGCGGCAGTTGCATCTTTAAAGCGGATATTGGAGAAGAAGCCCGAAGACTTGATTGCACACGCACAATTAGGACTCTTATTCTTGAAAATGTCTAGATATGATGATGCATTTGCTGCGGCAGAGCATGCGGCAAAATTAAGCCCGTCGGCGCTGCCACCGGCAGTATATTTTGTAAAAGGGAGTGTGCTATTACAAAGAAAGGATTACAAGCAGGCTGTTTCTCTCTTAAAGGAAGCAATTCTAAGAATGCCTAAAATGGTGGAGCCACATTATTTTATGGCGCTTGCCTTAACAGAGCAGGGACTTGTGGAAGCAGCCAAGACCGAATTTAATACTGCCATAGAACTGTCGCCGGACTTCATTCCTGCAAAATTGGGCCTTGCGAGACTTCTATCAAGAGAAGGCTGGCAAAAGGAAACAATTACGTTGTGTAAAGACATCCTTGAACTCGAACCTGATAACATAGATGCTGTCCAGATGCTTGGTCTTGCATACGTGAAAACACAGGATTTCGAAAACGCTGAAAGACAATTTGATAAGGTTATTAAGCTAAAGCCTTCTATTGGTGAAGTTAACATGGCTTATTTGAGCCTTGCCTCTGGTCAATTGAGTAAGTGTATCCGTCAGTGTGAGGCGATTCTTGAGACAAATCCAAGTGCAACAAAAATATATGATGTACTGGGGCTTGCATACATAAGGCGTGGCAGCTTCGAGGTTGGTATAGAACAATTTAAAAAGGGTATTGAAATAAACCCAAATTCGCCGGATACTCTTTTAAATCTTGCAAAGGCTTACATAATAACTGAAAAAAATGTAGAGGCAAGGAAAGCGCTGGAAAAAATAATTTCCATAGATCCAAACAGCTTACATGCGAGGACTGTATTGGCAAGTCTTTATGAGAAGGATGGTGATTTTGATACGGCGGCAAAGATTCACGAAAAGACATTGGAGATAAACCCTGATTATATTCAGGGTTATGCATTAGCCAGAATGTATTTCCTGCAGGGAAAGACAGACGAGTCGATTAATTTATACAATAAAGCACTTAAACTTCTTCCGGACAATGCCGTATTATACCTCTATCTTGCTATTGCGTATCAACAAAAAGGAAACTACGACACGTCTATCTCATACAGCAAGAAAGCAATCGAATTAGACCCTGAAATTCCTTCTTTTAAACTTGTCTTAACAAATAATTATGCAGCTAATGGTGAATATAGTAAAGCAAAGGAACAAATTGAATCAATCCCTTCATTTACCTTTGACCAGAAAAAAGCATATTTAGAATTATTGGATTTGTGCCAATTAAATCATGAAAAAGGGAAGCAAATTACGTTTGCACTGAATAAAGCAGTATTTGCAAGACAGAGTGGTCTTTTTGATTTGGCAATTAGCGAGTGCAAGAAAGCCATAGAGGTTTTCCCGGAAAATATAGTGCCTAAAGTAATCCTTGCTAATACTTACCTCAATATAAATCGAAATGAGGAGGCGATTGCAGTATATTCTGAAATCATAAAGGATAAACCGGAGTTTGCGTCATCTTATTATGATCTGGGCAGGGCGTATCTTTTGACAGATAAGCAGGATGAGGCAATCTCAATGTATCAGAATCTGATTGGTATAGATAATAAATCCATATCAGGGCGTTTAGCGCTGGCAGGGATACTTGTTAAACAGGGTGATGCGAAAAAAGCGGCAAAGATGATTGAGGATGTTATAGAACTCGATCCGGAAAATTTGGTAGCTCATAGTTTATTGGGTGAAGTGAGCCTTGCGGAGGATGATTATAAAAAAGCAGAATCAGAGTTTACGAAGATGATCGAATTAAGGAGTGATACTTTTGAAGGACATTTTAATCTGGCCAGGGTGAAATTCGCTCAAGGTAATTTTGATAAATGCATTGAACACTGTAAGAAAGCATTAGAAACCAGGCCTGTAGATGTGCGTATACTTAATATTTTGGGGACGGCTTATATGAGGAAGGGCCTGATAAATGACGCCATATTCGAATTCAACAAAATAATTGATATAAATTCCGATTATATTCCGGCATTTTTAAATCTTGCAGATATCAACATAGCTGTAAACAAACCTGATATAGCAGCGCTCCTTTATAAAGCTGCGTTGAAGGTTAATCCTGATGCAGTTGAAGCCCGTTTTGGGCTGGGAAACTCTTACACTTTAATGGGAAAGTACTCAGATTCCGTAACTGAATTCGAGTCAATAATAAAGAAATATCCAAACAACGTAAACGTCCATATCTCACTGGCAAGAAGCTATATGGCTTTGGACAATAATGTAAAAGCGCAGGAAGCGGCAATGAATGCCCTGAGCATAGAGACTGATAATCCAACGGCTCGTTCTGTACTGGCACAGATTTATGTAGGAAATGATGAAGTGCCACAGGCGATAAACCAATTGAAGCGAGTGTTGCCTAATAACTCAAAATTATTGAATGTATATGATCTGGGGATATTGTACATGGATGTTGAGGAGTATGATAATGCTATTTTAACATACAAACAGGGGGTAGAGAACTTTCCGGAAAATAGTATATTGTGGTGTAATTTAGCTATAGTCTATCAAATGAACAAAGATTACAAGGGAGCTAAAGATGCTTGCATGAAGGCCTTAAATATTCAGCCGGATGGCACCGTTTCAAATTTGTGTATGGTAAATTTATATCTGGCCAAAGGCGAGCTTGAAAATGCAGGGCGACATCTGAAAGGCATGATAAAGTTGAATGACGCACAAAAACGCATATACCTGGATTTGGTGGAGTTATGTAACCTGGATAAGGAATTGGCAGATAAAATTCCATATCACTTAGCCCGTGCCTTGGCATATACCAATAATAGATGGTTCATCCGTATTGTAAGAGAATACGAGAAAATAACAAAAATAGCCCCTGCCAATACGATTGCATACGAAGCACAGATAGACCCTCTTATGTTCATGGGAGAAAAAGATAAGGCAATAGATATCTGTAAGAAAATTATAGAATTAGAGCCGGAGCTTCTGGATTCGTACAACAAACTTGCAGGCATATACTATCGCAACGGGGAATTAGGTGAAGCATTGACACAGTATAGAAAAATCATAAGTATTGACCAGAATAACGTTGCCGCATTCCTTAACATGGGTGTAATACTGGAGTCTAAGGGTATGCTTGAGGAGTCAATCAACGCCTATAGAAAGGTAATTGAGCTAAGCCCGGCTTCTCCGGTGGCTTACAATAACCTTGCATGGTTATTTGCATCAAAGATGCAGGACAAAATGGGTGAAGCATTAAAATTGGCTGAAAAAGCAAATGAACTTGCTCCAAACAATCCTGCCGTAGTCGATACGCTTGGATGGATTTATTATATGGGCGGTATGTATGACAAGGCTGTTTCAGCGCTAAGAGCTGCCGTGCGGAGCGCGACATGGAATCCTACTATACGTTACCATCTTGGAATGGCATATTACAAAAAGGGACTTGAGAGAGAAGCCATAACAGAGATGGAACGCGCTCTTAAAATTAGCAGCACGTTTCCTGAGGCAGAGGATGCAAAGGAATTAATAGAAAAAATAATAATAAACAGAATAAAAGGTACAGGGTAGAAGGTGAGTATGCTTCAATTGAGTTGTTGTGGATAATGACATCCACTCTTCAGGACTAAATAAGTTTATGCATAGCGAATAACCAGCAAAGAAGGAGAATTTAATGAAATATGGTTCGACATCCATAGGATTGATTATTCGCTTTTTAAGGAAGGGATACCGGCAATTAAGGCCATTAGTTGATTACAGCATATCAAGCATCGGTTTATTGATTACCTTGCCGGTATTGATTGTAATTGGAAT
>ERZ1292630.2988-Hain-H41-02um-R3-2988-length-15253-cov-5_pt1 | contig 15253 bp, 9 predicted proteins | sample MGYA00564408_ERZ1292630 | MGnify/ENA primary metagenome ERZ1292630 (study PRJEB36523, sample SAMEA6512641) | groundwater metagenome | collected 2019-01-08 | study: AquaDiva: Metagenomics assemblies of 32 groundwater samples | reverse complement strand
TCTTGTAGTTCTTTTTTAGCTTTTTCAAGATTTTTTTTAGCTTTTATGTCATTAGGATCTAATTTTAATGACGATTCATAAGATTTAATTGCATCTTCTAATTTTGATTGTTTATAAAAAGTGTTTCCTAAATTATATAATGATTTTTGCTTCATTTCTTTAGAATTAGATTCATCTGATAAATTTTTAAAAATATTTTCTGCTTCAGGATATTTACCAGATTTATATGCAGAATTTGCCAAATTATATTTTATTGAATCATTTTTAGGCTCATTAACTTGTGCTTTTTGATAATTTTTATATGCCGATTCAAATTCATTTTTTTTATAATTACTTTGTGCATTAGATACTTCTTGATTAAAAGAAATTGCATAAGAATTACTAGTATAAAAAGTTAAAATTAAAATAGCTAATAATATTTTTTTCATAAACTATAATAAAAACCTTCTTTTGATAAAATAGGAACATGTTTACTTACATTTAGTTGGCAAGCCAATTTTACATCATCTTCAAAATCTTTTTCTATTAATTCTTTTCCAGAAGATGATTCTTTTATGATAGAAAATAAATCATTTTTATAAGTATTAAAAGAATTTAAAGCAATTTTACTTTCAGGTGATAATGTTCCTGATAACTCCGATATTACAGCGCCTGCACCTATTAAATCTTCTATTGAAACTCTTAGTTCAGAATTACCCCATCTTTCTCCCGCACAAATAATAGTTATATTTTCGTCTAATTCTAATGCTTTTTTTGCAACAGCTTTATAATTCCTAAAACAAGCACAAAAAGTAGTTTTGTTTTTTGTAGATAATGATAATTCAGAACCATTTGGAGAAGGTAAAACTATTTTAGAGTTTTCTTTTAAATTCAATAAAGAATAAGGTGATAAAGATATTTCATTTTTACTTCTTTTTTTTGCTAATTCAGCATTAATAAATTTTGCAAAACTAATAGAACTCTCATCATTATATTTATATGGATAAGCGGTAGAATTTTTTGACATAACAATATCAATACAAGTTGAAAAAGATAAAATATCGATTATTATGATGATATCTGAGTAAGATAAAAGAGAATTAAGTCCATTAAAACCCCATTCGCATTTTATATTATATTCTTTTTGTGAGTAGTACATAAAAATTACTTTTTAGAAACAGATTTTGCATTCATAAAATCGAAATTAGGATATGGTAAAGAAAGTAAATAATTATCTTCCCAATACTGAGGATCTTTATACCATTCAGGATCACTATTTTTAGGATCTTTTTTGACATTTAAATCATTTTTAGTAAAACCTCTTTTTATTTTATCATCATAAACTTTATCCATATTTATTCTAAAATAGATATTTTTAAAAAGTTCTGGCTTTAAAACAAAATAAATTTTTCCTCTAGGAACAAAATAAGAAGGTTCTAAAACTACAATTGACATTTTTGCAAAAAAGATTATAGAAAAAACTATAAAAAGAAAAAGTTTAAAAACAAAGCTTAAAGCACTTCTTTTTTTGACAACCATAACTTGTTGAGGTTGTTGTAAATTTTGTTTTTGTTGCTGAGGATTTTGCTGAAAATAAGTTAGCCTATTTGCAATATCCTGATACCTAGCCATTTCTGAATCTGTTGGTTTATATCCTTTTTTTTGAACCATTTCTTCAAGTTGAATTGCCCAATTTATTTCTTCTTGAGAAAGAGGAGCAGGAGGAGATGGTATTTGATTTGCTTGTTGAATTCCAACAGCAGATGCATGAGGTGGTAAAACCTTATTAGGTATTTTAAAATTAGCACTTTCTTGACCAGCAGGAGGCGGGATCCTGCTATACTCTTCATTTTCAGAAAGATTAGGTCTTTTAAAAGGTTGGTTGCTTTGTGCCATTTTTACAAAAAAATAAAATAAACATTACAATTCTAGCACATCAGCAATTAAAATTTTAAATTTAAATATAAAAAATAGAAAAAATCTATCTTGACTTATTTTTTTTTAGATATATTATTACAATGTATAACTATAAATTAATTTAATAATCTTTTTATTACTTTATAATTTTTACTGTTTGATAATATTTTTTGATTAAAGGAAATATTGATTATTATGTTTTATCTGGAATATGATTCTATCGAAAAAAATGAAAATTTAAACAATTCTAATTGGGTATTAGTTTACTCAACAGTTGATAGTATAAATAAAAATGTTTTAGATAATATAAAGAAAAAAGTCCCAAAGGCAGATGTATTTGGAACAACATCTTTTAATGGAGTTTTTACACCTAATGGATTTAAAACAGGATGTTTTTTATTAGCAGGAGAAAAAAATGATAATATTGAAACAACCTCTATTATAAAAGAATGTACTAAAGAAAACTCTTTTAAAGTTGCACAAGAAGCCGCATTAGAATTAAAAAACTCTGCAAATAGACTACCTGATGTTATTTTATTTCATCCTACTCCAGGTTTTGAAGAATCAATTTTAAACGGATTAGAAAGCATTTTTGATGCAAAAACACCTATTTATGGTGGTAGTGCAGCCGATAATGATTTATCTGGAAATTGGTTAATTTTTAAAAATCAACAAATAGTAAAAGAAGGATTTTTAATAGTCGGTTATTATGCACCTAAATTTTATTCCTCTTTTATAAGTGGTTATTTACCAACCAAAAATACAGGAATAGTAACTAAAGCAGAAGGAAGAACTATATATGAAGTTGATAATAAACCTTTTACAGATGTTTATCAAGAATGGACTAATGGTTTACTAAAAGATGAACTGAAAGAAAATGAAAATTCTGTTGTACTAGGAAAAACAAGTTTAAAGCCTCTTGGTAAAATGATTTCATCTTCTGGTAATTTACAGCAATATATTATTTCTCATCCTCATATAGTTTCACCAAAAGAAAAGTCTATTTCACTTTTTACAGATTTCAATGTAGGTGATGAAATAACACTTATGTTTGGTTCTGAAGGTGCATTATTAAAAAGAGTAGAACAAACCGTTTCAAGAGCAACTCATAAAAAAGATTTAGAACTAAAAGGCGGTATTCTTATTTATTGTGCAGGATGTGTTGGTGTTTTAGGTGATAAAGTTGATGAAGTAGTTGAATCTTTTAATATTAGTACAAAAAATATTCCTTTTCTTGGTGCTGCCACTTTTGGAGAGCAGGGATGTATTAAAACATCAAAAAATTTAAATCTACATGGAAACCTGATGTGTAATACAATTTTATTTTGATATATATGTTTTTTTTAACCTTTATTACCAATTGTTAATATTAGATTAAGTTGTATTTTTATATGTGATAGAATTAACTTTGTTTTATAAAATGTGGGTATTTTACTTATTCTCGTTTTATAAAATAAAGTTTATTTCTTTTGTTTTTTAAGGTTTTTTTAATTGTATGTGTGGTATAGGTGGAGTTCTTGATCTTGCCTTTCAGATGATTCCTAATTTAGGAATAAGTTTAGAAGCGATAAATAAGATACAAAAACATAGAGGTCCTGATGGTGAGGGCATTTGGAAACATAATAAAGATTTTTTAGGTTTTGCTCATCAAAGATTAACAATAATAGATCTTAGTACTGGACATCAACCTATGTTAGATACAAAAACATCTAATTGCATAACATACAATGGTGAAGTTTATAACTACATAGAATTAAGAAATGAATTAAAGTCAGATTTTGATTTTAGAACAACATCAGATACAGAAGTTGTACTTAATTCTTATACAAAATATGGATCTGAATGTGTAAAAAAGCTTAGAGGAATGTTCTCTTTTTCTATATGGGATGATAAGAATGATACCCTATTTTGTGCAAGAGATAGATTTGGAATAAAACCATTCTACTATACAATTTCAAATGGCAAATTCTATTTTTCGTCAGAAGCTAAATCTTTATTGCCTTTTATGGATAAAGTAGAAATAAATTTAGATGGATTTAAAGATTATCTTACTTTTCAATTTTATTTAGAAGGTAAAACTTTATTCAAAGATATACACGAATTACCGCCAGGACATACTTTAACAATAAAAAATGGAAATATAAAAATAGAAAGATATTGGCAAGTTTACTATGATCTAGATTTTGATCATACAGAAAAATATTTTCTCGAAAAAGTAAACGAATTATTAAGAGAATCTGTAGATTTACATCTTAGAAGCGATGTTCCTGTTGGAGCTTATTTAAGCGGAGGATTAGATTCTAGCATAATTGCGTCTGTTGCCTCTCAAAATAACTCTGAAAATTTCTTGGGTTTTACAGGTAAATTTTCATTAGGAGATGAATTTGATGAAAGTCATTATGCAAGAGAACTTGCAAAATTTAAAAACTTTGAATTACTTGAAGTTGACATAAAATCTCAAGATTTTGTTGATTCTATAAGAAAAGTTATTTATCATCTTGATAGCCCGGTTGCAGGACCAGGTTCCTTTCCACAATATATGGTTTCCAAACTTGTAAAAAACCATAGAAAAGTTGTTTTGGGTGGACAAGGCGGAGATGAAATTTTTGGTGGATATACAAGATATCTAGTTGCATATTTTGAGCAATGTATAAAATCAGCAATTGATGGTACAGCAAACTCAGGAAATTTTATAGTTACCTATGAATCTATTATTCCTAACCTTACTGCATTAAAAGGCTATAAGCCTATGTTAAAGCAATTTTGGAAAAATGGGCTTTTTGATGATATAGATAAAAGATATTTTAGTTTAGTTAATAGAGCACCAGAACTTGGAAATGAAATAAATTGGTCTGCATTAACAGATTATGAGCCTTATGAAAGCTTTAGAAAGATATTTAAGGCAAAAAACGTTCAAAAAGAATCTTATTTTGATAGCATGACTCATTTTGATTTTAAAACCCTTCTGCCAGCACTTTTACAAGTAGAAGATAGAGTTAGTATGGCTCATGGAGTTGAATCTCGTGTTCCATTTTTAGATCATCCCCTTATAGAACTTGCTGCTACAATTCCATCAAATATAAAATTTAAAGATGGGACAATGAAAAATGTGTTAAAAAATTCTATGAAAGAATTTTTACCAGATGTAATATTAAATCGTAAAAATAAAATGGGATTCCCTGTTCCTCTTAATGATTGGATTTCAGGGGAATTAAATGAATTTACTAGAGAAATTTTTTCAAGCCAAAAATCACTTGGAAGAGATCTTATAAATAATAAAATTATCTTAGAAAACCTTGAAAAAGAACCTAAATTTGGCAGAAAAATTTGGGGATTGTTATGTATAGAGCTTTGGCATCAAGAGTTTATTGATAAAGCTCATGAATTTAAAAAATTAGTTAGTTATTAATTAGAACTAAAAGGAGTTATGAACATGAAAGTTTTAATCACAGGAGGATCAGGTTTTATTGGTTCTCACTTAGCAGAAAAATTACTTGAAAGAGGCGATCAAGTATTAGTAATAGATAATTATCAAACAGGTAGAAAAGATAATTTAGTGCCACATGATAATTTAAAAATTGTAGAAGGAACAATTGCTGATACAAATTTAGTAAATTCTCTTTTTGCAGATTTTAAACCAGAGATTGTTGTTCATGCAGCAGCATCTTACAAAGATCCAGATAATTGGATTGAAGATGTTATGACAAATGAACTTGGTACAGTTAATATTGTTAGAGCAAGTAAAAATGTTGGTGTAAAAAGAGTAATCTATTTCCAAACATCTCTTTGTTATGGTTTAAAACCAATGGAACAACCAATAACATTGAATCATATAGTTAAACCAGAAGGAAGTAGTTATGCTATCAGTAAAACAGCTGGTGAATCGTATGTTCAACTTAGTGGTTTAGATTTTATATCTTTCAGATTAGCAAATGCTTATGGGCCAAGAAACTTAAGCGGACCATTACCTACTTTTTATCATAGATTATCAGAAGGAAAAGCTTGTTTTGCAATGAATACAAGAAGAGATTTCATCTATGTATCAGATTTAGTTGAAGTTGTTGTAAAAGCAGTTGATGGAAAAGGAACAAAAGGAGCATATCATATATCTACAGGTAGTGATTATTCTATAAAAGAGCTTTTTGATGCAACTACAAAAGCAATGGACATAAAAATGGAAAAAGAAGTAGAAGTAAGAGAAAGAGGAGAAGATGATGTTTTTACAATATTAATAGATCCATCTAAAACAAATCAAGATTTTGATTGGAAAGCTTCTACACCACTTGAAACAGGCGTTAAAAATGCAATTGAGTGGTATAAATCACATGGAATTACACAAACATTTACACATTTAAAAAATGTAGATGGAAAACACTAAAGAGGTAAAATAATATGGATGAATTTAAAAATCAACATATCCTTGTTGTTGGTGGAGCAGGTTTTGTAGGTTCTAATTTAGTAAAAACAATACTAAAAAGTGATCCATCTAAAGTTACAGTAGTTGATAATCTTTTATCTGCCGAAAAAACTAATTTACCAGATGATTCAAGAGTTAATTTTATTCATGGTTCTATTACTAATGATGAAGTTTTATCTCAATTATCTAGTGATTTAGATTATGTTTTTCATCTTTCTACTTATCATGGAAATCAAAGCTCTATACACGATCCAATTGCAGATCATGAAAACAACACTTATACAACTTTGAAACTTTATGAAAAAATAAAAGATTTCAAAAATATTAAGAAAGTTGTTTATTCTTCTGCTGGTTGTGTTGTTGCAGAAAAAACATTTGAAAAAGCTCATGCTACAACTGAAGAAACACCTGTTTCTTTATATTTAGATAGTCCATACCAAATATCAAAAATAATAGGTGAGTTTTATTCTAACTATTATATGAAGATGTATGGCTTACCTGTAGTAAAAGCAAGATTCCAAAATGTTTATGGACCTGGTGAAGTTCTTGGAGCTGGTGATTGGAGAGGAACTCCTGCTACCGTTTGGAGAAATGTAACCCCTACATTTGTTTATAAAGCGTTAAAACATCAACCTCTTACTGTTGAAAATGCAGGAATTGCTACTCGTGATTTTATTTATGTTGATGATATTGTTAGAGGTCTTATGCTTTGTGCTACAAAGGGTGAAAAAGGCAGTGTTTATAATCTTGCAAGTGGCGTTGAAACAAGTATTGCTGATTTAGCAACAAATATAAATGAAATTTCTGAGAACCCTACTCCAGTGAACTTTTTACCAAAAAGACATTGGGATAACTCAGGAAAAAGATTCGGAAGCACTGATAAAGCTAAAGAAGATTTAGATTTTATTACAAGAGTAGATATCAAAGAAGGTTTAACTAAAACAATTGAATGGACTAAAGCTAATTTAGAACATATTGATAAATGTATTAGTAAACATGATAAATATATGAATAAGTAATTATTATAAATATATTAATTATATCTTCGTCAGTCTGATTAAACCTAGACTGACATTTTTTTTGAATTAAAGAGAACAAATGACAGAAGAAAAGAAACCTAGTTTTTTAAAATCTACCTTAATATATGGAATAGGCGGAATGTTAAATAAATTTTTATCATTTTTTCTTTTACCATTATTTACAGCTTATCTAACACCTAAAGATTATGGAGTAACTGCAATTTTAGGAACAATGACATTTGTTCTTACCTCTATATTTACACTTGGTTTTGGAACATCAATTGGTTTATCTTTTTTTGATACAAAAAATGAATTTAGAAAAGAAGAATCTATACATACAGCATTGATAATTCTACTTTTAAGTGCTGGTCTTATGTTTTTATTTGGAAGTATATTTTCTATAAAATTTGCGGAACATTTTTTAAATGACAAAGAACATTATAATTTTGTTATTTTATCATTAATATCTAATTTTTTTAATATAATAATGACACCGTTAATTGTTTATTATCAATTTGAAAATAAAGCAAAAAAATATATTATCTTAACTAACTTAACATCTGTTTTAGCAATATTAACAAATGTTCTATTTGTTGTTTATTTTAAAAGAGGAGTTCAAGGTCTTTTAGAAGCGGGTGTTATTTCTAGTTTATTAACATTTCTAATTTTTTGTATTGATGTATTTAATAACTTAAAATTTAAGTTTAGTAAAAATGTTTCAAAAGTTTTGTTAAAGCAAGGCTTGCCAATGGTTCCATCTTTTGCAAGTTTATTTGTTATTCAACAGAGTAATAGAGTTTTTTTAGAACATTTTAATGGTTTAGAATCTTTAGGTATCTATTCTATAGGATATAATTTAGGAATGGTTATGAGTATTTTTGTAAACGCTTTTCAAAATACATGGCTTGCATTTTTTTTGTCATATATGGATAAAAAAAAGGAAGCCGAAGAAGTTTTTGGAAAAATTACAACTTATTATATTTTATCTTTGGGCTTTATAAATACAATGTTTTTTATATTCGCAGGGTCTATAGTTGCATTTATGACTAAAGATGCTTTTCATTCTTCTTATAAAATAGTTGGATTAGCAGCTACATCTCATTTTTTAAATGGTCTTTTTGCATTATTACTTCCAGCATTATATTTTGAAAAAGAAGTTAAATATGTTACTTTAATACAAATATTCGCGGCTGTATTTTCAACAATAACAAATATTTTTTTAATAATTTATTTTTCAGAATTTGGTGCAGCATTAGGTTTAGTAATAGGAACTTTTTATATTGTTTTATTTCAATATATTTGGAATTTAATAGGAAATCCTAATTATATAAAAATAAAATATGAGTGGGGTAAAATAGCTTTATTTTCTATGTTATATTGTATTTTTTCTTCTGTAATGCTTATAAATAGAAATTTAGATAAAACAACAGAAATTATATACTCTTTTTCTTTATCAACTATTTTATTACTATTAACATTAATTCTTTTAAATAATGAAGATAAAAATAAATTAAAAGCTTTTGTTTTACAAAAGCTTAATAGATTAAAAAAATAATTCTTTTATTTTTTTTCAAAAGTTACAGTAACATATAATTGTCCTAATGAAGAGTTTATAGTTAATGTAGCATTATGTAATCCTTTTTCTAATAATGTAGGATCAGCTATTATGTTTATTATAGATGAATCATTACCACTTAATTTATCTACTGTAAGCCAAGGTTGTTCGGATATTATATTCCAAGAAACAGGAATAGAACCTTTTTTTATAATATTAAAATTACTATTGCTAATTTGATTTATTTTACCTAAATCTATTAATGTTTTACTTACATCAATATCATTTTTTATTTCTTCTTTAGTAAAAGAAACTAATAAATCTCTTGTTTCATTTCCTAAAGATATTTTTACAGAAGCGTTATAAGTTCCAAAAGATAATAAAGTCGGATTAACGGTTATATTTATAGACCCATCACCGATACCACTTTTAGGCGTAATATCCATCCATTCTTTTTCTGATACAGCAGTCCAGTTTAATATTCCACCACCAGAATTTGTTATTGTTATATTTTTAGAACTAGATGTAGTAATATTTCCAAAATCTATTGAATCATCGCTTAATTGAATTATTGGATCAAGTTCTGGGTTTATATTTGAAATTGAAGATGGATTACTGATTATTTTATCAATACCAAAAGTTATATTGTTGTTTCGTGAAAAATTAGCATATATTCCATCTGTTTTGTTATTAGAGCCTCTAACATTCCAAACTTCTATAAATTGGCTATAGTTAAAGTCAAAAGAATCTAAATTTTCATCATTTATAGTTGTCGCATTATTTGAAAAAACAGGAGTACTATGAATACCTTCAGAATTAAAGTTAGCTCTATACATAGGGTTTAAAAAACTTTGAGTTTTTATACTACCTCTTCTTTGTAAAATAGCGGTTTCATCACCTGAGCTTACACCTTGCCATGCAACATAAAATTCTCCATTATGTTTTCCATCACTTTGGTTTATAGAAACTCTTGGAAATGAATAATCATTATTGGTATCACTTAAAAGAATATCTCCAATTCCTGCTATACTGTTTTCATTTGTATATTTTATAAAAATTCCATTATTACTAACACTTCCATTAGTTTGCCATGTAAAAACTGATTTTCCATCACTTGCCATAGCTACATCTATATTTGATTGTATTCCTTCTGTATTAGAATTTAATCTATATTCTGGTTTTGATTCATTTGGGTTTATTAAACTAAATTCTCTTTCAAAAATACCTTCAGTATCACCAGAACCTTCTCCTTGCCAAACAACAAAAATTTTACCGTAGTTTGTACTTCCTTGATTAAGAGCTATTTTAGGATTTATTCTATAACCACCTGTTGAAGTATTTACTCTTTTTTCTTCTCCTGTTCCAAAATTACCCAATCTAAAAAGCCATATTCCATCATTATTTACACTTCCAAGAGTTTGCCATGTAATTGCACAAGAATTATCTGTTCCAACAACTATAGCTGGGTTGGACTGAAATCCATCTGTTTTATAATTTACTCTGTATTCATTAGGATAAGAGTCATAAGCTGTTGTATCTGCATTGAATCTTTTTATAAAAATACCTGAATTATCTCCTGAACCTACTCCTTCCCAAGTAACAATAAAAAAACCAGTATCTTTGTTTATTGCAACAGATGGATGTTTTTGATCTCCTTCAGTAGTGTTATTTATTTTAAATACATCACCTACATTATTTCCTGATTTATCAATTTTTCTTCCATAAATTCCCCAACCAGAACCATCTGTTCCAAACTCTTGCCAAACAACGATTGTATTTCCGTTTTTATCCATAGCTGATGAGGGGTGTGATTTTCCAAAATAATCATTAATTCCCAGTTCAAATGCTCCAACAGGAGATGTTCCATTTGTTACTTCTTCATGTGTTGAAACTATTATTTTATGATATCCTGATTCGGTTGCCTTAAAAAGTATTTTACTATCTGTTGTTGTTCCAAAATCATCATTCTCAATATCTGATGTAGAAGTTGTATTACTTGGTTTAAATAATCTTAAATGTGCATTTTTTCCATCTAATTGAGATAGACTTATTTTATAATATTGTCCAACATTTGCATAAAATTTGTATAGTTTTGATGTCCCACTAAGTGTAACCGTTATTGGATCTCCTTCTGGTGCTATTCCTGAAAAAACTGAATCAGAGATTGGGTCTTTAATTCCTGGATTCATATTTGAAATTAAAGATGGATTACTAATTATTTTATCAAGACCAAAAGGTATATTACTATTTCTTGAAAAATTAGCATAGATTCCATCTGTTTTGTTATTAGAACCTCTAACATTCCAAATTTCTATAAATTGGCTATAGTTAAGGGAGAGAGAATCTAAATTTTCATCATTTGTAGTTGTAGCATTATTTGAAAAAATAGGAGTGCTATGAATACCTTCAGAATTAAAGTTAGCTCTATACATAGGGTTTAAAAAACTTTGAGTTTTTATACTACCTCTTCTTTGTAAAATAGCGGTTTCATCACCTGAGCTTACACCTTGCCATGCAACATAAAATTCTCCATTATGTTTTCCATCACTTTGGTTTATAGAAACTCTTGGAAATGAATAATCATTATTGGTATCACTTAAAAGAATATCTCCAATTCCTGCTATACTGTTTTCATTTGTATATTTTATAAAAATTCCATTATTACTAACACTTCCATTAGTTTGCCATGTAAAAACTGATTTTCCATCACTTGCCATAGCTACATCTATATTTGATTGTATTCCTTCTGTATTAGAATTTAATCTATATTCTGGTTTTGATTCATTTGGGTTTATTAAACTAAATTCTCTTTCAAAAATACCTTCAGTATCACCAGAACCTTCTCCTTGCCAAACAACAAAAATTTTACCGTAGTTTGTACTTCCTTGATTAAGAGCTATTTTAGGATTTATTCTATAACCACCTGTTGAAGTATTTACTCTTTTTTCTTCTCCTGTTCCAAAATTACCCAATCTAAAAAGCCATATTCCATCATTATTTACACTTCCAAGAGTTTGCCATGTAATTGCACAAGAATTATCTGTTCCAACAACTATAGCTGGGTTGGACTGAAATCCATCTGTTTTATAATTTACTCTGTATTCATTAGGATAAGAGTCATAAGCTGTTGTATCTGCATTGAATCTTTTTATAAAAATACCTGAATTATCTCCTGAACCTACTCCTTCCCAAGTAACAATAAAAAAACCAGTATCTTTGTTTATTGCAACAGATGGATGTTTTTGATCTCCTTCAGTAGTGTTATTTATTTTAAATACATCACCTACATTATTTCCTGATTTATCAATTTTTCTTCCATAAATTCCCCAACCAGAACCATCTGTTCCAAACTCTTGCCAAACAACGATTGTATTTCCGTTTTTATCCATAGCTGATGAGGGGTGTGATTTTCCAAAATAATCATTAATTCCCAGTTCAAATGCTCCAACAGGAGATGTTCCATTTGTTACTTCTTCATGTGTTGAAACTATTATTTTATGATATCCTGATTCGGTTGCCTTAAAAAGTATTTTACTATCTGTTGTTGTTCCAAAATCATCATTCTCAATATCTGATGTAGAAGTTGTATTACTTGGTTTAAATAATCTTAAATGTGCATTTTTTCCATCTAATTGAGATAGACTTATTTTATAATATTGCCCAGCATTTGCATAAAATTTGTATATTTTTGATGTCCCACTAAGTGTTACGGTTATTGAATCGCCTTCTGGTGCTAAACCAGAAAAAATAGCAGTATTTACAGATTTTGTTTTGAAAGATAAAATATCTTTTTTTAGTTTTTCTGTAGGCGTGTTGGTAAGAGGAATACTGCAAGAAAGAAGTATTAGAGAAAGAAATGTAAGGTATTTTTTATTTTTCATTTTTACCATGAACCTGAAGCACCACCTGAAGATAAAGTTCTTTCTATAATTACTGGACCGACAAAAGTATAATAATTATTACCATTATTTAATTTACCTGTTACAAGCATATAGTATTCTCTAGACCAATCTCTATCATCTTTTATTTTATCATCTAATTTTAGTGTTAGATCTTTATAGTAATAGTTTTGCTCTTTTTTTATTGAACCTTGTTCCAAAATTCCTGATGTAACAAATTCTCCATCTCCATTAACAAAACCATTCTTACTTTTAGATAAATATAAATTTACATCATTGAAGTTATTATTATCACTACCTTTTGTTTTTTTTATTCTAAATGTAGCAATATTATTTTCTATTGATTTTACAGATAGTGTTAATTTTATATCATTAGGTAATGATAAAGTTCCTGTTAAAATTGAACTACTACTTCTAGAAGCACTATATTTAGGGTTAACTGTAGTTATATTTAATATAGATAAAGCTGTATTTGAATCACTTGAAGGGTTTGAGGCTAAAAAAGTTATTTTTTTATTTAAAACTTCATTTAGTTTTAAAGGAAAACTAAATAATCCATTTTCATTTGCTAAAATATCAATAAAAGAGCCATTTTCATTTGTGAACAAATAATTTGTAGGTGAAATTCTACTATTTTTAATAGTTGCTCCTGCACAATCAGTTACTTTACCCGTAAAATAGGCTGTTTCTCCTATTGGTATATTAAAATTAAATGACTTAAACATTTTAGAAACACCAATACTTTCTTCTGTGACTCCTTTAAAATATGTATTTATATTTCCTTCAAACTTAATTGATCCATCATAGCCACTTATTGCACAAATAATATTTGTAGGATTTTTTATTTCTAGTATTTTTATAGATATATCACCTAATTTAAATCCTAATGAAAAATCATTATCATTATTAGCTGTATTTTTACAAAAACCTGCGTTAATAAATACTGATATATCTAAATCTACACAGATTTTAGATTCAATAGCTCCTGTTTCTTTATCAAACCCTATTTCTAAAGTAAAATTTGCAAAACCAGTATCAAGACTAGATTGAGATACAACTTCTCTTGTACTTAAATCTATAATAAAGCTTTGCTTGAAATTAGCTAAATTATTTGATATACCTATCTTATTTGATGTTATTTTATTGGTTAATGGATCTATTGTAATATCAACTAAAATTCCTTTTGTAGTTGGTAAGGATAATGATCCCAAAGAAGCTGCTATAAAAATAACTTCGTTGTTTGATTTTATTTTAATATCTTTATTAGTTTTAATAGGAAAAAACCATCCTCTTTTAGTTCCATCTACTTCTATAACTTTCCCATTAAATTTTGTAGGAGCAGGTGGACCATAATAAGTATCAGCTTTTGTTGTATAAACTTTTGAATCATTTATAGTGCTTTCAATTATAACAAGTGAATCATTGGAAGATAGTGAATTTTGTATTGTTTTTTTATAGTTAAATTTAATTTTTGATGCATCTTGTATACTATTTTTAAGGTGTGTAGATACTAATTTCCAGTTACTTTTACCTGTTTTTGTATAAATAGAATAAAAAAATGATTTATCTGAGGTTAAATCTATTTCATAACTTGAATTATTTTTAAGATTAGAAATATAAAAAGCTCTTCTGCCTTCTATTTCTATCATAGAACTTTGTAAATCTTTTCCATTTGCCTTAGTATTAAATGAATTTAGATTTATTTTATTGAAAGTATTTTCTATTTTTTCATTTATCTTATCTATTTTATCGGTTTTATCATCATAAACTTGTATATATTGAAAGTTTGTTTTAAAGTTATTATTTTTATTTTCTTTTGATTCTAAAATATCTTTATTATTAGTTTTTATTGTGTTTAATTTATCTATTGGGGTACAAGAAAAAAGAAAAAAAAGTATTCCAGTAAAAATAACTAATATTTTAGTATATATATTTATATTCTTAAGATATAACATTAAAATTACCTTTTTTATTGAATATCAAATATTTTAAAAGCTGATGTATATGTTTCATATCCATTTTGAGCACTATTACTTTTTTTCCAAACTACCATAATACTATTATCATCACCTGTTATAATAGGTGATGATATATTATAGTCTTGTGGTTTATCTATTTCTATTGCGTTTCCAACGGCTTGACCAAGTCTATTATATGCTTTTACATATATACCACGCTCAATTTTTTTGTATATATTACTAGCTCCATAAAAATAAGTATTTTTATCTGGATAATAATTTGTTTTCATATATACAAGTATAAAAGAACCATCTCCTCTAACATGTATTTGTGGTTCTGATTCAAAAGATTCAAAACCTGTATTTAAAGAATTATCATTTACAGATTCAAGGTCTCTTGGATTACCATTAGAATCATACATTCTAAATCTTATTTCTGAGTAATTATTCCATGCTAAAATAAAATTATTACTTGAATCTAAACCAATAGATGGTCTATCTCCAGAACT
>ERZ1292630.2987-Hain-H41-02um-R3-2987-length-15253-cov-7_pt1 | contig 15253 bp, 5 predicted proteins | sample MGYA00564408_ERZ1292630 | MGnify/ENA primary metagenome ERZ1292630 (study PRJEB36523, sample SAMEA6512641) | groundwater metagenome | collected 2019-01-08 | study: AquaDiva: Metagenomics assemblies of 32 groundwater samples | reverse complement strand
CCTTCTTGTCCTCGAGCGCCTGGCGGGCCTGGTCCCACGAATGATGAAAGGTCTGAAGACGCAGCTGCGACGAAGCCTCGTCCGACAAGGCCGTCCGATCGGACGGCAATCCGATTCGGGCGGCAAGCGCGGCGCGCGATGCCGACGCCATCTGTTCACGGCGCAGCGCGGCGAGCTCGTGATCGAGCGTTACCTGTTGGTTGGACACAGCGTCCTCCCAGTCGAGCATGCGCTGGAGAAGATGCTGTCGCTCCGCTTCCAGGTCTTGATGGCCGACGAAGGGCTGCCGCTGCAGCTGGTGCAGCCGACCCCGCAACGACTCAACGATCGAAGAAACCGAGGCCACCTCGGCAAGCTCACGGTCAAGTTCGGCCTGTAGCTTGCGACTTTGCACGTCCAAGTCATCGAAGGTCTTCTGCAGCTCCGTGCTCACAGGGGGCGGAACGTCGATGCACGCGAAGGTGCTCGCATCGACGACCGCTACTTTAATGCTGCTGTTGGCGGCGCTCCCCCCTTGTGACTTCGGCGCGGGTGTGGTTGGATTGGGCGCGCCGCTTGCAGGAGCGTTGCGCGGCGGGGCAGCGAACGACGGCTGTAACCCGGATGATGCAAGGAAGGACCCGTTGGCCGCCGACATGTTCGACGCGGCAGCCAACGCGGTTGCTTGTGGCGACGCACTGCCGAAGGAGCCGTCGCCTGCAACGCTCTCCTCAGATTCCAGTTTTGGCGGTGTGGGTTGTGGGGGAGGTGCCACTGTCAACTGCGGCTGCGGTACTGGCACCTCTGGTTTGACTGCCGCCGGTGGCTCTGCGGGTGTGGTCACGGCGGGTTTTGGGGTTGGAGGCGCGGCTGGCGCAGGCTTTGCGGCACCCGCTGGAGAGCCTTCCGGCTTGACCGTCGTCGTAGGCGAACTAGGCGCCGGGGGCGGCACAGGCGGCTTCGGCGCCGTGGGCGGCGGCGGCGGCGGGGCAGGTTTGGCGGGGCTCGAAGGGCCGACGGATACGCGAGGCGGCGACGGGGCCGCGATCGGCGTTGGCGGTGGGGGTGCCGCCGCCGCCGTGACAGGCGGCTTTGCGGCGGCGTTGGAGCCGGTGGTCTTCGTCCCGCCTCCTTTCGGCATCAGGCACCGTAGCAGGTCGGTCATGGGCAGGCCCTTGCCGGCATCCTTCAGCACCGCCACCAACTGGGGTATGGTCACCAGCGCGCCATCGCCGACCTGCGCGGCCCACAACGCGGCGAGTTCCGCGTCGCCCCCTTTCCCCTTCTTCAGTGTGGGGTCTGTCAGCACACGTACCGTTTTGACGTCGATGGTGTCTTGACCTCCGAACAACTGCGCTCGCGCGGTATTCGCGACAAATTGCCACGTGAGGTCGTCGTAGGTGGCGGCGCCGCCGAGGCCCTTGTGGACGTCGGCGATGAACGAGAAGAAGCCGTCGAGGTCCAGCGGGCAGCGAGCGAGCGCGGCGTCGAGGGCGGCGGGGGCCAAGTGCGGGGCGAGCATCTCGTGATAGTGTTGCAGCTCCTTGGTGCCGAGCTTGCCGCCGGAGGCGCCGCTGCCTGCCTCAAACTCGAAGGTTTCCTTCAGGGGCTGGCGGAACTTGAAGGGGACCGTCATAGATAGATGGACGTGCGACTTGGGAAGGGTAACGATGCCACGAAAGAGGATCGCTGTGATGGGACCGACGGGGAGGGAGAAAAGAAACCCGGGTGGGGCGTGACGTTATGGGAAGCTCAGAACCAGAACTGAAGGACTCAGATGAGGGTGTGCCCATTGCGTCGCAGTTGTGGTATTTGCGTCAAGTCAATTTGTGACCAAATAAACGCGATGGTGCAGGGACCCACAGTCCATCTGTGGGAGGCTTCACTCTCTGGGAAGTTCGCGGGAAAAGTGAACACGCTTCGGATATAACCGGTTTACTTCAGTTTCGTCCAGTTTTGGTATGTCGCAATCGCGCCAGAAGTCGCGCCGCAGAGGCTTGTGAATCCGATCGACGGGTTGTACATGCTCTTCATGTAGCCGACCGACGCGAGGGTGGCCAGCGTGTCGGCCGCATTCTTCACGAAGGACAGGACCAACGCCTGCTGCTCCGCGGCAAAGGCCGCGGCATCCATCTTCGCCTGCTTCGCAGCCAGGCCCGAGAGGGACAAGGCATCAAGAATGGTCGCCATGATGTAGCCCCAGAATTGAAATATCTTGGACTGCTTCGCCGCGTTCTCAGCGTTGAGGGGTAGAATACCGTACTTGGACAGATAGGCCAAGTTGTCGCCAAGAATGTAACCGAAGTCACCGATGACGCGAAGAATCTCGAGAAACTGACGAGACGTCAACGAGCCGGCCTTGGCAGCGTACCCTTGAAGCTTCTGCACGTTGCCCACCCACTTGGCCATCCGCATCAACGACCGACCTTCGCCGATCGACTTGGACAAGGCGTTCCACTTCTTCGCGGAAACCTTGTCCGCTTCGTTGACCCAACCGACGATCTTGGAGACGTTGGCGAGGACCTTGTAGATCTTGTCGCGGCCATCGGTGGTGGCGAGCAGCTTGATAAACTTGTCGGCGTCCATCGCGGGCGTGTGGGAGGGAGGGAGGGATGCCTGTCGCCTGGTGAGGTCCTGAGACGGGAAGAGAAAACAAAACAGCACAGTGTCCAATAAATCGAAGACGGCAGCAGGAATCGAAGAAAGACAGCTTGTGTGCCCCTCCTGGGGTTCGTTGGGGAGGAAGGAAGGGGAAGACTAAAGTTTGGCGGAGGGTCGCCGAGCAAGCGTGAACACCAAGAACTCGTGCCTCAGCCGGAGCATGCCCGACTTGAGCGTCGACCCGTCGTCGTCGCATGTGACGTCCGCGGACGCAAGGATCGAGAAGCGGTCGTGCAACTTTCCAAGAAATTCGGATTTGTCGATGTTCTGAGATTTGACATAGCGATCGATGCCCGACATTGTTCCGAGGTAATTCACGAAGCTCGAAACCGTGACATCTTTAACGTCGAAAAAGCTTCGTTCGTCCACCAGACGAAACTCACGAAATTTTGGCAGAAGTTCAACGTATCGATTGTCGATGTGGCGACGTTCCGGTGGCCAATGGCCGCCTGCCATCATCATATGGTCCAAATGCTTGAACACCGCATTGGCCTCGGATCGATGGACGACATCGAGGAGCGGGTACATCCACGCACACAGGACGCCGTCCGGCGCGAGGTGACGAGACAGCTGCGCTTCGAAGGCCGGGATGTCGAACCAGTGCATGGCTTGCGCCACGGTGACGAGGTCGGCCTTCGCTCCGGCGGATGGCGATGACGCATCCGCGGCGACTTGGCCTTGGTAAAAGGAAGAGGCATCGCCCACCGAGTACGACACGTTCGGGGCCGCGAAGGCGGCCTGCAATTGCGTAGCGCTTGGGTCGACGCCATGCACGTGGTGGAAGGCAGCCGCGAGCCCCTTCGCGACCTGTCCGGTTCCGCAACCCACATCGAGGCCCAACCCACGGCGCGGCGAGCGCGAAGCGACAAAATCAAGCAACGCCGCAGGATACGCGGGTCTGAAGGCGGCGTAAGCGCCGCTGATGGCCTTATCTGTCCAATGTGACATTGGCTCGGCCAAGAGGGCGGGACTTGGGAGCCATTGAGTGGGCGGGGAAGCATTGGCCACAGTAGTACGGTTCGGGGATGAACTAGGCCATCTCGAAAAGGGAACGCACGCGCGATTTCAACTACTTGTTCGGTTTCGACATTTTTTCGGCCGCGAGGCCTGGCCACTGCCACAACGACGCGAAACTATTCGAGGCGGCGGCGGGGGGTTGTGCGGCCGACGGTGGGTGCGCCGCACCGGCCGGCGCCGCCGGGGAGGAGGGCCTGATGGCCTGCGGCATCCGACGGGAAAGCAGCGTGTGGTAGGGCGTCGACAGCTGCTGCTCTGAGAGCTGCCCCCAAGAAGGAATTGTCGCGGACGCTCCTCTAGCACCGGTGCGCCCTGGCGGCGTGCCCGGCCGAGAGGCAGGATCCCTGTTGGCAAGGAGCACGTCCCAGTCCGTGCCAACCGGTGCCCGCGCCCCAGAGGCAGATTCTGACGATGGTCTCGACGAGGCACCAGCCACCGACGGAGTGTGAGCCAACTCCAATACGAGGACGCCTGCGACGTTTCGCGGAACAGCCGGTGAATTTTGATTAAAAAGAATGCCGCTTCCGGCGCCATGTGTCGCGACGCTCGTCGCACTCCCCGGGCGTTGGCTGGGCGGCGCGCTGAGCATCGTCGGCGCTGGGGGGGACGGTTTCGGCACAAACGTGCTGCGCGCCAGTGGATTGGTAGGGCCGCTAGTCGTGCGAGTGGTCGTGTCCCAGTCGGCGGCGAGGACGGACGGAGGTGGTGGTGGTAGGCGAGCACGTGGAACGAAGAGCGAGCGGCGACCGTCTCCCTGCACCCCGAAGTCCCACAACCCGGTTTGCGGTTCGGTGGCCGGCTTCGCAGCGGCGGTTGTTCCGCCCTCATTGCGCCGCTGAGGGTCCGCGAGAAGGGGGTTCCAGTCCGCTTGCATCGCGACGGCAGCGGCGACGGGCGGAGCGGACGTCGCGACGTGTGTCAGGACGGCACCTGCCCGGTACCCCTGCGGGACAGGGACCGCGGAGACCTGGCGCAGCATTGGGACATCGAGGGTGGCTTCCACCGTGTTGCGGCCATGCTGACGCGGCGACAGTGCCGCATTTCGGACGGACGGGACGACGCCTAGCCACTTGAGGAACCGGGAAAATGGAGACGATGGTGGGTCACCGCCGGTGGCGGTTGTGGACGCGCCTGGTACGGCCACAAACTCCGATGTAGACGATGCTGCCGCAGGGATGACCAGTATTGGCCCATCGTCGTCGGCCAAGGGTGGTACGTCGGTCGTCGTGCGGCGGGCTTGATGGAACGAGGAGCCGTCCTCTGCGACGTTGAGGGCACCCGCATCGGCCAGCAAGCGACGTCCGCCCTCCGTGCCGCCAACGGCGATGCCGAGAGCGCGAGCGGCGTCGGAACGGCCGTCAACCACTGCGGCGGCGCCTGGGGATGCTAGCGCGGCGACGGGCGACTCTAACAGCACGTTCAGCTTCTGAACATTGTCGTTGTAGCCGAGCACGGCGTCAAGCATCCGAAATACGGTGTGCTTCTTGACGTCCGCCTGGTCCTCGCCAAGGGCAGCGCGTTGAATGCGCGCAATGAGCGACTCGGCCGTGTCGGCGTAGGCGGCCGTCACGTCATCCGATCCCTCTGTGGTTGCGTTTCCAGCAGTATTCGCACCGTCCTTGTCCGGGATGGGGAGCAACTTGCCATCCCCTTCGTGTCGTAAGGACAGCAACTCTTCGCGCGCACCCTGATACTCGACTCGGCAAGCAACGCTAAGATTCCGGGTGGTTCGATACACGAATGAAATCACGCCCCACAAGGCGAGTGCGTTGGAGATGAAAAACACGCCCGTGCCCAAATAGGCGCCCGCGATGACGACATATTCGGCCCATACGCGGGGCACGACGTCCACCGCCACCGTACAAAGCGACAGGAGGGCGAGTAGCAGCGCGATGAGAAGGCTGCACGCGAGGTCGAACCACGAGATGAACGGCCGGTAGTAGGCGAGATAGAACAAGTGGCCAAGGCACACGGAGACTTGGGCGAACCCGAACGTGATGCACGCGGGCACGGCGCCACGATTCGACGGGCGAAGGGATGAAATGACGGATGTGAGCACCGCCACCCACACGTCCTCCATGGACACCAGACGGACACGACGCAAATCGAGCCGCTTGGCTACTTCGTACAGCGGCCGAAGAGCAACAAAGAATTTATTGTGGCCGTCGTTCGCCTCTGCCGACGCCACGTAGGCTTCGACGAGCGCTCGCTGCTGTTCCTTCTCCTCCTTGTGATGTCGCTGCCACTCCGCCGTTGTCCATCGAAAGCGAAGCTTCCGCTCCTCCGCCGTTAGCTTCGGCTTGAGCTCCGGTGGCGGGGGGAGCAGCACTCCCATAAAAATGATGCGGGTTGCCTGCGCCAGCACGGCGATGGGCGATGCGGCCATCACGATGGCGACAATGCCGGTCGCGACGGCCGGCCGGTGCTTCATGGGATTGCGGATGGAGGCCACCGCGAGTCCTGTACCTAGCTCCGCCAAGTTAGGTCCATAGAAGGTGACGGCGATGGAAAAGATCGTCGACGTGATGGGTAAGATGGACCGGATGCGGCAGTAACGGTGCGTGAGCACCATGATCCCAAAGGTGCACCAAAGCGTCGCGGTCGTCACGAGAAGCGCCCCGAGCTGCACGGCAACGTCGTCATCGACGTCGAGGCCGAAACGCACCGCTGGCGTCGCGACAAAGGAAACGCGTTGCGGGAGGTCGATTTCGTCGCTGCCGATGTAGATCGGAGGGCGCAGCTTGCGCTGTAGCCGCGCCTTGAGGTAGCGGACGGTGGCGTTGTCGCTCGCATTGACGGCGTCAAGCAGCAAGTCGTTGCCAGACGCAGTGGTATCGATGTCGGGTGGCGCTGCGAGGAGAGGTTCTTCTGGGGTGCCCACATCGGCAGCTCTCATCGGTGCGTTGGCAGTGGTCGGCACCGTGGGGACTTTGGGCGCAAGCGTCGCCTCCTCGATGACCAACTCAGTGTCCTCGGTGTCGTCAAACGCAGTAGAGGAACAGAACAGCGCGTCGGCGATGCGGCCGGCACCCGCCACGTTGTTGGCAGAGGTGGACATGAAGGCGCTGCTTGCCGCCGAGCCCGACGCGCTGGCGACGAACACGCCACTGCGCGCTCCGTCGGACACGCCACCCAAAGGGCCCTTAGCCAAAATGGTGTCCACGCCCCTCGGCGGCTTGGGCACGACAAGCAATTCTTTTGTCTCGCTGCTCGAGATTCGCTCCGTGTCCGAGATGGTAGCTGTGCGCGAAGCGGGCAGGCTGTGTGACGAGGTCTCCGAGGCTGATTGCCTCGAAACGCTCGGTCGCGTCAAACTTGCCGAGAACGATGCGCGCGACGGCGACGGCCGCGATTGCGACCGATGGGAGACCGAGACGGTGCGGCTTCGCGTCGGCAACGGGGCCACCGTCGATGAAACCGACGAGCTCACAGCCGTAGCACTTGTTGATCGCGTCGGTACCTGTGACTGGGAAGGCGTAGGTCGCTGCGTCGCTGAGGTTGAAATGGAATTCGGAGTCGCTGTCGAGGAGCGAGAGGGTCGAATCGTGTACGACTTTGTTGGTCTTGTGGTGGCCGTAGGGAAAAGCGATGCCGTCGAAGACACGGCGATCGAAAGAGACCGCGTGTGGGTGGGGCAGCAGCGAGTCCGCGTGGCTACCGCCGACACAGACGCGGACGTCACCGCCGTACGGGACACTACCACGGTCGCCGTGGCATTTGGCATCGCGCATATGTCATCCAGGGCGTCGGGGGCGAACGCCAGGGCCTGGACGAGGCCACCCCTGAACAGCTCGGGACACCTCCGACACTTCTCGTGCACGATCCCGATCGTGGGTGAGAGGAGCTGCGTCGCCTGCCAATCCTTGCTGTTGGCCTCCCGGGCGCCGTTAAACGTGTTGCACTGCGCCACCAGAATCACTGGAGAATGCGACAGCGCCTGCGTCGTCGCCAGTTGAGCCGGGAATGGGTTGGCACCTCCCACGGTACCGTGCACAAACCGAGGCGGCGCGCTTGTGGACGTGGTGGACCACCTTGAACCTAATCCCAATCGGCCACCGTCGGCACACCCCACGAACTGGTTCCGCATCAGCAGGACGCGCGACGGTACCGCGAGGATGGCGGTGCCGCGAAGCACCGTGCGGTTGACAAGGACGAACGTCCCCAGCGACACACAACTTGGATGGCCGGCCACACCTGCTTCGCTGATGGTGGACGTCACAGGGGGCACGACGGCGCCCTCATCGACGCCGTGGAGGTCGAACATCGCCTTAAACTTTTGAAATAACGACGGTCGCCTCGACAAGGACGAAATCGAAACCGGGGCGGGAACAACCGACAGATCAACGGTTGGCCATGGATCGACGGCAGGAGAGGTCGCCGCAGTAATCAAATTGCCGCGAAGATCCAAATCGACGATGTTTGGAATCCGCGGAAATGCAACGGATGGCGCATTGGGGTCGACACCTGCCGTGGCCGCAATGGTGTCCCCGAGATCGACCACGCCGCCCACGCCGTCCACCGCGACCGCAAGGATGGCAGATTCGGCGACGGTGACGGATAGCCGGTCGAGATGGTCCGCGGCCGTCGGCGACGCCGTCGTGCGCGTCAACAGGTTCGCGGAGGTCGTCGCCTGGAGCGCCTGGGATCGGATGAACAGCGCACGCGCCATGGGCCGCACCGCGCCGGTCGCCGTCGACGACGCCGTCTTCCTGCCAGCATGCACCGCGACGACGGCGCGCAGAACCGTCACAAACAAGCCCACCTGCATGTGGTGCGGCATCACGCTGCCTGCCGGCACACCCGGGTTCTCCGGCCAAGGCGTTGTGGCCGTCGGTTGGTGGACGGCTCCGTTGACCACGAGCGCCAGGGCGGCAGCCGCGCGGCTCGACACCGACGCCAGCTGCAGCTGCACGTCGACGATGAGCACCCCTACGTTGCTGATCTGGTCGAAGATGCCAAACGTCAGCGCGTCATAGTGTGACACGCCTTCCCAGGTCAGTGATCCGCTCACGGTCACCGTCGAAAAGGAAATATCTCTCCAGACGAGGACGTGAACCGACATGCCGTCCGACGTGACGAGTACGGCACCCGCCCCGTTGAGACCGTTCGCGGGGGCGAACAGCGCTGCGGGGGAGGCAACCGGTGGCTTGCCGGCACCACCTGCCGTGCGCAAGGTGACGGTCGTGGTCGCCTCCCCGCCGGCGCTCGCATCCCTTGCGGCCGCTGCCCTCGCCCATGGACCCCCGCGGATCGCGGAAGTCAATCCGCTTGTCGACGCCGCTGGCATGATGAGCGCCGAGACGCCGCCCGGCGCGCCGTCCGCCGACCGCGGCGTGTACACGAACGAAAGCACCAACGTCGCGTTCGCCGGCAATCCGTCATCCGGCGCGGGGACCGCCACCGCGTTCGACGGCATCGACAGCGATATAAAGACGTCGGCGTTCTGAACCAAACTGCAGGCCAGAAGCGCAAAGATGGGAAACTGTGACGTCGACGGGACGCCGAGGAAGCTGGCGAGGACACCGAGCGTAGGGGCGAAATACGCCGTGTTGTCGATCGTGAGTGTCGGCGTGAGTGGGCCTGTCGAGCACATGTCAAACACTGCCCCGTGCGACGGCATGCCGGGCAGGTTGAATCTCACGGTGGATGACGCCCGGGGTGCGCAAGCAAATGGGGGCACTCGGCTCGGGCTACCCTCATTGACGCAGTCGAGGTAGGCTGACATCCACAATAGCGATCGCCGCTGCTCGCCAGATGGCGATGCCTTTCCGACGTCGTAGAGCAGCGCCACCGTCGACACGCCAGGAACCCACAGGCGAAAAGACGAGTGAACAGCAACGGTCGCCCAGGTCGCGAACTGGACATGTCCAACGAGCGTGACCATGGCCATGCTTCGCACAGCCGCATTCGTCGGTGGGGCCGAAAAAATGGACGACCGCAGTGGCAGCGAAGTGGGTTGCAATTCTCCCGTCGCGTCCTCCGGGTATGTGTCCACGACGACGGAAACGCGAGCCAAGTGCAATCGAATGTTCATATGAGGTCTAACCGGTTCCACGTTCAGCATAATGCCGAAAAAGTACGGCGTCCCCGGATGAAAATATGGTTTGTGAACCGCGGCGATGAGCAAGCTCGTGGCCCTTGTTATCGCCGGCGTCTGCGCGACTCGAAGAACGACTGACACATCGACGAGCATGCCGAGCACGTTTTTCGCGACGTCAGCACCGAGCGCGCCTTGACAAAGAAGTCTCTGCCGGCACAGCACGCACGTGAGCAGCGGCGGCACGTGGGAATCCAAGATGACGGACGCGTTGCGAAGCGAAAAAAGCGAATTGTCCACTTGCCGATGGTCCATGCCCAGCACGGAAAATATCGGTGCCAAACTCGCCGTCGTCGTTGGCGAAAGATTCCGGTACCCCGACGAGGAGGCCTGGATCGTCACATGCGAGACGTCGACGTAACTGTTGAGGACCTGCATGCGGTAGTAGTCGGTAGTCGTCCCCACGGCCGCGGCGGTGATCGTGCGGCCGCCGATTGAAACCGGCTCGAAGAGCGCATAGGGGCCAGCGGTTCGATTTTGCGTCCCAGAAAGGGAGAGCGACACGCTCGAATCATCCGTAAGCGCAAAAAATAAGCCTTGTGTGAGACCCGCGATGTACACGCCGGCGATGAGGCTGTACGCTGTGGGAAAGCCGCACGACGTGCACGGCGTGGGAAATTGCGACACATCGACGTCGACGAAACGGATTGCTTTAAGTTGGCAGCGCAAGAGCGCCACCGCGTTGCCACGTGTTTCCCAGTAGGCACGCTGGATGTCGTCCAACAAGGGAAACGGCGGCGGGGCCTGCGACGACAGCGACTTGGTCGCGTCGTCGACCGTTTCCCAGAAGGGCGCCTTGATGGATACGGCCGCAGCCGCCGGCAGCGAGGCGTAAAAGACCAGCGGCGCGCAGGCAGCCGTGGCGAACGATCCATTGGCGGTGGCTTCGCCGCGGCACGGCTTGCTGAAGTTGCTGTCTGTGGCCAAGAAGTTCATGTTCGAAAGGGCCTGCATGGCCAAGGCAGGAACCGACGGTTGTCCCGTACCCGCGTAAATATCGAACCCGTCCAAAAAAACGCTTTGCTGAATGGTGATGAAGGCATCCGTGCGCATCCCGCGAATGCGAACCGTCTTCAAGAAGGTGCACTGCCGAATGAAGACCTCGGCACCGGTGTCGGTCAGCGCCACGTTGACGGCATCCGGGACGATGGTGGGGCCTAAGCATCGGTACGCGACGCTCCCCGAAAGACACGCGGCGACACCTTTCAGGCCGACGGAATCCAAGTTTGAACAGTTGTCACAGGTGCGGCTGAACAGCGGGCTGAAAAACCGCTCTTGCCACAGCGGAATGGCGGACGCATCGGTGACGCGTGCCGCCAACCCGGGCGGCGGCCACCACGTGTTGCAGCGCACAATGACGATGACGTCGTCGGCGACGAACGACACCGTGGCGGGCGGGGGCGTGCTCACCGCGGGGGCGAAGGTGAAGCCGATGCCGGCAGCCGTCGAATCGTCCTCCTTGGACAAGGCACCTTCGCAGCCGACAAACGTGACGCGGTTGATCAGCACTCGCGACAGCGGCGGATCGACGGCCGCCGCTCGGATGCCAGCGAAGCCGGGGAAGCGGACCGCAGCACACGATGCATTGGCGGTGATGTTCACGGACAGCAGTTCGATGACACCCAGGTTCGGCACCGTTTCACCCCATGACGGATAGTCGCTCGGAGCCACGACAGTCCAGGTCACCGCGCGTCCACATTGACCGAGCTGGTCGCTAGGCGCACCGGGGGTCAGCGGCGACGCATCCGCGCTGAGGAAGCAGAAGACGGAGGAGCCGCCCGCCACACGCTGCGCGCTGCTGCCGGTAACGTACTGCTCGACGATGGATGCATCGAACACCAAGGGCTGACGGTCGGGGTGCAGCCAGAGGCCGACCTTGGACGCGCCGTCGATGGTGTAGCGGCTGGTGCGGTTGGCGCTGCGATAGCGAGGCTCTCCCATGACGGCGATGTACACTGCATCCGAGTTGGTCAACGCCATGTCGTATGCGTTGGGCGCCGAACTCCAGTCCACCACGACCAACGACGCTTGGGCGACCGTCAACGTCGATGCGCCTCCGACAAGGTTCACCACGCAGAAAGGTTGGGTGTCATCGCGTCCCATGAGCGGCAGATCGACGCACGCTGTATCCAATAGCAAGGGCAGTGAATGTGGAGCGGTGCCGACGTCGGCAAAGTGTTCCGCTACGGTCAGTGCGGGAAGCGCTGAAAAGGAAATCAAGGTCGCGGCGGCGGCGTTGTGAGCGTTGATGACCGTGCGAAATAAATGCGAGTCTGCGGTCAACCAGTCGCGGTTGCGGTCGTAGTACGGCGCCGCGGCCGCTGGCGATGGAGCTCCGAAGCCGTCCAAGTCGAAGGGCTGCAGGCAACGCCGGGACAGCTGCGCCTTGGCTGGTTGCAACGCCCAGACAACCACTCGCGACCGCTGGTCGATCGTCACCGTGTGCGTCGCCAGAGCGAAGTTCAAATCGTCGACGCCGATCGCGTTCAGCACGCAGGCGCCTTGGAAGGAGACGAAGGACGCCGAGATGGTCACGGACACTTCCACCGTGGCGCCGAGGGGGCTCGGGAACTGGGGTTCGCCGAATTCTGACGCCCAGGCGAAGTCGACTCGCGTTGCGAGCACGTCAACCACGGCCGCCGAGACCGTCAAGGTCGCGACGTTGACGAAGGCTTCCAGTAATGTGGCAAACGGAGCGTACATCACGAGAGTGCCGGTGATCGACACGGACGTCTGCGGAAGCAATTGGTCGCCCTCCCGCGGCACCGCTTTGAAAACTTCGATCGGCATTGGCGAAAAGGCCAGAATCCAGAGGTCGCGGATGGCAAAGGTGTTCAACAGCGCGGCGGCCGGGTTGACCTCCGGGGATGAGAAGAGTCCGGTGCGTATCGGCCATAGGATACCGTGCGGCAGCACGAGGCGGACAGACGTGAGTTGCCAGTCCACGCCCCGAGACAGCGACGTGCCGAAAATCGAGGCTTCCACGTTTGCGCCGGTGACTGACCAGTCAAACCGGTCGTAGGCGACGCGGCAGCGAGACAGACAAGGCCGCCCGGTATCGGGAATGCCAGGAGGCAGCATCGAGTCGAAGGCATCGACGTACACACCTTCTGGACCATTGCCGTCGTTGAAGAACACGAAAGATGCCCGGGTGTTGTAAAAAAGAAAGGAACTGTCGGCCGCCGTGCGGAAGGCGGTCATGTAGAACCGTTGGTCTCCGCTGGCGAACGCCGGGAGGCCCTTCGGAACCAGAAACGCCAACGAGGCGTTGCTGAAAGTGACGACTGCGCCGACAAGCTTCGCTTCCGGACAGATGGCGACCAGTGCCCAGGCCATACCGGGAGACGTCGTGGAGCAGCCATGATTATCGGAGCACGCCGTGGATATCGTGGTGTCGGTGAAGGAAAGTTTCAGCCGATTCACCGTTGTGGTTGGGATCGACGCATCGTCGTAGAAGCGCGACCCGCGGACCTCGATGCCACCCAGCAGCGAGCTGGACGTGACGGTGACCGTCAGGTCGTTGACATTGGCGGGCTGGGGGTCTTGGAGTCGAATAACGATTCGCACCGGAAAATGGCAGTGGTCGATCACCACGCGGCCTCCATCCGCCGGTACGATAATGTGGAATTCTCCCGAGACGGCGTCGACCACCGCGGACGCGCCGGCGGCCGTGGCAAACTGTTCTGCCAGATCAAGTGTCCGGGTGACCATTCCGTTCAGACTCGCATCCGCAACGCGGACGATCCCGTACGCACAGTGAAAATCGCGATGGTACAATAGATAATGCGCCTTGGTCGGCCCGAAGGAGCTGCCCAGCAGCGGCCGCCTACTCGGCACGTTGGAGTCGTCGACAGCGTCCACCATCCGGACCACGTTGTAACCTTGGTCGACGAAAAATAGCCGCTGACTCGCCTCGTCAAATGAGAAACCAACGGGGTCCTTCATCCGGATTGGAGATGGCTTGGGACCACTGTGCTGATTATAGCGGCCGTCGACCCAACCAGCGCTGTAGTTGCCCGCACCGCCGACGAGCTCATTCCAGACAGGGATGCCCAACTGCGTCGCGGTTGCGTTGCGCTCGCCCACCAAAATGCGATTGCGGCCAGTGTCGGCCCATATCAGGGTGCGCGCGTCTGCCAGAGCGAACACCGGCCCCGCCTTCGCCGCGGCCGGATTGCCGCACTTGAGCGCTCGATCATAAACGAAGCCAAAAAAGGAAAGGTCACTGAATGCAGCAGAATACGAGTGCAGCGTGTTCACGCTAGACGTCAACGAGACTTCAGACGAGCGAAGTACGATGCGCACGATGCATTCGTCAACGAACAGTAATTCGTCGCTCCCGAAATGCAGACCCATGTCGCCGGATCCAAAGGCCATGTACCGAGGCTGCGACGTGCCGAAGCTAGACGCGGACGCCGTCGCGCTCAGTGTTTCAGCAAACAACCCTGTCGGTGGCGGCTTGAGCACCGTGCTCAGGGAGCCGCGGAAAAAGCCGTTGGGGAACGCGGAGCCGTCAAGACGCGTCGCTGTTGCGTCGTAAGTCGGTTCACAGGCATTCTGCAGCACCAGCTTGCGCAGACGCCTTCCGGACTGTTCAGTGATGATGAACGAGGCGACGCAACGCGATGTGGACGTTTGCGTGGCGAGCGACCGGGGCAGCTGAATGATGCCGACCGGGTTCTGCAGCACGGACCGCGAGAGGCCGCGGGCATCGGTTGACGTTTGCCACGCGCCAGAAGAATCGGTGGACGGAGTACACCGTCCCGCGGTGCCGGCAACGGTGGCGACGCCGAAGAGAGGAGAGAAGGCCCTGACCACGCAAAAGTCTGGTTCCGTGAACAAGACCGTGTACGATGACAACGCCAGGCTCGATCGGTCGGGCACCGACAGCCACGTCATGTCACCAATCCTCCCGATGGATGCCAAAAGTGGATCCGAGTGGTCCGTTGCCGTGGCGCCGCCGTTGCCCGCGACGGTGGTGACGGAGCCCGCCACCGATGCCAAGGGATCACCCATGCTCAACGATTGAGACGACACGCAGAGCTTTCGAATGGCCAGCCTTCCGCCAATCAGGAAGCAATGCGGGTCGGCAGCCGACCGCCGCGGAAAGGCAAGCAGAGCCTGTGGTGCGGTGAGGGTCGCGCTCCGTGGAAGCGTCGCGTGGTCGACAATAGGTCCCAGCGCGGGATTGCCGGTGCCAGCCACGGTTGATACCCGGATGTCTGTCGAGGCGGCGTCGCCCCCCACGACGGCGAGGAGCAGCAGCAGCAACAGCGCAATGAGCCTCGCGCGACGAGCTGCGAGGGCGCCACGACTCATGGCACAGCGGATCAACGGCAGGTGCATTTTGGACGATCAAAAATTTCTGCTGCAAATGTGATTCGTGGAAAGAAGGGCCAAACAAAGGATGGATTTCCATCGGCGCGGTAGGTGGCGGACGAGACAGCTCAGGAAGTTGAAGTCATTCGTGCGTGCACTACAGGTGTTGAAGCATCGAAG
>ERZ1292630.2986-Hain-H41-02um-R3-2986-length-15256-cov-4_pt1 | contig 15256 bp, 11 predicted proteins | sample MGYA00564408_ERZ1292630 | MGnify/ENA primary metagenome ERZ1292630 (study PRJEB36523, sample SAMEA6512641) | groundwater metagenome | collected 2019-01-08 | study: AquaDiva: Metagenomics assemblies of 32 groundwater samples | reverse complement strand
TGAAAAAAGCTTTGGAAAGAATTTTTTAGAAATAAGAAAATATAAAACAAAATCCAAAAATGCTCAAGAAGCACATGAAGCAATTAGACCAACAGATTTTTCTGTTCAAACTATTTCAGGAGAAAGAAATGAACAAAGACTTTATGAACTTATTTGGAAAAGAGCAATTGCCTCTCAAATGTCTGATGCTAAACTTGAAAGAACTATTGTAACAATAGATATTTCGGCAGCAAAACAAAAATTTATTGCTTCTGGTGAAGTTATTCTTTTTGAAGGATTTTTAAAAGTATATATTGCATCTAATTCAGAAGACGAAGAGGATGATGAGAGTAAAGATCTTTTACCTCCTATGGAAATAGGACAAATGCTTAAAAATATTCAAATAAATGCAAGAGAAACATTTTCTCGTCCATCTGCAAGATATACAGAAGCTAGTTTGGTAAAAAAATTAGAGGAAATGGGAATAGGAAGACCATCAACTTATGCCCCAACTATTTCTACTATCCAAAAAAGAGACTATGTTATAAAAGAAAGTAGAGAAGGAAAAGAAAGAGAATATAAGGAACTTATTTTAAAAAGTGGAAAAATAGAAGAAAAATCTAATAAAGAAACTTTTGGAAATGAAAAAAATAAACTTTTCCCTACAAATATGGGAATGATAGTAAATGATTTTCTTGTAGAACATTTTGATGATATTGTTGACTATTCTTTTACTGTAAATGTTGAAAAAGAGTTTGATGAAATTTCTTGTGGTAAGAAAAAATGGAACAAAATGATAAAAGACTTTTATGGAGATTTTCATACAAAAGTTGAAAAAGCTACAGGTATTGATAGAGCAACAATTCAAGTAATAAGAGAGATAGGTATTGATCCTAAAACAGATAAAAAGATTTATGCAAGAATGGGTAAATTTGGTGCTTTAGTTCAAATTGGTGAAGCAACAGAAACTGAAAAACCTCAATATGCTAGTATGAGAAAAGGTCAATTTATTGAAACTATTACTTTAGAAGACGCTTTAGAGTTATTTAAACTTCCTCGTGAATCTGGTATTTTTGAAGATTTAGCAATGACAGTAGCATTAGGAAGATTTGGACCTTATATAAGACACGATAGTAAATTTTATTCTTTAACCAAAGAAGATGATCCTATGACAGTATCTACTGATAGATGTATAGAAATTATTGTATCAAAAAGAAAAGCTGATGCAGAAAAAACAATAAAAACCTTTCCTGATAATGCTGAAGTAAAAGTTTTAAATGGAAGATTTGGACCTTATATAAAATTTGAAGATAAAAATGTAAAAATTCCAAAAGGAAAAGATCCTAAAGAATTAACGTATGATGAATGTTTTGAATTAGCTAGTCATGTTGAAGCAAAACCGTCTAAAAAGAAATTTGCAAAAAAGACAGAGCCTATAGTTAAAGCAAAAGCTGGAGCTAAAAAAGAAACATCTAAAGTTTCTAAAACAACTAAAAAGACTACTACAGTTAAAAAGAAAGCTACTGCTAAAACTAAAGTAGAGGAAGTTAAACCAGCTAAAGAAACTAAAAAGGTTACAAAAAAAGCTGAAGTAAAAGAACCTAAAGTTTCTAAAAGTAAAAAAGAGCCTAAATAACTGTCTAAAAATAGGACGTTTAATAAAACGTCCTTAGAAGAAAATTGGGTTAGAAGCTTATAAATTACTTAAAAAACATACTAGGCTTTTTAGATATTTCTTATTTTTAGAATCGTAAATAAAAAATCAAGTTGTGTGAATACTTGCTTCCAAACAGGAATTGGAGAGTATTTATTTTTAAAATTTGATTCAATATGATTTAAAAATACGTCTTTTATTTTATTTGCGTCATTAAAACCCAATTTTAATAAATATTCAAGACCATATCCAGTAATAGAAAGCATTTTTGTATTAAACTCTTCATTAGATTCAATAGATTTTATAAGTAGATTAGTGTGAAAAAGAGAACTTTCAAGCTCATCATTAAAATTATCAACTTGTAGTTTTTGGTAATCTTTAAGCATTTTATATAATATATCAGATGTATTAATAAAAATTGGGGGACTGTTAGAATCAGTTAACTTGTAACCACAAGATTCATTTGAAAAAGCAAAGGTATCTTTATTTACTTCAAAAGCTGATGAAACACTGAATCTTGGATCATTACCATAAGAGTCTGTTATAACTAACTCTTCAGAAGAAATATCCATAAATTCTTTAATTCTATTAAGATGTGGATTAAGTAATTCTAAATTAATGGGAGAAGAAAAAATAAATTTATATCCATCAGCTGGAAAATGACTTTCATCATGTAAATTATAAATTAGGTTTGGTTTAGAAATCAAAATTGCTTTTTTTAAAGCTTCATGCTCAATTCTTTCTTCTGTTTTCCAAAAAAGCATTCTTGAATGTATATCTTCCCATGAATTTTCCAGAAAAGCTTTCAAATCACCTGCATGTTTTAACCAACCTTCATTTTTTATATATCCATCAGGATTAATACAAGAAATAAAATGCCAATCTAAATTAAGCTCATGAATTTGTGAATCATTTTTTGAAAGTTCTGAAAGAAGCCAAAAAATAGTTTGAGAAAAAATTGCTTCTGAAGCATCCTCAGCACCAAAGATTAAAATACTATTTGTATTGTTGGCAGTTTTTTTATATGATATTAATTCAATAGGTTTTCCATTTTCAGAAGTTCCAATTTTTTTAATTGAAAAACCTGATAACTTTGAAAATTTTTGAAAAAAATCTCTAATTTCATTAAAAGAATAATAAGAGTTTATATTTTCATTAATTTCAATATTCATATTAATATTATCCAACTTTTAAATCAAAAAACTTATGTTTTTTTGCTGTATTTAGTTCATATTATAACATATACAATATTAAACTACTCTCTTAAAATATCCGAAGGTGATTTTGCAAACTGTTTTTTAGTAAGATAAAGTGCCAAAAGAGTATTAAAAAATAAAATAAAAACTGTTAATAAAAAAATATCATAACGTAAATATAATTTTTCAAATTTAAATAAAAACTCATTTACAGCATAAGTTATTATAAAAGAAAAAATTCCACCTAATATTGAAGAGATAATAATAAAAAATAAAGTTTCTGAAAGATATACCTTTAAAATGAATTTTTTTTCTGAACCAAAAATTTTAAATAATAATAACTCTCTAAAACGTTCTCTGGCAGAATTTACAATCATAGAAAAAAGCAAAATTATTCCCAAAATTAAAGAGGGCAAAGAGACCATAAGAACGCCATTAAGAACAACATTAGTTATAGTTTGAATTGTATTAAAAACATCAGCTCTTGATATTATAAAAACATTAGGAAAATCTTTAACTATTTTTGATTGTAAGCTAGGAATACTTTCTTTTTTTGTATAAGAAAAACCAAAAAATGATTTTGGAGCAGATTCTATAAGATCTGGTGAAAAAACAAAAAAGAAAAAAGGTAATCCTTGAGATGAATCGACTTTTCTAAAACTGGTTACTTTTGCTTTTATTGGTATTCCTGCAACCAAAAATTCTAATTCCGAACCCAATTTTAAACCTAGTCTTTTTGCAAATTTATTTTCTACTGAAACAACACCTTTCTCTTTATTTTCATGCCAAACACCATCAGTTAATTTTTCGCCATCAATTAATTTCGTTCTGTAGGTAAGATTAAATTCTCTTTTAAATTCTGGATCCATTTTTTGATCTTCTTGAATTTTATTTTTATCTACATTAACTAATCTAGCTCTTACATTTGGATATAAAGTTAAATCTGTAAAATATTTAGATATTTTTGTTACTTGATCTTCTCTAACATCTAAAACATAAACGTTTGGTGTTTTTCCTGTTAAAGGGCCTTTTAAATTTTGTTCTAAATTATTTTGTATTAACGCTATAGTAAAAATTCCCATAAAAGATAAAGTTAAAGTAGCTAATGCCGTTTCACCTATAAAACCTTGACTTTTTACAAAATTAATAATACTTCTGATTGTAAAATTGAAGCTAAATCTTTTTTTATAAATAAATAAAAGGATATATTTTATTCCTAAAATTAATAATGAAAATACTATAGTTAAAGAAAAAACACTTATCAATGATAAAATAAATTCTTGAGTAAGATAATAAATACCTAAAAATAAACCTATTCCTGTTAAAAGTGAAATTATTATTTCAGAAAAAATACTATTTAATTTAGTTTCATCTTTTAAGGGCTGAGATAAAATAGTTTTTGGTTTTATTTGTATAAGCTTAAAAAATACAGGTAAATATGAAAAAAGAGCTAAAAATAAAATAAAACTAGATATTAATAAAATATTTTCTATAATAAAAGGTTTAGGTAGTATGACACCACTTGTTTTTTCAATATAAGTAATAATAAAAATATTAAACAGATTTCCTACCATATTTCCTAAAAAAGAAGCTAATATTGATATGGTTAATATAATAGAAGTAAAAATTATAGAAATATCACTGTTTTTCATACCTAAAACTTTAAAAACGGCAATTGTTTTTGTAAAATAACCTGCTAAATAACTTAAATTTGTTCTTACATTTATCATGATAAGAAACAAAGTCAGCACTGTTATTGTAAGAAAAGCTTTTTTCCAAGCTTCTGTTATTCTTATTAATTGAGTAGGACCTTTTTTTGAAGTAGTTACATTCGCACCACTTTTTATAAATTCTTTTTCAATTTCATCTATTTTAGGCAAATCTTTTTCGTTAGTAATTTTTATAGAAATAGTATTTGAAATTCTACTAAAATTTTTATCAATACCTGTTTTTTTCCAACCATCAAAAGTCATTATAACTTTTGGCATAAAATTAAGTCCTGCACCAAAACTATCAGGCTCTTTTTCCAAAAGTTCCGAAACTATGAAATTTCCACTGCCTATTTTTACAGTTTCACCTAATTTTACATTTATTTTTTCAAAAAAACTTTTCTCTGCATATATTTCATTTTCTTTAGGTAATAATTTATTACCACTTTTAGTTTCTATTTGACCATATAAAGGATAATTTTCAGAGACAATTTTCAAAGAAACTAAACCAACAGGAATAAGATTAAAATTAAAAAAACTAGCTTGTTTTTCTATATTTACCATAGTTTCCATTTTTTTAGAAACAACAGCCCCATTTTTTATTATTTCTTTTATATTTTTAGATTTTTCATATTCTATAGGAAAAGATTGTTGAAGTACAATATCACCGCCTATTAGTTCTTTACTTTGAGAAAAAATATAAGTTCTTACACTTCCAATTAAGCCCAAAACGACTGAAAGAACAAAAGCTCCTATCAAAAGACTAAGAAAAGTTACGATAATTTTAGCTTTATCTCTTTTAAGGATTCTAAAATAAGTATTAAATATATAGTTCTTCATTGTTTATTTCTTTTAATTGACCATTTTTTAATCTAAATATTCTATCTGATTTTTTAGCTAAAGAATTATCATGAGTGATTATTATTAGTGTTTTTTGAAATTTTTTTATAAGATCAAAAAGTATTTCAATTACTTTTGAACCTGTTTCTACATCAAGGTTTCCTGTTGGTTCATCGGCAAAAATAATTTTAGGGTCATTTATTAATGCTCTTGCGATTGCAACTCTTTGTTGTTCTCCACCTGAAAGCATTTTAGGTAAATGATCTAATCTTTCTCCCAATCCCAAAGTTCCTAATAACTCGGTTGATTTTTCTTTGCTTTTTTTCATAGCAATATCAAGAGGTAACATAACATTTTCTAACGCACTAAAAGATTGAATAAGCTCAAATGCTTGAAAAATAACACCTATTTTTTGATTTCTTATTTTACAAAGCTTTTCTTCATCCATTTTTGTTATTTCTTGTTCATCAATAATAACACTACCTTCATCTGGTTTATCCATACCTGAAATAATTGATAATAAAGTTGATTTACCACTTCCAGAAGGCCCTATTATTGATACAATTTCACCTTCATTTACCGAAAAAGAAATAGATTTTAGTATTTCTATTTTATGGCTATTTTGTATAAAACTTTTTGTTATATTTTCTACTTTTATCATCTAAATTTCATTTTGTTTAAGCATAATAATATGTTTTATGTACTAAAAAAATAAGTTTGTAAAAAGTAGTTAGTTCTAAGTTTATATTTATAGATGTATTTACTTTTAACTTTTCATTGAGTATATTCTATCTAATTTTTTGAAATATCAAACTAAGGAAAATATTAATTTTTAATTTTAAAAACAGAAAAAGAAGATTAAAATTTTAGAAAATATTATAAACAAATTTTATCCAAAATTTAACATTATAATAAACTAAGCTTTACTTAAAAACGTATGTTTTTTATTTAATAAACTATAATAGTAATAGGGTATTAATTTTAATAAATAAGAACATTTTTTGTTTTTTTTTGTTTAAATAGTTTTAATAAAAATATTTTATGGAGGTTTTATGTCAGGAGTAACTTTAGGTGGTGGCGTTCCATCGCAATCATACGCACCCGAAAAAACAGAAGGCGTATCAAAGAAAACTTTATTAGAAAAAGGTCTTGATGTAGCCAAAGAAAAGACTGCAAAATGAACTTTAGTTGGAGATCACTATGTTCTTGCTGGCGGAGCCGCAGCAGTTGGAACATTAGCTGCTGGAGCAGCAGTTGTTAAAATAGCAGGAAAAGTTCCAGCTGTAGATTTAGCATTAAAAGCACTTACAAGTAGTGGTGCTGGAGCCGTTGTAAATGGTGGAGCATCTTATGTTTTAGCTGAAGATGCAGTAAAAAGCTTTAAAAATGGAAAAACTGTAAAAGGCAGTGTTGAAGCTGTTGCTTCAGCAGGAACTGGTTTAGCAGCATTAGAACTTGGTGCAAAACAGGTTGGTGTTGATTTTAGACCATTAAGAGCTACTTCAGAATTTGTTGGTAAACATGCCCAATCAATCGGTGCAGGTGTTGCAGTTGTTGGTGGTGGAGTTGCTATAAAATCTGGAATTGATGATTTAAAAGAAGGGAAAAAACTTAAAGGTGGTACCAAAATAGCCGCAGGAACAGTTGCTATTGCTGGTGGTGCTGAATTAGTTGGAAGAGAATTTGGCGTAAAGTATATGGATAGAGCCTTAACAGGACCAATAAAAGCTGTTTTTGGAAATAATGGAGTTGGTGTTGGTGTTGCAGGTGTTGCTATTGCAGGTGCTGGAGTAGTAGCAGGTTATGATGGAGTAAAAAGATTAACAAAAAATAAAGGTATTGGAAACGATCTTATAGGTATTGCTGAAGTTACAGGTGCAACAACAGCTGTTACAGGTGGAGCTTCTTTAGTAGGAGTTGCTACAAAAAATCAAGCATTAGCAGGAGTATTTAAACAAAATGCTGATGTTATTGGTGCTGTTGCATTAGGTGCTGGAGCTGTTGCTCTGGGCAAATATACAGCCGATAGTATGAAGAAAAATGGAGTTACTCTTGTAAACTCTGCAACTGCAACAGGAACAGGTTTGGCAACATTAGGAGTGCTTAGTATTGCTGGTGAAAAAGTGGGCGTTAAAGCGCTTGCGTCATCTTTTGATAAAGGATGGAAACCAGTAGCAGCAGCAGGTTTAGGTTTAGCTACCTATAAATTAGCAAAAGGTGCTGTTAGAGAAGCAAAAGAAGGCAATGCTGTTAATGCTTTAGGTCAAGGTGGAGCAGCAGTTGTAACAGGTGGTGTATCTCTAGCAATAGCTGGAAAAGCATTTAATGTACCATTCTTAAGTACAGCTGGAGAAAAAATGCTTTCTGCATCCGCAAAAGTATTAGAACCAGTAGTAAGAACTGCGGTTGAACATCCATTCGCTACATTAGGCGTTGTGGCTGTTGCTAGTGGTGCTGGAGCTTACGCTTACTATCATTCTAAAAAAGATTAATTACATAAATAAATTTGGACACTTTTTAAAAATTATAAAAAAAAGTGTTTGAAAGTTATGTTTTCTAGGCTGTCTAAAAAGTATATTTTTTAGATAGCTTATTTTTTTTATATGTAGGGAATTGATAATTAAAATGAATAATACAAAAATATTTAAAATGTCTTTTGCAAGTGTCTATCCACTTTATATTAAAAAAGCAGAGAGAAAGGGACAGACCAAAGAAAATGTAGATGCTATTATTTTTTGGTTAACAGGATATAATGAGCAATCATTACAAGAACAAATTGATAAAAAGACTGATTTTGAAACATTTTTTGATCAAGCACCTCAAATTAATCCAAATATTTCAAAAATTAAAGGTGTAATTTGTGGTCATCGTATTGAGGAAATTGAAGACAAATTAATGCAGAAAATTCGTTATTTAGATAAATTAATTGATGAATTAGCAAAAGGAAAATCAATGGAAAAGATTTTAAGGAACTAAACAGAATAATTTTTTTTTATCCAATTGAGCTTAATATTTGCTAATATCTTTAAAAATCTTAAAAAGTTTAAAAAGACCTCCATTTATAACAGCAGTAGTAAATATACTACTCATCATTGCTCCAACTATTCCATGAGCCCCTGCATCAGTTCCTGTTAAATAAAGATTTTTAACAGGAGTTTTTATACCTAACCAATATTTACGATATCTTTCAGGAGTAGCAGGAATTCCATAAATATTACCAAATTTATGAGATGTAAAATGTTCTGTCGATAGTGGAGTAGAAACCTCATAATAATCAACTAAATCTTTAAACCCTTTATATTTTGAATCAATATAATTAATAAGATTTTTAGCAATATCATCTTTAATTGAATCATAATTCTCACCTCTTTTTTTCCATGTAGTATCTTCCCAATCTTTAAATTGATTGTAATCAGAAATCATAATTATTTCAGCTGTGTGGCTTTTAGCGTCAGGATCTTTCATTGATGGAAATGATAAATAACAAGTTTCAACATTTCCTTTTAAAAGATTTTTAGTACAAGTTTCTGCTAATTTATCATGATCATAAGATTCATATAACCAATGATTTTCACCTTTAAAACCAAGTTTTTCTGGACTCTCTTTTAAACCCAAAAAAACATTTACATGGCTAGTTCCATAAGAAATAGATTCCATATCTTTTATAAAATCATTGCTATATTTAGGATCTAAAATATTTTTATAAGTTAAATAAGCCCCTGCATTTGAAACTATATTATCTGCATAAAACTCTAATATTTCAGTTTTACTTCCATTTTTATGCTCAACTTTTACTCCTATAGCTTTTTCATTTTTAATAATAATTTCTTTAACAGGATGACTAGTAAGAACTTTTCCACCATTATTTTCTATTATTTGAGATGCATATTCAGCAATTTTTGATGAACTGCCAACAGGATAATAACCACCATTCATATAATGATTAACAATAGTTGAGTGAATTAAAAAAGAGCTTTTAGCAGGAGATAAACCATAATCACCCCATTGAGAAGTTAGTAAGGCTTTTAATTTTTCATCTTTAAAAATAGAATCCAAATATTCTTTGGTACTAAGTTTTGAAAGTTTAAAAAAAATATTTAAAAGAGGTAATAGTATTTTTCTAGTTTTAATTGAAAAAGAAATAATCATAAAATATATACTCAATATTCTATTAGCTTTTTTTAGACCTTCAAAATATTGAATAATAGCTTCTTTTTCTTGAGGAAATTTTTTTATTAAATCATTTTTATAATTAGCTTCACCACTTCCAACTTCAAAAGTAAAATCAGGAAAAACAAATTTTTCAAAAGGATCATTCATTTTTTGCCAATCAAGTTTTTTATCTGTAATAAAATCAAAAACCTTTCTAGGCATAGATTTTTTATCCATATCACCAACATAGTGCAAACCAACATCCCAATGATAGTTTTTTCTTTTAAATGTATGAGTAAATCCACCTGCTTTAAAATGCTTTTCTAAAACTAGTACTTTTTTATTAAAAATCTTTGTCATTAAAGTTGCTACTGTTAAACCACCAATTCCAGACCCAATAACAATAAGATCAAATTTATTTTTATCCATTTCTAACTCTCCTTTTCCTTTATTAATAATAACTCTAATATTTGTTTTGTTTTTAATATAAACAGATCACAAAGTAATATTTAATTTATTTATTATTTTTTCCTAAATTATTTACTAATTTAAGCCATTTATCTCTTTGTTCAGGAGTAGATGTTTTTACATTTTCTATATAAGTTACAGAAACTGGTTTTACTCCACAAAATTCTAAAACAGTTTTTTTTAATTGATTTACACTAGGGCTTCCATAAACAAATTTATAGTACCAACTAGGCTGATCTAAAGTAGTAATTATTCTTGCTGTTTTTCCTACAAGTAATTTATCCCACCAAATAGAATTTTCTCTATATTTAAAAGTTAGTCCAGGTAAAAAAACTCTATCAATAAAACCTTTCATAATAGCTGGTAAACCACCCCACCAAACGGGATGAACAAATACTAAATGATCAGCTTTTTTTATTTTTTCAAAAGCTTTTAATAAATCTGGTTCCATTTCTGATCTTTTTTGGTATCCATTTTCTAAATTGGGATTAAAATCTAATTCACTAATAACTATTTCATCAACATTTTTATTTGTCTCTAATGCACCTTTTTTATATGCTTCTACTAAAGCAAAATTAAAACTATTTTTATTTGGATGTCCATTTATTATTAAAATATTTTTCATTTTATTATTTTAAAACCAATTTTATTATATACTTCTTATATATGACTTATCATATATATAACTTATGTTATAATAAAAAAAAGTATTTGTCAATGAAAGGATAAAAAATTGTCTTTAGCGTATGCGATTTTAGGTTTTGTTAATGAAGAATCAATGACTGGTTATGATCTCAAAAATAAACATTTTGATGTAAGTGTTGCAAATTTTTGGTCTGCCGATCAAGGTCAAATTTATAAAACATTAGATAAATTAGTGGAAAAAGATCTATTAAATTTTGAAATAAAATATCAAGATGATAAACCCAATCGTAAAATATATAGTATTACAGAAAAAGGTAAAAAAGATTTAGCTAAATGGTTAGAAGAAGATTTAGATTTGAATTGTGTAAGAGATTCTTTTTTAATACAAATATTTTTTTCTAAGGATCTTGATTTAAATAAAATAAAAAAACTTTTAGTTAATAGAAAAGAAAAACATGAAAATAATTATAAAAAGTATTTAGAAATAAAAGATGAATATTTTAATAATATAAAAGATTGTAAGGATAAAAGTCATATTCTTCAATATTTAACACTAGATTCTGGAATAAAATATGAACAATCTTTTATTTCTTGGTGTGAAGATTCGATTTTACTTTTAGAAAGTATTTTTTAATTTATAATATATTTTAGTTAATTGATAAAGCTTTATGTGTTTTTGAGATTATTTATGAAATAAAAACATAAATAAAATATATATAATAAAAAATAGATACCACTTTCTAAAAATCAACCTGTAAAGAATAACTAAACCTCCTACCTACACCAAGAGGGACCTCATTTATTTTTTTTCTTACAAATTCAGGCTGAAGCATTCTGCCATCGAGAATATCTTTTACAGAGAAATTATGCCTGATATTTCTTCCAAAGAGAGCCTGATCGTAGCCTAAATTTAAATCTATGGTGTATTGCATAGGAATGATCGTGCCATTCGTTCCTACTGGACCAGTAGTCTGAGAATAAAGATTTAAAACACTAGACGCTGAAAAATCATATATTTTTTTTGAAAGCCCCAAAGCTATTGTATGTTCTGGTACATATTTGAAATCAAACGCTGTTATTTTTTCAGGATTTGTTCCCTTAATAAAATTGTAATTTACAAAAGCATTCAAAATTTCAGGGTTTTGGTATTTTATTTCAACCTCTAACCCATTTGCACTGAATGGAAGATTGTTAGTATACATTGTTGATGTGTCTTTTGCATCATCTTTAAGTCTTTTTGTTCTGGAAATAGCATTCTGATAATCTGCATGATACACAAGAGTTTGAATAAAAAATTTATCAAATGATGTAAGATATGAAAGTTCGTATGAATTACTTGTTTCTGGTTTTAGGTTTTTATTACCAAATACTGTTTTTTCAGGTGTTTCAAAATACAACTCAAAAAGGGATGGAGTTCTATATGATTGTCCAAAAATAAATTTTAAACTGTTTTTATCACTGAGTGGATAAACAAGAGTTCCTCGGGATGAAATGTTATTTCCAAAAAGTTCATTTTGTGTATATCTTGTTCCAAGCAATAATGTTAGAGGAAGTTCTGTGCCTATTAATTTGAATGGGCCTACACTATATTTGCCTTGACCAAAGAGTGAATATTCATTTGTATTTTTATCATTCATATTATTATTAGAAACAAGTTTGTTATCTATAACAGTGTAATTTTTATATTCGTTACTTTTTCTGTAGTCATAATCAACACCAAATTCAAAATTAAGGTCATTTAATGCAATATTAGGAGTTATTTTAAAAGCATCCAAAAGTGACATATTAGTTTTAAGTGATGTAGCTAACCTGTAACCATCAATATTGGAATGTGTCAAATCATCTTTTGATCTTGAAAAATTACGGTCATTCCAATCATAAGTAGCATTAAATTTTAAATTCCACCATCCAAAAAAAGTTGGATCAAACATATAGTTTAGAAGGTATCCACTAAGAGCCTGATTTTTACCTGCTCCACCAGCAATTGTTGGAGCTAAAGCTCATAAAACTGAAGAATTTATACTATATGTATTAAATAATAATGAATGATCTTTAAATTTTGAAGATAAAGTAAAGTTACTTACTTTTTCATACTCACGCATAAGTATAGTCTCATTTTCTGTTTCACTTTTAGATGAAAAATCATGACCTTTCTCATCGCCAGAATGTGCAGAAACAAACAAATTAAAATCATCTTTTGAATAAATAAAATTCCCTCCCGATTTTAAAACACCTTTGTCACCGAAACCCATATAGAGTTGATTAGATGCCTTTTTATTACTTTCTTTCAGAACAATATTTATTGTTCCAGAATATGCATTTGTCCCATAAAGTACAGAAGCTGGTCCCTTTAATACCTCTATTCTTTCAACATCATTAATATTAATTCTGTTAACATTTGCACCTTCTCCTGTTATTGCCGACCATGAGGGAATATTATTTATAAGAATCAAAACCTTATTTGCATAATGATCTTGCAAAATACCTCTCGCATTTGGAATATCTTTCATGATATATGTTCTTCCAAGATTTATACCCGCTATAAGATCTACAGCCTCTGAAATTGTCTGAAAATTGTATTGTTTGATCATTCCCTTATCAATAACTGACACGGATGAAGGAGTTGTGAAAATTTTATCTTTCTCTGATGATGATACCGATATTTCTATATTTAATAAATCTTCTATAGACATAGAAGCTATATCTTCTTCTGTTAGATTAATTATTTCATTGGCTTTTGAAGAAATAATGCATAAAGATGAGTGAAATATCACTAAAATAAAAATGTTTTTTAAAATTAAATTGGTTATATTTTTTGTCATGTTTTTACCTTATAAATACTATATTAAAAACAAACACAATAATATTTTAAATTTCATCTATGTTCTTTAAGCAATTTTTTAAGAATATATATTATTTAATATTAGAAATTTAAAATTTATCAAAAATAAAATCCTGTAAAAGTGCAAACAATATTTAAAAAACAGAATTTTAAATAATTATGACAGAAATAATAAAAATAATAAAGAGCTTAGAAATATTTTCCAAAAAAAAATTTAATGAAGTAAGTAGAAATACAATCATGAATTAGATCTATAACTTAAAAATTTAATTCTCGGTATAATTTAAAAAATCTGAAAGTATTATCTAGTTTAAACTTAATACTTATGCAGGCTCTATATTAAGCAATGTAAACATTGAATAGCCATGTTAAAAATTCCTTTTAAAGACAATTAAGCTTTAAATGTGGTAAAATAGACTTAAAAGAAAACAAAAAGTAAAAGGATTTTGAATTATGGATAAAAAAAAACTTGGTGGTTTTGAAGTATTAGCAGGAATGGGACTGTTTTTATTAGGAAGAAAAATAGAAGGCTTAGCTGTTTTTGGAAAAGGTATTTACGATTTAGAAAAAGCCTATAAAGAAAAAAATTCAGATCTAAAACCAGAATTTTCTGATAGATGGGACAAAGCTGTTACATTTTATAATCAAACTCATCAAAATGATATGAATAGAAAACTTCATGTTATTGGAATTCCAATAATTCTTTCGGGTGCAGCTGGGATGTTAGGAAATAAAACATATACACCTCTTTGGTTTGCATCTGCTGGATCTTTTGCTGTTGGATGGGGATTAAATATAGCAGGACATCTTATGTATGAAAAAAATGAACCAGCTTTTTTAGAAGACCCTTTAGCTTTTGTTGCAGGGCCACTATGGGATTTAAAACAAGTTACTATGAAGAAAGGAATGTAAAATGGTTGAAATAGATGCATCAACTCTTATTGAAATATCAGAAGATGAAAACGAGATATATCAAATTTATGGAGAGTATGTAAAAGAAAAAAGAGAACGTTTAAGTATAGAAATACAACTAGAACAATTGGCAGAAAGTGTTTTGCAAAAAATGGATGAAAGTGCCGTTGCTGATATGGATTACTCTGATGAAAGTATCGATTTATTAGAAAATATAATAGATTCGGCTTTTGAAAACTCTGAAAAGGAATATGTAGATCAAGATTTAGTTGATTCTATTTCAACAGATTTAGGAGCCTATTTTGGATTAACTATCATAAAAAGTTTAGGTGGAGAATGGAGATTTAGAAAAGATTTATTTCATTCTTCTATATATTTTGGAAGCATTGATAAAGAATGTTTTCCGTTTCATAAACTTACCAAAAGACTTTTATATGGTAAAAATGACTCTTTAGCAAGTTTTTATGATGAATTATTAGAGATAATGGATGCATTGTAATGAATAAAGCTGTTTTTTTTGATAGAGATGGAACTATAAATGTAGAAGCTGGATACATTAGAGATCTAAAAGATTTAAAACTTATTGAAGGTGCTTCAAAATCTATTGCTAAGTTAAAAGAAGCTGGATTTATAATAATTTTAGTTACAAATCAATCAGGACCTGCAAGAGGTTATTATTCTGAAGAATGGGTTAATACGCTAAATAATACTGTTCAAAAAATGTTATTAGAAGAAGGAACTTCATTAGACGAAATTTATTATTGTCCTCATTTACCTGATGGTAAAGTTCCTGAATATACTAAAGATTGTGATTGTAGAAAACCTAAAACATTATTATTTAAAAAAGCATTAAACGAAT
>ERZ1292630.2984-Hain-H41-02um-R3-2984-length-15257-cov-26_pt1 | contig 15257 bp, 14 predicted proteins | sample MGYA00564408_ERZ1292630 | MGnify/ENA primary metagenome ERZ1292630 (study PRJEB36523, sample SAMEA6512641) | groundwater metagenome | collected 2019-01-08 | study: AquaDiva: Metagenomics assemblies of 32 groundwater samples | reverse complement strand
TCGATCCGGACAAGACGGTGAAAGAAATCGTCGAAGAGGGGAAGAAAGAACTCGTAGCCATGCTGCACGAGTATGACGCGGTCAGCAACAAGATGGGCGAGGCCGGCCCCGATGAATTGGAAAAGCTCCTCGAGAAGCAGGCCCAGCTGCAAGAGAAAATAGAAGCGGCGAATGGGTGGGAGTTGGAAAACGTGCTCGAACTGGCCATGGACGCGCTGCGTTGTCCACCGCCGGATGCGAAGGTCGGGGTGCTCTCCGGCGGCGAGAAGCGCCGGGTGGCACTCTGCCGCCTTATGATCCAGGAGCCGGACATTTTATTGCTCGATGAGCCGACGAACCATCTCGATGCCGAGTCCGTGCAATGGCTGGAGCAGCATCTTCAGCAATACAAGGGCACGGTCATCGCCGTGACCCACGACCGCTACTTCCTCGATAACGTCGCCGGCTGGATTCTCGAACTCGATCGCGGCCATGGCATTCCCTTCCAGGGAAACTACACGTCCTGGTTGGAGCAGAAGCAGGTGCGGCTGGAAAAGGAAGAAAAGGCCGAATCGAAGCGCCGGAAGTCGTTGGAGCATGAGTTGGAATGGATCCGCATGTCGCCGAAAGCCCGCCAGTCGAAGGGCAAGGCGCGGCTCAACCGCTATGAGGAATTGGTCAATCAGAAACAGGACGAGCAGGCCGCAGATCTAGAGATCTATATCCCGCCTGGCCCACGGCTGGGCGATGTGGTCGTCGAATGTAAAGGCGTCAGCAAGGCCTACGGAGACAAGGTTCTCTACGAGAATGTGAATTTCAGCCTCCCCAAGGGTGGGATTGTCGGCGTGATCGGTCCGAACGGAGCCGGCAAGACGACGATGTTCCGCATGATCATCGGGAAAGAGAAACCTGATGCGGGCACGATCAAGATCGGTGAGACGGTCACGCTGGGCTACGTGGATCAGGACCGCAGCCTGGATCCGAGCAAATCCGTCTACGACATCATCTCTGAAGGCCACGAGACCATTATGCTCGGCAAGACTGAAGTCAACGCCCGGGCCTACTGCGCCCGGTTCAACTTCGCGGGCACCGATCAGCAGAAGAAGGTGAAGGACATTTCAGGCGGCGAACGCAACCGGGTGCACTTGGCTCGCATGTTGAAAGAAGGGGCGAATCTCATCATCCTAGACGAGCCGACCAACGATCTTGACATCAACACCCTGCGCGCACTGGAAGAAGGATTAGAACGTTTCGCCGGCTGCGCCGTCATCAGCAGTCACGATCGCTGGTTCCTGGACCGGATCGCGACCCACATCATGGCGTTCGAAGGCGACAGCAAGGTCGTCTGGTTCGAAGGGAACTACAGCGAGTACGATGCAGATCGGAAAAAGCGGCTCGGCAAGGAAGCCGATCAGCCGCACCGGATTCGCTACCGCAAACTGACGCGCTAGTCACGCGTCCATCCTTATGGCACCTCGCGCGATCATCACCGGGGCGGCGGGATTGATCGGGCAGTACCTCGTGAAGACCGCCTCGAGATGGGCGCCCGGTTGGGATGTACAGGGACTGTCCCGCGCGGAGCTTGAACTGACCGACACAGCAAATCTAGAAGCGCAGATTCGTACGCTGAAGCCAGACCTCCTCATCCACTGTGCCGCTCTTAGCCGAACCAAGGCCTGCGAGCAAAACCCAGATGAGGCCCGCCGCATCAATGTGGAGGTCACTGCGCACCTCGCGCAGCTGTCCAAGGACATTCCTTTCATCTTCCTATCCAGCGGGGAAGTCTTCGACGGGAGAACCGGCTGGTATGGCGAGACGGATGAGCCGAACCCGGTCAACGTGTATGGCCAGACCAAGCTGGAAGCCGAACAGGCTGTCTTGCAGAATCCCAGACATACAGTCGTTCGGATTGTCCTGACTGCGGGAACTTCGGCGACTGGCGACCGGAGTTTTGTCGAAGATATGTGTCGGACCACGAAGGCCGGCAAGGATGTGACGCTCTATGCCGATGAGTTTCGCTGCCCGCTTCCCGCCGGGGTCATCGCCCGAGCTGTCTGGGAACTCGCCGATCGCAAGCAGCCGGGTCTCTATCATCTGGGCGGAAGCGAGCGGCTCTCGCGTTGGGAAATCGGTGAAGCCTTGCTGCCTTGGTATCCGGAATTGAAAGGCTATCTGATAAAAGGCTCAGCGCGAAACCACGTTGGGAGTCCCCGGCCAGCCGACCTCTCTCTCCGCTGCGACAAGCTCCAGCGCCTCCTGTCGTTTCGCATTCCGGGGTTTCGTGAATGGCTCGCGGGGCGCCCGCGCCGAGGCGAAGATTTGTGGGATTATCTCGAGGGGAGCTCGTAAAACGCAGGGTGCGACTAGAAGTTCGAAGTTCAGAAAACCTCGAACTTCGGACCTCGAACCGTCATGAATTGTATAGGTTAGGGGGCCTGCTTGAGAGCGGCGAGGCGAGCCTGGGCTGCGGCGGCTTCTTTGCTATTTGGATAGAGACGGATCACATCTTCGTATAACTGCTTCGCGTGGGGCAGGTTCATCTGGCGCTCTTCGAACTGGGCGGTCTCGAGCAGTTCCTTGGCCTTGTCGCCGGAACAACTCAGTAGCAGCATGAAGCAACAGGCACAGAGTATGAGGCGTGCGGTCATCATAGGTGTCCTTTCAATCGATACCATAGCGTGGCGCCGCGACGGATTCACTTCGACATTGTGGACAGCGGCTTGGGCTCGTCAGACGCCTGCGGTCGCGAAAAACAAAATCGCAGTCCTGGCAGCGTGCCGGATCCAGGATGAACTTCCTTGTCTTGTCGCGCGCGATGGTCTTCACGACGTGGGTCATATGCTCCTCGACTTGTCGCTCGGGAATGCCCAGCATCTGCGCCAACTGATAGGACGATAGCCTGGTGCCCGTGATCACGTCGATGATCCGTTGACGCGGCGTCCGTTCTGGAGGCAACATGACGCAATATCGTAGGGCATCGCGTGAGGAAAACCAAGTTCAATGTAGTCTGAGTTGAACGGCGTTGGTGCCTCTGTCAGGATACAGACAGCATGCACGCTCATCCAAATCCTCATCAGGACGAACTTGCCGAACTCGCGTTGAAACGCGTTGTCGCTTCTGGCGCCGAGTATGGCGATATCAGGATTCTTGACAGCAGAACCCAGACCATCAGCGGCGAAGATCGCCGGATCGCGTCCATTCGTGAAACGCAGGACAGAGGGTTTGGGATCCGCGTCCTCTATCACGGCGCCTGGGGCTTTGCGGCCAGTTCGGTGCTGTCGTTGGAAGAAGTCCCGCGTGTGGCTGAATTGGCGATCGAGATCGCGAAAGGCTCTGCGTCTGTCGCGAGTGAAAGGGTGAAACTCGCAGAAGAGCCGGTCCATCGAGACCGGGTCGTCACGGCGTGGAGGATCGATCCGTTTGCCGTCGGGATGGAAAGAAAAACCATGCTGCTACTAGAGACGATGGAATATGTCCATCGGCAGCCTGGCATCGTGCGGAGCAGCGCGAGCCTGTGGGCCCGTCAGGACCGCAAACTCTTTGTGTCGACCGAAGGGTCGCGTCTGGAGTTCGACCTCCTTGCCCTGAGCGGAGATTTCGATGCCACGGCGGTCCATGACGGGCGGTTCGCTTCGCGGAGCTTCAATACGCCGCATCTTCGGATGGGCTATGAATTGATCGAGGATGCGAATTTCCTGGCTGAGGCCCCGCGCATCGCGTCTCAAGCCGTGGAGAAAGTGAAGGCGCCCACCACCGAGCCGGGCCTGTACGATCTCGTCCTCGATCCGGAACATCTGTCGCTCACGATGCATGAATCCTGCGGCCATCCGAGCGAGCTCGACCGCGCGCTCGGGTACGAGGCCAACTATGCCGGCACCAGCTTTCTCACAACCGACAAACGAGGAACCTTTCAATACGGCTCTCCGCACGTGAGTCTCGTGGCCGACAACTGTGAACCGGAAACCCTTGCCGCGACCGGTTACGATGACGATGGCGTCGCCTGCCAGCAATGGGACATCGTGCGTGATGGGGTCTTCGTCGGCTATTGCACGAACCGCGAGGTCGCGCCGAAAGTCGGTGAGAGTCGCTCGCACGGATCCAATCGGGCAGACAGCTGGGGCAGTGTTCCGATCGTCCGCATCGCGAACATCGGCCTTGAACCGGGCGCTGCCACCCTTGACGAGCTGCTCGCCGATGTCAAGCGGGGCATCTACATTGAAGGCCACGGTTCCTACAGCATCGATCAACGACGGTATAACTTCCAGTTCGGTGGGGATGCGTTCTGGATGATCGAGAATGGCAAACGCACCCACATGGTTCGTGATGTCGTCTACCATGGGATTACGCCGGAGTTCTGGGGCAGCTGCGACGGAGTCGCGGATCGGTCGCACCGCCGTCGGTACGGATTTATCACGTGCGGCAAGGGTCAGCCTGTTCAGTCCGGCTGGATGACCCACGCGGCCTCCCATGCGCGGTTCCGCAACGTCAACGTCATCGGAGGGCAGGCCGGATCATGAGTGCGACCGGTCACAAGACCTGGCCGAAGCTGACGAGCCGTGAGGAGTTCCGGTTTCTCGCGGACCTGGTCCTGAAACATTCGACCGGCGACCACACGCTTGTTTCGTTGCACGATCAGCATAGCGGAACAACGCGGTTTGCGAACAATCAGGTTGTCCAGAACGTCGATACGAGGCGCGGGTCTTTACATGTGACGGTGGCGTTTGGGCTGCGTCATGGCACCGCCGGCACGACGGACTTTACCGCGGGGGCGGTGCAAGAGACGGTGGTCAGAGCTGTGCAGATCGCGAATCTGTCGCCGGACGATCCGGAGTATCTCCCTCCGGTAGAGCCACAGCAATATGTGACGCCTCCTACAACGCGAGCTGAAACTGTCGTGGCTGGGCCAGCCCGTCGGCTGGAATATGCAAACGAGGCGATCGGGCAATGCCGGATGGAAAATCTTGGAGCAGCCGGAATTGTGTCCTCGTCGGTCGCGACAGTCGGAGTGGCCGCGAGTACGGGACTCTTTGCCCATGAAGAACGGACCGATGCACGATTCAGCCTCACGGTTCAGGCTGGCGAGGCGACTGGTTGGGGCGCCGCAGCCCATCGGTCCATCGATCATCTGAGGGTCCAGGAGCGGACACTCGTCGCGATCGATAAGGCCAAAAGAGGCCTGGAGGTGCGCGAGCTGCCGCCGGGGCGCTATACAGTGATTCTTGAGCCGGCTGCCGTTGCGGGGCTGTGGTCCTCGCTGCTCTGGACGCTCGATGCGAAGTCTTACGAGAAAGGCACGAGTGCCTTCTCGGGCAAGTTGGGCCAGCCGATCGTCGACAAGCGACTGACGCTCCGAAATCTTCCGGCACACGAGGATCTTTTGGGCATTGGGTTCACCTCTGACGGGTTGCCGACCGTGGCGTCCGACTGGATTTCAGAGGGGCGGCTCACACAGCTTGTGTACGATCGGTTCACCGCAAAGAGGCGAGGGATTGATACAATCCCCACACTCGATGCCCCCTGCCTCTCAGGGGGAGGGTCGTCCTTGCCGACGCTACAGGAATTAATCAAGGGAACAGAGCGCGCCATACTCGTGACGAACTTCTGGTACATCCGGACGGTCAATCCAACCAATCTCTCCCTGACCGGTATGACGAGAGACGGCACGTTTCTCGTCGAGAATGGAGCGATTGTGTCGGCAGTGAAGAACTTTCGGTTTCACGAGAGCCCTCTGCGAGTCTTCAACCGGATCGAGGCCTTCACCAGTCCAACTGAAGCGATCACGTCCGAAACCGGCAAGCTGCTTGTGCCGGCAATGACGCTGCGCGACTTCAACTTTTCCAGCGTCACCCGATTCTGAGGTTTGCCCGCTGTGAGCGGACAAGAAAGGCGGTGGGCATGGTGTGGATGACAAGGTGGTGTCATATGGCAGTGCTGGGAGCGAGCCTGTTGGGTACCGGCTGCAACATCGCAGGAACTTCGAAGCAAGAGGATCTTGGACAGGGGATCGTGCGGGGGACGTTGGGAGCCCAATGGACTGGCGAGATGCGGCTCGCTATGCCGACCAATGTTTTATCTCTGCCAGGACAGGTGACGGCGGTCGAGGGTGGGGCCTATGTACTTCAGGACGTCAGGGGTGTCGAACATTGCATAGCGCATGACGAAAATACTCGAATCGATCGACCGGCCCATGTCGGAGATCGTATAGAAGCCTTCGTAGACGACAAAGGACGCGCAGTCCTTATTCGGAACATTGATCAGGGCGAACGAGAGCGGTAGATCTAGCAGGATGCTGAAAATATCCGTAAGCGGGACGAAGGTTAAGGTTTAGGCTAAGGCTGAGATAAAGAGAGTCTGATCTTCGCTCAACCTTGACCTCAACCTCAGCCTGCCGGACTTGTTGCGGGTTTGGCGGAGCAACGGGCTAATTCGGATTAGGGGAGGATCGATGTTCGCGACGCTCTTGGTTGTAGGTATGGCCTGTTGGCTTGCGATGTTCTCATCGGCGGAAGCCGAGCCTGCCGACCAGACCGATGCTCCGCCGCTTTTCGACAATCTGGGCTCCCTCCACCATCCCATCACCACTACATCGGAACAGGCCCAACGGTATTTCGATCAGGGGCTCCGACTCGTCTATGCCTTCAACCACGAAGAAGCGATCAGGTCGTTTGAAGTTGCGGCGCACCTCGATCCGCAGGCTGCCATGCCCTACTGGGGAATCGCACTGGCGCTCGGTCCCAACATCAATAGTGCGATGGAGAAGAAAGGCGAACATCGCGCTGTCGAGATGGTTCAGAAGGCTCGGCGAATGGCAGCCCGCGCCACTCCCGTGGAGCAGGCTTACATCGAGGCGTTGGCCGCACGGTACGTGGGCCGAAGGGGGATCAATCGCAAGGGACTCGATGAGGCCTATGCGAAGGCCATGCGATCGGTGGCGCAGCGGTTTCCCGAGGATGGCGATGCGGCCACGCTGTTTGCGGAAGCGCTGATGGATTTGCGGCCTTGGGATTTCTGGAAACCGGATGGGCGACCGCAGCCTGGCACCGAGGAGATCGTCACCACGCTCGAGGCCGTGCTCGTGAAGAATCCCGATCACCCAGGGGCCTGCCATTATTACCTGCATGCGGTGGAGGCGTCGTTGCAACCGGAACGAGCATTGCCCTGTGCAGAGAGGCTACCGGACCTGATGCCGGGCGCCGGCCATCTCGTTCATATGCCCGCCCACATCTACATGCGGGTCGGAAAGTATCACGAAGCAGTGGATAGGAATCAGCAGGCGGCCCACGTCGATGAGCAGTACTTCGCCAGTCAACACCCAACCGGCGAGTACGCCGATGGTTATTACCGACACAATCTCCACTTCCTCTGGGCGTCCTTGGCGATGGAGGGTCGCAATGTCGAAGCCATGAAAGCGGCTCGTGACGTGGCGGCGACGATTACCGTGGAGGAAGCCAGCAAAGATCGCTCGAAAGAATTCTACCTCCCGACGCCGATCTTTTCGATGATTCGGTTCGGCCGGTGGGAGGAGTTGCTCAAGGAGCCTGCGCCGCCCAAGGGATTGCGTTTGATGGACGGGATGTGGAGGCTGGGACGAGGACTCGCTCTTGTTGCGACCGGCCGACTTCCCGGGGCTGAGGGTGAGCATGTCGTTCTTGCCGGCCTCACTAAGCAGATCCGCCGGGATCGCACGACGGAAGAAAAGACCCAGCGGGCGCTTCTCAAGATTGCGGAGCGGATCCTGTCAGGAGAGATCGCTGCCCGCCACCAGCGCTACGATGACGCGATCAGGCTATTCGAGGAAGCGATTAAGATGGAAGAGGCGCTTCCCTACTCGGAACCGCCGCTCTGGCCATTATCCGTACGGCATCATCTTGGGGCTGTGCTCTTGCTGGCTGATCGCCCGTCTGAAGCGGAAGCGGTCTATCATGCGGATCTTCTGCGCCATCCGGACAATGGATGGGCGCTGACTGGATTGATCCAGAGCCTTCGGGCTCAACAAAAGGATGATCAGGCAGCTGAGGCTGAAGATCGTTTCAAGAAAGCCTGGGCCCATGCCGACTTCATTCCAGCTGATTCTCGAATGTGAAGCGTGAGCGAGACAAGCAAGACGTGCGCGACAGGCGCGACACGAAGTTCGAAGTTCTGGGTTCGAAGTTCCGAAAACCTCGAACTTCGGACCTCGAACTCCCCCCGTCTCGCCCGTGAAGCGTAAGACTTCACCAAGCTATTCGACTGAGTCTGTAAGGAGGGCCGTTTCATGAGAAGACAAATCACCCGATCGGTTCTTACCGTGGCCGTTCTCCTCGTCGGAGCGTGGAACGTGCAGTCGACCGGCCTGGCTGCAGCGGATACGACGTCGGGCAAGGCCTACTTCGCAGGGGGTTGTTTCTGGTGCATGGAAGAAGTCTTCGAGAAGGTTGAGGGGGTTCTGTCTGCGACCTCAGGATATATGGGGGGGACGGTTTCCAATCCGACCTATGAAGAGGTGTCCGCTGGACGAACAGGCCATACGGAATCGGTCGAAGTGGTCTATGACCCAGCTAAAGTGAGCTATCAGAAGCTCCTAGACGCTTTTTGGCGCAACGTCGATCCGATCACACCGAATGCACAGTTCTGCGACCACGGCAGCCAGTATCGCTCCGCCATTTTCTTTCGCACTGACGAAGAGAAACGCGCATCGGATAGCTCTAAACAGGTGATCGAGCAATCGAGACGATTTAAAGAGCCGATTGTCACCCAGGTTGTGATGGCCCCGCAGTTCTATCCAGCCGAGGAGTATCACCAAGACTTCTACAAGAAGAATCCCATCCGCTACAAACTCTACAAATACAATTGTGGTCGCGCCCAGCGGCTGGAAGAGTTGTGGGGAAAGCCATAATATAAGCCGCGCGTCCTGCTTCTATTGCCCTGACACTTCGCAAGAGTCAGGCGACAAATCCTCCGCCCTCAGTGTATATTCCCAATCCCAGTAACTCGTGCCGACTTCTTTGTCCAGTGAGGCGCGGTCCGTGAAACGTCCGATCCGACAATCGACCAGAAAACCAGTGATCGGTGTCATGGGTCCGGCCAAGGCCGGTACCAGAGAATTGGCCGACGCCAAAAGCTTGGGAGAACTCATTGCACGTCAAGGATGGGTGGTGTTGACAGGAGGGCGCGCGAGCGGCGTGATGGACGCGGCCAGTGAGGGTGCGAAGTCGGTGCCCGGCAGCTTGACCATCGGGATTCTCCCGGATGGCAAAGCACGGGTGTCCCGTTATGTGGATGTGGCGATTGTCACGGACCTGGGCCAGGCGCGCAACAACGTGAACGTCATGTCCAGCGACGTCATCGTGGCCTGTGGGCTCGGCGGTACCGGGACGGTTTCAGAAGTTGCCTTAGCATTGAAGGCAAAGAAGACCGTGATATTGTTGGGAGCTGACAAGGCCGGGGTTGGCCTGTTCAAAAATCTCGCGCCGCATCTTGTCCATGCGGCTGCCTCGCCTGAAGAGGCGGTCAAGCTGCTCGGCGATCTTCTCTAGCCAGCCTTGTTCATTTAGTCTATTCGGTCTGTCTGGTTTGTTTGGTTGAACGAGACTAACCAGATGAACAATATCAACCCGTCTCGCCCGATCCCGCACAGCTGTCTCTGATCCTCACATCGAGAACCCCCCGGAAGTCCGCGCCTGCTGAAGAATCACCATTTTTTGGCTCACGCCAATAGTTCCCAAACGTCCACTCTGTGCAGATCGCACCACAATGCGGTATGAGGCATAACCGTCGTTTCCCCTGTCCTATCCGCATGTTAGCTGAGGGCCATCTCGGCATGGATCTTGAGCCTTTTCAGGCTTCTTATGGAGGTTGTTGTGCGCACAGGCATCCAACCGCACACCATGGCGATCGACAACGGGAGGCGCAGACCGCCCTATTTACGCTTGCTGCACATCTCTTGTGCGCTGGTGATGTTCTGTCTGCTGATCGCCGCTGTCCCTACGCCAACGAGGCCCGACTACGACAGCGTCTACCCTCGGTATTCAAACCAGGAAATCCATCGGGCCATCAAATGGTACGCCAAGAAATATCGTCTCGACCCTGCGCTGCTACGCGCTGTCATCAAGACCGAATCCGGATTTCGCCAGCATGCCGTATCCCGCAGAGGCGCGGTCGGCTTGATGCAACTCACGCCGGCCACCGCGGCCACATTGCGTGTGAACGATGTCTATGACCCGATCCAGAACATCCGTGGAGGGGCGAAGCAGCTGCGGCACCTGCTGAACCTGTACCAAGGCGAACTTCCCTTGGCCCTGGCGGCCTATAACGCCGGGGTCCACCGGGTCAAAGGCCACAAGGTTCCGCGCATTCGAGAAACCCGTGCCTACGTCAGGAGAGTGCTGCAGTATTACGAGGTGTTTCGTTCTCACCCGCAACCTTCTCTCAAGAATAAGAACAAATAGAGACAGGCGGAATACCATGCCGCCTGCACGTGGATAAGAGACATTGCCTGACACTCTCCGTAGAGAGATCAAGCACATTCGTCTCGCCCTCGAAGTCATCCTTTCCAAAAAAGAATAGACGGCAAGGCTGAGCTGGCGGTCTCGACGTTCCGCTATCGCAGCCTCATGGTCAGAGATTGAAGCTCAGCTATCGTATCTGAACCGGCTTCTTTCACGGTCTGAGCAGAAGAGGACTTGACCTGTATGGAATTGGTCTGCGACAAGAGAGAATCTTTGATCGAGGAGGAGTGCAACGATGAAACGGCACATCAACCAACGAATGGCCGGATTGGCCCATTCGGAGATTCGAGCAATGACCCAGGCCTGTGTCCAGGCGAAGGGCCTCAACATGGCACAAGGGGTCTGCGACACGCCTGTTCCACCGATGGTGCTTCGAGCTGCGGCGCAAGCGATGGAGCAGGGGAAGAATGTCTATTCGCGATTCGATGGATTGCCCGAACTGCGGCAGGCGATCGCCAAGAAGCTCGCGCAGTACAACGGCATTGTGGCTGATCCGGAAACAGACGTGACAGTCAGTGCGGGAGCCACCGGGGCCTTTCATTGTGCCTGCCTGGCGCTGCTCAATCCCGGCGACGAGGTTGTCCTCTTCGAGCCCTACTATCAGTATCACATCAGTGCGCTGCTCGCAGTTGAGGCGGTTGCGGTGCCTGTGAAAATGCAGGCCCCTGATTGGAATTTTTCCAGGGCCGATGTCGAGCGCGTCATCACGCCTCGAACCAGGGCGATCATCGTGAATTCGCCTGGTAATCCTTCCGGAAAAGTATTCAGCAGGAGCGAGTTGGAGAGTATTGCGGCGATCGCACAACAACATGACCTATTCGTGTTTACCGATGAAATCTACGAATACTTCCTCTATGACGGCCGCACCCATGTGAGCCTAGCAACTCTGCCGGGCATGGCCGACCGCACGATTACCCTCGGCGGCTACTCCAAGACTTTTAGTATCACCGGCTGGCGCATCGGCTACAGTGTTGCTTCAGCTCGGTGGGCTCAAGCGATCGGCGCCATGAACGACCTGCTCTATGTCTGTGCTCCGACGCCGTTGCAGGCGGGGGTGGCGGCGGGTATCCAGGAACTCCCGGACTTGTTCTACCGCGATTTGGCGCGCGATTATCAACAGAAACGCGATCGGTTCTGTCAGGCCTTGGCGAAGGCCGGTCTGACACCGTCGATTCCGCAAGGCGCATACTATGTGCTGGCCGATGCGTCGCGCCTGCCTGGCACAACGGGAAAAGCACGAGCAATGTTTCTTCTCGAGACGATCGGCTTGGCCGGCGTGCCGGGGGAAGCCTTCTTCTCCGGGCCTGAGGGGAAGCAGTTCATCCGATTCAGCTATGCGAAAATCGATTCCGATATCGATGACGCTTGCCAGCGGCTTGCGCGACTCGGGTAGGAGCGGGCCTCAAGACTTCTGCCACCCGTCCAAATCGCTTGATCGCTCTTGTGCGCCTGTTCACCAAATGGTAAGTAGGAGGAAATGACAGGGAGCCTCATGGAAGGACGCAAGCATACTCGTTTCGCAGTGCAACTCCCTGTGTTGTTCAGTGGAGACCAGCTTTCTGACGGAGGCACTATCTTAAATGTGTCTGCGGAAGGTTGCGCCATCACGTCCAACACCGTCGCCGGCGTTGGAGTCTATCTGCAATTGACAATGCAACTCCGAGAGCGAGAGGAGCCGATCCTGGTCGATCTGGCCGCAGTCCGGTGGGCTTCCGCGAGGAGGTTCGGTGTTGAGTTTATCAAGATTCGTCCTGAAGAGAGAGAGTGGCTGAAGCCGTTCGTCAGGGCGCTGGAATCAACGAGCTGAATGAGGCATCCGCAATGAGCTCAAGCAGCTATCTCATGGCGACGGTCCGGACTTGCTCATAGGTGGTCAGCCCGGCGAGTATTTTTAGAATTCCATCCTGCACGAGTGTCACCATCCCTTCCTTTTCAGCCAGGCACTGCATCTCTGTTGTTTTGGCACGGTTCTGTATCAAGTTTCGTAGTTCATCTGATCCGCACAGGAGTTCGTGCAAGGCGACCCGACCCTTGAGGCCTGTCTGGCTGCAGGCATCATATCCACGCCCTCGATAGAGCTGGAAGTCCTCGCGATAGCCCACTTCGAGCGTGCCCCAGGTCTGGGTACCATACCAATGAGCCAGTCTGTCGTATTCCTGCGCCGTTGGATGGTACGGCTCTTTACAATTGACGCAGATCCGCTTGCAGAGGCGTTTGGCAATCACTCCTTGCATGGCATCGGCAAAGTTGAAGGAGTCGCATCCCAGGTCGAGGAGGCGGACCACAGTCTCGACCGCCCCGTTCGTATGTAATGTGCTCAAGACCAGGTGCCCGGTCAGCGAGGCCTCGATGGCCACATCGGCAGTTTCCTTATCCCGCATCTCCCCGATCATGATGACATCAGGGTCGGCTCGTAAGAACGACCGCATAGCGGAGGCAAAGGTAAACCCAATTTTGGGATGGACCTGCACTTGCCGAAGGCCTTCCTGGGTGATCTCGATGGGGTCTTCCGCCGTCCAGATTTTCCGTTCGTCTGTATTGATATGACGCAGCAGGGCATGCAGGGTCGTCGTCTTTCCGGATCCGGTTGGGCCCACGCACAAGATAATGCCGTGCGGCTTCTCGACGATTTCCAGGAGCGCTTTGAGCGTGGCCGGAGCAAATTCCATGGCATCGAGAGGGAGAGGCTCCCTCGCCGTGAGCAATCGCATGACAATGTCCTCATTATTACCGGCGGTCGGCAGGGTTGCCACGCGCAGCTCGATTTCCCTATCCTGGTTCAGCTTGAATCGGATCTTCCCGTCCTGTGGTTTCCGGCGTTCAGCAATATCCAGGTTGGACATGATCTTGATACGGGACACCAAGGCTCGGCGATAAATCGCGGGAATCCGCATATAGGTGGAACAGGTACCATCCACGCGAAAACGGATCGCTGTTTCCTTGCGATCCGAGTAGGGTTCAACATGGATGTCAGACGCCTCGTGCTTGTATGCCTCGGCAATGATCTGATTCGCGAGCCGTACGATCGCGGAATCGTTCTCGTCAATGCCGTCAGATTCGATGTCGCAAAACTGCTCTTGGTGAGCGTCGTTGACCAACTCGCCCAATGTATCCGCAATGGACCCACTGTCGGCGTCTCCGATCGTGGCGCTGAGAAACCGCTCGATGTCACGCTGCAGGCCTAGGGCATACCGTATCGTCAGGCCAGGGAAGGAACGTCGAATGTCATGACCTCTATCGAGATCATGGGGGTTGTCGATTAGGACATCCAGAATGTCACCCTGCTGCTTCAACGGGAGCCAGTGGTGTCTGCGGAGGTAGTCGTGGCTCAGATTATTGAGGAGCTGGGGATCGATCAGGGTCCGTTCGTCGTATGGAATATAGGGGCAGTCGAAAAACGTGCTCAGTGTCTTGCCGAGGACCGCTTTGGGGACTCGGTATTTCTCGATCAGCAGGCCTTCCAAGTTGGTTGATTTATGCAGGGACTCCTGAATAGCCTTCACGAGATCCGTTTGGCGAATGAAACCCTCCTGGATCAAGGGATCGTAGGCGCGTGGATCGATGGTATTATTGGCCGCCTTCTGCATAGTTTCTATTACGTGTGTCCAGGAAGGAGCACGATTTCCGTTCCGGTGACTCCCGACCGTTCCAATTATCAGTATAGAAGTATTTTCGTCGCTCACAACGAATTTCACAAAGAAGTGTGATCCCTTGCGAGCTTATCTGACGCAAGAGCCGTCGACAAGGTTGTGAGGGAAGATGACGCTATTGAATGGAGCGGCTCAATTCTTCTCTGGTTGCGACCGGGCATGTGCGGCATGGGTCTGGAGGTTGGCACGCAGTTCTTTCTTGGATGTGGCGGCGATCGCGATGACGCCGTGGAACCTCGGTATCGGCTGATTGAAGACGAAGGGGTTTCCCGCCGCGTCGCAAATGAAACCGCCGCTCTCTTCGATGAGCAAGACTCCGGCTGCAAGATCCCATTCGTTCTCCGGCTCGATGGTGAAGGTCGCCTGGACTCGACCTGCGGCGACCAGGGCCAGGGCGTTGGCGATGGAGTACATGGGGAGGCACCGAGCGGTCTCGTCGAGCGCCGACCATCGGCCGCTCCGGAGTTCCCACGCACTGACCATGATGACGGGATTGAAGTCACGACCGGGTGGGAGGGAGACGCGTGCGCCGTTCAAGAACAGTCCTCCGCCGCGAACTGCCGTGAAGAGTTCGTCGGTCGAGGGATTGAGGATCGCGGCGACAATCGGTGCGCCTCGTTCAATCAACGCGGCAGAAATGCAGAACTCCGGCATCCGATTCACCAAGGCTTTTGTGCCGTCAATGGGGTCCACAATCCAGACACGCCGGTTGGTGAGTCGAGCCGGATCGTCGGGAGACTCTTCCGAAAGCCATCCATCCTGTGGAAACTCCCGGCGCTGCATCTCATGCAGGATGCGATTGACCTCATGATCCACGGTGGTGACCGGCGAATGGTCCGGTTTCGTCTGCACCTCGAACCCAACTCTGACCAGTTCACGCACACTTGCGCCAGCCTTCTGAACCGCTTCGACCAGCGTTGCCAATTCTCGTTCCATGCTACCTGCCTCGCAGAGTGGAACAGGAAGAGTAGCAGGTCTTGCAGGATCGGCAAAGAAGAAAGACGGCACTCTGGCGACCAGCGAGGCGGTCCTCTTGACCATCGCGGAGAACCTGCGTACAAGCAGGGGATACTGCGAGGTCTCTACCCATGAAGCTGGTCCAGAAACGATCCAGAAAGACGGGGCTCCCCCCGGGCACGCT
>ERZ1292630.2382-Hain-H41-02um-R3-2382-length-17444-cov-6_pt1 | contig 15257 bp, 16 predicted proteins | sample MGYA00564408_ERZ1292630 | MGnify/ENA primary metagenome ERZ1292630 (study PRJEB36523, sample SAMEA6512641) | groundwater metagenome | collected 2019-01-08 | study: AquaDiva: Metagenomics assemblies of 32 groundwater samples | reverse complement strand
TGCGTGGAGAAAGCCCCCCCCCTTGAAAGGGGGGGGCAAGGGGGGGTCGGAGGCAAGGTGACACTGATCGCAGGCATGAGCAAGGCGGTTGTCGATCGCGGAATCAAGGCCGGCGACCTCATCAAGGAAATCTGTCCGCTAGTGGGCGGGAAAGGCGGCGGCCGGCCCGACATGGCCCAGGGCGGCGGCGCCGACCCCGGCGGGCTTGAGTCGGCATTACAACGGGGGCGTGAATGGATTGCGGGGCGACTTGCGTAACCGGACCCGCCAGGAATGTCGAATGGCGAAGATTGAATTAACGGCGGTGACCAGCTATTGTGTTGTCATCGAAAAAGCCAACGGCAACTACTCGGCCTACGTGCCGGATCTGCCCGGCTGCGTCGCAACCGGGAATACGCCGGATGAAGTGAACGCCAACATTCGCGAGGCCATTCGATTTCACCTGGACGGCCTGAGAGAAGACGGACTTCCCATCCCTCCGTCCGAAGCGATGTGCGAATACCTCGAAGCGTAAGCACAGTGAACCTCGACGACAAAATCTGCTATTGCTACGGCGTGCCGATGCGCAAGCTCATAAACTTCGCGCGACGGGTGAGGCCGGCGCGGCCCAGTCAAATGACCGAGTGTCTCAACGCCGGGACGGGGTGCGGATGGTGCATTCCGTTTCTCATTAAGATTGCAAGCGATCCCGACGCTTTCGCGGTCGAGGATATGTCGCCCGAAGAATACGCCGAGCGTCGCAAGGGCTACATGAAGACGCAACCGAAAAATACGTTTGACGGCGGCAACGAGCGTCAAGGAAACGAACAACTGAACCACCAAGACACCAAGGCGCAAAGAACTGATTGATTGCCGGTTCTCGACCTGACTTGCGCAAGACCGAAAATCCGGCGTTTTTCCCCTTAAATTCTTCGTGTCCTGGTGTCTTCGTGGTGAATCCTTCCGCCGTGTTCACAACTGAGCCGAGTCGTGGGGTTCGCCGGAGAGTTCCCGCGCGCGGCGGGTTTCCTCTTCGAGCACGCGGCGTTCGCGCGGAGTCAGCGACGCCATTCCCGAACGGGCGACCTTGCGGAGCACTTCGTCGACGGCCTGCTGGTGTTGCTCTTGCTCCAGGCGTTCCTGCCCGGCTTTTCGCAAGGCGCGGGCCGCACGCCAGCGCGCGATCAGCCCCGGACGGCGCTCGCGCACGCCCGACCGCTCCAGCGAGGCGTAGCCGCGGGTGAAGTCGTATCCGAACTCGCCCATGCCGAACTCGGCCTGCTCCTTCGTCATCCGCCGGGTCTGCCAGCAAGTCATATAGCCGAACACGGCGATAAGCATCAGCAGCCAGCTTTGTTCGATGAACAGGGCGAACAGCCCAATGAGGATCGCCCCGACCATGCCGACGCCGGTGGCGATTTCGGTCGCGGCGCGGTAGTTCTTCCGCGACCACAACCAAGCCTGCAACACCCGCCCGCCGTCGAACGGAAAGACCGGCAACATGTTCACCAGCAGCAGAAAGTAGCTGATTCCGAAGAGGCGGATCACCCACATCTGCGCGGCGGTCGGAATGATCGAGCGATCGACGGGAATCATCGGATGCAGCGGGTTCCACGGGACCGCGCCGAGGCTGCCCAGCCACGCAGCCAACACCGCCGAACAGATCGCACAAAGAATGACGTTGACCGACGGACCGGCGAGCGTCGTGATCATGTTGGAGCGCGGGTCGTTCGGCGGGTTGACGCTCGCGAGACCGCCGAGCGGCCAGAGGAGAATCTCGTCGGCTTCGCCGCCGGTGTGCCGCGCCCCCCAGCAGTGGCCGAACTCGTGGAGCAGCACGACGAGAAAGAGCAGGGCGTAGGTCCCGACGGCGTCGAAGAGGACTTCACCCAAAGACCAGTCGTACGCCGCGTCGGCGGGCGGAAGCTCCATCCAGATCAACACGACGGCGCAAATGATGAAGGCGACATGCACCCGGACGTCGATGCTCCATACGCGCCCGAGCTTGAACGACCAGTTGATCGGATTGTCCAGCGGCCTCTCGACCGGCGCCATAGACCCCGCTTCCTTCCGTAAGCGACAACGGATCGTCGTTAGACAGTCACATCATACCCGATCGGGGTGGGTCGATTCCACGGTCCGCTGTCGCTCCGTGGCTTCGCGGAGGGCGGTTTTTTCAGCCTCGGTGAGGCTGTGGATGCCGGACTCGTAGACTTTTTTGAGAATTCGATCGACGGTCTCGGCGTCGGCACGGCGTTGTTCGACGCGGTGCTCGAAGGGCGATTCCGGCGGTCGCACGGTCCTGACGCGGAAGCGGGGCATCCGCCGCTTTGCGACCCACCACGCCTCGCCGCGGTAGGCCCACCACGCGCCGAAGAGCAATCCCGCGAGGTGGCAGGCATCGCCGCCAGCGTTCTGCCCGCGGGAATATAGATTGAGTACATAAAGGGCGCCGAAAATCAGTGCGGCCGTGCGAATCTTGATCGGAAAAAGAAAGTAGATCAGGATTTCGGCGTGCGGGTATCGGACCGCGGCGGCGCCCAACAAGCCCAACACGCAGCCCGACGCACCGGCTGCCACGCCCGCGATCGGCAGCCACCCGGCCAACGTCAGGAAAACGTAGAAAACATTGCCCAACAGGCCGGCAACGGTGTAGACGCCGAGGAATTGTCTGGTCCCCCACTCGCGTTCGAGCGGCCTGCCGAGGAAGTGCAAGCCGATCATGTTCATCAGGATGTGGCCTGTGTTCCAATGGAGGTACTGCGCGGTGATGACTCGCCAGGCCTCGCCATGTTTCACGGCCGGCGTGAAGAGCGCCATCCACGCGAAAACCGGACTGCCGGGAGCGCCGCGATCACCGCCGGTAATTGTGCACAGGACGTAGATGATGATGTTGACCCAGATGAGGGTGGTGACGATGCTGCGCCCGCCGAGCAGGGCGATGCCGCGGCCGACATTGCCCGGGCGGCCGTACACGGTTCCGCGTGCGTATTCCCGATCGCGCCAGCTCATTTGCGAATCAGCCCATCCTCGCGAAGTAGAGGCCAAGGGTTGCGATGGTTTTCCCGTCGCGCAGTTCGGCACTGCTCAGCATGCGTCGGGCACTCTCCAGCTCGACGATTTCGGGGACGATTCTCTCGTCGGGTTCGAGGGACTGCCCGCAGGCTTCGAGGTCGGTGGCGACGAACGCGTGCATCATTTCCGTCATCACGCCCGGCGAGGCGTAAAACTCGCCCAGCGGGTTTATGGATCGCGCGCGGTACCCGGTCTCCTCGATCAGTTCGCGCCGGGCGGTTTCGACGATCGGCTCGTCCGGTTCGCACGTGCCCGCGGGGAGTTCAAGCAGCTCCTCGCCCACCGAATGTCGAAAGTTACGGATCATCACGATTCGCCGCTCGTCCAGGATCGGCAGAATGACCACCGCGCCTGGATGAACGACCACTTCCCGCGTGAGCGTCCGGCCGTCGGGTCCGGCAATAACGCGGCGTTCGACGGTGAACTTCCGGGCGGTTAACAGCACTTCGTGCATCGATCACCCCGCGAGACGAAAGCTCCACCACAAGACGACATCGGGAGAATTATAAGTTCTCGGCGAAGATCGGCAATTTGTGAGAACACGTCGCCGCAAACCGCGTAACAATCATGCGGCTTGTCCGGTTGTGCCGACGAACCTATCATATGCTCCGGTAGACTTCTTGAACGTCCCGGACGGCGCCGGGATCCGCGACTCCATGAGCAAACGCGTCATCATTCTCGGATCAACGGGATCGATCGGGCGAAATACGCTCGACGTGTTGGCGCGTCTCGACGATGAATGGGAGGTCGCGGGACTTGCCGCCGGATCGCGCGGCCAGGAGCTCGCTGAGCAGGCCAATCGCTTTCGACCGGCGGCGGTGGCGATCGCCTGCGACGAGCTTGCTGCGGAAGCCAGGAGAACACTCCAGTACGGACCGAAGATTTTCGCCGGTCCCGAGGCACTGACGCGACTCGTGGATGAAGTCGAGGCTGACTGCGTCGTGTGCGCCGTGGTCGGGGTGTGCGGACTGCTTGCGACGCTCCGCGCGGTCGAGCTTGGCCGCCGCGTCGCCCTGGCCAACAAGGAGGCGATGGTCGTCGCGGGATCGTTGATGATGCCGCTTGCGAGGCGTACCGGAGCCACGATCATTCCGGTGGACAGCGAACACTCGGCGATTTTCCAGGCCCTCCAGGCCGGGCGGCGAGAGGATGTCCACAAGGTCTTTCTAACCGCGTCGGGCGGGCCTTTCCGCACCTGGAGCGTCGAGGCCATGGAGGAGGTCACCCTGAAGGAGGCCCTTCGGCACCCGACGTGGAACATGGGTCCGAAAATCACCATCGACTCCGCGACGATGATGAACAAGGCGTTGGAGATTGTGGAAGCCCGGTGGTTGTTCGATCTTCGATCCGATCAGATTGATGTCGTGATCCATCCGGAGTCAATCGTTCATTCGATGGTGGAGTTCAACGACGGATCGATCGTTGCTCAGCTTGGCGCGCCGGACATGCGCACGCCGATCCAGTACGCGCTGACCTATCCACGGCGGCGGCCTTGTCCGTCGCCGAGACTCGACCTGTGCCAGACCGGGCAGTTGACGTTTCACGCGCCCGATCCGGGGCAATTCCCGGCGATCCGGCTGGGGCACGAGGTCGCCCGGCGCGGCGGAACGTGCGGGGCGGTGCTCAATGCAGCCAACGAAGCGGCCGTCGAACTGTTCCGCGCCGGCGCGATCGCCTATCGTGACATTGCGCGCTTCACGGAGCGGGCGCTTCGTGAGCATGATTTTGTGGAATCGCCGACGCTCGACGAGCTTCTCAACGCCGATCGCATGGCCAGGCAAAAGGTAACTCGATGTACGACCTGTTAGCATTCACTGATCTTTCCGTCCTTGCCGAGTCGCAGGTGCTGAAGGCCTGGGCGATGGTCTGGCCTTATCTCGCCATGCTCGCGGGGTTCTCCCTGATCGTCTTCATCCACGAGCTCGGTCACTTCGCGGTGGCCAAGTGGGCGGGCGTGCGCGTGGAGCGCTTCGCCGTCGGGTTCGGGCGGGAGCTTTTCGGTTTCACTCGTGGCGAAACGCGGTACTCGTTCAACCTCCTGCCGCTGGGCGGTTACGTGAAGATGCTGGGTCAGGAGGACTTCGACGACAAGTCCAACGAACTGCGGTTCAAGGAGGACCCGCGATCCTTCGTCAACAAGCCGGTCGGGCATCGCATGGCGATCGTGTCGGCCGGGGTCATCATGAACATCATCCTCGCGTGCGTCCTGTTCATGATCGTCTTCATGATCGGCATGGAGGCGACGCCGCCGCGCATCGCGTTCATCGAGCCGGACAGTCCGGCCAACAAGGCGGGGCTGCTGCCGGGCGATATCATCCGCCAGGTCAACGGCGAAAAAGTCATCGAGTTTAATGAGGTGCGTTTCGCCGTCCTGCTCGCCCCGCCGCACGAACCGATCGAGTTCGTCATCGAGCGCAACGGACAGGTGCAGCCGCCGATCTATATCAAACCGACGTACAACAATCCGGAAAGCACGCGGGACATGCAGCGGCTGATCATCGGCATCGCGCCCGGCGTCACCGGAGAAATCGTCGCGGTCGGACCGGAGATCGACGCGAAGGACCCGCACCAGCCGCGCGTCGGCGACCGCATCGTCGAGGTCGACGGCGGCGCAGTGACCGACGCCAACGCCAGCGAGATTTTCAGCACGCTCGTCTACGCCAAAGGCGACATCTACGTCGAGCGACCGAACACCGATGACCCGAAGACGGCGCCGCAACGCGTCCGCGTCGAAATCGCACCCCTCCTTTCGCTCTATCCCAGCAATCCGACCGATCCCGGCACCGTCAACGTGCTGGGGCTGACGCCGCTCGCCCGTTTCGGAATGGTCGACCCGCGGGGTCGCGCGTACCTGGCCGGGATCAGCGTCAGCGACACGGTCCTGAGCTGGAACGACAAACCGCATCCCAACATCGCCGGCATCGCCAACGCCATCCGCGACAACGCCGAGACCGATATCCCGTTCAAGGTGCAAAAGCCGGACGGGCGCGTCGTCGGCGGATTCGTTCGACCCAAGCGAAACGCGCGCGGGTTGGCGACCATCCAGGCTCAGTTTGCGGCGATTGAATCCGCGTCGCCCGGCGAACCGCAGACCCAGTTCACGGAGGTCCGTCACAACGGCGCGGCCGCCCAGGCCGGAATCGAACGCGGCGACCTGATTCTGCGGTGCGACGACGTGGAAAACCCGACCCGCCGCGGAGTCAGCGCGGCCATCCTCAACAAGCTCGACAAACCGGTTCCGCTTACCGTACGCAAGCCGGACGGACGCATCGTGAAGACCGCGGTCGTGCCGCAGGCGCCCGGCTCAATCGACGCGACCTACACGCTGGTGGCCGATGATGTTTTGCGAACCGGCGACATCGTGGCGACGCTCAACGGGCGCCCCAGCCCCGCAGCCGAGTCCGGAATCCCGCCGGGCGTAAGGATCGTCGCCATCGACGACAAACCGGTCTCGAAGTGGCGCGAACTGATCGCCGCGTTTCACGCCGCCGCGGGTAGCACAGTCCGGCTTTCGTTCGTCGAAAAAGGAAATGACGCTCGTTCCGTCCCGTTCCGCGTTCCGCAGTCGTTGCGGACGCTGCTCGGCGTCGGACCCGAGGCGCGCATCGTCTCCATCGACGGGCGCGACACCGTCGGCATCGAGACGAGCAGCGGCGGCGACAACCTCGCGGTCGGCTATCACGAAGGCACGAGGACGATCCTCGCACAGCTCGTCGGCAAGGAACACGTCCCCGTCGAATACCGCGAGAACCCGCTCGCATCGATCAAGACCGCTTACGTTGACGTCTCAGCCGACATGGTCGATCCGTGGGTCAGCCGGATCGCGTTCTCACCGAGCATCGCCGTCAACGAGGCCACGACCGTCCTCAAGGGCGAAAACGCCGGCGAGGCCATCTGGATCGGAATGCACAAGACGTACTACTTCGTCTTTCAGGTCTACAAGACCATCGAGCGGATGTTTTTCACAAAGAGCGTGGGGCTCGAGAACATGTCCGGCCCGCTGGGGATCATCGACATGGGCGGCAAGATCGCCCAGGCCGGGCTGGTGAAGTTCCTGTTCTTCCTCGCGATCATTTCCGCCAACCTCGCGGTCATCAACTTCCTGCCCCTGCCGATCGTAGACGGAGGCCTGATGGTTTTCCTCATCATCGAAAAGATCAAAGGCAGCCCGGTGAGCCTGCGCGTGCAGGTGGCCACGCAGGTGATCGGCTTGTTCCTCATCATCGGCGCGTTCGTTTTCGTAACGTATCAGGACGCGTTGCGTTTGTGGGGATGATTCGGCACGGGCTGAAAACTGAAGGTAGAAGTGAGAAGTGAGAAGAATCGTGAAATCGGCGTGAACCATCGGATTCGCCGCAACGTTTTCTCACTTCTAACTTCTCACTTCAGTCTTCTTTTCGCTAGAAAAGCGGGTACAGAAACGGCGCCAGCGGCGACGACCCCGCAAAGACAATGAGCGCGCCGACGAGCAGAAGTACCGTCAGCAGCGGAATCAGCCACCACTTCTTCTCCTGCTTGACGAACAGGAAGAACTCTTTGATCAACGATTGTTTGGCCATTGCGCTCGCATCAATTGGGTCGGGTTGCGAAACCTATCTTCGACGTCAGATGGCTAATCCAGAATCGGAGCTTGCAATTCTTCATTCGATCTTCGCCATTCATCATTCTTTATTTAGCGGATCGTTACTCGATCCGCCGTCCGTAGTCCCGCCTCCAGCGCCACGCTTCGCCGCATCCCGGCTTCATAATCCACGCGGCTCGGCTTGGTCGTGACCACGTAGTCGCCGATAACCAGCGCGTCGATGCCGGTATTTACGAAAGTATGATACGCATCCTGCGGTGTGCAGACAATCGGCTCGCCGCGGACGTTGAACGACGTATTGATGACCACCGGCACGCCCGTGAGCCGATGAAACGTGCGGATCAGGCGGTAGTATCGCCCGTTGTGTTCTTCGGTGACCGTTTGCACCCGCCCCGTGCCGTCCTCGTGCGTGACCGCCGGAATCATCGCTCGTTTCTCCGGGCGGACCTTCGGCACCAACAGCATGAAGGGCATGTCCATCCCCGCCGGCATCTCGAAGTATTCATGGGCGTGCTCCTTGAGAACTGCCGGCGCGAATGGCCGAAATGCCTCGCGAAACTTCACCTTGGCGTTGATAATGTCCTTCATTTTCGGATCGCGGGCGTCGGCCAGCAGCGACCGCGCTCCGAGCGCTCGCGGTCCGAACTCCAGGCGGCCCTGAAACCACGCGACAACCTTGCCGTCGGCAATCATCCGCGCCGTGTGTTCGAGAAGCTCCTCTTCGCGGGCGATCGCTTCGTACTCCGCTTCGGCGCCATCCAAAGCGGCTTTGATCTGCTCGTTGGTGAACCCCGGCCCCCACAAGGCGTTGTCCATACGAAACTCACGAGTCCGGCCGAGCACGGTGTTGTAAATGTAGAACGCCGTACCCAGCGCCCCACCGGAGTCGCCCGCCGCCGGCTGGATGAAGATGTTCTCGAAGCCCGTCTCCTGAAGGATTCGCCAGTTGGCCACGCAATTCAGCCCCACGCCGCCGGCGATGCACAGGTTTTTCATTCGCGTTTCGCGCTGCACATGGTCGGCCATCTTGACCATGATTTCCTCGACGATCGCCTGACCGCTTCGGGCGATGTCGCGGTGAAACTCGGTGAGCGGCGCTTCGGGGGCGTTCTGCGGCTGACCGAACATCTCCTCCCACGCCCGACTGATCGTTCGCTCGGTCGAATAGGCGTGCGCGAAGTATTTCATGTTCAGGCGGATGCTGCCGTCGTCCTTGATGTCCACAACCTGCCGAAACTTGTCGAGGTACTTCGGCTGCCCGTACGGCGCCAGCCCCATCACCTTCCATTCGGCGTCGTTCACGCGGAAACCCAGGTAGGCCGTGATCGCGCTGAACAGCAAGCCCACCGAGTGCGGAAACCGAATCTCCTTCTTCATTTCGATGGACGTGCCGCGGCCCACGCCCCACGCCGTCGTCGTCCATTCACCCACGCCGTCGGCGGTGATGATCGCGGCTTCGTCAAAGGGCGAGACGAGAAACGCACTGGCCGCGTGTGAGAGGTGGTGCTGGCAAAACAGGATTTCCTTTTCCGTCCCGAGTTTGTCCTGGATTTCGCGTCCGATCCGAAGGCGGTGACCAAGCCACAGCGGGATCGCCGTCAGCCACGGTCGATACGTCAGCGGCCAGTACGCAAGAATCGTTTCGAGGATGCGGTTGAACTTGACCAGCGGTTTTTCATAGAAGCCGATGTGATCGACCTCGTCGATGGTGACGCCGGCTTCCTGTAGGCAATACTCGATCGCTCGCTGGGGGAAGTCGTGGTCGTGTTTCTTGCGCGTGAAGCGCTCCTCCTCCGCGGCGGCGACGAGCTTTCCATCGCGCACCAGCGCCGCGCCGGAGTCATGGTAATAGCAGGATATTCCGAGAATGTTCATGCCCTAAAACGGCCTTCGCATTCGCTCCAGCGTAGGCTCGTGCGCCTTGTAATCTTCCCAATAGGTCGCCCCACCGAGCTTCCTTCGAAGCGGATCGGCCATTCGCACAATCAATGAAAACACGGGCAGAATCAAGACGAACAGCAAGGTCAGCAGAATCGTGGACATTACGATCCCGATCGGCGCCGTCGCCGTCATCCAACCGACGTACACGGTCTTCGTTATGGATCGCGAAGCCCGCGACAACGCGAAAAGCGCCACGCCCAGGAGGCCCAGAACGATCGCCGCAATCTGCGCGCCCGTCCCTGTCCAAACCCATACCGAAACGCCGCTCCTGCGTGCCCCGACAACCCAAAGAATTACGCCAATGACGCCGAAACCGAACAGCATCGCCCGGCCGAACTTGCGAAGGTCACTCTCCGATGGATTCCGATTCACTCTGAACATGGCCCATGACTCCTGTCAGAGGGTCTCGCACTCAGAGCGTGGAGCGGAAGCGACACGATCCAGAAAACAATCGCTTCGGCCATCCGCTCGCTTCCGCTCGCGGCTCTGATTGCCCGCTCTCTTACGGTCGCGGTTCGGTTCGACCGCTCCATAGCTGTCGCGGTACGGATTCACTCCGCAAACAGTTCCTTCGCGTCCAGCTTCCGAACGAGGATCGTCGCCTCGCCGAGCGCGTGTCCGTCCGCAAGCTGCTGAATCGCGGATTCCCACATCCGCCAGACGCCCTCCAGCCGCAGCATCACCGCGCACCGCTCAGCCGTAAACGGCAGAAACGGCGCGATCAACGTCGTCAGCGTCCGGCACGTTTGCAGGCAGATGTTGATCGCCCGTCCGCAAGCGGTCATGTCCGTCTTCCGCGACATGAACGGCTTGGTCGCGTCGAAGTACCCGTTGCCGGCCCGTGCAAGCGACATCACTTCCGCCAGCCCGGCCTTAAAACGGCAGGCATCCAACTCCGCACCGGTTGCGGCAACGGCTTTGCGACATCGTTCCAATTGGGCCGTGTCTTCATCGCTCAGTGTGCCGCGCTCCGGCACTTTTCCGTCGAAATACCTGTGGGCGAAAGTAATCGTCCGGTTGAAGAAGTTGCCGAAGGCGTTGAGCAATTCCCCGTTGTTTCGTGCAATAAAATCGTCGATATCGAACGCCGTCCGCGCCGACTCCGGCGCGATCGCCGTCAAATAGTAGCGCAGCGGATCGGGATCGAACGTCGCCAGATAGTCCTCGATCCAGACGGCCGTCCCGCGGCTCTTGCTGATCTTCTCCTCCTCCTTGCCCGGAAACTTGATGTTGAGAAACGAATTGGCCACCACGTTGTGCGGAAGCTGATACTCGCCGCGGGCGCCCTGCGCGTCGTCTCCGTCGTGCGTGGCCAGCAGCATCGCCGGCCAGGTGATCGCGTGAAAGACGATGTTGTCCTCCCCGATAAAATGAACAATCTTACAATCCCGGTCTTTCCACCATCGCTCATACGCGCCGACGCCTTCACCCTGCTGGTCGCAGAGCGCCGCCGTAAACGACACGTATCCGATCGGCGCGTCGAACCACACGTACAGCGACTTGCCCTTCGCGTCCGGGTCGTCGAGCGGCACCGGAACGCCCCACGTCAGGTCGCGGGTCATCGCCCGCTCCGGAAGCCCCTCCGTCTCGATTCGCCCCAGCGACTGGTTCAACACGGTCGGCCGCCATTGTGCATTCGTTCCCGTTGCGTCGCGCTTCCCCGCCAACCACGACGCCAGCTTCGATTGCAGTCGATCAAGCTGCAAGTACCAATGCACGGTCTCGCGCAGCTCCGGCTTGCTCCCGGTCATCAGGCTCACCGGTTCCAGCAGCGTCTGCTGATCCATCGCCCGACCGCAGTCTTCGCACTGATCGCCGAAGGCCTTGTCGCTGCCGCAATGAGGGCACCGCCCGCGCACGAACCGATCCGGCAGGAATTGCCCGGCCTGCACGTCGAACAACTGCCGCGTCTTGCGCTTGACGAACAGTCCCTTAGCGTGAATCTTCAGGAAGAAGTCCTGGCTGAACCTCTCATGCACGGCCGCATAGTCGGGCTGATGCGTGCCGCCGTAAATGTCAAACTCGATCCCCAGCCCTTTGAAGTCACGCGCCTGCGACCGGTTGAAATGCGCCGTCAGTTCCTCGACGCTGCGGTTTTGCTCCCGCGCCGTCTTGAGGGCGGCCACGCCGTTGTCGTCGCTGCCGCAAATGAACCGCACGTCAGCGCCGGTCGCCCGGAGGAAACGAACGTAGGTGTCGGCCGGAAGATAGGCCCCCGCAATGTGCCCCACGTGCAGCCGACCATTGGAGTACGGTAACGCCGCCGTCACAAGGAATCGTCGTGGTGCCATGAACAACGTCGCTTTCAGCGAGAGGGTACACGACCGAGGAGGGAGTGTACCCAGCCGGTTCCGCCGGAGCCGACAAGACGGACTCGGCCCATCCGATAACTCAGGGGCGATTGTAGGGTGGTAGACCGCGATGACAAGAAAGCCGGTTATCGAACCCATCGCACTTTCCGATAATACAACGATCTTTGACGTGCGCGTGCATGCGGCCTTATAATGGCGGTCTCCGGCGAGGCCGAGGTGAAAACCGATTCACCCGGTGCCGCAAGAAACTCCGAGCCGGCGCGAGCGTAGGCCTTTATCGTGTGACCGGCCAACGCGAAACGGGTCCTGATTGGTCACGACCCACCCGCGATATCCTTTCGTGAAGGCGACATGATGGCACAAGGAATCCTGGCCATGTTTGGTCTACCCGGCGGTATGGAATGGGTCGTCATCCTCGTGATCGGCCTGCTGCTGTTCGGACGACGCCTTCCGGACGTGGCGCGCTCCATCGGCAAAAGCATCGTCGAGTTCAAGAGGGGCATGAAGGACGTTCGCGACGACATCGAAGAGGCGTCGAAGGACGACCGCATGGAAGGGCCGCCTCAACCCGCCCGACTCGAGAAGAATGCCGACGCGAACGCCGCGGTATCATCCAAGAAGAAGTCGACGGCCGACATTCAGTAACGTCACACGAGGACCGCCGTACCGACGTGCCTACCCGGGATCTTCTTCGCTTGCGTCTTCGTCGCTCGAACCGCCGGTTTCGTCCCGCGAAATGCTCAACGGCCGGTCGAATGCCTCGCCGAATGCGAATACATCCTTGAAGTCCTCGATCGTGTCTTCGGGCTGTTTCCGCATCATCTCAAAGTCGATGAATCCGAAGACGATTCGTCCGAAGTCCACCGTGTTTCGCACGCGCCACGCCTCGAGCACCACGCGCGCCAGCAGCCCCCACCGCTCCAGCGCAAAGTCGCGAAGCCCCCAACAGAGATCGCGCCCGCTGACGTGGCGGTTGAGCTTCTCGCACCCGCCCAACGCGTCAATCGCCTCCATCACGGGCGGCGGGAGCGTTCCCGCGTGGTACGCCGCCGCGAGATCGCTCCAGTCCAATTCCTGCATCATCAGGAACTGGTGGAGCTGGCGCTGCGTGTCGGTCTCGGGCCCGTGAACGCGGTCGGAGGTATAGCTCAGCCCCTCGCGCACGAACAGAAACGCCTCTTCGGGGTACCGACCCACGTGTCGAGCAAGATCCTGAAGAGTTCTTGTGGGTTGATCGACCATGGCTACCGTGCCGTCCGCCGATGTCATGCCACGTCGTGACACATCATCCTCCCGACGCCGGCGGCGCCCCCTCGCCTCCGCCGCCGCTTCCTCCTCCGCGCCGACCGCGTCGCCGACGCCCGCGCCGACGACGCTGGTGGGGTCCGCCCGGCTTTCCCTCCGCCGCCTCATCCGCCGCGGATTCCGTCGCTCGCCCCGCGCCCGACGGTTCGGGCTTCGGTCGCGATTCCACCGGTCGCGACTCCGATGGCCGCGATTCCGCAGAACGCAATTCCGAAGGCTGCACCTCGATCGGACCGTCCGGCGGACTCTTCGGCGCTGGGGCTCCCAGCCGGCGCGGCACCGCTCGGCCCGGAATCGGACGCTCCGATCCACGGGTTCGAGACCGACCCGCCACAGGGCGCCCCGGCGTCGCGCCATCGGGCGAATCCACCGCTCGGGGCGGCGCCTCCACGCCGACTTCAGTGATATCTTCGGCTACCACCGACACCAGAGTTCCGTCATCTTTGCGGATTTGTACGAGTTGCGTAAGCACCTGCCGGTTCACGATGACGCCTTCCCCGTGATTCGTGCGGATGCGAATTCCGGTACGCGGCAGCTTCTTATCCAGCTCTTCGTATCCGACGTGTTCGTAGCGAAGGCAGCACTTCAGCCGCCCGCACCGCCCCGAAACCTGCGTCGGGTCGAGCGTTGCCTTCTGCAGCTTGGCCATGCGCATCGTGATCGGCCGGAGCGTCTTGAGGAAGACCTTGCAGCAGACCTCCCGCCCGCACGTTTCATAATCCGCGAGCAGCCGGGCCTCGTCGCGGGCCCCTACCTGCCGCATTTCGATCCGCGTGCGATACTCGGTCGTCAGGTCCCGCACCATGGAGCGGAAGTCGATACGCTCCTCGGCGGTGAAATAGAACAGGATCCGCTCGCCGCCGAACACGTGTTCGCTTTCAACGACACGAAGCGGGAGCTTGTAACGGTCGGCCGTTCGCTGGCAAAAGTTGCGCTTCTCGCGGCAGCCCGCCTGGATGTGCGTATACTCCGCGAGATCCGCCGCGGTCGCCTCGCGCAGAATGCGTCCGGCATCGAAAATGAACGAGTCCTCGCCGCAGCTCTTGACCCATTCTCTCATCTGTTCGCGGGTGACGGACTTGTCACAGCCGGTGCAGGTCAGCGAAACCTGATCGCCCATCTCGATGCCGCGACGCGTCTGGATGACCACCTTGGCGCCGCAGGTGAACTTCATGTCCGGCACATGCGAGAACTCGCCGATGTAACGCAGGTATCCGAAGCGTACCGCAGTCGTCGGATAAATCTTCTCCAACCCGTTTCCGCAGCGCGTGCTGTCGGCGAACGCCTGTCCGATGCCGCAACTGGCGCATCCCCCGTGCGGCTTACCGCCCGGCGGCAACGAATCAAACTGGTCTAAATCGAACGAACCTTCAACCATCAGCGTCGGTCGCGGCCCCCGATAAAAATAGCACGGTCAGACCAGCCGAACACGTGCGACGCCTCAGTATCGGCCTCAAAGAATCCTCGCAGCAGGTAGAGCAGGTCTCTTGACCTACCGCAACAATATGGGATTGCGAAACGAATGCCGGCGGCAGGTCCAAGACCTGCCCTACCCGCTCACTTTGCCTTTGCGACAACCCGGTCGAGGGCCGCCTGAAAGTCCTTCTTTCCACGGAGTCCGACGAATTTCTCGACGATTTCCCCTTTATTGAAGAGAATAACGGTCGGGATGGCGCTCACCGAGAACCGTACCGACACCTGGCGATTGGCGTCGGTATCCACCTTGCCGACCCTCGCCTTCCCCTGGTAGTCCTTCGCCAGTTCGTCGATCAACGGCGACAACGCCTTGCACGGACCGCACCACTCGGCCCAGAAGTCCACCAGCACCGGCTGGTCCGACTTCAGAACCGAGTCATCAAAATTCGCATCAGTGATTTCCAGCGTATTCAGGCCGGCCATAACTTCTCCTTCGGTTAGAAACCCCCTGGCACGCACCGATTCTAAGAGCGTCACGCCGTGGGGTCAACCGAACGGTGTCCGTGACACTTTCGGCGGGGTCTGTGACACTTGCGGCGATCCAGTACCGGACCGGACACGCCGCCTGATCCGAACCCGGAGAAACT
>ERZ1292630.2094-Hain-H41-02um-R3-2094-length-18874-cov-10_pt1 | contig 15257 bp, 23 predicted proteins | sample MGYA00564408_ERZ1292630 | MGnify/ENA primary metagenome ERZ1292630 (study PRJEB36523, sample SAMEA6512641) | groundwater metagenome | collected 2019-01-08 | study: AquaDiva: Metagenomics assemblies of 32 groundwater samples | reverse complement strand
GGGTGCTGGATTGCTTCGAGTACTCGCAAAGACAAAGAATAAGGTAGTTTTATAATTCAAGGTTTTTATGCTTGCTTCCAAGCAAGTGGTCTTCATTCTGCCACCTGCACAAATTTTCTCCGCCATCCGCCGAGCAATTTCCCTATTTCCACAAGGCGCGTCGCGGCAAATTCATACTGTGTTATATTTATAAGTTTGTAGTCCTTACAGAGTCGCACCAGCACATTAACCGTTTCATATCTGACAAGACATTCTTCAATGAATATATGCTTATTATCTCTTGAAAAATTCGCGCGGATGATGCACTTCAAAAGTTCCAGCACTTCATTCTCCAATTGTATGCCCAAGCTGTATTTATGCGCCTTTGCAAATCTTTGCACGGTTGGCTTTATCCAGAATAGAAAATCGTACGATTTTTGGAAAATGGTTAGATTGTACAACATAGCTTTTGCTTATTCCGTCCGCCGCCTGCGGCGGACGGAATAAGATTATATGATTCAAGATTCTAGATTAACCCCCTCAACGCGCGCAACGAAACCCAATGTTGGTGTCCACATTCCCCGGCGCAGCGCTGAGGGCGAGAGTGAAGGCTCCAGAGTTCACGCCATTGTCCCAATTGCCACCGCGGACGAAGCCGCGCGCCAGAGCGGTGGCTCCACGATACCATTGGTCGTTGGTTGTCTTCATGTTACCACAAATACCATCTCCTGTCGTCGCGCACACTTGCCAGCCAGCTACGGGTGAGTTTAAGACAGGGTAGTCATCGTGGTTTATAGCGTCTGTCCATTCCCATACATTGGCGCCAAAATCCCAGATGTATTCGCCGTTTGAGAGTTTATACGTGCGTCTTTGTGAGTCCCATACGGTTGTGCTACACGTCTGCCCGGTGCCGACGCACGGGTCAGTATCCGCGGCCGCGGCGAGCGAAGATGCCGGCACATTGTCCGAATGACCATCCGACATCTGATTGGTGCCCGCCACGCCGCCGTTCCAGTTCCAACCGACATTTTCAATATTGTGCGCTATCGCAAGCCATTCGGGTTCGGTGAGGAGATGCTTGCCCGCCACAATACACGCCGCACGGGCACCGTATTGAGCAATGGAAACCCAAGGGGAACCCGTCGCCTGCGAGGTGGCGACGCCTCCCACGCTTTTTGCCTCATACTTGTCCACGCAAAAACCCTGCTTACCGTCGGCAGGAGATGTAGGGACGGAAATCATCCCCGTGGGACAAGTGGCGGGGTTGTATGCATCGGCAAAGACGGCGCCCTCGGCGAGGATGTTGCCCTGACCAACGAGCCCTAGAGGGTCTGCCGGACACGCGCCTCCAGCACAAACACGAAGGTTTTCGTTGTAGAAACCAATGTCGTTGCCAGTGGTCGAGACAGTAAGGTCACCCAAGGCGTTAATAGTAAGCTCGGCGTAGTTGGTGGCATCGTAAGAGACGCGGAATTGCGGGTTGGCAGAAGTGTCTAATACAGAGAGGCGTCGAAGGGGGGTGGTGCCGATGCCGACGTTGCCGGCGAAGTATGCCGTGCCGTTTTCAAGTATTGAGGCGAGCGTTGTTGAAGCAGAGTTTGAAAAGTTGATCAGTTGGTTTGTTCCCGTGCCAGAGCCCCAGACGGAGAGCTTTGCATAGGGGGTAGATGTTCCTACTCCCACGTTGCCACTACTTGCAAGGAAGATTGATGAGGTAGCGGTAAGGGCGGACCCTACGGATGAATAAAAAGGAAACTGACCTGCAAGCGTAGAGGTGTTGATGTTTCCCAAGCAAATACCGCCGATTGCAAAACAACCCGCAGAGAGGTTGAATCCCCCTGCTCCCGTTGAAGTACCCACTCCGTTAATGGCAAGGTTGCCTCCGAAAGTGCTCGTTGCCGTCGTAGTACCCGTGAAGAATGCTCCGACGATTTCTCCTACGACAGAGAGCTTTGCATATGGAGAGGTGGTGCCAATACCGAAGTTCTGTGTGGAGGTTGCAACGGTGATTTGTTCAACTCCGCAATTGGTGTCGGTGGGACCGCAGGCGGGATTCAAGGTTTCTCCGGGTGAGTACTTTGTCGCAGGATAGGTGGCGAGGGCGGTTGTGGCGGTAAGTAGTAGAGAGACGAGAATTACTGTGATAAAGGCAGTGGTGTGAAAAAGATTTCTCTCTTGGTTCTCTGAAGTAGATAGAATGCTAGTCATGATATCAGTTTATTGTATCAAGAAAGTGTTGTTTGCGCTAGGGAAAACCCAGCCTTAGCGGCTGGGTTTTCTTAGATTTTCGTGAGAATCTCAGCCCCCTTGCTTGTTATAAGAATGGTATGCTCAAAATGTCCGCTACGTTTATGATCCTTAGTAACATAGGTATACCCATCAGGAAGGAGCTTTATAAACCGTGTGCCTTCGTTGACGACTGGTTCAAGCGCTAAGACCATCCCTTCTTTAAGTTTTACTCCCTGCCCCCTCGTTCCGTAGTTTGCGATATGAGGTTCTTCGTGCTGATGATACCCAACGCCATGACCACCAAGCTCTTCTACAACAGTAAGACCGTGGTTTCGTACATATTTTTCTATGGCATGACCAATATCGCCGATAGTCTTGTCTACACGCGCTTCTTTTATACCTATATGGAGCGCTTCTTCTGTCACACGCATAATTTTCATTGCCGGTCCATCAACCGAGCCAACGGGCACAGTCATTGCGGCATCAGTAAAAAGTCCCTTATGCTTAACACCGAGGTCGATTCCCACAATATCTCCTTCTCGGAGTACGCGGTCTCCCGCAATTCCGTGCACAACCTCATCATTTACAGAAACGCAAAGCGATCCTGGGTATGGGCGGCGTGCACCCTCGGGCGTATAATTCAAAAATGCTGGCTCGTCGCCCGCTTCGCGAATCAAGCGCTCTGCGAGTCTATCGAGCTCTTTTGTGGTGACGCCGGGTTTGATAATCTTTTTAACCGCAACGAGAACACTTGCAAGACGCTTACCACCCTCGCGAATGATTGCAATTTCTTCTTCGGTTTTTATCATTCCTTTTTTCGTCATACAGATATTTCGTCTACTTTATTAAACCCAACGCTTTCAAAACATCATTTGATACTTGCTCAGGAGTTTGCTCTCCGTTTATTTGCAAAAATCGATAGAGGGGATTCTCGCGATAATAATTGATTGCGGGAAGAACATCTCCCTCATACCACGAAAGACGCTTTTCTATCACTTCGGGGTTTTTGTCGTCCGCTCTGCCACGATTTTGCAAATGACTCTCTGCCCAATCATGAGATACATCAATGAACACCACCGCGGGACTCTCTCGTTTGTAGAATGGAAATGCTGTCTCAAGAATTTTTGCTTCTGCAAACGAACGAGGCATGCCGTCAAAAATAAAATGCTCGCTTCCGTGAGCCTCGTTAATGAATATCTCGGACCATATCCAGACAGCAAGAAAGTCTGGCTGTCGCCCCCCCACCTCAAGCACATGGCGCGCTTGGTCCCACGTGTACCCCGTTTTTTCTTTTATGTATTTCCTAAAGTAGGACCCTGTCTCAAAATACATGACGGGAATTTCAGGCGCATTCTTCTTTATAAACTCCATCGCAAGAGCAGATTGCGTGCCTTTGCCTGAACCAGGGCGTCCGATAAAAATAATTGTTTGTAAATCCATATTGGGCCTATTGTACCAGTAAATTCGAAACTGCCATAATTTTTGGTCTCTTTAAACAAAACAAGGAGAAACCGACTAGAGTTTCTCCTTGTTCAGAAAAACACTCGAACCAATTTTAGTACTCTCTCATCGAAATCTGCGCATCTACCTTTTTTACAAGATCGAGAACAACAGAAACGACAATGAGGAGCGCGGTTCCACCAATAGCGAGCGCGGTTAATCCTGTAACATTCTGCATGATGAGCGGGATCACCGCAACAGCACCAAGGAATAACGCTCCTACGAACGTGACGCGTGTAAGGATCTTGCCGAGATATTCAGCAGTCTGCTTTCCGGGGCGAATACCGGGAATAAATGCTCCGTTCTTCTGAAGATTTGTTGAGGTGGTTTCCGGGTCAAATGTGACTGCCGTATAGAAAAACGTGAACAAAAAGACGAGAGCAAAATAGAGAATACCGTTCACCCATCCGTTTGAAAGGATGTTTTGAACAAATACCGCTGCGGACTGAACAGCACCATTACCCACAGTCGCGAGCGCATTTGCAATGACCGTTGGAAATACGAGAATCGAAAGCGCAAAAATAATCGGAATAACTCCCGCTTGGTTCAAACGAAGAGGAAGGTAAGTTGATGTTCCTCCGGAGATGCGTCCTCCGCGCGCCTGCTTTGCATAGGTGATAGGCACCGGTCGTTCAGCCTCTGTCATATAAACGACCGCCAAAATGAGCAATAGTGTGATAAAGGTTATCGCAATATAAAGCGGAAGCTGTGTAATGTCGAAAGTGTATTGAAGCTGAGCGACTTGTGAGGGAAGGCTAGCGACGATACCGGCAAAAATGATGAGGGAGACACCGTTTCCAATGCCAAATTCTGAAATAAGTTCGCCGAGCCACATGAGAAGTATCGCGCCCACAGCAACGATAATTGTGTTGGTGAGCATTTCAAATGGCGTGAGAACCGGCAAAACACCTAATTTGCTCAAGTATAAAATGAGCCCGTACCCCTGGAGAAATGCGAGAGGAATCGAGAGCAGGCGTGAGTACTGCGTAAACTTGCGACGACCCATAGTGCCTTCTTCGTGATACATCGCCTTGAATTTTGGCGACATCATCGTTAGGAGTTGCATGATAATCGAAGCGGTAATGTATGGCCCGACACCAAGCATCACGATAGAAACCGCAGACAAACCACCTCCCGTCAAAAGGTTCAAGAATCCAAGAGCCTGATTATTGCTCAAAATGTCGACAGCTCCCTGCCCTGCTGCTGCGGGAATAGGAATATTCGCGAGAAGACGAAATAGGACGAGGATACCAAGCACAAAAAGGATGCGGTTACGAAGCGTCCTGTCTTGTACCATCAATTTCAGTTTGCGAAGTAGGGTTTCCATGATTGATTATTTGATTATTCCTTCTGTCTCTCTGCGATAAACTGACCGTCTTGTTATCTTGTATTCTCTGTTTATTACGCTACCGTTCCTCCAAGCTTCTCGATATTGGCTTTTGCAGTTGCCGAAAAAGTACATCCGCGAATATCGAGCTTCTTGTCGAGTTCTCCGTGCGCGAGGATCTTTACCGTAGGCATTCGATCTCCCGCTTTTTCGATGAGGCCCTTTTCGAGCAATGTTTTTGGCGTAACTTTTTCACCAGATACAAAAACCGTCGAGAGAAGTCCGATGTTCAAGACAACGGAACGGTCTGTCTCAGTTTTGAACTGATTTCGTGATACACCTTCTCCGCGCTTCTTGGGGATTTTCTTGATCGTGTCGCGCATTGCAGGTCGAATACGATGTCCAGCGCGAGCCTTCTGACCTTTTGTTCCACGGCCTGAAGTCTTGCCACGCTTTCCTCCACGACCAACAACCTTCTTGGTCTTGCGAGCGACTCTTGTTTTTAATTCATGAATTTGCATAGTCGTATAGTTAAAATCTACTTTGTTTCTTCCGCAGGTCCAGTTGGACGCTTTTCGCGAAGCTGACTGAGTGCCTTAATTGCAGCGCGTGCGTTGTTCAATTTGTTCTTTGAACCTGAGAGAATCTTTGCGCGAACGTTTTTGATACCCGCAAGGTCGAGAACGTTACGGACAGAACTTCCTGCAACCATACCACGTCCAGGAGCCGGCATGATCATGACGCGTGCGCTTGAATCTTTTGCGGTCACTTCGTGAGGGATCATCATGTCCTTTGAGGTGCGAACCTTGATCATGTTCTTCTTTGCACTCTTCATTGCCTTCTCGATAGCGAGTGCAGTATCTGAAGCCTTTCCTACTCCTACACCAACAGAACCTTTTCGGTTGCCTGCAACCATAGCTACAGAGAATGAGAAACGACGGCCTCCTGAAACAACGCGCGTTACGCGACGAATCTGAATAAGCTTGTTGTCGAATTCTGGCTTTGCGCGTTCAAATCCTGGACCGCGTCCACCCCCCTTGCCCCCTCGGGAAGCTCCTGCTCCTCCGCGTGGTGCGCCTCCGCGCCCGCCCGCAGCTCCTCCGCGTGGTGGTCGTGCAGATGGTGTTCTCTGTGGAGCTCCTTGTGGTGCTGCTCCTGTTTTCTGTTGTGTAGTAATATCGTTCATGATTTATAAAATTTAAAATACCAATCCGCCTTCACGAGCGCCCTCTGCGATTGCGCGAACGCGACCAGTAAAGATGAACCCTCCTCGATCAAAGACAACTTTTGAAATGCCTTTTGCTTTAGCATTCTTTGCAAGTGCAGCGCCAGCAAGTTTTGCGCGCTCTGTCTTTGTCTTTCCTTTTATCTTCTCATCTGAGATAGCAAGAAGAGTTGCTCCCTTCTTGTCGTCAATCAGCTGTGCGTAGATATAAGTGTTTGATTTGAAAACAGCAAAACGCGGACACTCTGCGGTTCCTGATACCTTTGCGCGAATGCGACGATGTCGACGTGCGCGCTGTTCAATTTTTGTAAGTATTTTGGTCATATGAGTGCGTTTGATTATGCAGACTTCTTACCCTGCTTGCGACGGATAACTTCCTTCTCGTAGTGAATGCCTTTACCCTTGTAAGGCTCTGGTTTCTTTTTTGCGCGTATCTGTGCGGCAAATTGACCAACTGACTCCTTGTTGATAGAGCTTAAAGTAATGGTGTTTTTCAAAACGACTGCTTTAACATCTGCAGGAATCTCCATAGGGACCTTGTGCGAGAAACCGAGGCTGAATACGAGTACATTGCCCTGTGGCTCTACTTTGTATCCGACACCGTCGATGATGAGCTTCTTTTCGAAAGCCTTGTTCACTCCCTCAACCATGTTGCCGATATGAGATGCGTACGTTCCCCAAAGAGCGCGGGCTTCTTTCGAACTGTTCTTTGGAACAAAAATTACCTCTGTACCTTCAATAGTAATTGCAACGAGGTCGTTGAAATCTCGAGAAAGTGTTCCCTGTGACCCCTTAACAGTAACGGTATTGCCGTTCTTTGTAACAGTTGTACCTGCTGGGATGCTTACGCCTTTTTTTCCTATTCTTGACATGATATTACCAAATTTTAAATAACGCTTCCCCGCCGACCTGTGCTTTTTTTGCGTCGTCCCCTGTCATCAAACCCTTTGGTGTCGAAACGACCATGAGTCCGTAACCATTCTTAATTGGTCTGATTTCAGACGCTTTGATATATGAGCGACATGATGGCTTTGAAACACGGGCAACCTGAATTACGCGAGGCTTCTTGCCGTCATATGCGATACCAATCTCAAGTGTTTTGATTATCTTCTTTCCTTTCTTCGCGTACGATGAAATATAACCATTCTTAAAAAGAATTGATGCGATTGATTCTTTGATCATCGAGAATGGAACGGTTGCGCTGTCTTTACCAGCGTTGCCTGCGTTCTTGATACTGATGAGCATGTCTGCTATTGGGTCGTGCATAATAGTTTTATAGAATTACCAAGAAGATTTCTTAATTCCAGGGATCTTGCCTTCGTTGGCGAGTTCACGGAAACAGATGCGACAAAGGTCAAAGTCACCCATGTAGCCTCTACGTCGACCACATTTGAAACAACGACGAACAATTCGGCTGCTAAACTTTGGTTCACGCTGTGAACGCGCGATTGTTGATGTTTTTGCCATAAATAATTTTTTGTGGAGTTTTTGCCAATATCTCGTGTTGATTCTTTTTAGGAGAAGGTGCTTCTGCCAAAAAGGAGGAACACGGATTAAACAAAAACCCGTAAGAGCATCCTAGCACATGGAAGAATAAAGTCAATAAAATACAGAAAAGGACGTTACAATGAACGTCCTTTTTCGAAAATAGGGGGTTGTTTTTTTAATTATAGGTTGAAAATGAGAGTAAAAGCTCTTTTATTGCTGATTCAGCCTAGAAGCGCTCGGACCGTGTGTTGTACGACCGGGTCTTCAAGAAACTGCGACAACAACGGAAGTTCTGGGGGGAGCCCCGTCCATTCCAAGTATGTCTCAATCCACTCTGGACTTTTGTCGTTCATGGTAATATCTGTTACCCTTTGTTCTTTTCCACTACCGCTAGGGACCATGATATTTCTCCTTTATTTTCTATTTAAACAAAGAACTTCGTTTGTCCTCAATAAATCTAAGGACAGGTAAATGATACAACTTTCATGGAAGATTTCAAGGGCTTTCTTCCTTAACAAAAAAACCGACTAATGAGTCGGTATTTTGTTGGGATTTTGAAAAGTGTCTTATTTCTTAAACGGTACTCCGATGACCTCAAAAAAGCTAGCTGCTTCTTTCTTATTCTTTGAAGTGGTGACGAAAGTTACCGCCATACCAAAAAGGTCTTTGATATCCTCGTCTGAAGTTTCGGGGAAGATAGTCTGCTCTTTGACGCCGAGGGTGAGGTTCCCCATTTCGTCGATGCTCTTCTTCTCATAACCACGAAAGTCTCGCGTGCGCGGGATTGCAACATTGAAAAATTTATCGAGAAAGCCCATCATTCGCGCACCGCGGAGTGTCACCGCAACGCCGATCTTGTCACCTTCGCGAAGTTTGAAAGCAGCAATGGATTTCTTTGCGGCGCGGAGTGATGGCTTTTGTCCCGTGATCTTTGCGAGACGACCGAGAATCATATCGTTGCGATTCTTGTCCTTTGACCTGCCTGTGGTTGCCGATACGACAACTTTCACAAGACGTGGTGCTGCAAGCTTGTTCGTGTAACCGAACTCTGCCTTCATAGCATCAAAAGCTCCTGATTGTTTTTCTTTAACTGTTTTAATTGCTGTTTTCATAGTAATAAAATTTATTTGAGCTCTGAGCCACTCTTCTTTGCAACACGAACATTCTTTCCTCCAATCTTCTTGATACCGACGCGGGTACGAACATTTTCTTTTGGGTCGAGGATCATGACGTTTGACGCATTGAGTGGCATTGCGCGCTCTACGATCTGACCTGCTTTTCCGCGGGTGCGCGACTTCTCACTTACCTTTGCGATATTTGCGCTTTCTACCACCACGCGGTTTACCTTAGGAAGCACTTCCAAGATCTTTCCTGTCTTGCCTTTGTCCTTTCCGGCGATGATGATTACATTGTCTCCTTTTTTGAGTTTCATAATAGTATGTATAGATTAGACAACCTCAGGCGCAAGCGAACAAACTTTCTGATATCCCATTTCTGCAAGCTCGCGGATGACTGGACCGAAAACACGACCTGCCTTAGGCTCTTTTTTTACTTTGTCTACAATAACAACAGCGTTATCATCGAAGCGTACGTACGATCCATCCTTGCGACGGTATGCATTGCGCGTGCGAACCACGAGCGCGGTCAACACATCCTTCTTCTTCACTGACTTTCTAGGCTCTGCAACCTGTACAGATAGAACAACGAGGTCGCCAATCTCAGCGTAGCGTTTTTTTGAACTACCGAGAACTTTGAATACGCGTCCGATCTTTCCGCCGGAGTTGTCTGTGATTTTGACGATTGTTTGTGGTTGAATCATAGTGGTTTCTGTTAAATATTTTCGTCGCTTTTGTTATGCAGTCTTCTTTCCGACAACGGTGAAGGTCTTGTCTTTTGAAATAGGGCGACATTCCTCGATGATGACCTGATCCCCTTCCTTGTAGGTATTGTTCTCATCGTGCGCCTTGTATTTCTTTGAGCTGTTCATGAACTTACCATACTTTGGGTGTTTCACAAAACGGTTCACCAAGACGGTGATGGTCTTCTCCATCTTGTCGGAGACGACGACTCCTTGAAGTCTTTTTGCTGTTGTTGTTTTAGTTTCCATAGTGATTATTTGTTGGTTGCTTTGCGAGCTGTTATTTCCGTAGAAATGCGTGCTACTTCTCGGCGAGCCAAGAGTGTTGCTTTGACATTCTTCTTTGTCGTTCCCGCGAGGTCAAAACGAATGCCTCGAATCTCCTCCCTCTTTTCATCGAGAGCCTTCTTCAAATCTTCAACGCTTTTGTTCTTTAATTCTGACATATAATAAATGTTATTAGATAGTTTCGCTACGGCGAACAATCTTCGTCTTTACAGGGAGTTTTGCGGCAGCCTTCTTGAGCGCCTTAACCGCGGTGGCCTCGTCGATACCGTCAACCTCAAAGAGCATGCGACCCGGACGAACTTCAAAAACATAACCCTGAAGATCCCCTTTTCCTTTACCCATGCCCATCTGTGCAGGCTTTTGTGTATAAGGTCGATCTGGGAAAATACGGATCCACATTTTTCCTACCTTCGTAATGGTGCGGACGATTACTTTTCGGGAAGCTTCGATCTGGTTTGACTTTACGCGAGCAGAGCTGTCAGCCTTGAGTCCGAATGATCCGAACGCAAGCGTAATACCGCGTGTATCAGGAAGCGCCAATCGTGCCGCGCTCTTGCGGTCATTTTGCCATTTTCGGTGTTTTACTTTTTTGGGGAATAACATGGTAGTTTATTTAAATTTGATCGATCTATACGTTCTGCGAAGCAAGGGTTTTTTTCTTGGTGTCTGCAAAAACTTGACCCTTGTAGATCCACACCTTTACGCCAATAGCACCGTACGGCAATCGAGCAGTGTTCTTTGCATAGTCGATGTCTGCGCGGAATGTCTGAAGAGGAATCCCTCCGCGACGGATCTGCTCGTAGCGTGCCATTTCAGCACCACCGAGGCGACCCGAGATAGCGATGCGCGCACCCTTTACATCGCGGTTTGCCATGATAGTTTCTACTGTTTTTTTCAAAACCATACGGAATGGCAAGCGTTTTGCGAGTCCTTCAGCGACCATTTCACTCACAATCTGAGCATTTGCTTCTGGAGAACGCACTTCTTCTATATCAAGTTTGAAATCCAAAGGAATGATGAACTTCTTGCGCGCTGCCTCTTTCAAGATATCATTGCGGAGCTTGACCGATCCCTCTCCTGCGCGTCCAATAATCATACCTGGGCGAGCGGTTTTGATAATGATACGGAATGTTTTTGCATTACGCTCAATCTCGATTCCAGCTACGTGACTTCCGAGCAATCGCTTCTCGAGGAATGTTCGGATAAGAATGTCTCCCTTGAGAAAATCCTTGTATTCTTGTTTTGCTCCAAACCAACGAGACTTCCAGTCACGGATGATTCCTAAGCGATGCGCAAATGGGTGTACAATGTGGGTCATATTATTTTGTCTTTTTTGAAGCCTTAGGTTTTACTTCTTTCGTCTTTGTTGCAACGACAGCTTTCTTTGTCTTCTCAGCCTTTGCATCAACCGACTTCTTTGGTGCTTCTTCTATTGAAATACGTTCTACGAGCTCGAGCATGACGTGACTCGTGTGCTTGTGAATGGGACTTGCTGAACCGTGGGACTTTGGCATCGAACGCTTCATGATCTTTCCTTGGTCTACGCGAACCTCTTTTACAAAAAGGTCCTGAATTCCTATGCTTGAATTCTCTTTTGCATTAGCAATAGCTGAAAGCAAAAGCTTCCTCATCGCGAGCGATGCGCGCTTTGGGAGAACATCGAGCTCTACGAGAGCGCGCTCCGCAGTCTTTCCTTTGATAAGGTTTGCAACAAGGCGAACCTTGCGTGGGGCTTGACGGTAGCTTTTGAGGGTTGCTTTCATATATTAATTGCTATTTTTTCTTAGCGGGGGTCTCTGATTTTGCGGCCTTTGCAGCAGCAATCTCTCCCTCCTTCTTCTTTTGTTCAAGTTCCTTCTGCATTTTACCTCCGTGACGAAGGAACTTCTTTGTAGGTGAAAACTCTCCGAGTCTGTGGCCAACCATATCCTCAGTCACGCGGACTTCGAGATGGGTCTTGCCGTTATACACGCCAAAAAGGTAGCCGACCATTTCAGGTGCGATTTGGCTTGCTCTCTTCCATGTTTTGATCATGGGTTCATTTTGAGGATTTTTACCCTCAATCTTCTTGAGCAATTTCTCGTCGATATATGGTCCTTTTTTTAGTGATCGTGTCATAACTTTTTATAATTTGCCTCTGCCTTAATGCATGGGCGTTTCTTTAAACAAAACAAGCTCGGAGTGAGCTCGTTTCGTATCTTACCAAATTAAGAAATAATGTCAAATAATTAAGGATAAATGACCATTATAGACTTTTTGACTTGTCTTATTTCGATAACTAGACTTAGAATTGCTGAGTACCACCTGTACAATCTTGAGGGCAGTTAGCAATCGTTTCTGGGGTTGCACAAATACCGTTACCGCAGTTTATCGCGAAACTGAAGCTGGCTGTAATTGTATGGTTGGTCGAAACATTGTTAAATGTGTAAGTAGCAACAGCACCAACCGACACACCGTCAACAAGAACCGACGTTACTGCATACCCACCGCTCGGTGTTATGGTAAATGTTTGATTGTTCCCAGCAACGACACTGACAGCTCCAGTTGGAGCGATTGTACCATTTGCACCTGCAGTAGCGGTAATTATCCAGTTTGGGTTCTGAAGCCTCCATCCTGCTCCCGCCATGGCTGGAGCAAAATCAATCCACCCTACAACGTCTGACCCCCATCCAAAACCCCCAAATGTGCCCGAGAACAACGTAAGTCCGTACGCAGGACCTGTATCAGATACATCTTTTGAAAGCTTAATCCACCCGTCCCATCCGCCCGAGGCAGCGCCTGCGGCAGTGCCTGAACAAAATGTTGCGGGAACGCCTGCAGTAACCTCACATCCAGAAAGCGCGCGCGCCCAGCCTGTTATTGCACCTGTGGAGCTATTGTAGTTCGCAATCGGACCGCTTCCGCCATTGAACGGTGCGCTCGGAGGATTTGCCGTCTCTGAACGATTGAAGCTTATATATCCTATGTTTTCGCTCCATGCAAGACCGCTCAAGTTTCCTGTAGTAAGGTCAATGTTCACACCGTAATTCTGTAAGCCTCCACAGGTGCCGTCCGTAACACAGTTTGCGCTAATCCATCCTATATTTTCACTCCATGCCCACCCAAACACGTTATCCAAAGATGAAGACTCAGCAACAGGAGCTTTAAAAACACCTGGCGCCCCAATATACGCCACCACAAATAGAACACTTACGATTATGAGGGCGATAATATTTTTTGTTTGACCTATCAATGATGTTTTCATGGAATAAATATTTTAGTAAATGTATAATCTTAACTCTGGAAAGTATACCATAAAGTATTAGTACCTGTGCAATAATATGTGGATAAACTTTAGTAAAACACGAAACTGCCTTTGGGAATTCCCAAAGGCAGTTTCGTGTTACTTAAGTATATTCTTTTTTTAGTACCCTGGCGCTGCTAGGATCATCTGGTATGGAGCTGTCGCACATCCTAGACTATTACATATTTGGAAGGTACAAGCTTGAAATGGGGCTGCATAAAATCCTCTACATGAGCCAGTACTTATCCACGTGGCACTTCCGCCTCCTGCTGGGCCTTGTGGACCTGCTGGGCCTGCAGGACCAACAGCACCACCAGGGTAACCAGACATGGGCCAAATAGCACCAGAGCATTGTCCACTTCCTCCGTATTTTGCAGACCAACAGGCAGTACCAGCGCTATTGTAGACGACAAAGTTTCCATCATCTTGTATTTTAGTAAGATACGTCATGCTCGGAGATTGTATACCTCCAAAGGTGCGAATGTTGCCCAATAAATAAGAACCTCCAAAATTAAACAAAGTCGGTGAATTTACTTCTGGGCTTTGCATAACGATACCCCCTCCGGCAGGCGTTGTGATATTCGTGAGAAATGCTTGATAAGTATTTGTGATATTCTTGCCATTCATATTCAAATCCTGCGTCGCTGTATGATTCCCAAGATTGTCGGCTCCTCCAGCAGAAGGTACCGGCCATGCGGTTCGGCAATCAGTACCTACGCAAACAGTAGGAGCAGTAATTGTTCTCGCGGTAATATCCCCCGTTTTCGTTTGTGCTGTTCCACTTGTATTGAGTGGCGCGGACACGTTGCCTCCTGGAGCAGTACTGGTCGGTGCCGTCCATGCATAGACGTACGAGATGCCAAACGAGAGCACGAGGGCGAGAGCAACAATCTTAAGTGTGGAAATGAGTTTGTTCATATATATTTCAAGCTATTGAGGCAAAGCCATGTTTGGCTGCACTGATAAATTTTCTTGAATCTGAATTTCACTTACAGAGAACTCTTTCACTGTCTTGATGTTCTCTGTAGCTGTAACATTAAGCTGACTTCCTACGATAATACTTGTAACGTCAGTTGATGTACGCATGAATGGCTCTGGAGGAAGAATTGGTGATGGAGTTCCTGTTGTGGCTTTTTGTGTTTTCTTCATGAAGGAGTCGATCTCAGCTTGAAATGTCTTCATGTCCTTTTGAACAAGCTTAAAAATCTTCGTGTCTTTTGTGATGACAATAGTGCGGTCGTTGAGCGCAGGGTCTGCAAATGGATCCATGGAAAGCTGTCCTTTGACTGTGATGCGGTTACCTTCTACAGCGGTTACGGTTCCTGCAAAAGTACGAATATCATCTGGAATGCGAATCATATTTCCGAGTGTACTCTCTTCAACAAGCTTCTTTGCGGCATTGAAACCTGCTTCGTAGGTGTTGTCGTCACTTGGCGGCACTACGGGAGCTTGCTTAAAAAATACGAATGAAAGACCGAGCCCGATGACGACGCCAACAATGAATAATCCAATAAATTGTGCAGTATGCGATTTGCATACAAGTGGTTGTGTTTGTGGTTCCATGATACATGGTATACTCCGTTCAGTTTTGTGGTCAATTAAATGTGTGGATAACTTAAGAGTTGCAACAAAAAATCCCGCACTGTGCGGGATTTTTTGTTGCGATTATTTCGATTTCTTTGTCTTGCGACGAGCGACGATGAGGTTATTCGAGTACTTCTTTGGGGAACGTGTTCGGCGTCCGCCGGTCACCTTTCCGTACTTGGTCTTTGGACGCTTGGTTCCGCGACCCTGACGTCCTTCACCTCCACCGTATGGGTGGTCAACAGGGTTCATGGCTGAACCACGAACCGTAGGACGGATACCGAGCCAACGTGAGCGACCTGCCTTGCCGAGATTTCGGTGCTTGTACTCTTCATTGGAAACTGCGCCTACTGACGCCCACACATTTTCTGAGACCTTTCGGAGCTCACCTGAAGGCATCTTCAAGTGCGTCTGTCCGCGGTCGTTTGCGACAACTTCCGCGTAGTTTCCCTCTGAGCGTGCGATGCGCGCTCCACCGTTTGGCTGAAGTTCAATA
>ERZ1292630.2983-Hain-H41-02um-R3-2983-length-15262-cov-7_pt1 | contig 15262 bp, 8 predicted proteins | sample MGYA00564408_ERZ1292630 | MGnify/ENA primary metagenome ERZ1292630 (study PRJEB36523, sample SAMEA6512641) | groundwater metagenome | collected 2019-01-08 | study: AquaDiva: Metagenomics assemblies of 32 groundwater samples | reverse complement strand
CCCCCCCCCCCCCCCCCTCCGCATTACGGAGTGGTTACGTCAACGGATCGCGCGCCGCATACGGAGCCGGGGGCGTCGACGACACGCCGTGCCAGGATGCCGCGGGACCATCGTCCGCAGCGCACCACGGCACATGGCGGGGCCGCGTCCGCCGCAGCGGTTCGATGAATATTGGATGGAAGCGATGCCGCAGAACAAAGTAGCGCTGTTGGGGGTCCTGCGCGAACGTGTTCATGATCTTGGTCAGGTTGGGTGTCACGGTCGCGAGAAAGGCGCGCTCTTGACCAATTTCGCGCAACAACTCGGACTGCTCATAGGGTCGTTGTCGCAACCGTTGCACCAGGAGTTCCGAGAGCTCGGTCTCGGATTGGCGCCTTACTCGGTCACGGGCGATGTCGCCTTGCATCCGTTGGGATGCAAACTGCGGCGACACCAACCTACACTCTTTCGCCCTGCACGACTGCTGCAGTTGGTACAAGTCAATCTCGGGCTGCTCGTAGCGGCACATCTCCCACGCCGCGGGGGCGTGGGCACGGATGAAGTCCGCCCACGTCGCTTTGATGGGGCCGATGACGTCGCAGTAAAATGGCAGCTCCCGGACCTGGTTCTGCAAGTGGCTGGACGGGGTCGAGCCGCCATACTCATCATAGTCCAGAATGGCTTTGCAGTGCCGCACGAGAAGCTGCTCGGAAGGGTGCACGGGTGGGGTCAAACAGGCGGCGACGTCGAGCACCGCGAAGGTGGGCATCACGTCTAGCAATACCGCGGAGGTGACCGCCTTTCGCTGGCATAAGGGGCCCAAGTCGAGCGAGACCACGGCGTGGCCGGGAAAGCGCCGCGATGGGACAGGCGTCTGCACGGCCCGTCTGACGACGCCCTCGACGGTGAGAGCCTCGTTGTCGTCACGCGATGATGCCGGCGCGACCCTTTCCTCACCCCCAGCAGAAGACGCCTCTCCTCGCGCCAAAGCGGCGTCGGCAGGGAAGGCGGTGAGAGCGGCGGCTTCGAAGTACAGGTGCAAGCAGCCCCTCCAGAACACGTCCGTCGCATGAAATGCAGCGGCCGCAGGCTGTCGAGCGGAGGAGCCACCGGAGGACGACGCCGGCGGCGATGAGCCTACTGCTGTAGGCCTCGCAGCGCTAGCGGAGGTGGCCTCCTTCCTTCGCGGCCCCGAGGCGGCGGGAGGCACTGTCGTCGGTGGCGCGCCGGAAGGTGGCTGACGGCGGGGTGCCTCAACGGCCGAATGGCTTCCACCTTGGGCGCCGCTGGCCGAATGCGAGGCGGAGGAGGAGGTCTCGATATGGGCAAACGCGGCGAGCGGCGGGTGCCGCGCGATGGCCGAATGTGTGAACCATGTTACCTGCACTTGCAGATGATAGTTAAACGCGGCGCTCCAGAGACTACCATCGGCCACACTCGCGGGCTGCAGATCCACGCGCCCCGACGTGGCCACGGGGGGGCACCCGTCGGCGGCGCAGAAAAGTAACTCATTCGCCAGCGCTCGCGGATCGATTTGCGGTTCGCAGGGAAGTGAACTGAGCACGATCGGTTGGACGCCATTCACCACACACATAACTGTCACGGGCTGACCACGCAGGTCCACCGCTACGGGATGGGTGTCCGGGCGAGCGGTGCCAGTCGTGCTTCCGCCGCCCGTCGACGTTGCCGGTCCGCTGCTCGCAGCGCACTGAGACACCGAAGACGACGCTGCAGCGACGTCGGCACCGGCGGGCAGCATTGTTCTTGAGCAACAAAAAAATGCTTGCTTTGGAAACGGCGAAAGCAACCGTGTCGCGAGGTCAGTCTGCTCCGAAAAGATTCGCTGTGGCATGGCCAAGGCACGGAGTGGCTTCCAGAACGTTGTCTGGGTACGGTACACACTATGGTGGGAGAGGCAAGCGCTGAAACGCGTTGACATTTTGCGGCTGAAAAAGTGTACAGGGAGTAGTAAGAGGTGTTGACACATCCCGCATCAGTCCCACTGTTTTACAAAAATCGCGACGCCATCTCCATGATCTTACGGCGGACGCGGCTGCTGAGGGGCCGCCCCTCCGTGGCATCCGCCGGCGGCGTGTCGTCGTGGCGGTGGTGAACGGCGGCCGTGTCGTGGGTCACCTTTTCACGCCGCCGCCGGTCGGTGGCCGGTGGCGCGGGCACCATCGTAGCGAGTCCCGCGGCGTTCAGCTGACACGACGCCGCGGCGATCAACTGGGACGCCGGCTTCACGACGATGGTTCCGGCACGGCACGGGGCCGCCTCCGGGATCGTGGCTACTGCCCGGAGTTGGTGGTGCACCGCCGATGTCGTGCCTCGCTCTTTCGCTGACAGATGCAGCGACGCAGGCGGAGGGTGGGCCTCGTCGGACGACGAGTAGCCGCCCTCGACGGCGTCGCAGTCTGACAAGCCCGACGCCACCGTTGGCGGGGAGTGCCGGAGCGCGATGCGGTTCACAGGTCGATACATCGCCACGCCTCGCAAGTGGTGCATAAACACCCGGCGAGTGTGACGGTCTCGCTCACGCCGCTGGTCCGCGGCAATCTGCTGAGGCGTCCGCTTTTCACTTTCGTTGTGATTGAGATTGAAGTCGCGCGACTGCCACACCCACAAACCATGGCACGGTTTCCGATGAAACTTTTGCGGTGGCGGATGCGGCGTCGCGGAGGACGTGGAGTCCTCGCGGTGCGCGTCGTCATCGCCGAGGAGGTAGGTGTCATCACCGACGAGTTTGCGGACAGTTTGCAGCGTTCGCAGCCCCACGGCATGCTGGGAGGTGTCCTCGGGCCCGAGCACGCCTACGTTGACAACATCGGTGTCGGCGTGAGGCGGCGGACACTTGCGCCGTCGCGACTCTTTCACGGACCGCGGCACTATCGGGAGGCCTTCGACATCAAACAGGCCGCCCGCCGTGGCGAACGCCGGTGCGCTCGAGCCGTTCGCTCTCCGGGACGCCCCATTACGGGGGGTCCCGCCGCCGCCGGGAAGCAGCGAGGGATCGATGACAGATGGGATGACGAACCGCTGCGGGCCTCTTCCGCCGGACGACCGCAATAATGCTGCCTCGGCGACGGCGTTCCCTCCGCTCCCTAGGGGGCCTTCATGCCAGTAGAGTGCTTGCCTGGCACCAAACGAAAGGTTTCGAGGCGAGACGTAGATCGGCTCGTCGACACCCAGGACCATTCAATGAAAAAAAGCGTGGCCGCTGAGGCTCTCTCACTCTGTCTAGTCTCCACTCGTGTGTGCCGCTATTGCTCTCGTGCTGTGTGACTACCACTGGGAGGACGTGTGCATGCCGTCAGCGTTTTCATCAATCCGGTCGTACCCCTCAACGACGATTTTTTTCGATCAGACGTTGCATCTCTACATCGCGCGTCTCACTATTCGCACTGGTGTTTCTAGCTCTCTCTCTCTCACTCCTTCTCTCTCTCATCGCATCCTAGTACACGCCGAAGAGCTGCTCTGCTAGCTTCTGATACTGCACCTTTCCCGCATTTTGTTGTTGCGCGGCAGGAGGCTGTGCCGCCGGTGCGCCATCGGCCGTCGTTGGCGGTGCGGCGGTCGTCGTCGCCGCCTTTTTGATCAGGGCGTCAATTTCGCTCTCCTTCAGACTCTCACGTAACGCCTTCCTCAAGTCCACGATCGAGATCCACCCGGACCCTGTCGGGTCAAAGAGCGACAGGGCTCGGCGAAACTTGGTGGCGCGTTCCACGACGTTGTTGTGCTGCGCCTCGGCCTCGGTTTCGCCATCCGCGACCAGCTGCACGAACTCGGCGAAGGTCACAACGGACTCTCCCTCGTCGAGTTTGGCCTGCTTCATGGCGAGCAGCTGGGCATCGGGGATCGTCTGCCCTAGCGCGCGGAGAACGTGGTCGATTTGTGCGACTGGTAAAACGCCTTCGCCTGACGTGTCAAACATTTCAAAGGCCTCGGCGAGTTCCAAGAGCTGAGCTTGTGACAGCCGTTGCGTGGTTGATGTCATCACACAAAAAACAGTGAGAGCGAGAGAGTATTTCCGCGAGACAGGAGGATCGAAATCGAAGAGTGAAAAATGGGTGAGACCTGTGTGATGGCGCGAAAGAAATATGTTCAGAATTGGGTTGGTGGCCAAAAAATCCGATGCCACGAGTGACGGAATTGCGCGGCGCACTACCCACCATCGAACTACGACCCTCCGGATTTCTTCGCGGCTCGGTCGATCGTGTCGAATACCGACTTGAGCGCGGCCGCGTCGCGCCGACGGCGCAGCAACAGCGATCCGCAGATCAGTCCGGCAAATATGCCGCCTAAGCATCCCCAATTGTGAACCACGGCGATGCCGTCCACGCCGCCGTGGCTGTGTGAGCGGTGATGCCCTATCGCGTCGTCCTCGTCGTCGCGCAGCTCCGCGCCGGTTACCGCGACCACCTCGGTGGCGCCCGTCATGCCCAGCAGCGAGTGCGTCGATAAGGATCCGCCGTGACCGAAGAGCCTCGGCCTCACGTACTCATCGTAGAGAGAGTACGACAGCAAGACGCTGCTGAAGGTGCGTGCGCACTGCATGTGCCGAATCGCGCGATTGTAGGTCAGCGTGGACGCCGCCGCGACCTTTCGCGACACGTCGGTCGCGCCTGCGGCGACCGGGGCGCTACAGTAAAATGGCAGCACCGCAACCGCGCACCAAGCACCCAAGCTGGCGGCATTGCAGTCAAATTTGGCACTGCTTAGCCGAGCCGTCGAAATTTGGCTCTGAAACAAGAAGGCGAACGATGCCAGCACGCCACCGAAAAAATACGTCAACGTGAGCGTGCCCCAGCCGACGATGGGGAGGATTGTGTAACCGTAGCAGGCGGCCGCGGAACAGCCGATGACCGCGTCGCGGAAACTTGGCACGTAGAGGCCACCGAGTGGGTTGGGATACGGGCTGCGAGCTTGGGTCAAAAAGAGATCACGCATTAACAGCGGTTTGGGCGATCGCAGCATGGCGCTGTTGGCCGCGTAGCTGTTGTCGTGGTAGATGGCGAAGACGGTCTGCTGGATCACGAAGCCGGTGATCCACAGCTTCTGATCAGCCTTCATTGTGACGGAGAGAGAGCGACCGTGAAAGAGAGAAGTAGAGACAGAGCGCGACGACGATGGCGCCCGCAATGTCGCAAAGCGTCACCCTCAAGTTAAACCTAACGGAACTGAAAAGGAAACGGGAAAAAACCAAAGGCGCGACGACCTCGTTGCGCGTCCCACCATAAAACTCACCGCATGTTTCGACCCCCGTGAGCAGTGAGCCTCCTTTATCGCGCATTGCCGTCAAAAAAAATGAGCAGAAAAAAAGAGATAGCCACATCTTTGGTAATGGCCACACACCAGAGGATCCATGCGATGGATTAGAAGTCCCCGCCCAGAGTCTATAGACGACGAATCGTCCGACGAGAAAAGGGCGGACCGGACTGGGCGGCGTGGAGTGCCTAGCGGGACGACTTCGTGGAGCGGCTGGTGCTGTCGTAACCCAGCAGGGCCCATGCCCGGCGCACGGTGACCTCGATCATCCGGACGATCGTGCCCTCCGGCGAGGCCCCCCCAGAAAGGATGTCTTGGTGCTCGCAAGACATCCAGTCTCCACCCGAGTTGTTCTCCACCGCCGAGACGGAGGAGGCCGCCGCCCTCCGTGGGGCCCCACCGCAACGCGCGAGCACCACGTTGCATATACGGAACGGGATATCGTCGGTGAGCAGTTGCACGTAGTAAGACGCGGTGGCGTCAATGTCGCTGTTGAGATGCTCCAACGACACAGCCTGCGACGATTCGCCTGTGACGCCGCTGGACGTGCCCGCTCGGTGCCGTCGAGCTCCCGCGCCTCCGCCGCTCTGCAACGCCGCCAGCGTCGCGGACGAGACGCCACAGCGAGATCGCTCGATGATACCGATCCAGGACTTCACCGCGGTGTACAGCGTGGACTGCTGCAGCACGCTCGCACTGGGGTTGGAGCTCATGCCGAAGGAGACCCACTTGCCTCCTAAATCACGGATGTCGACGTAGTCGTCGGGACTCTGGTGCAGCGGGGGGTTGATCCGTTGCAGCCACTCGCTGCTGACCTCGCTGGCCCCGTCCAATCGGGTGCCAAAGCCAAAGGCGATGCGAGGCTCGTACGCATCGTCTTTGTTGTACGTCGCGACGCGTTGCGATGATGAGGGTGGTGTGGGCGCGGCAGGGAGTGCCACCAGCGTTCGAAGCAGCGGGGCGCTTCGACTGCCGCCGCTGCTGCTGGCGCCGGGTGGAGCGGGAATCGCCAAGTCGGAGGAGTGCCGCGGGGCGGCCACCACCACTCTCTCTCCGCTCCCCCCTCCTCTCGAGGGATGTGGGGGGTCGGATAAAGTGCCGGCCGATGGCCCTCCGCTCATCCCGGGGGGAGGCAGCATCATCCCACGGTAGAAATCCGTCAACGTGGTTCGCAGCTCTTGCTCCGACGAAACACGATCGCCCCCACCCGTCTCGGCCTTTCCGTAAACTCCCGACCAAAGCGGGAAATTCTCCGGGTTTGGCACGACGATTCGTCTGCTCGGCCGCACGATCCTCCGGCGGCGCTGGCGAGCGTATCCTGCCGCGATGGTGTTTTGCGACGTCGTGCGGTGGCTGTCATCGTCTTCGTCGCTGCTGGAACCGGCGGAGACATCCGTCGAGTCCGTTGTGTCGGGTGGCAAGTTCGGCAGAGTCAGCCACCGTGTCGTCCATGCCGCAGCGACGGCCACCATGATCTGGGCCCACACGCGAGGTGTCCACGCCGCGAGGCGACGGAGGACGAGCAACCGCTCACTATCTAGCGAGCGGCCACCCGCGGCAGCTCCCGCCGCCGCCGGTGCGAAATCCGTCGAAGGCGTGCCGTCGTCATCCTCCTCTTCCTGGGACACGCCAAGAATGTCGACGAGCAAGGCATCGACGAGGTGTTGGATCTCGCTGTTGCGACGGCGGTCTTCGAACGTCTGATCGCCGCTGAGGTCGACCCCACCGCCGACGTTCGACCGGCTGCCACCCTTTTGTCCATGCCGACCGGCGACAGGTGCCGCAAACCCACCGGCGGCATTCTCCTCATGCTGGCGTTGAGTCACTGTGGTGGCGAACGTGTCGTTGTCGTCGAGGGGATCGTAGTAACAGCGCGACAGGATGACGAGGGCCGGCGTCACGACGCTGCTCCACTCTGGCGGTGAAACGGACGGCGGGGGCACCGGCACGGACGTTAATCGCATGGCGGATGATGCCGCGGACCGAGGAGGGGCCACCGCGGTGGCGGCCGTGGAGGGCGCGGAATCGTGGCGACGGGGAGGCGCGGATCCAAGCGGTATGAACTCTGTGGCGGGTGTCGCTTCATCCGCGCCGCTGACTTCCGGAATCGGTGATACCTTGGCCGACGAGCGGGTGTGCGTTGAAGGGCGCCGCCGCACGTCGTAGCTCTCGTCTGAAACGGCAGCGGCTTCATCAGGCGCACCCTCTGAGCCCCGGACCTGTTGTTTCAGCGCACGTAGAACCGCGTCACGACGCCCTCCGCCATCGCCAGCGCTGGGTGCGGCTTCGTTGCGAACCGCGAGGGCTTGCGGCGGAGCGGAATCGATTGGCGGTGGTGCGTTTGCGGCGTTGGGCGAGCGTATGCGGCACGGTGTGTCGACGGAACCCACTGGCGTCGTGTCAGGGGTGGGAACTGGGGGCCCCATCGAGGCACTTGGGGACGGGGGGACTACTGCCGCCGCCGAGGAGAAGGAGGGGGCCGCCACGGAGGCGTTTCCAACGACGATTGAGGAGCTGCGTGGTGTTTTGACGGTCGGCGCGCGGTCCGTGGTGGTTGCGCGGCGACGCGGTGTGGTGGCGGTGGTCGACGATGGCCACATGTCCCGAATGGCATGCTCTTGCTCTCGAAGCGCCTCCTCAGCGTCCGCTTCCTCCCCTTCTCGCTTTTCACGCAGCAAGCGGGCGACGAGGTGGCATAGCGTGCGCCAGTTGAGTCCGAGGGCGACCACGGCGCCTCGGTGGAGACCGCCTTTGCGCACCAGCATCGGCGTCGTCCGCAACGTGACACCATTCGACACGGTCCCCCCGCCGAGGGCACTACCGTCGGACGAATGCTCGCCGCTCTCGTCGTCGCAAGTGCCGTCCGACGCGGCACCGCCGCGTCCAGGAGGGCTGCTCGTGCGTCGCGTCGTGGTGACTCCGTGACACACCTCAAAACGGGATAATTGAGAAAAGCGAAGCGCAGCGGCGGGTCCCCCGCCACTGCCTGTTACGGCACTAACACTGCCGCCTCCCACGACGGAGGGATACGCCATCGAGTCGTTCGCCCCGAGACCGCTGAGAATCGTCGTCGCCGCCGTCGCGGGTGATCCTTCCCTCGCACCTGACGGCTCCCGCCCGGTCGTCGCCTCCCTCGGTCGGTAGAGCTTCTTGAGCTCCCCGCGATCCAACACCATGTGTGCCATGCGCCGGAGAGACGGGGCGAACGCATTCCGCCTGCGCGTCAGAAACGTGTCGAACAGCGATAACGTGAATACCTCGTCATCGTCTTCGTCTTCGTCCCCTTCGGCCGGCTTGCGCCGCGACGACGAGGGGCCACCGGATCTACCGCCTTTAGTAGGGCGTCGCCCCCCGCCATCGTCCGCCGCCACCGCCGCCAGGCTATCCATGGGGGGTGCCGCTGCCTGAGACGAGGAGGCGAACGCCGTGGCGTCGAGCGAGCCGATCAGCTGAAACGACACGCTACGGCGTCCCGCCTCTTGCTGAACCCCTTCCACGGCGCCTCCTCCTTTTGCAATTGCACTCGCAGCGGCGAAGGCGGCGGCGGTCACAGCGGCGTGGTGCTGATGGCGAGCCGCCATGGTGTCCAACGGTAGGCTGCCCGACAGCACGCCGATGAGGCCGAGGTGCTCGAACATAATGAATGCCGCGCTGTTTGTTGGTAGGTTCAGCTTTCGCACCCTGACGTGACCGGCGCACGAGCCGTTGCCGAGGCAACTTTGCAACACGGCCACATGTGGCCCGGCGCCGTGCAGTGGGTGGCCCGGGGCACGAGGCGGTGCCGCGCCGGTCTGGCTGCTGACGCTGGGCCGTTCGTGAACCTGGGCGAAGACAAGAGCGGGCGCGACGGCGGTAGCCCCCATGGAGCTCGTGAGTTTGAAAGCCGGGTCGATTTCAGGGGTACCCAAAACGAACGCCGCACGGCGTTGTGGAGCTTGCCGAGTGAGCAGGGGAGCTCGCACTACCGCTTGGCCGTCGTTCGCTGAAAATCCCGCCATCGCGCCAGTCGAGCTGCGTGACGCAATCGTGCCAGCCCCTTGTCCGGAGCTGCTGGCGAGCGTCGCCACCGACGTCGTCGAGCTCACCATGGGAAGCAGCGACGAGCGGCCACCGCCGGCAACTTGCGAGGCGCGGCCCGAAGCCCCTCCACTCCGCGCCGAAATAATGGCCGCGTCGGCGAGAAGGCCGTCGTCGACGACGATCGGGCACTCGGTGAACGACGTGCAGGCGCCCTTCGTGCTCATGAGGACGCAGTACAGCGCGGCCAGCGGGGCCCCTAATCCCATCGACCCCCCGCCCTCGCCGGCCCCGTTTACCCCACCCGCCGCTCCGGGCGTTGGTGTCGAGGCGGCGGCGGTTCCCGAAGCGACCGGTTGATACGGTGCAATGAAAAAAAACCGGTTAGAGAGCGGATCGACGTCGTACCACAATGCGGACGCCCGCGCCCACTCCAGGTCCTGGCCGGCCGCGGCGACGGCAGCGTCCCGATGCGCCATTAGGGCGCGGCCCGCCGCCGACGCAAACCCACTTGCACTCGTCGCCGTGTGCGCCACGGACACCGCGGCGCGGGAGGCAGCTGCCACGCCCTCGGCCGCGAGGCCCATTAAGTCGCTAACCAGCGGTCGAGCAAACACGGGGCTCACCTCCTTGATTTCTCCGGGAACGAAGCGTGACACCTTCGACCGCACAAAGTCGCTCACCTTCTGCAGCCCGGCACGGATGACCATAGGTAGGACAGACGACGACATGCCGGCTCCCTTCTTGCTGCCGGCGAGGGCCCCCTCATCGGCCGCATCGACGGCGGAGGCCGTTTCCAACGTGGCGTCCGCGAGCATCAGCCGGTAGCAGCAAACCGTAGGTGGCCATTGGACGGAGGGCAACAGCGAAGCAGCCGAGCCCTCTGTCCCCCCTTCGCCACCGGAGCCGCGTGAGGGAGGCGTCGCTTCGCCCGCGGGATCACTCGTTCGCTTCGAGGCGCCTCCACCGCTGAGCTGATGAGCCGGTAGAGGCGGCTCCAGAATCGATGCGGGCCGCCGACCGGAATCGGTCAGTAGATCGGGAGGAGGAGGAGCCGGACGAGGAAGTGCGGATCGTGCGGTCCTCCCCGATGGCTGCCAACGCTGCGCGCGACACCAATGAGCGGCTTGCTCGCACAACTGCCAAACGGGCAAGAAACGCGACGGAACGTGCGGACCAACCATGCGCGGTGAGTCGCTGGTGGTCGACGTTCGCAGTCCGGCGCCGCCAGCGACAGTGAGCGCCGTCGCGCTGCCGGCAGAGGGGGCTGCCGGGGTCTGCACCCGGTTGCCCAACACCAAGACCAACCGCATGCGCCCTCCGTTGGTCGGCGTGTAAAAATGGCCGTCCAGGATGAACGGTTGTGTCTGGCCCCACCATGGACCGTCCAAGCTCACCGCGCTGACACCGGTGGTGCGCCGACCGGTAGGGAGACGCAGGGGTCGGTCCACTCGCGTTGCGGGCACGAGGCACGTATCTCGCCACAACGCGGCCGCTCGGCGAGGAGAACTGCCCTCGGCCGCGGCGGACGAAGCGGCGGCGGCGTCGGCGGAGGTCGTCATCATCCCACCGACGAGGCTTGGCATAAGGGGTGAGGCCGAGGAGGAGAAGGCCCGGGAATTGACGCCCGCCACGTTCGCGGGAAAACGAAGCGTGACGAAGAAGTGCGAAAAGGAGGTGTCGGCGGTGACGCTTTCGAACAGTCCCGCCGTGACGACAATTCCGCCCTCTGTCGACGCCGCGGCCACCGCCGGAGAGCGAATGGTATCGGTTGTTGCCCCGGACTTGATCGCTGCGTCCGGGGCAGGGCCCGTGGATGCACCGCATACGGCCACCCGCAAGTCGCACTCACGAATGTGGCTGTCCCAGCCGCAGAAAAGACCGCCGCCTCCTCCTCCCCCCGCTCGTTGGCATGAGGAGGCGCTCGTTGCCACTGGCAGCGGCGAATGCATCGTTGTTGGATCCGACATCGGGGTGGCCATGATCCACGGCATGGTCTTCTTGGTTAGTCCGTTGGCAATCAGCTCACGCTTAAATGCGGCTCGCGTAGTCACGGCGTGGATTCTGACACCGACAGGAGGCGACGCCGACGAGGAGGTGGTGGAGCTAGACGAGACGACGAGGACGGCTGTCTCACGCCCGGCGTAGTGCACGACGCCAACAATTTTCCACCCCTCACGACCAACAAAGGATGCGGTGTCACTGCTGCACCCTGATCCGGAGACGTTTTCGAAGGCGGAACCCTCCCGAGGAGGGCGCAGCGACGGTGAAGATTGCGACGAGCTGCCCAGCACCTGCCCGGTTCGACGAACTACCGAATCGGCGCGCTCGTTTGATGGATCGGGTAGTAAGCTCGACGAGGAACTGGCGGCGCGAGGGAAGGCGGAAAGAGAACTGCACAGGGAGCCCAGAATGTCGCGCGTCTCCAGCAGTGCCCCGAGCCGAGCCTTTCCGCCGCACCCACGGACGACGGGGCTGACTGGGTTCGGGGACGCCTGTCGACCCACGTCACCCACCGATTTGTTGCTCGAGGCGGCCATCGTTTACGGGAACAACACCACAAAAAAGGGACCGTCGCCGTCAATCTAGAAGGAGGAGGAGGCGTTAAAGCCACAAATGAGTTCTGCCCATCGCAGTAGGTCCTAACGTCGAAACGTGGTGGCCACAGCGGACTAAGGGTGATCCGCAACAGGCCGACAAGGCCGCGATTCCATTCATCCCAGCAGCCCGGCCGTCTCATGGTCACCGGTCGCACAAGCCCTTCGCCATCGGAACGCTGATGTTGGTGCGGACCAGCGCTTTGACGACGGCGAAAACCGGTCCCTCGATGTCTAAGAGGCGCCTACACGTCTCGGGATCGAACGAGGGAAACGTCACGGTCACTCTTCGCAGCGTCGATTCGGCCACAGCCGGCCACACCACTCGTCTCGTGAAATCGTCGACGACCAGGCGAGTTTGCTCCGACGGCTCGGTGTCGTCGCTGTGCGCCGTGGCCGGCATGGTGGCCCAGCCAAGCGCGTCGATAAAGGCTAGCAGCAGGGGAGAAGGGAGTCGGCCGATAACGACCGATGCCAGGTTAGAGCAGGCGTCGGACATGGTTGCCGGCGCCTCCGCGGCGGCCTCTGCTCCTCGGCACTTGTCGTCATCCCCTTCGCCGGCGAGCGATGCGCGCGAGGAGGAGCCCCCATCCCCGCTGCTGCCCAGGGCAAGCGCTTCGTCGGACCAGCAAAGCGGACGGTCCACGCCCGCGGCCGCGGCAGGTGCACCAGACGAGGTCACCGATACCAAACAGGCGACGATCTCGCGGATCAAAATCTCATCGACGCGTGCGGGCTCGATGGACGTTGGGCCCGTGAGGGTTGCCCGCACCGTGGAGGACAGCGCTTCCATGCTCGCCGCCGTCACGGATGCCACCGACACCACGGCGCTGCGCGGCGGCCGGGGCACGCGATTGCCAGGTCGTTCGAGCAGCTCTCGCGCAAAGTTGATGGTGCTCAGCAAACGCTGGAACAATGGCCCGTCCCAGCTACTACCTACGTCATCACTACTGTGACTTTCCCTGACGGCGCACGTCGCCGCCAAGTCGCGAACGCCTCGCCAAACGTTTTCCCACGTGACCTTGAATGTGTAGAATGAAGACACGATGGGACCGCGGTCCGATCCGGCCGTCGTGCCACCGCGCTCCGTGTGGGCCAGGAGCAGCCGCTGACGGCCGGGGGCCAAGGAGAACACGATGGACACACCGTCGTGCTGCCATCCTGCTTCCGCCGAGGCTGCCTGGCTCCGACGCGGCGCTGTGTGAGCGTCGCCCTTGAAGAACACTTGTGTGGGCCGCGACCCCACAACTTGTTGCAATTCCCGATGCCAGCTCGACGCGGCCGTGCTAAGCGGATGTCGCGAAGGGTCGTCGTGCCACGGCAGGAACACGTGATGGCGCGACGCCCGTGTGGCGTTGGTGGCCGAAGGTGTCACGGAGATGAGGTAGACCCCGTCAAGCAACGCGCGCGCGGCGGCAGGGTGGCAGGCGTCGAATGCAACGAACACCACCACCCGCTGCAGCTCATCGAGAAGTCCACACGCCACGGAAGCGGACGCCGCCGCCGTTTTCAATGGAGCATTGCGCTTCGGGAAACGTACGATGGAAGGCCGGGTCGCCGGGGTGGTGGACACCGCGGAGGGGGCGGCCGCCGCCGCGCGACGTGGCGCCTCCGTGGACGCCGACTGTTGGCTATCGGCCGATCGTGTAGCAGGAGGAGGATCGTCATTGCGCGCCGGATAGACAACGATCTCGCCGGGCTGCAGCGTGAGGCTCCTCTGGCCGACGTCAAGCTGAAGTTGGATCAGGCACGTCATGACGTAGACGCAACCCGCGCCATCCGCTGAGGTGCGCGGCGATCCATTGATGGGAGCGGCAATGTGGTGGTGAACGGCCCCCCCATCGGATGAGGCCAAGGGAAGACTCACTCGCACCACTACGAGACGCAGGAGGAGGTCGCCGTCGCGTCCCTCTGCCGTGTTGGAAGATCGATGGAACAGAAACACGTGGTCCTCCTTGGCGGCATCGTCCTCGTGCGGCAGTGTGTGGCTCTTGATCACACACTCTTTCGTGATGTCGGCCGCCATCGGATCGACCCCGACCACGGCCACGGTGAAACCACCGGGGCCGTACCGCACCGTGGCGATGAGCGCGAAGCGGCGCAACGGAGCGGTCGTCGAAGGAACCCCAGTTGTGTGCCCTGCACGTTCGGCACGCGATCCCGCGGTGGCACTGAAGAGGTGCCAGCAAAGTAGACTGCCTTCTGACCCTCCGCTGCCGTCACCCGCGACCCCACCCGCTGGTTGATGATCGCGGCCGGGCGATGCTGAACTGTGGTTTAAGGTGGTGACTTCGGAACACCGAAGTCGGTACAACGGGGACTTCGACGAAGGGTTGCTCATGGAGACACGGTACACCCCAATTTTGCACGCAAACGGCTTAATGTGTCGAGAATGTTCCAATACAAGCACCGCAACCGTGTCGCTGAGGTGCACCACCTGCACGTCGCGGAGAAGCGACGACCGGAGCCCATCCAATTGATCAGTGGGCACGACACTCCGCATGACCGTCGACGCCGAGGCAACGGTCGTTGCGTCGAGAACGGCCGACGTCGACCATTCCACGCGATAGTCGCTTGTTGTTGGAGTGCGGGGACCGCTCACGATGTGCAGAAGATCATCGGCGTTCACGCACGCCGCACATTTGACGAAGTACCGCCATGTGACAGACAAACGTTGCTCCGTCGTCGGGCTTGGCATGTCGACACCGGGGGTTTGTCCACCCCCACCTCTGTCCAGCGGCGGTACGAACCGACCGCTCCTAGCGGCGGCCGCCTCTTCCACGCTGATCGTCGACAAGATGGTGAAGGACATGGACGTGCTCCCGCCCACGCGGTAGGGCGGAGGCATGTCGACGGCCGGAAACACGACGATGGCGCCGCTTTCGGGATGCCTCGCGCCGCCTACGAAGCGGGCTTCGAAAACCAAGCGTCGGGGGGGCGTTGCCGGATTAGGAACGAACGGCAACTACGAAGAAAACGAATCGAGGATACCCCGGCCGGACACGATCTCCCTTGGCCTCGGCGGCGGATGGACTGACAACGTCGACGCGGTCGCACCGCTCAGCCACGCGTAAGCTGTCGCGTCCTGGGAAGTTGCGCTGTTCCACGCCACCAGGGTGCCAGCGAACGGAACGCCAGGAGGGGTCCGGCTGCCAGGCGGGACCCATGGATCGGCGGCACTGGAAGAAAAATCGAAGAGCATAGGACGCGCGTGGAGAAAAGCCCCCCTCCGACGATCAGCTCCTGCCACGATGAAGTGCGAAGGACTACCTTCCCTCTAACTACCTTCCCTCTAACTACCTTCCCTCTATTACCCCCAACAGACAAACATCTTCGTCCCCTCCCAGCAAATAAAAAAGGGTATAGAGAGGAGCCGTGAATGGGAAAGGCTCCTAAAAGTG
>ERZ1292630.2978-Hain-H41-02um-R3-2978-length-15282-cov-14_pt1 | contig 15282 bp, 13 predicted proteins | sample MGYA00564408_ERZ1292630 | MGnify/ENA primary metagenome ERZ1292630 (study PRJEB36523, sample SAMEA6512641) | groundwater metagenome | collected 2019-01-08 | study: AquaDiva: Metagenomics assemblies of 32 groundwater samples | reverse complement strand
TCCTCGCAATGACAGTTGATTAGATTGCCGCGTCGTTGCTACTCCTCGCAATGACGGGTAAAAAACTTAAAATTCTAGACGCATGGTATAATTCTCTAGACATGGATAACCGTCGACGTATTGGATTACGCGGAGAACTCTTGATACTGGGCATGTTATGCGTTTTGCCATTCGTCGCGCTCCTCGCGGCTCGTGATCACGAAGCACGCGCGTTTTCAAGACACAATGCGGAGGAAACTGCAAAACATATCACGTGGATTGCGTTGACCGGTCAGACGCTGCAAATAAAAAGCGCGCAACAAATTCTGACTGCGCTTTCGGTTGTTCCTGAAATATGGAACGCTGACGATTGCAATAAACTCATGGGCGAACTGATAGCGCAAAACCCGCGCTATGCAAACTTCGGGCTGATTGCCCCAAATGGCGACATACTGTGCAGTGGCGTGCCTTTTACGCCGCCAATTAACGTCGCCGACCGCCTATATTTCAAAAAGGCGATTGAGACAAAAACATTCGCCATGGGCGAATACCAAATCGGACGAATTACAGGCGTACCTACGGTCAATTTCGGCTTTCCTGTTTATGCCAAAAACGGCGATTTGCGCGGCGTTCTTATAGGCGCCTTGAATTTACTATGGATGAACCGCGTGCTCGAAGGAATCACTCTCCCTCCGGACACCGAATCATTTATCGTGGACCGAAACGGCACGGTCCTGGCGCACCACCCTAATCCTGACGCCTGGATAGGAAAAACTTTTACAGGTTCGCCAGTAGTCAATCATATTTTCAGCAATGGCAAAGAAGATACCGTTGAGGCGCAGGGTCTAGACGGAATTACGCGTCTATTCTCATACGCTCCGCTCCCAACCGTTTTTGGCGGCGGGGAAACGTACGTGGTCATCGGACTTTCCAGCGCCGTGGTGGCCGCTGACTCAAATCGCATTCTTCAACGCGACATATTGATTGTCGCGATCATGGCGGCAATGATGCTTATTTTCGGCTGGATCGCCGGAGAACAAATTTTATTAAGGAGATTACAAGTGCTTGTAGACGCGTCAAAACGATTCGCGAGCGGCCGATTCTCAACCATGATTCCACCGATGGTTCACGACGAAATCGGCCAGCTCGCGTCTTCCTTCAACGAAATGGCGTCTCAACTTAAGGAGTTGTATAAAAATCTGGAAGGGAAGGTGCGCGAAAAAACTAAAGAAATAGAAAGCGAACGTGAGTTGTTAGAGACGTTGCTCGAAAACCTCCCGGTCGCAGCTATTGTCGTTGATGCCCCATCAGGATCGTTGCGCATAATTAACCGGATGGGAAAGCAGCTGCTCGGATATAAAAAGGGTAAAAGAATTTTGAACGAATGCTTGTTCGTGAATGAGGCGGGAATCCGTATTCCGGAAAACGAACTTCCTTTGTCTGATACTCTTAATAAAGGAAAAACCTTCATCAATCACACTGGGTTATTTTTGAAAAAAGAAAATCTCGCTCCTATCGCATTAAGAACTTCCGGAGCCATTGTGCGCGGAGAAGGGCCAGAGGGTGATTCCGCAATTTTTATCATGGAGGACACGACGAAAGAACTCGCAATCGACAGGGCAAAAAGCGAATTCGTTTCCCTCGCTTCTCATCAACTTCGCACTCCGCTTACCGCCACAAACTGGTTCTGTGAATTACTTTTGGAGGGATCCGGCGGAAAACTTACAAAAAAACAACTTGAACTTCTTACGCAGCTCCATGAGAGCAACAGTCGTATGGTTGCGCTTGTCAACTCATTGTTAAACGTTTCTCGTATCGAAGCCGGAAAATTCTCAATCGAGCCTACGAAAATCGACCTTCCGGAATTCGTAGACGGCCTGTTAAGCGAATATCGTCAACGCATCGAACGCAAGAATCTTCTGGTCGAGACGGATTATGATGCGGTCGACGGCTATCGTGGCGATCCGAAATTAGTTCGCGTTATACTCGAAAACTTCCTATTAAACGCGATCAACTATACGCCGGGGAATGGAAAAATCGCGATAACACTCGCCAAGACAGAAACGGAAATTCACATCGAGGTAAAAGATACCGGTTACGGTATTCCTAGAAACGAGCAAGACAAGATATTTTCCAAACTATTCCGCGGAAGCAACATTAGAAATGTCGACACTGAGGGTAGCGGTCTTGGGTTGTATTTAGTTAAGACGCTTGTAGAACAAGTTGGAGGGCGTGTCTGGTTCGAGTCAACGGAAAAGAAGGGGTCTACATTCTCCGCCGCTTTACCGATAGAAGGAATGACGCAGAGAAAAGGAACTGCAGAGATGATTTGATATATAAAAATCCCACTTCAATGGGATTTTTATTTGGTGGGCAGGCAAGGATTCGAACCTTGGAAGGCGTATGCCAGCAGATTTACAGTCTGCCCCGTTTGACCGCTTCGGTACCTACCCGTGAGAGTCGAAAGCCCATAAAGTCCATCAAGTCTATAAAGTCATGGAAATTTTCTTCAAAGACTTTACGGACTTTATGGGCTTTCGACTTTCAACTATTTTATCTGGAGCCGTAGACCGGATTTGAACCGGTGACCTTTTCCTTACCATGGAAATGCTCTACCAACTGAGCTACTACGGCGTGGATCAAGGAAAAGGCTACTTCGTTTCCTTGTGCGGAGTATGTTTCTTACAATGCAAACAGTGCTTCTTGAGCTCCAAGCGAGTCTTTATCGTTTTCTTATTTTTCGTAGAAAAATAATTAACGCGTTTGCATTCCGTACATTCGAGCTTGATGAGTGTTTCTTGTGACATAATTTTTCTAATTAATCATGGATATCATTTTCTCTTATTTCTGGATTCCCGCCTTCGCGAGAATGACACCGACTTGATCCAATACAGTTGGAGCCGCCTCCCGGATTTGAACCGGGGACCTACGGTTTACAAAACCGTTGCTCTACCGCTGAGCTAAGGCGGCGCGGACCGCGGTTTACAATTGGTGCGCAAAGAATACCCGAATCAGTGGATAGCGTCAATCCGTTCTTTTAGAGACTGAATCTTCTGCCTATCTTCCGAACGCATTCTGAAACGATCGAACCGATTAACCGCCTCGGACTTTTCCCCGTTTCTGATTGCGGTCTCTATGCACAATTCAAGGTATTTGATTGATTTCGGCTCAAGTTCCATTGCGCGACGGGCGAAAGTCCACGCCTTTTCAGTTTCGTTGTGTTCCAGATAAAAAGTCGCGAGATCGGCGTGACGATTCGGGCATTTCGGGCTCATTTCCGCCGCTTTGCGGTACATCCTTTCCGCGAGCGACACGTCCCCTTCTTCTTCCGCTATTTCCGCCAACCCGGCGTAGCAAGCATCATCAGCTTCGGTTGTACGGAGCAAAAACTCGAACGTCTCCTTTGCCTGCGGCAACATTTTTTGCTTTAGATAGAGTGCAGCGAGGCCTTTATACGCTTCAACGTTTCTCTTATCCAACCCGAGCACTTCGAGATATTTGCGTTCCGCGTCGCCGTATTTCAAATCGCGCGCAAGAGACCTCGCTTCCTCGATCGTCGACTTCAGCCGCTCCGCATCCGAACGTGGAATTTCAACTTGTGGATTTTTTGTCTGACGATAAAAGCGATCCAACTTGAGCAATTTGATATATGTTCCATGAAACGCGATTTTCCCACGAACGCTTGCGCTACGCGCGGCCGCCGCGATAGGAGTAAAAAATCCGCTTTTAATGCGATCAAGTCGTTGCGCGACAATTTCGTCACGTTTCTTTCTTACTCTTTCCTCACGAATGGAATCCGGATCGAGCAGCCGAATCTCATTCCAGTGACGCCCGATTACAAAAGCGAGTACCACAAAAGAAATAGCGGCGAGAATCAAAAGGATCCACACGAGCCATGACATACGAATGCGCACTATGCCGGAGCCGCGGCTCTACACAACATCCCGAAAGCTCGCGGATCCAGAGAAGCGCCGCCGACCAGTGCGCCATCAATTCCGGTCGTTGTCAAAAACTCCGCGATATTTCGTCCATCCACGGATCCTCCGTAAATAATCCTAATCTGCTCGGATGCTGACGGCCCGTATTTTTTCTTAAGTACCGCTCGAATAACCTCGTGCATATCTTTCGCGTCCTGCGAACGACACGGTTTTGAAGTTCCGACTGCCCACACCGGTTCGTACGCGATCGCAAGAGGAGCTTTACCGTCAGCTTTCACGCCTCCTCCCAACAATACCTGAATCTGATTTCGCACAACCTTGTTCGCATCGCCCCTGCGTCGTTCCGCCTCTGTTTCACCGACGCAGACGACGGGAGATATTCCGGATTTTTGCAATACCACGGCCTTTTTCGCAACCATCGCGTCGGTTTCACCAAGATGCGCTCTGCGTTCGCTGTGCCCTACAAGGCAATAAGTGCAGTCGAATTCAAGAAGCATTGGCGGCGCAATTTCACCCGTAAACTCACCTTCCGTCGCCCAAAAAGCGTCCTGCGCAGCTAGAGCTGGAATTGAAGCGCGGCCGAGTGAAGCGCGAACCGCGGCGAGCGATACGAACGGTGGAGCGATTGCGATATCTATATCTTTCGGCAGCCGCTCTCTTCGAAACGCGCGGATCCACGCTCCGGCTTTGAGCGGACCGTAGAACATTTTCCAGTTTGCAATGATGAGTTTCTTCATAAAATTTTTATTTAACGAGTAGACGACGTATCGGTTCCGCGTTCGGAAACGGTCCGATGACCGCCGCCGCCATACGTTTGGAGTCGAATATTTTTTTAGCAACGCGTTGAATGTCTTTCGCGCTGACTTTTTCAAGTCGTTTTAATTTTTCTTCCGGTGTTTCAAGACGCTTCAAAAACGTCCATTGCCGCCCGTACCACGACGCCTGCGTGGCGGAATCTTCAAACGCAAGCATTATACTTCCGCGAACGTGATCCTTCGCGCGGCGAATCTCCGTGAGCGGGACGGGTTTACGCGCCATTGAACGGACCTCGTTCATGATTGCTTTCACAGCTTCCGGAAAACGCTTCTTGTCCAAACCGGCCGTGACGGAAAAAACTCCGGTATCTTGGAGAGATTCGTGCGACGCGCGAATTGAATAGCATAAACCGCGGCGTTCGCGTATTTCTATAAACAATCGGGACGACATGCTTCCTCCTAAAATATCCGCGAGAAGCGACGCGACGGGAGCGTCTTCGTGAGAAATAGAGATGCCATGAAACGCTATACCTAGTTGAACTTGTTCTGTTTTTTTATTCTGTAAAGCGACTGGACATCCCAATGTTTTTGGCGGACAAAACGGCGCGAACTCGTCCTCTTTTCCTTTGTGATGTTGCGTGACTTTTCCGAACGTCTTATGTAAAAGCGCTTCGGTCCCGGGCATGATTTTTCCAGCGACCACTACGGTTATGCGAGACGGTACGTAATATGAATCGAGGTAGTCGATGAGCTGGTCTCGCGTTACGTTGCGGATGACTTCGCGCGGTCCGGCGATATTCCATCCAAGGGTGGAGCGTGGGAATAAGGCGCCCTCCAAAAGATCCTCGAGATGCATCCGCGGATTATCCTCGTACATGTTTATTTCTTCAACGATAACTCCGCGTTCACGGTCAATCTCTTTCGGATCGTAAAGCGAATGGAAAAGCATGTCATTCAAAATATCGATCGCGAGCGGAGTTTGTTCGGCTGCAATTTTGATGTAATACGCCGTAAGATCCTTGCCCGTAAAAGCGTTGTATTCCGCGCCGTAGCGGTCGATGGTCTGCGTGAGTATCTGCGTATTCGGACGCCGCTTGGTTCCCTTGAACATCAGATGCTCTATAAAATGCGACGCACCGTTGATCTGACGCGATTCGTACCGCGAACCAACGCGGACCATCACAAAAATCGTCATGGAGGTCGCGCCCTTCTGCGGAACCAGAATGGCGGTCATTCCGTTCGCGAATTTTTTTACTTGTGGTTTATTCATACGATATTCGATCCATGATCCATCGCGGAACGTCCGCAATAGGAATCCTAGTCTGATCCATTTTGTCGCGATCACGAACCGTAACGCATTTATCTTCTACCGATTCGCGATCGACCGTAAAACACCATGGCGTTCCGATTTCATCCTGACGCCTGTATCGTTTCCCGATTGAACCGGACTCGTCGTATTCCACGGCAATCCCCTTCTTTCTTAAAGATTCTGCGAGATCTGTAGCGATTTCCGCGAGGCCGCCCTTTTTCTGCAGAGGGAATATCGCCGCTTTTACGGGAGCGAGCGCCGGCGGTAAACGCAAAACCAAACGATCCTCATCCTCCCCTTTTTCTTCCCCTTCTGACGCTACCGGCGCCTCGTCCGAATCCAAATGCTCGCACAAAACCGCAAGCACGCTTCGATCCAGACCGAGTGACGGCTCGATTACGAATGGAAGAATTTTTTCGTTGGTTTCCGGATCAAGCCAGCGCAAATCTTCTTTTGAAAATTCCTGATGGCGCGAAAGATCATAATCCGTTCGATTCGCCAAACCGTACAATTCCTTTTGGCCGAAAGGATATTTATACTCCACGTCGATTGTGCGTGCGGAATAAAAAGCGCGGTCTTTTTCTGAAATCTCAACGTACTCGACGTTTTTTGGCGAGATGTGAAGCACATCCTCAACCCACGACTTCAAAACTTTAAGCCACATCTCGAAAGATTCCGGTGCTTGTTCCGGTTTTACAAAATACTCGACTTCCATCTGATCAAACTCGCGAGTCCTAAAAATAAAATTCCCTGGAGTAATCTCATTACGGAACGCTTTTCCGACTTGCGCAATTCCGAACGGCAAACGTTTTCGCGCCGTGTCACGTACGTTTTTCCATGCTACGAACATTCCGCCAGCGGTTTCCGGACGGAGATACGCGACGCTGGAATCATCTTCCGTAACTCCAACCGACGTCTTGAACATCATGTTGAATTGACGAACGTCGGTTAGAGATCCGCCGCATTCAGGACAGCGGACGTCTTTCAGATCTTGAGGTTTTTCCTTGTCATACCCGGGTTTTGCAGAAATTTGTTCGAGAAGATGATCAGCTCGAAAACGTCGCTTGCAGGATTTACAGTCCACAAGAGGATCGGAAAAGGACGAGATGTGGCCGGACGCTTCCCAAGCTTTTGGATTTATAATTATCGGCGTATCAACACCAACCATGTCCGCTCTTCGGCGAACGAACATATTCCACCACGCCTCGCGGATATTTCGCTTCAATTCGACTCCATACGGACCGTAATCCCATGTGTTCGCAAAGCCGCCGTAGATTTCCGATCCCGGATAAATAAAACCCCGCCTTTTGCAAAGCGAGATCAGAATATCCATTTTCTTTTCGGAAGGAATCATAAAGAATATATAAGTCTACAAAGTCAAAAGTCCATAAAGTCCGTAAAGTCAAAGGGAACCATTCCAACGACTTTCGACTTTATAGACTTTATGGACTTTAAAGACTTTTTCCTCATATCGTCATCACGTCTTTTTCTTTCTCCTCGGATATTTCTTCGACTCGTTTGTTGTATTCGGCGACCATTTTGTCCAACTGATCGTGCAACCGAAACTTATCGTCTTCGGAAATGCGCTTTGCTTCAAAATCCGCGCCAATGTTGTCGCGAATCTGTTCCCGAACTTGCCTAAGAGAAATTCGCGCGTGCTCGGCCTTCTGATGAACGATCTTCACGATGTTCTTGCGATTTTCTTCGGTCAGCGATGGCATCATCAAACGAATAACCGTTCCTGCCGTAACCGGGTTTAGACCGAGCCCGCTACCCTGTAACGCTTTTTCAATATCTTTTACAAGCCCTTTGTCCCACGGTTCAATTTGAATAGTCCTTGCGTCTGGGATGCTGATGGAGGCGACGCCCTTCATTTCCATGGTTGATCCGTATGCTTCCACCGGAATCTGCTCGACCATGGACGCATGAGCGCGTCCTGAACGGATATTGGACAGCTCTTTCTCGTAGTGAGATAGCGACTGTTCGAATTCCGGCTTGGCTAGATCTATTTGGCTTGCCATATGTAAAATCAAAAATGATCTTCCCATTTTTCGAGTCAAACGTCAAACTGTACCGCGATCTATTTGACTAATGCGATCCGTTCAACTCCTTGATAAACGACTCCAACGCCTCTCCAACCCTCACGCCCGTCATAGCGGCATGCTCGGCCAGACGACCGTCCGGCTTATAGAGCTCAATGGCCGCGTTTGCGGCGCTTGTTATGCCAATTGCCGCGACCATCACGCCTTTGTCGCGCAGGTCTTTGATGGCCTTTTTCGCGCCGTGCGGATTCGAACTGTAACCGTCGGTAAGTACGATCACAACCTTCCGTAACTCCCCTCGAACAATGCGTTCGATATCTTCTTCCGGGATGGAGGCGGCAAGACCAACAAGCGCAAGATCATCGCGCGTCGAAACGCCTGGCGTATTTTCCAATTCCTTAAAAACGGCCACGCGCTGCTTATCCGTCAACTCTTCGGAAAGCGCCTTGATACAACCTACCTCTGACGGGCCGCCAAAAGACCAAACCTCGCTTCTCACGCGCAAGTCAGCCGTCAAATCTTTTCGCGCGTCATCCAAGTCGTCGCAAAACTCACGAAGCGCTTCGAGCAAAAGTGCGACCGCCTTGCGCTGCTCATGTTTCTTCACCGCTCCTCCGGACGACTCCTTCATGGAGCCGGAACGGTCGCAAACCAGCGTAACATCAAACGCGCCGAACAACTCTCTCTGACGCTCCTTAACCTCGTGCGTCATCCAAACCCTTGGCTCTGTACGACCTGACTGGATCTCCGCAACTGCCTCCGCCGGTCTTATCAAGTACTCGCCCTCCTCTACCGGCTGTTTCGGACGCGACACGGACTCCAATCGCTCCGTTACTATTTGACGAAAAACTGTGCGGATTTGCTCTACCACGGTCTCATCCTTTTCCGGTGAACGTATATTCTCTACTGTTTCCCAAAACCACTGATACGCCTTCAGATCCTCTATCGACACTCCGGCTTCCTTTGCATACGCCTCTTGCGCCAATTCCTCGGCCGACTTCGGCCTTCCGCCTTTTGACTCTACGGCTTTTTTCACCGCCTCCTCGATCTGCTTTTCCGTAAGCGCCGCGTCCGGGGATTTATCGAAAAACTCTTTGTACAAATCTTTGAAAAAATCATCCGGATTCAACGACTCTCCCGTCTGCTCTTGTCCGCTTGGTTGTCCATGTTCCGATTGACCATGCCCTAGTTCTTGGTTTTGCTTGAATGGATTTTTCTGCTCGCTTCGTTCTCCTTCTTCCGCCTGTTCTTGTCCCGCTTTTTGCGTTTCCTGTTTTTGTTGCTGTTCTTTTTGTTTTTCCTCCGCATCCTGCTTGAACAGACGTTCGTACACCGGCTCAAAAAAGCGTTCTTGCAATGCCAGCCGTTTTGCCTGCGGCAGATCGGGGTTAGACATTACGTCCGCTATGCTCTGGCCGGCGAAATTTTTCATAGCTCGCAATCGATCGATCTCCGCACGTACCTCGTCTGCTATCTCTACCGGCTCCTCGGGCAACATTTGTTCTCGAAACAATCCATAAATGAATTGCAGATGGCGTGGTAATTTCAGAAAATCACGGTCCTTCCATAGATGCGTACGATACAGATCGATTTGCGTGTCGCTCTGCGATGGCGCGCGCGACAATATAGCCCTATCCACACTGATATCCTCAAGCACATTGTCAAATACGTGCAAATGCGGCTTCGCCTTCATTCTATCGCGGTGAACGCGCCAGCCCTCAAGCCCGCGGCGCTCGCGCGTCAGCGTCATTAAGCGACGAAAATGCTCAAACTCGTGCAAGAATGAATTGAACGCATGCGCCTCTGTTAGCCCTTTTTTTTCGTAATAGCTCGGATCGCCGTACAGCACCCCCTTTTCAAGATCAATCGCAAACGTCCCGAGCTCGCGGCTGGGCTTTGCCTTAATGCTCGCGTCTCCGGCGTACAGTGCGAAAAAATCTTGGTTACGCGCAAAAAAATCCTCGAGCTTCGCTTCGGCCGTTACCACGCCTTCAAGCGGCATTTCGCTTTCAAATTTGTGAGCCATAGGATTTCATGTGAGTTCGGTATGAAATAAGCATGCTTCGATAGGCGTTTCCGGTTATCAATCTCCGTCGGACTTTTCTATTGCCTCTTTTAAGCGCCAGAATGGCGCGCTTCGCGCTTGATCGACGCACTGTCCGGCCTAAGAAAAAATGGGTCGCGCCCAGCCAATCGAAATGCGTCCGTTTTGAAAGCGCCAGCGTACGCACCTTCAAGTCAAAACCCATGGACTTCGCCTTGTTCTTAATAACCTGGCCGTTTTTCTCCGCCCATTCACCACCACGGACTATAACGAGAATATCGTCATTGTACCTCAAATATCTCCGTAGTCGAAGCCACGCCTTTGCATGCCGGTCAAGCTCGTGCAAAACAATGTTCGCAAAAATTTGAGACGTCACGTTACCAAGAGGAATGCCCTGCCCTTGGCGGTCATTAGTACAAAAACTACAGACAACTTCCTTAATGAGGGCTAGCAAACGCGAATCTTTCACTCTTAGTTCAACTAACGCGAGCAACAAATCGTGAGAAACCGTCGCAAAAAATGCCCTGACATCGCAAATAATCGCATACCAGTCAGCCGTATCGGGCGAACCAACACCCCATCCCAAAGTTTGGAATAGGACTGGCTACAGGAGCCCGAAACGGATAGTAACAAAGGATAAAGGTAAAGGAATAAAGGGAAGATAAAGGATCAAGTTTCAATGGACAACACGACCGAGGAGCGAGCGCCGAGATTCGGATTCTGTCTGTCCGCCGAATACGAGTGCACCCTGACCCGATGATGGTCAGGATTCCAGAGAGCACTCAGCACGCGGGAGGCGCCCGCACGATTCTCAAGAAGCCACGTCCACTCGTTATTGCTCCAATCCACAAGGTGCTTCCCGGTTTCTTCAAAGTGTTTTCTTTCTTCGATAAGAAAGTCCGCAAGCGTCAGACCGGAAATGCCATTTGCCTCGAATTCAGCGATCAGCTTATCGGCGGATTTATTCTTCGAACCAGGCACAAGAGACTCGTTCGGATTCGTGAGGAGCAGATACGCCTTGCCGACGCGCTTTGCGTCCTTGGTTTTGATATTATCCGGGAAACTTGGTTTTACGTCTTCAGAAAACCATGTCTCGATGGGATTGCCCTCGACGTCATTTTCAAGACCGTCCGTAAGTTTTTCTTTGAGTTTCTGCAGATGGTTTTCTATACCCGCCGGAACAAGGATCACCCGCGTATACCCTTCTCTGGCTTTCGCTTTGAGCGTTTCGATCTGTTTAGGAGTTAGCGCGATATTTTTAGGAAGAAGGTTTGCCAGGTTCTCGAGGCCGTGTTCTTTGTAGAAGGTTTCCCATTGCGTGAGGATTTCGTTAAGGTCAAAACGCAGCTCTTTGCCGTCTGTGGTTTCGGCGAGGATGATGTCGTGGCTCGACTTTTTTTCCAACAACTTCCGAACCTTTTTCGGTAGTTTTGAAACACCGATGTCATGCAGGGCTGCCAACGCATCTTTGACGTCTTCCTGCCCAACACGCAGGAACTCATCTGCGGCCTCGGACGCGCGCAACTTACGCAGCCCGAACGGATCAAGGTCGGCAACTTGCTGCGCTGAAAGCGTTTCTGTTTTGGAAGCTGGCTTACTCGTATCACTCCAGCCCCAGGCCTTGAGCTTGGCTTCGTCCACGCCAGGAACGTCCATTTGTTTTACCGTCTTGCCGATAAAAAAACCCTTGGTGACAAAAATCTGAAGAAGCAGCCGGCGATCTTTCTCAGGATAATCCTCGGTACGAATTACATGCAGGACTTCATTTTCCAGATAATCGCGAAACTTCTTTCCACGCGCTTCCTCGCGCGGCCAACCCGAAACGATTTTGAGTATGCGACCTGGATCAAGAACGGCTTTTTTGAGCGTAGCCGGTGTTTTTTTTGCTCCTCCGCCCTCGGCATAGAACTGCGTTTGTTTTCCCTCAGACGCCTGCTGAGAGAGCTCCGCGGCTTCCAATAGGCGTTTAAGCGTCTCACTCGCGTCCTCTCGCGCCATGTGGAGCTCTCCGCGTTCATTCATCAGTTCGGCAATAAGTAGGTCGTAAACCTCCTCTTTCGGAAGAAACTCTACCCTGCGATTCGCGAACACACGAGACTCCGCCGCATCCAACTCAAAACGTTCTTTGTGCTTTTCGCTTTTGACATTCGCAGTGGCGCCGATTACGAACCCATCTTGAATCACATGCGGTTTCCCCGAATCCTCCTGCACGACAACCGGTTGGCCCGGACGACGATTATACAACTCTTTGAGTCCGAAGCGGATTTTTGTTTCCAGCATGTTGAACTCGTCGATAATGAACGGCATTCCCTGATCCACGGCGTCAATATAAACGCCGGGCTGGAAGAACGTTTCAGTACCGCCTTCCGGCGTGGCTTTCAGTCCCATTTTTCCGAAAATCTCCGCAGGGGTAACGTTTTGAGTGGAGCGAATGAGACGAGACAATGGGCGACCATAAAGCTGTTTTGTCAGATAGGAAAACAACTCGGTCTTGCCGGTGCCGGTCGAACCGGTCAGCATCACGGCTTCACCACGCGCCCAAAGACTCCTGATCTGATCTGCGAGCTCCCGACGGGAAGGGGTCATCGCGTAATGATCTTCGAGCAATTGTTCGCGATACGAGTGAAGTTCGGCCAACCGTGCGGCTCGCGCGGTTTCAGGAGACTCAACCAGCGTTCGTAGACGGCGTCCAACCGCTTGGCGCAGTTCGTCGTTTCGCGCAAGATCCCTGCGGTCACCACCCGACGCGGCTTTGCGCCTTAGAATGTCAAAATCCTGGGAGGATAGCTCGCTTTCAACCGCATGCAGATCACGATACTCATTCATCACTCGCCTGGTCTTTTGACTTGCCATGACTTTTTCATGGCGCATCTCATGGATTGCGTCGTGGACATCCGGATCTGCAAGCAGTTCCCTGATCTCCTTTTCCATGTCTTCCAACTCCGCCTGCTTTTGCGGTTCCTTCGCGAGACGCTTCGACATACGCTCCGATGCCTTAAGCACGGACGTATCCCGTCGCATCTTCAATCTTTCAAGCAAATCATGCGCCTGCCCGTTCTTCAAACTATCAATGCCTTCTTCTGCGGTAAGCGGCGAACGCGAAGCGCGCCGCAAATCCCCGCGTAACTTCAGCAACTCGAAAAATCGTTCGGCACGCAAACGCGGATCAGCGATTTTCTTTTCCTGCGGTCTGATTTCAAATGGATTAGGCATGTTTGTTTAAATTCGAGTATAAATTTCAATCCCGTCCGAATTGATGCGCCCACGCAGTTTCTCATCCGTTAGCTTCTCCATTCGGACGACGTCAAGACCGTAGATCAACGGCGCGGAATCCAAAGCGTCTCGCAGTTCCGACCATGTGCGGTCCGCCATGCCGGGCGCGTAGATCGCGATGTCAATGTCCGACGCGCGACGCGCGCCTCCTGTTGCGCGAGAGCCGAACACGCGAACCGATTCAACCGAAGGAAAGAGCTCAAAAATCGCTCGTAGCGTACCAATGTCTTTTTTTCGGAGTTCCACGCCCATACTCACTTCCACGTTAACTTCTGAATGCTGTCGCTTATGGCACGGAACCGCTCGACGTACGTCGTTGCAATCCGTTTATAAATCGCTTTTGCGAGATCTTCGTTATAGGTGTGCGTAGTCAAATTTCTATCTTCTTGCATCTTTAGCCATACATCCGCCTCATCCTCACTTGAAATTATCCCTTGGGCAAACGCGCTTTTCAGCGCCTGCCTTGGACTTCCGGCTTCCAAGCCCTGGCGCTCCAAGTACAGCTGGAGAGTTTTCCATGCGAGTTCAAACGAAAACTCAAACCGTTGGATCACGGAATCGCGAATCATGTCATTTTCCGGTTGCGCAATCGCTTCCTCCAGACGCAAAACGGCATCTTTAAGCTCTTGTTTTCTTTCTTCAAATCGTTGTTCGCTCATATAATTTTTTGGGTATTTAACTTAGCTTCAGCGTATACGTAAAGGATAAAGGGAAAGGAATAAAGGGAAGATAAAGGATCAAGTTTCAATGGACAACACGACCGAGGAGCGAGCGCCGAGATTCGGATTCTGTCTGTCCGCCGAATACGAGTGCACCCTGACCCGATGATGGTCAGGATTCCAGAGAGCACTCAGCACGCGGGAGGCGCCCGCACGATTCTCAAGAAGCCACGTCCACTCGTTATTGCTCCAATCCACAAGGTGCTTCCCGGTTTCTTCAAAGTGTTTTCTTTCTTCGATAAGAAAGTCCGCAAGCGTCAGACCGGAAATGCCATTTGCCTCGAATTCAGCGATCAGCTTATCGGCGGATTTATTCTTCGAACCAGGCACAAGAGACTCGTTCGGATTCGTGAGGAGCAGATACGCCTTGCCGACGCGCTTTGCGTCCTTGGTTTTGATATTATCCGGGAAACTTGGTTTTACGTCTTCAGAAAACCATGTCTCGATGGGATTGCCCTCGACGTCATTTTCAAGACCGTCCGTAAGTTTTTCTTTGAGTTTCTGCAGATGGTTTTCTATACCCGCCGGAACAAGGATCACCCGCGTATACCCTTCTCTGGCTTTCGCTTTGAGCGTTTCGATCTGTTTAGGAGTTAGCGCGATATTTTTAGGAAGAAGGTTTGCCAGGTTCTCGAGGCCGTGTTCTTCGTAGAAGACCTTCCATTGTTCACGAATCTCGTTAAGGTCAAAACGCAGTTCTTTGCCGTCTGTGGTTTCGGCGAGGATGATGTTATCAACAGGGCACTCTTTATCCTCAACCGTTTTCTTCAAAGCGAAAACTGCCTTCGAGAAGCGCTTCCCTTCTTCTTCTGATGCCTTCCCTCGCTCCACCTTGTCACGCAATTCCGCAATAACACTGGCGTGAGAAACGAGTAATTCTGTCTCCGCAGGAGTCCACGGAAGTTCGGGGTTATTGCGAGGCATAAGGATTACGTAGAAATTTTTCCTAAAATTTTATCGATTTGCCGCTTCAATTAAAAAGATAATATCCCGACTCACGTTTTTGCACAAACATACATAGGGTCATTGCGACTCACCTACTTTTTCGTTGTCGGTTGCGTGCCTAGATAGATGACATCGCCTTTTTTCGGATCGATTCGCAGAACGGATCCGCCTTGCGTTGTCGGGAGCTTTTTAATAGTCCAAGTATTTCCTGCGTCCGATGAATATGCGAGAGTCGCGGGACCTGTGTACACCAATTTCGAGCTATCGGTCGGGTCGAT
>ERZ1292630.2976-Hain-H41-02um-R3-2976-length-15284-cov-12_pt1 | contig 15284 bp, 11 predicted proteins | sample MGYA00564408_ERZ1292630 | MGnify/ENA primary metagenome ERZ1292630 (study PRJEB36523, sample SAMEA6512641) | groundwater metagenome | collected 2019-01-08 | study: AquaDiva: Metagenomics assemblies of 32 groundwater samples | reverse complement strand
CGGACCGTCGGCGCCGGCGCCATCGTCACGATCGTCGAGTAGGCACGACATGGCACGAGTAGAAGCGCGACCCACCCTCCAGCTCGCATGCACCGAGTGCAAGGAGCGGACGTATACCACGCGCAAGAACAAGAGGAACGATCCCAACCGGATCGAGCTGAACAAGTATTGTCCGCGTTGTCGACGCCACACCCTCCATCGCGAGGCCAAGTGACGGCCGATCCTCGGAGGGGCGTAGCTCAATTGGCAGAGCACCGGTCTCCAAAACCGGCGGTTGTAGGTTCGAGTCCTATCGCCCCTGCCACCCCCGAACGTAGCCGAATCGAGACAGCATCACCGTGAAACGACTGCGCCGCTTCATCAACGAAGCGTGGTCCGAACTGAAGAAGGTCACCTGGCCGACGCCGGCCCAGACCCGCAACCTGACCGTGCTGGTCTTCGCCGTGAGCCTGGCGGTTGGTGCCTACGTGTTTGTCTTTGACCGCATCTTCCAGGGCGCGGTCGGCGCCCTCTCGACCGTCCTCGTCCGATGATGACCGAATCGACCACCGAGGCCCAGACGCCCGAGAAGCGCTGGTACGTCATCCACACGTACTCGGGTTACGAGAACAAGGTCAAGGCAAACCTCGAACATCGCATCGAGTCGATGGGCATGGAGGATCGGATCTACCAGGTCCTCGTCCCGATGGAGGACGAGATCGAGATCCGCCAGGGTCAGCGACACACCGTTCAGAAGAAGGTCTACCCCGGCTACGTGCTCGTCGAGATGGTCCTCGATCCGGACAGCTGGTTCGTCGTCCGCAACACGCCGGGCGTGACGAGCTTCGTCGGCGGCGCCAACATCCCCGGCGTCCGCAGCGAGCCGATCCCGCTTGATGAGAACGAGGTCAAGCAGATCCTCCGACACATGGGCGTGGAGACTCCCAAGTACCGCGTCGCCTTCACGAAGGGCCAGAGTGTCCGGGTCACGGATGGACCGTTCGCCGAGTTCATCGGCACGGTCGATGAGGTCAACCCTGAGCGCAACAAGGTCAAGGTCCTCGTGAGCATCTTCGGCCGCGAGACTCCGGTCGAGCTCGACTTCCTCCAGGTCGAGAAGCTCTAAGAAAGGAACGAGCGCCCCGTGGCGAAGAAGATTCGAATCGTGCTCACCCTGCAGCTGCCCGCCGGCAAGGCCACCCCGGCCCCGCCCGTCGGGACGGCGCTGGGCCCGCACGGCATCAACATCGTCGAGTTCACCAAGTCCTACAACGAGAAGACGGCCGACAAGGCCGGACAGGTGATCCCGGCCCAGATCACGGTGTACGAGGACCGCTCGTTCACCTTCATTCTCAAGACACCACCGGCGGCGGACCTGCTGCGCAAGGCGGCCGGACTCGAGAAGGGCTCGACCGAGGCCAAACGGACCATGGTTGGACGTGTCACCCGTGATCAGCTGCGCGAGATCGCAGCCATCAAGATGACCGATCTCAACGCGAACGACGTCGAGGCCGCCGCTCGCCAGATCGAGGGCACGGCCCGGAGCATGGGCATCGACGTCGTCGGCTGAATCGACGGCGCGGACCGGCCCCGCACACCATTCGGCCGGACGCCAACCCCGCGACAAGGGGGAGGTCGGCTGATCCCGACCGACAGGAGACCCAAGCCATGGCACAGCACGGCAAGAAGTATCGCGAGGCGGCGAAGCTCGTGGATCGCGAGCGCCTCTACAGTCCGGTCGAGGCGGCGGACCTGATCAAGGAGACCGCGACCGTCGCCTTCGATGCCACGATCGAGGCACATCTCAAGCTCGGTGTCGACCCGCGTCACGCCGACCAGATGGTGCGCGGCACCGTGGTCCTCCCCAACGGCACCGGCAAGGTCGTTCGGGTGGCGGTGTTTGCCCAGGGCGACAAGGCCCAGGAGGCCCTGCGCAACGGGGCCGACGAGGTTGGCGCCGAGGACCTGGCGAAGAAGATTGAAGCCGGCTGGCTCGAATTCGACGTTGCCCTCGCCACGCCCGACCTCATGGGCGTCGTCGGGCGTCTCGGCAAGATCCTCGGACGACGCGGGCTGATGCCGAACCCCAAGGCCGGCACGATCACCTTCGACCTCGAGCGAACCCTCAAGGAGGTCAAGGGTGGACGGATCGAGTTCAAGCTCGACAAGGGCGCAATCGTTCATGTGCCGGTCGGGCGGGTGAGCTTTACTGCCGATGCGATCGTTGCCAACGTGGCCGCCCTGGTCGACGCCGTCAACCGGGCCCGACCGTCCGGGGCCAAGGGCCAGTATCTCAAGGGCCTGACCATCGCCAGCACCATGGGCCCCGGTATCCGCGTGGATCTGCCCGCGCTGCTCGCCGTGGCCGCCGCGGCCTAGCCGCTCGCCGGCGGGCGACTCCCGCCGCACCAGATGTGACGCCGGTCGAGAGACGCGGCGCCTGATCAAGAAGACGGACCGCCGCAGACAGCCTGCGCCCGCAGCCCGCCGCCGCTTCGCGCGACGACGGACCGGGCTTGATCCATCGGACCGGACCGGGTCGCAGACCCGGGGACGCCGCTGAGCACGCCGAGGCAGGGACCCACGACGCTCCACCGCACGGTGGGCGTGACCCCTGCGAGTCATGGCCTCGCCCTCGGGCGACCGTCGCAGGTGCGTCCCGACCCTCGCGGGTCGGTCGCCCACCGCCGCGCGCCGGTTGCGCGCCATAGCACAGGAGGGCAGCCATGCCCACCGAGGCCAAACGCGAGACGGTCGCCGAACTGCGCGCGGAGCTTGCCAGCAGCCGCACGCTCATCGTCTCCGAGTATCGCGGCCTCAAGGTCGGCGAGATCGCCGAGATCCGGCGCGCCCTGCGCAAGCAGGACGTCCGGTACCGCGTCGTCAAGAACCGGCTCATCCGGATCGCCGCCGCCGACACGGTCGGTGAGGCGCTCAGTCCGCTGCTGATCGGGCCGACGGCCATCGCCTTCGGAACCGACGAGGCAGCCACGGCCAAGGCCGTGATCGACGCGACGCGTCCCTACAAGCTCGTCAAGATCACCGGTGCGGTGCTCGGCGATCGTGCCATCGGGGCGGCCGATGTGGTCACCCTTGCCGGACTCCCGCCGCGGGAAGTCCTGCTGGCCAAGCTTGCCGGTGCGATCCAGTCGCCGACAGCCACCTTCGCCGGGCTCCTCGGCGCGAACCTGCGCAACCTGGGCAATGCCCTGGTCCAGGTCCGCGACCAGAGGGCCCAGGTCGTCGCCTAGCAACGCTGGCGCGAGGCGCCAATCCGAAGCATCCGTAGCGCCGGTCAACGCCGGCCCCCAGTCACCAAGGAGAACGATCTCATGGCAGTCATCACCCAGGACGACCTGCTCGGCGCCATCGACAAGATGACGGTGCTCGAGCTGTCGGAGTTCATCAAGCGCTTCGAGGAGCGGTACGGCGTGACCGCCGCAGCCCCGATGGCCGTTGCCGCAGCTCCGGCCGGCGACAGCGGACCGGCCGCAGCGGTCGTCGAGGAGCAGACGGAGTTCACGGCCATCCTCACCGAAATCGGTCCCAACAAGATCCCGGTGATCAAGGTGGTGCGCGAGCTGACCGGTCTTGGCCTGAAGGAAGCCAAGGACGTCGTCGACGCGGCCCCGAAGCCGGTCAAGGAGGGTGTCACGCGCGAGGAGGCCGAGAAGATCAAGGCCTCCCTCGAAGAGCAGGGCGCCAAGGTCGAGATCAAGTAGATCAACGCCCCGGTGCTTCCCCGGGGGATCTCCCGGGCGGCGGCTTCGGCCGCCGCCCCATTTGACATGTGCCGCGGGCGCGGTATCCTACTCCTTCTGTGAGCGCGGCCTCTCCCATCTCCTCTCTCCTCCGCCAAGGAGCGGTCTTTCATGCTGTCTTTCGCTGATTCGTCGACTGCGCCGGCCAGAGCCGGGCGCAAGAGCTACGCCAGGATCCCCGAGGTCCTGCCCATTCCGAACCTGATCGAGCTCCAGCTGGATTCGTTCCAGTGGTTTATCGAGAAGGGCCTTCGGGAGCTGTTCGACGAAATCAGCCCGATCAAGGACTTCACGGCCAAGGTCATGGAGCTCCAGTTCCTCGACTACGAGTTCGGCGCGCCGAAATACTCGGAGGAGGAGGCCCGGACCAAGGACCTGACGTTCAGCAAGCCGCTCTACGTCAACGTCGAGCTCCTGATCAAGGAGACGGGTGAGATCCAGCGACAGCGCGTCTACATGGGCGACTACCCGTGGATGACCGATCAGGGCACCTTTGTCATCAACGGGGCCGAGCGCGTCGTGGTCAGCCAGCTGGTTCGTTCGCCGGGCGTCTACTACAGCGAGGCCGAGGATCCGACGACCGGCCGGATGCTGTTCTCCGCCAAGGTCATCCCGAATCGCGGGGCGTGGCTGGAGTTCGAAACCAACAACAAGGACCAGCTCTGGGTCAAGGTGGATCGCAAGCGCAAGATCGCCGCGACCACCCTCCTGCGGGCCGTCGGCTACGAGCAGAACGACGAGATCGCCGCGCTGTTCTCGTCCATCGACGTCGACCCCGAGCATCCCTACATCGCGCAGACGCTGGACAAGGACCTCACGCACACGCAGGCGGAGGCGCTGATCGAGGTCTACAAGAAGCTCCGCCCGGGCGACCCGCCGACTGGCGACAACGCCCGCCAGCTCGTCGAGAGCCTCTTCTTCAACTTCCGTCGTTACGACCTCGGCCGGGTTGGACGGTACAAGTTCAATCGAAAGCTGGACAGCGTCGCTGGCCGGCTCAGCGTGGAGCTGCCGGTCGATGGCCGGACGATCACCCGTGAGGACATCGCCTCGATCGTCGGCCACCTGATCGAGTGCAACCGCGGCCTCCACCCCAAGGACGACATCGACCACCTCGGCAACCGCCGCATCCGTGCCAACGGGGAGCTCATCCAGAACGCCTTCCGGATCGGCCTGCTTCGCATGGAGCGCGTGGTTCGCGAGCGGATGACGATCCAGGAGATCGACAAGGCGACCCCGAACGCGCTGATCAACATCCGACCGGTGGTGGCCGCGATGAAGGAATTCTTCGGGGGCAGCCAGCTCTCGCAGTTCATGGACCAGACCAACCCGCTCGCCGAGCTGACCTCGAAGCGCCGCCTGTCGGCCCTGGGTCCCGGGGGCCTGTCGCGGGAGCGCGCCGGCTTCGACGTTCGCGACGTGCATCACAGCCACTACGGCCGGATCTGTCCCATCGAGACACCGGAAGGTCCAAACATCGGACTGATCGGGTCGCTGGCGACCTATGGCCGGATCAACACGTACGGCTTCATCGAGACGCCCTATCGGCGGGTCAAGCGGACCGTCGCCTGGGACGACCCGGACCTCCAGTCCTACGAGGCGGGTGCCGACCTCGTCGCGAAGGATCGGTCGGTGATCGTCAAGAAGGGCGCCAAGCTGAATGCCGCGGCCGCCGCCGAGTTGAAGAAGCAGAAGGCGAATGCCTTCCCGATTCGTTCAATCGTCACGGACCAGATCGAATACCTCCCGGCCGATGTCGAGGAGGAGCACGTCGTTGCCCAGGCCAACGCGGCCCTGGACAAGGCCGGTCACTTCGTCGACGAGCGGGTCCCGTCGCGGTACCGGGACCAGTTCCCCGAAGCCCGGCCGGACCAGATCGAGTACATGGACGTCAGCCCCAAGCAGGTCGTCTCGGTGGCCACCGCGCTCATTCCGTTCCTCGAGCACGACGACGCCAACCGTGCCCTCATGGGCTCGAACATGCAGCGCCAGGCCGTCCCGCTCCTGGAGCCCGAGGCCCCGATCGTGGGGACCGGCATGGAGAAGCGTGCCGCCCACGACTCCGGCCAGGTCGTCGTCGCTCGCCGTACAGGCGTCGTGACGAGCGTCACCGCGGAGCGCATCCAGATCGAGACAGACGCCGGGGAACTGGACGAGTACCGCCTTCTGAAGTTCGTGCGCAGCAACCAGGGCACCTGTATCAACCATCGCCCGATCGTGGCCGTCGGCGACCGCGTCGAAGCAACCGACCCGCTCGCGGACTCGTCGTCGACGGATCGCGGCGAGCTGGCCCTGGGAAGGAACATCCTGGTCGCCTTCATGAGCTGGGAGGGGAGCAACTACGAGGACGCGATCGTCATCAGCGACCGCCTCGTCCGCGACGACCTGTTCACCAGCATTCACATCGAGAAGCACGAGATCGAGTCGCGTGACACGAAGCTCGGGCCCGAGGAAATCACCCGCGACATCCCGAACGTCGGCGAGGAGTCCCTCAAGGACCTCGACGAGGAAGGCATCGTCTACATCGGCGCCGAAGTGCGTCCCGGGGACATCCTCGTCGGCAAGATCACCCCGAAGGGCGAGACCGAGCTGACCGCAGAGGAGCGCCTGCTCCGGGCGATCTTCGGCGAGAAGGCCCGCGAGGTGAAGGACAGCTCGCTCCGGCTGCCGCACGGCGAGCGCGGCAAGGTCGTCGAGGTCCGCGAATTCCGACGTGAGCTCAACGACGACCTGCAGCCCGGCGTGAATCGCCTGGTCCGGGTGTCGGTGGCCCAGAAGCGCAAGATCAGCGTCGGCGACAAGATGGCCGGGCGTCACGGCAACAAGGGCGTGATCGCCAAGGTCCTGCCCCAGGAGGACATGCCGTTCCTGCCCGACGGAACACCCGTCGACATCATCCTCAACCCGCTTGGCGTTCCATCGCGGATGAACATCGGCCAGATCCTGGAGACCCATCTTGGTTGGGCCCTCCACGAGAAGGGCGAGACCGCGGCGACGGCCGTATTCGATGGCGCCACGGAAGTTCAGATCCAGGCTGAATTGCGCGAGGCCGGCCTGCCAGAGGACGGCAAGATCGAGCTCCGCGATGGGCGGACCGGCGAGGCGTTCGACCGGCCGATCACCGTGGGCTACATCTACATGCTGAAGCTCCACCACCTCGTCGAGGACAAGATCCACGCTCGCTCGACCGGTCCGTACAGCTTGATCACCCAGCAGCCGCTGGGCGGCAAGGCCCAGTTCGGCGGTCAGCGCTTCGGCGAGATGGAGGTCTGGGCGCTCGAGGCGTACGGCGCCGCGAACATCCTGCAGGAGCTGTTGACCGTCAAGTCGGACGACGTTCTCGGACGCGTCCAGACCTATGAAGCCATCGTGAAGGGGGAGGAGATCCAGCCGCCGCGCGTGCCGGAGTCGTTCAAGGTCCTGATCAAGGAGCTGCGCAGCCTCGGGCTGAACGCGGAGATCCTGGACCAGAACGAGGAGGAGATCCCGCTCGGCGAGGACGACGCGTCGGGCTACCTGCTCCCCGACCTCGGTGGGATCAATCTCGCCGGGTTCGAGGACTGACCCGATCCAACCGCTGATCAACCACACGCTCATTTCGCGCCACCGGGTCCCGGCCGGCCCGGCGGCGCTCGCTCACGGTCCGCATCGCGGGGTCGAGCCAGACGGCCCGGCGGAGGAGAACCATGCTCGAGGTCAATAATTTCAGCGCGATCCGCATCTCGCTCGCCAGCCCGGACCAGATCCGGGAGTGGTCTCGAGGTGAGGTCACCAAGCCCGAGACGATCAACTACCGGACGCTCAAGCCGGAGAAGGACGGGCTGTTCGACGAGCGCATCTTCGGTCCGACGAAGGACTGGGAGTGCTACTGCGGCAAGTACAAGCGCATCCGCTACAAGGGCATCATCTGCGACAAGTGTGGCGTCGAGGTCACCCGCTCCAAGGTGCGTCGCGAGCGCATGGGCCACATCCAGCTGGCCAGCCCGGTCAGCCACATCTGGTACTTCAAGGGCACCCCGTCGCGGCTCGGCATCCTGCTCGACATCAGCCCCCGGAACCTCGAACGAATCCTGTACTTCGCCCTGTACATCGTCACCCACGTGGACGAGGAGGCGCGCAAGCGTGCTCTTCGTCAGCTCGAGGAGGAGGCCGAGGGCCGCGGCGGCAAGTCCGGCCAGCACCTCAACGACCTCGAGGATCAGCTGAAGGCGGACTTCAACCGGACCAAGGATGAACTCACGGCCGAGCTTGCCAGGACCAAGGCCGAGCTGGAGAGCCAGCGCACGGCGCGCACCGAGGAAGTGGTTGCCGCCGCCCAGGCCGTCGAGGCCCAGGTCGCTGCCCTGAAGACCGCCGCTGCCGAGGAGACCATCGCCTTCGCCCCGACGGGCGAGGTGGTCGTTGCCGCCGGCGAGAAAGCCGGCAAGGAGGCGAAGGCCCTCCTGCGCAAGGTGGTCTCCGCCGAGACCGAGCGCGTCAACGACGAACTCCAACAGCGCGAGAAGGACGAGGCGCGAGCCGTCGACCAGAAGCTCGAGGACCTGAAGGCTGCGCTTGAGGAGACAATCCGCGCCGAAAAAGGCAAGCTGCACGAGCAGGCCCAGGGCCTCAAGGACGAGATTCGCAAGGTCCGCGACGAGATCGAGGGCCTCAAGCCGATGATGACCCTCGGCGAGCTCGAGCTGCGCGCCCTCGAAGAGCGCTACAACAACGCCGGTCGGAGCCGCCTGTTCAATGCCGGCATGGGCGCCGAGGCGATCCGCGACATCATCAGCCGCATGGACCTGGAGGAGCTTGCCCGCACCCTCCATGTCGAGGTCCGAACCAGCTCCGGCCAGCGGCGCAAGAAGGCGATCAAGCGGCTGCGCCTGATCGAGGCCTTCCGCCGTTCAGGCACCCGCCCCGACTGGATGATCCTCTCCGTGATCCCGGTCATCCCGCCCGATCTGCGCCCGATGGTCCAGCTCGACGGCGGGCGGTTTGCGACGTCCGACCTCAACGATCTGTATCGCCGGGTGATCAACCGCAACAACCGCCTGAAGCGGCTCCTCGAGCTCGGGGCGCCGGAAATCATCATCCGCAACGAGAAGCGGATGCTCCAGGAAGCATGCGACGCCCTCATCGACAACGGCCGCCGTGGCCGGGCGATCGCCGGAACCGGCAACCATCGGCTCAAGTCACTGAGCGACATGCTCAAGGGCAAGCAGGGCCGCTTCCGCCAGAACCTGCTTGGCAAGCGCGTCGACTACTCGGGTCGGTCGGTCATCGTCGTCGGGCCGGAACTCAAGCTGCACCAGTGCGGCCTGCCCAAGAAGATGGCGCTCGAGCTGTTCAAGCCGTTCGTCATGCGCCAGCTTGTCGAGAAGGGCTTTGCCCACAACATCAAGAGCGCCAAGCGCATCGTCGAGCGGGTTCGGCCCGAGGTCTGGGATGTTCTCGAAGAGGTCATCCAGGATCACCCGGTCCTGCTGAACCGGGCGCCGACGCTGCACCGCCTCGGGATCCAGGCCTTCATGCCGATCCTGGTCGAGGGGTCGGCGATCCAGATCCACCCCCTGGTCTGCCAGGCGTTCAACGCCGACTTCGACGGCGACCAGATGGCCGTCCACGTGCCGTTGTCCAGCGCCGCCCAGGAGGAGGCGCGGACGATGATGCTGTCGACCGCCAACCTGCTCTCGCCCGCGGACGGTAGCCCGGTCGTGGCGCCGACCCAGGACATGGTTCTCGGTTGCTACTACCTGACGATGTCGATGGACGTGCCGCGCAAGAAGGCCGTCCGGATCTTCTCGGGAGAAGACGAGGCGATCCTCGCCTACCAGCTCCGCACGGTCACGCTCCATGAACCCGTCGACGCCGAGGTCCAGACCTGGGACGAGGCAACGCAGTCCCTGGTCCCGGTCCGCGTGAGGACCACGGTGGGACGGGTCATCTTCAACCAGATTCTGCCCGACAGGTTGCGATTCTCTGACGCGATCATGAAGCGCTCGGAGTTGAAGCGCCTCGTCGACGAGGCTTATCGGCTGCTCGGCTCCGAGGAGACCGCCCACCTCGTGGACGGGATCAAGAGCGTCGGCTTCGAGTTCGCCACCCGCGGCGGCGTGACGATCGGGCTGTGGGACATCCAGATCCCCAAGAACAAGGGTGAGTTGCTCGCAGCAGCCGATACCCAGGTCGCCCAGATCGACAGGAACTTCCAGCGCGGCCTCATTACCGAGGACGAGCGTTACGAACAGGTTGTCGGCGTGTGGCAGGACATCACGGCTCGAATGTCCGACGACATGATGAAGTCGCTCGACCCGTTCGGGCCGGTGACGATGATGACGGCGTCGGGTGCCCGCGGCAACAAGGGCAACATCGGCCAGCTTGGCGCCATGCGCGGCCTCATGGCCGACCCGTCGGGTCGGATCATCGACGTCCCGGTGCGCAGCAACTTCCGCGAGGGCATGACCGTCCTCGAGTACTTCATCTCCACTCACGGCGCCCGCAAGGGACTTGCCGACACGGCGCTCCGCACCGCCGACTCCGGGTACCTGACCCGACGTCTCGTCGACGTCGCCCAGGACGTGATCACCCGCGACGAGGACTGCGAGACGGAGGAGGGGAGCTGGATCACGCGAGCCGACTCGGCCGACGAGCCCGACGCCTTCCGGCGCCGCCTCGTCGGACGCCTGGCGGCCGCCACGCTTGTCGACCCCTCGATCAAGCCGAAGAAGGGCGATGTCGCGCAGCCGATCATCGAGCGCAATGTGATGATCGGCGAGGACCATGCGGCGGCGATCGACGCAGCCGGGTTCGACGAGGTCCTGGTGCGTTCGCCGCTTACCTGCGAGGCCCGCTACGGCGTCTGCCGAGCGTGCTACGGGCGCAACCTTGCGACCGGAGAGATGGTGGGTGTCGGCGAGGCCGTGGGCATCATCGCCGCCCAGTCCATCGGTGAGCCGGGGACGCAGCTCACCATGCGGACGTTCCATACCGGCGGCGTCGCCGGCCTAGACATCACCGCGGGCCTGCCACGCGTCGAGGAACTGTTCGAGGCCCGCGTGCCCAAGGGCAAGGCCGAGATCAGCCACATCGATGGAACGGTCGAGATCATCCGGGGCGATGTCGGCACCAAGGTGAAGGTCACCAGTCGCGAGTCGTACGACACGAATCTCGCGCTGCCGGCCGGCGCCGAGCTGCTGGCGGCGCCCGGCGACCTGGTCGAGGCCGGCCAGGTCCTGGCCCGCGACAACGGAGACACCCCGTCCGAGGTCACCTCACCGGTCAAGGGAATCATGGTCAAGGGCGATGGCGGGCTGCTCGTTCGGGCCGAGGACATCGTCGAGCGCGAGTACTCGATCCCACACAACGCCAAGCTCCTCGTCGAGAACAATCAGGATATCCGGGCCGGCGACGCCATCACCGATGGGCCGATCAACCCGCAGGAGTACCTCGATACCCGGGGCAAGGACGCCGTCCAGCGCTACCTGGTGAAGGAAGTCCAGAAGGTGTACCGGAGCCAGGGCGTCACGATCAATGACAAGCACATCGAGATCATCGCCCGGCAGATGCTGCGCAAGGTGCGCATCGACCAGCCAGGCGATACGGACTTGCTCCCGACCGAGCTCATCGATCGACTCGACTTCGAGGAGGCCAACAATCGCGTCCTGGCAGAGGGCGGCGAGCCGGCGACGGCCCAGACCGTGCTCCTTGGCGTGACCAAGGCATCACTCAACAGCTCGAGCTTCCTCGCCGCGGCATCCTTCCAGGAGACGACCCGGGTGCTGACCGAGGCCGCCATCAACGGCGCCAAGGACCACCTGATCGGACTGAAGGAAAACGTCATCATCGGCAAGCTCATCCCCGCAGGGACGGGTTCTCCGGCGAACGTGGCGGCACGTCGCGAGCGCGATCGTCGCGCCGCGCTGGAGGCCCTGGCTGGCGAGGCACTCGAAGATGGCGGGTCCGAGTACAACCCGTTCCTCGACGATGGCTCGGGGGGCGGCTCCGACGAAGCGGCGGGACTGGCCCTTGCGGCCACGATCGCCGATGCCGAGGACGAGGGCGAGGGCCCGAACCCCTTTGGCGCGACCGGAGCCGACGCGGACGATGCCGTCGAGCGCAATCCGTTCCTCGAGGAGGTAACGGCGGGCGCCGGCGAGGACTGAGCCGAACCGCACATCGTGACAACGCCCGCCGGTGCTCGGCGGGCGTTGTCACGTCCGGCGCCGGAACGAGGCGGATCCGCCCTGCAGATGCTGTTTGACGCGTGTCTCGGGCCGCTGCTACACTCCGCGTTCGTGGCCTCGAGAGGGTCTACGAGCCGCGTGCGCGCGGAACGCCCCGGATCGCCGGGCCAATGAGCCACTGAACCACGGTCCCCGTCCTCGGACGTGCCCGAGGATTGAGAAGGACCGCTCGGTCGCCCGACCGACACCGGACAACGAACAGGAAAGGAGCAGCGTCTTCGTGCCGACGATCAGCCAGCTCGTGCGTCACGGCCGCAAGCCGAAGATCTCGAAGATCAAGGCCCCGGCCATGCGCAAGAACTGGAACAGCCTGCACCAGCGCCAGGTGTCCATTCCCGGCGCGCCCCAGAAGCGGGGTGTGTGCCTGCAGGTCCGGACGATGACGCCCAAGAAGCCGAACTCGGCGCTGCGCAAGATCGCCCGCGTCCGGCTGACCAACCAGATGGAGGTCACGGCCTACATCCCCGGTATCGGTCACAACCTCCAGGAGCACTCGGTCGTCCTGGTGCGCGGCGGTCGCGTGAAGGACCTTCCCTCGGTCAAGTACCACATCATTCGCGGCACCCTCGACGCGGCCGGCGTGCGCGATCGCAAGCAGGGGCGCAGCAAGTACGGCGCGAAGGCCGCTCCGGCCGTTGGAGGCAGGAAGTAAATGCCCCGCCGGACGAGCATGCCGCGCAAGGCCAAGTACGAGACGATCCCGGCCAACCGGACGACGGCGCGATTTACCGCCAAGCTGATGCGCGACGGCAAGCGAAACCTGGCCAACCGGATCTTGCGCCAGGCACTGGCGCGGGCCGAGGCGTCGGCTCGTCGGCCCGGGATCGAGGTCCTCGAGGCCGCGCTGCGCAACGCAACGCCGATCATCGAGGTCAAGCCTCGCCGCGTCGGCGGCGCCACCTACCAGGTGCCGGTCGAGATCCGCGGCGAGCGACGCCTGTCGCTGGGTGTGCGCTGGCTCGTCCAGTCCGCGCGCAAGCGCAGTGGCAAGAGCATGAGTGAGAAGCTCGCGGCCGAGTTCGTCGATGCCATGAACAACCTGGGCGCCGCGGTCAAGCGACGCGAGGACACCCACAAGATGGCGGAGGCCAACAAGGCCTTCAGCCACTTCAAGTGGTAGAGCGGGAAGGGTAGCGAGCACGTGACTCGATCCGTCCCGCTCGGGCGTACCCGGAACATCGGGATCATCGCCCATATCGACGCGGGCAAGACGACCGTGACCGAGCGGATCCTCTTCTACACGAAGAAGATCTACAAGCTCGGCGAGGTCCACGAGGGCGCGGCCACGATGGACTGGATGCCACAGGAGCAGGAACGCGGCATCACCATCACCGCCGCGGCCACGACCTGCTTCTGGGACGACCATCGTATCAACATTATCGATACGCCCGGGCACGTGGACTTCACGGTTGAGGTCGAGCGGAGCCTCCGGGTGCTCGACGGTGCGGTCGTCGTGTTCGATGGCGTTGCCGGTGTCGAGCCCCAGTCGGAGACGGTCTGGCGGCAGGCGGATCGCTACCAGGTTCCGCGCATCTGTTTCATCAACAAGCTGGATCGCACCGGTGCAGACTTCTGGCGCTGCGTCGACATGATCCGCGATCGCCTCGGCGCTCGACCCGTGCCGATCCAGATCCCGATCGGCTCCGAGGACCGCTTTCAGGGGGTCATCGACCTGGTCGAGATGAAGGCGATCATGTACCGCGACGACCTGGGCTCGCAGATCGAGGTGGTCGAGGTGCCCGACGAGCTGCGTGCCGAGGCGCTCAAGCATCGCGATGCGATGATCGCGATTGTCGCCGAGGTGGACGACGACCTCACCCACAAGTTCCTCGAGGGCGAGGAACTGACGGTCGATGAGATCAAGCACGGACTCCGGCTCGGGACCCTGGGCTACCAGTTCGTGCCCGTCCTGACCGGTTCGGCGCTCAAGAACAAGGGCGTGCAGCCGATGCTCGATGCGGTCGTCGCGTACCTGCCGTCACCGCTCGATGTTCCGCCGACGATCGGCCTGGATCCGGCCACCGGCCTCGAGATCGTGCGCACCGTCGACGATTCCGAGCCGTTCAGCGCCCTCGCGTTCAAGATCGCGGCCGACCCGTTCGTCGGCAAGCTGGCGTTCTTCCGCGTCTACGCGGGCACCTTGAAATCGGGCTCCTACGTCTACAACGCGACGAAGGACAAGCGGGAACGGATCGGGCGGATCCTCCAGATGCACGCCAATCACCGCGAGGAGATCGATCAGGTCTATGCGGGCGACATCGCCGCGGCCGTCGGCCTCAAGGACACGTTCACGGGCGATACCTTGAGCGCTCCGGACCATCCGATCATCCTCGAGTCGATCAGCTTCCCGGAGCCGGTCATCGAAGTCGCCATCGAGCCCAAGACCAAGGCCGACCAGGACAAGCTGGCCATCGCCCTTCAACGGCTCGCCGAGGAGGACCCCACCTTCCGCGTCCACACGGACGAAGAGTCGGGCCAGACCCGGATCGCGGGCATGGGTGAGCTCCACCTCGACGTCCTCGTCGACCGGATGGTGCGCGAATTCAAAGTCGCGGCCAACGTTGGCCGACCTTCGGTGTCCTATCGCGAGACGATCCGACGCGAAGCGAACGGAAACGGTCGCTTCATCCGACAGACGGGTGGCAAGGGCCAGTACGGCCACGCAATGATCCGTCTCGAGCCGACCGAGAAGGGTGCCGGCTATGAGTTCGTCGACAAGATCGTCGGCGGCACGATCCCACGGGAATACATCAAGTCGGTCGACAATGGCATCCGCGAAGCCCTCGCGACCGGGATCTACGCGGGCTACCCGATGGTCGACGTTCGGGCCACGCTCTACGACGGGTCCTACCACGAAGTGGACTCGTCCGAGATGGCGTTCAAGATCGCCGGATCCATGGCCGTGAAGGACGCGGTTGAAAAGGCGAGCCCCACCGTCCTTGAGCCGACGATGCGGGTCGAGGTGACGATGCCCGACGAGTTCATGGGCGATGTGATCGGCGACCTGAACAGCCGACGCGGACACATCGAGGGAATGGATACGCGCGGATCGACCCAGGTCGTCCGGGCCTTCATCCCGCTAGCCGAGATGTTCGGCTACGCCACGGACCTGCGGTCGATGACCCAGGGCCGGGCGAGCTACTCCATGGAACTGTCCCACTACGCCGAGGTCCCCGCGAACATTGCGGCGGAGCTCGTCGCCAAGAGCAAGGTCTAGTCGCCGGTCCACCGGACCCACGAGGAGCGAGGAGCGCACAACGATGGCCAAGAAGAAGTTCGAACGCACCAAGCCGCACGTGAATATCGGCACGATCGG
>ERZ1292630.2975-Hain-H41-02um-R3-2975-length-15292-cov-7_pt1 | contig 15292 bp, 7 predicted proteins | sample MGYA00564408_ERZ1292630 | MGnify/ENA primary metagenome ERZ1292630 (study PRJEB36523, sample SAMEA6512641) | groundwater metagenome | collected 2019-01-08 | study: AquaDiva: Metagenomics assemblies of 32 groundwater samples | reverse complement strand
TTTTTTCCCCCGAAAATGTGGCCACGTTGCCCCCCGACATCTTACAAACGGCTGCGTTGTGCTTGCTCAAGGACCCTGCCTCCCGCCCGACCATGACAGACGTCGCCATTCAGTTGATGCTTTAGCACCGCGCCTGCGCTTTCACACGCATGAGTGCCCCAACAAAACTTTCTTCCCCAACGCTGCATCGATGCGAGATTGTATTTACGAGTATCCCCCTTCCGCTCAAGGAAACACACATGGAACTTGTGCGGTCGGTGATAGTCGCCGTTGCCGCGCTTCGCCCTTCGCGCATCGCGTTTCCGTTGCTATCAGGCGCCTTGATTTCTGGTGCCGCGTGTGTCGCTTTGTGGCACGTTCGATGCGTGCGACTGTTTTACAAAGACATGTTAAGTTGCCGTCGCTTGGATGACGCGGCCGTCTCGAGCCTGACGACTCGTTCGTACCGTCCGGCAACGCTGGCCGACGAATCGAAACCGTATGATGCGGTGGTTATCGGCGCAGGCATTGGAGGCCTCAGCACGGCGTCGGCATTGTCCCAAATGGGCTGGCGGGTGTTGGTCCTCGAGCAGCACGATCGTGTTGGCGGTGCCACACATGTGTTCGAATCCCGTCGACCGTTGCTTCCGCCTCCATCGCTGCAACTCGCGGATGGCACCGAGGTGCGAGAGGCAGCGCGAGAGGGCTGGGACGGGCTTCCAGAGTCGTGCGAATTTGACACAGGGTACCACTACACTTGTGGGAGCTTTGCCGATGTTCGGAGTCGCGCGGGAGGACTTTTGGCGTATCTGTGCGGTCGATCGTGTCGCTGGCTTCACCTTGGGGACCCATATGACCGCGTCATGTTTCCGCAGAATCCCTCACAACCGGCGAACGTCGGAGTCAATGAGTATCGATTCGTTCGAGGAAAGCAAACCCTCATCGACGCGCTGACGGAACAGTTGACATGCCACACTCGTCCCGATGTGGTGCGAGACGCCGTGAAACGTGTTCTACGCGGCCGCATCGCCTTGTTCATCAAGTTGTCGAACGATGCTGCACGAGCCGCCGCGAAGCTTTTTTTAATTCGCGCCGTACCGCCACTTCCGTTTGCCTCGCTCCGCGCCAAGATGGAAGATTGGGGATGTCGCTCCATCATTCTGTACGGCCGGCTGTCGACAGCCTACGTCATAAGGGCGGTGATCGGCGAAGGATTTACCGAGCACCAGGTGTTGTCCCGCGAGCCTCTACCGGGGGGGGTGTCATCGGAGATTGATGGCACTCCGGGAATTTGCGAGTTCCCCGTCGACGTTTTGACCGGAGTTCCGTTGCGGAGCCACGATGATTTCAAGAGAGCCGTGCGATCCGTTCTTACTCGCGCAATGGCCGTGTGTGTGCACCCGGTGGGTGACTACGGAGCTCAGCCACGAACGGCCTCGTTTCTAGCTCATGGCTTTGTTGTTAACTATTACAGGCACGGATCATCGTACCCGGCAGAGTCCGCGCAACGCATCAGCGCGGGGATGGTGCGACAAGTACTCGCCGCTGGGGGAGACTGCTTGTGCGCGGCGAACGTGACGTCGATCGAGCTCGACTGCAACGGAGCACGAGCGATCGGTGTTCAGGTGGCGCGTTCCCATTCCGACGGCGGAACGCAGCGCCTGATCAGAGCCAGACACGTCGTGAGCGCTGCCGGGATCTACCATTTATACCGCGGTGGAGGGTTTCTGAAGGGGCGCCCTGATTTGCAAGCGCGTTTTGAGGAGCAGACATTTCAGCCAAGCGGGGGCCACGTGTATCTTTTCGTCGTTTTGGAGGGCACACCCGAAGAACTCGGGTTAGAAAAAACCAACTTATGGTGCCTTCGTGGAAGCGGGGTGGATCACAACGCCATCGACACCGCATACGACGAGTTTCTTGACGGAAATGGCGGAACTCCTCCAGCGGTGTACGTGACGTTTCCTTGTGCCAAACATCCCGCAGCATGGTCTGCGAAGTACGGTCATGGTGCCTCGCAGCGACCGATATCGAATGCCATTGTCTTTTGCGACGCAAAGTATGAGTGGTTCGCCGGGTGGCGCGAAGGACGACCCCATTATCGTGGGGACGACTACGAGGCAATGAAGCGATATTTCGCTGAGAAACTGCTCTCGGTGCTGCTGGAAAAGCGTCCGGACCTCCGCGATCGGGTGCTTTGGCACGAAGTGGGCACACCCGTCACCAGCGAATACTACCTGGGTGCATACCATGGCGCCGACTACGGGACGAAGATCGATTGTGAATACTTCACGCCCCGTTCATTACAGTGGTTAATGCGCGCAGATACAGCCGTCCGCAACTTGTGGCAAAGTGGACAGGATGCCATGACGCCGAGCATCAGCGGCGCGATGCACGGCGGGTTGCTTTGCGCGATGCGAATGCTGGGCGTTTTGGGATCGGCTCGCTTGCTCCTCGACATCATTGCATTCAAGACCGCAGCAATTCGCAGAGACGCAGAACTGGCGGACTCGGAAATTTCTTGGTGGCGTGCGTGGCGCTCTGCGCTCACTGGAGGCGGCCGGGGTGCAGCTTATTGAAGTTTCGACTTCAACCGATGTCAGTTCCCATTTGCGCGCAATGTCACTTGTCCATTTGTCCCCCCTCGCCGGACTTGAATAGCCAGCCCTATGGTAGAATGGCTGTCCGCGAGTGGTCTGCGCAGCTTCGACACAGTCACTTCTGTTGCGTCCGTCGTCGTGGAATCCGTCAGCTTTCCCTTGGCTGTCTTGGTTGGCGTGGCAACGTCGAATCCAACCATCGCCATGCTCCCCAGCCGCAACGCCGTGGCGGCGTTGTCTTGCCCGCAGGCGTGCTGGTGGTCAACGGGTGCTGAGGTCGACGTGTGGCGCCAGCCCGTCGCGTCGCTGCGGTGGGCTCAATCTGACCGCTCTATCGCTTGGTATTCTCCTTGGCCTTCAGCGAGTGTTGGCAACACCGTTGTCAGTCTTATCGGGTTCGCGACATTCTTCTTTGGAGCCGCCATTGGGAAACTGGTGTTGGGAGCCAAATCGCAATGGCGTGAATGTTTCGCCAGGGCTCGCTTTCCCGGGGCTCCGTTGTTGATCGCGTATGGATGTTGGTCACTTCGCACCCTTCAAGTTGCCGTGGCAGTGGCAGCCAACGATTTTTCTCGCGCCGGCTTGCCTTCATCCGCGTACCTCGGTGACGCTCTTGCGTGGCAGCTGACGGCGACCGCGGTGGCGGTAATGTGGTTTCTGTGCTGTATCGGCCTGGGGATGCACGTGGGGTGCCGCTTCAAGGGCGTTCAGGAACGTGCCGCGTTGCCAGAGGTCAGAGGGCCAACATGCAGTGGTGACTCGAGCAGGCCTCGGTCGTCTAACGAGACACATTCGCGAATCGACAGTGAAGAGGATATGGACATCATTCCGGATCTACCGAGAAAACAAAAGCGGGTCACGACACCGGCCCAGCAAGGTTGGTCAAACTCTGCGGATGCCTTTCCATGGTTCGACCAGGAAGGTGCTGAGTCAACGAGAGGTGCTCATCTTGGTGCCACGCCGCACAACCACTACTGTGCTTCGATGGGAGATGTGTTCGGCGCCTATCGATCAGGCTGCCGCGGATGGGGGGGTGTGGAATTTGCCATCAGCATGGTGCTCGGCGTTGCCGCGGGGCTGGCACCCCTGCAACCGTTCGACTCACGGCTTTCGTCCGCCGGGGCCACGCTCCCCACGGGTCCACCTTGCCACGTCGTCCACTTTGTTGTGTCTGGATGCCTATTCTTGTATTTGATGGCTACCGGACTGTGCCGCCCGCATCGCTACCTGCTGGATTCCATTTCGACGATTGTTATCACGGTCGCACAAATCGGAGCCGCCACGCTTCGAGGGCTTCAGCAACTTCCGGATGCGTCAAGCCGCTGCCCGGCTGTTTGCACCGACGTCGCATTTTGGTTGACCTTTGCAGCGCACGCGCTGGTGGTGGCCCACGCGTCGATCGTCGCGTTCTCCTTGCTTTTTGGTGGCCCTCGGAACACATTTGGTCGGTTTCGCGAACGTCCCACAGTGCCTTCGGTGGTTATTTCGGAGACGAAGAAGAGCGCGACAGCAAGGCTTCGCCGGGCCGCACTCTTGGATAGTTCGCAGGACGGGACATCAACGTCGCGAGGCCAGAGTCCTTCGTCAAGCGAAGGCGAGCCTTCGGTGAAACTGCCGAAGCGACGCCATTCTCGAAAAGCGCGATCCAGCAGTTCTTCAGACGACGAACTTCCCAATCCCAAAGCAGCAGTGAAACCACAAAACAAACAAAGGCTTCAACGCTCATCACGTTCCACCATCGGCAAAGCAGTGATCGAGGTGCCTACCGTGACGCGTGAGAAGGCGAGCGGACGGCCGACGCGTCTGCGTCTGCACCCGTTGGCAGCGCCGCTGTGGGATGACCTCGACGACGACACCGGTTACCTAGGCGATGGCCAGTCGAAGAGATCGCGATCACTCGCCGAGCCGTATCGAACGGGCAACCGCACCCCGCAGTGGGATAGCATCAACAAAGCGGCGGACCTCATCATCCGGGCGCATGAACTGCCGGCACAGCCAGCAGTCCGAACCCTTGCCCATCGGCCACGCACCAACCCGTTAGCGCCGCGCGAGGAACCACCGCCGCGATCGGTCCTGGGAATAGGGCTGCAGCACCCCTTTTGGCGCCGCAACGTCATGACACCGTACTGCGACCCTACAGATCCGCGGTCCACCGCGACCGCAGTGCACACGATGCTGTGGGCAGACCGGCGGAGGGAAGCGTTGTGACAGTACTTTTTCAGTGAACCGATCCGTTTCTCGTTCCCCGTGCTGTTCGTTCCGGACGTGGCGGCTTGTGATCTCCTCACTTTACTTTTCAACAAGGCAGATTATGGACCAGACGATGCCATGTGATGGAGCGGTCGAGCAAGAGGCATCCCCACTGCCGCCGACGCCCTATTATCCGGCAGCAACGCGGCAGGATGCTTCGAAACTGCCGGACCGACTCGAGCAACTGCATCGCTTCTTGGCGCTGTACGACGAGGACCCCACTCTCGCAATGGAGGTGTTGAAAACCCAGCAGCATCTTGGCATCGACATCGGCCAGAAAGTCACATCGGACCATGTGCAACCTCCTCTCACTGACAGGACGGCAGAATCGGCCGTCTCCTGCGCAAGCGCTTCGCCCACAGCCGGGAACGAAGCCGGCATCGAGCGGCTCAGTGCCATGGGTAGGCGGGCAGCCCACTTCCCGTTCAACGTTCTTCTCCAAGCCGAGCGATGCTGCGGCATTTCGGTGCACGACATGCAGGGGTCGCTTTCGGACCTGCAGCGAAGCATCGAGGAGACGAGGCAGTCGATCAGGCGCATGGAGCGGGACGTTGCAAAGTGGGAGTTGCTGCGTCACCACGGCGAGCGCGTCGGTGTTCGACAGGTGGCGGAGTCGATCGATGTGAGGCGCGAGCGACAGACGCTCGTGGAGCACGCGATGAATCAGCAGCTGGAGGTCGTGATGGCGGACATTGCCGATGCCTCGGAGAACTTGAAGCGCAAGTCAAGGAAACTGGAACTATTGCGAGAACAGGTGGACCGTTGTGGGGCTATGGCCATTTCGCCGGTGGCTCGCGGGAAGACGAGCGCGGACCTCAAATCGTGCATCAAGGTGATGTCCACGCAGCTGCGCGACTTGCAACTGCGCAGCGATACGGAATCGGCGGAGCGCGTGCGATCCAGCAACAGGATCGATCGACACGTGACCCACCTTGAACAACAGCTGGCATCTCTCCGGCAGGCGGCCCGCATCACATTCGGAGCTGCCAGAGGGAACACAAGCAGCACCGAAGTCGACCTCGGAGTCGCAACGCAGGAACACTCAAAGTTACAGGCCCGAAGGATCGAAGAGTTGCAACGGCGGCACAAAGCGCTGCACCAAGAAGCATGCCGCACACTGCAAGACACAGAGCAAACTCAGAGGCAAGCGCTGGTTGCTGTGTCCACCGGAAGATTCAAATCGATAACTAGTGACGCACGGGTAGAAAGGATGCGAGTTCAGTTCAGTCTCCAGTAGCACTGTCGCGCCAGTGCAGTTCTCTGCTTCTTTTCATCAGCCCGATGATGCCGTTGTGTCAGATGCCTTTGTTGAAAGCCATTTTTTTCCATCATCAGGAATTTGCGGAGTACATGCTCCGAGTGTCAATGATGTTCGCGGCGTGGTGCCAACAAACCGGCGTGCTGGTGCCGCAGCATGGACGAGCCGATCCGTCCGACCCAGAGTATTTCGTGCTCGGGGCGGAAGCGTCGGCCGCCGCTCGTCATGGTCACTTGTTGTTCTACGTGTTGCACAACGTTCTAGCGGGCAGGGATCCCGAAACGCTTTCCAAGCACGCCGAGCTCGCCGGCGCCATTTCCGGTAGTCCGGGCGAAAAGTGCGGAAACGCCGCCACCGCGAACAATTGGACAGCGTGTCGTGGCTTGCTTGAATTGCTCCTCTGCCCAGCCCCCACTCGCTCAATACTCCGTGGCCCCAAAGGAGCTCGCGCGTCGCATCACCACCCCGTGATTGCCGCCATCCAAAATTTTACCGATGGCCTCTTGGCAGGCCAACCTCTTGACGACGCTGTCGTTGTGCAACTATGCGAAAGCGTGCGGGCTGCTGTCGAAATCTCAGAAGCATCCTCTCTGCAGGCATCGGCATCGGACAGGAACAGTCCAGTTGAACATCAAAGCCCGACGTCGGCTCGTGATGCCATCGACGCTGACATCTCTCGCGCGAGAGATCGACACCGCGCCAGGCAAGAGCGAGCGTTGCGGGAGGAGGAAGTTCGGCGCCGCCGGGAGGAGCAGTCGTCCCAAGTCCATAAAGCGATGACGGCAGGACTATTGGAGGGAACCGATGCCTTGCGATTTAGAGGTCCGTTGAACACCGGTCTTCCACTCTCGCGCCTGCGAGACTTCCATCAGCGAGGCACGGTTCTGCTCTGTTTGGACATCGTGCGTGATTTGCTGGAAGCCGTGGTGGACGGAAGTGCCTATCGTGACCTCGAAGTCAAGTACCACGCTCGTCAACGAGCAAAGGAAATTATCTCCGAGCGCAAAGTGGCCGCACGTCGGCTGATGGACGTCGCCGCGGGTTCGATCCATGTCCCGCCGTCCGTCGACCACCGATCGGCGGTGGCCATGCGAGACCTGGTCTACGACATAGTGCGCGACGCCACTCGCGACGACATCGTCGACGAATTATTGAGCCGTGAAAAGGAGCGAAACCGTCAAAGAGAAATCGTGTCCAATTTGCACCGCCGATTCGAACACGAGCGACAGCAGCGTGGCGGGGAGGAATCCCTACCGCTGCGCATTCGAATGGAGCGGGAAAAAGAGCGGCAAAAGGTGGAAGAGGAAGAACAGGCCCGACGCGACAAGGCGAAGTTCGACGCGATGAGACAGCACAACAGGGACCGCTCGGAACAAGCCTCCGAACGTCAAAAGGACGAGCTTGCCGCAAAGGCCGCGGAGGAGCAGGCAGCTGCCGCGACGAGGCAAGCGCTTGAGCGCAGCCGTCAGCAGTACCTCGCCCAGGCGAAACTGTCGGTGCTCACGTCCAAATTGGAACGCCTTATTGTGACCGAGGGCGAGGCAAGAAGCGCGCTTGTTGCCCTGTGGTCTTCTCAGTGTTCTTCGCGCGACGCGAAGTGGTCGCGCGACCTCGACACCTTGCAAGATAGCGGCGCGTCAAAGCAATCGCCGCCCGCGTTGATCGCGGAGGAAAAAAACACCCCACCGTTGACGCTGAGTCTCGGGACCGGCCGCCCCGCAGCGTACCTCGGCGACTCGTTCGGCGAGCAGTTCATGACCCAACAAGAAGCTGCGTTGCTCGAAGTATGGCAAGCGGTGAGGCAGCGACCCAGCGCGCCGAGTGCAGCCGTGTCTTGGTTGCGCAACTTGCAGCGACGAGCGACGGGAAAGTTGCTGTCGTGGCCCGACCGAAACAACGACTTCCAACCCATGCACGTCACCGGGCTGGATGCCTTTTCCGATGTGATTCAGTTCTTGTCAAAGTGCCGACCGTGCAAGCCGGAGACGACGGCCGCACGCATCGGCCTCACCTTGGCCGCGAGGCAGCATGCGATCGACCTCGCGTTTCACGGCATTGCGCACAGCGCCGCCCACCTTGGAACCGATGGTCAAAGCACGGCGCTTCAGAGGATCGCCCGCTACGGCACCTACCGTGGTGGACAACAGTACGCCGAGGCGATCTTCGGTGTCGTTCGGCCACACAGCCTCGAACTCGGTATCACGGACGTGATGGCACTTTTCCTTCTCGACGATGGAGATGACACGAAGGCAAGCCGCCGGATGCTACTTGCGAGCGGCGACACCTACCGGAACGTCGGCATAGGGCATGCCATCGCGTGGCTCAGGCCCCCCCCTGCTGAGGTTGAGCAGGACGCCGCCAGCCGCACTAACTACACGCTTGTCGGCATGCCGGCCAAGGGGGGAGGTACCGCATCCCGCAGCATGTCCGCATCGTCGACGACGGCCATTCCCACCGCCAGCCTCACCAACGTCCCATACTGTGTTGAAGTGTTCGTCGTGCTTGCCGCCGCAGAGTACAAGGACGCGACGCCAAATGAGATGGCGGAGGCTCACTATGCAGGCGTGAAATCAAGAGCACCGACTTTTTTCGAAGCAGGTGGTGTTGCTTCAGCAGCGAGCGACAAGGTTCGCAGCGTCGACGACCGCCTCACGATCCGAGACCTATTCGTGGCGCCGAACGTGACGATCGGCAGGTTGACGCAGTTGCCCTCCACACGCCATTTGATGCTGCCTCCGCTCCGTGTTACGGCGACCGCGCGGCCGTCAGAGGCGCCTCTCGCCGCGGGGGCGCCGCATGGCCGAGCACAGGCTGATCTCCCTAACCCCGCAGTGACAAAGTCGACTGCGCCACGTCAGCGGCAGCAACTGCCCCCCGTGGCACCCCCGTCCCGACTCGCCGCGGACCCCTCCGCCACGGCACCAAGCCCCCCAGCCCATCGGACCGCTGGTGGTCCGGAAACAAAGTTGAAGCCCGCCACCCAGCTGCCCAAGACAGTTCAGTTTGCGCCACAGCGTTCGACGGATCCTCCGCCCCAGCCGCACGTTCCGCGCACCCCCGTTGTCTCTCGAGTGGCTTGGTGTGTCGCCAGATGGCGCGCGAAGACGCGCCGGCTGATAGCGCAACGTCGGGGGGCGGCACTCGCGGCCGTTTCGGAGCGCCATTACGCTGCGGCGGCGATTGCGCAGTGGAGGAGACGGGTCCTCGCGCGCCGGCTGGCTCTGGCATCCCCAGCGCAGCGTGGCGTCGAGGAGGCACTCGATGTGATTGCGGCGATGCGCATGCGCCGCAACCTGCTCGATCGCAAGTGGGACCACGCGGCGGAGCGGGTCGAGCGGCACTCTGCCGCATCGCTGGTGCAACGAATGTATCGCCAACAACGTTTGAAGGCCACAACGCGATTCTCTACGTTGGATCGAAAAATATGTCGCCCGATTTTGATGGAAATCTTCGACCAGGCGTGGTCAACCGCCACAGCTGCGACCACAGCTCGGCAACTCACAGAGCGCATTCTCGCTTTTGCTGCGGAGAAACAGTGGACGGACGGTGGGAGCGATCTCACCGACGGCGCCGTCAAGGCCATGCTGACCAAGTACGGTGGACGCGAGCGGACCTTGCTCAGCACGCTGGTTGCGAAGTACGGCGCCGAGGAAAACTGGATACGCAAGACACGTGAGTCGTTTGCGGCCTTGAGTTTTTCCGAGGCGAAGGCGCGATCATGCCTCGCCGCAGAGGCCGGCCGCGAGGACGTCATGCTCAGTGGCTTGTCTCGGCTGAAGCAGCGCTGCGCCGCCTTCGTTCGTATGTGGGCCGCTCGCGCGCGTCGATTGTCGACCGTTCGAGCTCGGGAGCTAGCGGCTGTCCAGAGTGAACAAATGACGGCTGCCCGCAAACTACAGAGGTTTGTTCGTAGTCGAATCAGCCTCATACGACGTCGTTTCTGCGCTGGTAGGTACCGTCGTCGCCTCATCCGTTTCTACAAGCGGTACAATCCTGACAAGTTGCCCTCGGTTGACGAAGTGCTGGTGAAGTACAAGGGCCTGGAAGAAGATTTGTTCCAGGCGCTGGTCAACAAGTACGGCCCCGAGCCGGATGTCTAGCGGGCGCACCGCTCCCTTCCTTTCCCCCATGTGCAAACAATAGCAGTCGTGGATGTGGAGGCGCGGCGTTTCTTGGGTGAGCCTCATTGGACGCAGGTCTGGCATGACGCGCTGGTTGATTCGCAAGTTCGGTCGTGTCGCCGTACTCCCACCTCCTTCTTTCCCCACCCACCATAGCTCATGAGCGTGTCTCCTCCGCGCGAGGAAACGTCAACGACGTTGCCGCCAAGAGTCATCCCCGGGCGTCTTTCTGACGTACGCACCTGGAAGCACTTGCCGGACGATGGCCGACGCCCCAGTAGCATCGACAGCTTGGTGATCATCGGGCCACCATTCTGGAGAGACGTCGCCGATATCATGGGCGACCTAATGAGCTACGGCGGAGGCTCGCCTTGCACCGCGCCGCAACCGCCGCGTACTCCACCTTCTCGAGCAGCAGGAGACCACACACCGCTCACGGATCCGGATGGGCAACCGCACGAAGCATCGTGGCTGCGGTTCAGCAGTGAGGGTCGATTGCCGGCCGACGGTCTGTGGGGCGCGCTGCGCGACCTCGGCGCGGACTGCTCCCTCAGTTTCGCTGAGTGTCTCATCGACCGTTTCGGCGGCACCCGCGACAACGGTCGTTTCGGATCGCCCTGCCGAACGACTTCGACAGGACCCGCGACACCTGTCACCCACCTCACCGAGGCCGAGTACTCTCTCCTCCACAACGCCGTGAGCACCGCGATGCACCGATGCAAGATGGCGGTCAACTTTCGACTCAACTCTCCGACTGCGCCGCCTCGTGCTGCCTCTCTCGGGCGGGGAACCAACGAGGCAGCGTCGAAGGATAACGCCAGCGTGACGTCGGGGCAGGTTCGCGCCCCTCGCTCGCCCTCACCAAGTACCACGGGGACTCCACGAAGGACGGCGTCTGCGTCGGCGGCAGGCCGTCGCTCCGCGGCAGCAATAACCGTGTCTCAACTTCACAGCTCACACACGATTAAGTCCCTTGCCACACAGTGGGCGCGCACGGCTGTTCGTGCTGAACTCGAACGGAAGGAACTCGATTTTCAATTGCGCAGGCAACTCCTCTGCGGCCGCCAGCCGCCAAGAAACACCACCTCTCGCGCCACCGCAAGCCGCGCCTCACCACTGCCTTCGAAGCGTACGTTGGCGCATGCCGCGGCGGGGGGGCACGGGGGGTCGCAAGCCACAGCGGGGGATGCGCCAGCGGGCGCGCCTTCCTTTCCTCCCAGGAACGGCGTGACCAGCTCGTACCGCCGCATCCGCTTCGATCGCTACGGCAATGTCGTTTACGCATGACACGAGCAATCCGCGCTGCCCTTTCCCCTCTGTTTCCGAGCGTTGTCTGTTGTTTGTTTTCCCAGCAGAGATTCGTCGTCGTCTCTCTGGTTTCCTCGATCAAATTGCTTAAAATTGCGTTTCCGTTCGGCACAGCCAGGTTCCCTTTCGATGCGGCTCGTGCCTCTTCCGCTCGCCCAGCGATGGCGCAGCGCGCAGTTTTGCGCGGGCGTGCCGTTGATCTCTCCACGGAGATACGGCAGCAGCCTGATGCCCGTCACCGGACCGGCACCGTCTTGCGTCGCGCTGCTGTTCTCGACGAACGACCTGCGTTTGCACGACCACTACGCCTTGACAATCGCCTTGCGGCGGTGCCGCGAACTGAGCCTTCCCTTGGCTTGCGTCTTTGTCTTCGACGTGCGGCTCCTCGCGCAACCAACGCTCGTGGGCGGGTTCCTGCGAGCCTCTCCCCGCCGAGCCCAGTTCCTCGTGCAATGTGTTGACGATCTGCGGCAGCGACTGGCCAGCGACTTCAACGCCGAGCGCTCAACGTTGGGTAGACGACCGCACCGCTTGATCGTGCGGACCGGAATTCCCGAGGATATCGTGCCCGATTTGTGCGCCACTGTCGGGGCTGCCGAGGTTTTTTCCACGACCCAAGTGGCCCCCCATGAAGTCACCGTGCAGCGCAAAATCATCGAGCGGCTCTCGCATTCGCCAACGGGCCCGATTCCGCTGCACGCGGTGTGGTCGCTGACTCTGTTGCACCCCGACGACTTGTCGAGGGAATCCCTTCCCGAAGGGATACGACGGTTCTACGACCTCTGCGAGCAGGCACGGCCTCGGATGACGGCCCCCTTCAACTGCGAAGGGGCGCTCTCGCACGTTGCCCCGCTTTCAATCGAAGAGAGGCTCGGCGGCGTGACGGGCGCCAGCCTCGATGGCGGTCAGCTGAATGCTGGGGAAGGGTTGATTCCTTCCTTGCGCGACCTTGGCTACCCTTTGTCTGGGAGTGAAATTCCAGGCCAAACGTGGTCCGCGTTGAACTGCTGTGCCAACGCGACGAGCCCGCGTTGCTTTGTTGGTGGGGAATCTGCCGCGCTGACCAATCTCGAGGATTTCATCAGTAACCCCAAATCATACTTCGAGTACTGCGTCCCCGGCGAACGTTGGGCCAACCGCCACGGCCCTCATATGAGGGGCCTGCACGCCGCTCGCCTGTCCCCATGGATCAGCCACGGCTGCCTGAGTCCGCGGCTGTTCCTCGAACGCCTCCGTGACGAAGCCTACGCCAAGAGGCATGAACGCACCCACGAGGAAGCGGTGCTGGAGGCGCAACGACGCCTGTGGACGCGAGACTTTTGGATTCTAGTGGGGGTGAAGTACGGCCACCGACTCTTCTTTCCTTACGGCCCACGTCCGGAGGACACCGGCGACATTCCCGACTACCGCGTGGATCCACGCATCGTGCAGAAATGGTGCGTTGGCCTGACGGGGTTCCCCGTCGCGGACGCAGCTATGACCGAACTCACGCAGACGGGTTGGATCGGGGTCCGCAGCCGCAAGGCGCTGGCGTGGCTGTTCACTCGCGGCCTTGGCCAAGACTGGCGCATCGGGTGCGAATGGTTCGAGCGGAACCTTTTGGACTTCGACCCGCTCGTTTGCTATGGCGCGTTCGCGTACGAGGCCGGCCTCATCAAAGACCGTTTCGGGGACCGCATCGTCGACTTGCACTACCACGCCCACCAGGGAGACGTCTACGGCCTGTACACGAAGAAGCAGCTGCCACACCTTCAAAGCCTACCGGAAGTGTACCTGCACCGCCCCCACGTGATGACACCCCGCATGCAGGCGATGCACCGGGTGAAGATCGCGGCGAACTACCCCCTGCCGATTGTGCTGTGGCCAGGGGCGGCGCGGCAAGTGGGCACGACGCCCCCGTCGTATTTGGACGGGAGGCAAGATGGCCGCCCGTCGTACGCAGTCCCAGTGGGGGTCACCGCTGCGATTGATCCTGTCGCGCTCGGATGGGCGGAGGCGCGCCGGCTAGGTCAGTCCCTGTTACCGCTCGCCGAGGTATATCCATTTGTCACTCGCTTTCCGGCGCCTCCCGTGCCCATAGCGGCGCCGTCGCCGGGCCGCACCGCCACTGAAGAGCTAATTCAAATACCAGTGTAGCTGTTGAACACATCCATGCGTGGTGGGCCGTGCTGTATGACAAGATGATGTCTGCCCCATGCGTCGATGTGGTGGTGGGTTGAGGCTAGCACAGGCAGGAGGGGGAGGAACGAGAGACCATGGCCGACCGCGTGCAAGTGATGGTGCGCCTGCGCCCGTTCAACGACACCGAACGCCGGCACAGCAACGCGGAGGCGTGCGTCGAGGCGAACGGCACGGATGAGGTCTCCGTCGCCGGAGGCGACCGGGCCAGCCGTCAGCACACCTACGATCGGGTATTCCCACCCTCCGCCACACAGGAGGAGGTCTACGACGGCATCGGTGGCCGTACGGTGGCCACGTTGCTCAAGGGCTACAACAGCACCGTGCTGGCCTACGGGCAGACGGGCTCCGGAAAGACCCACTCCATGTTGGGGCCCGCTGGCGGCAACGCCGTGCTATCCGGCGGTGATTCGGCTGCCCTCATCGCGTCCCCTGCCAGGGGCCTCATTCCGCGACTGGTGTCGGAGTTGTTCGCCCAGCTGGCGATGTTGCCGGCCACCGAGGTGTCCTGGCAAGTGCACTGCAGCGTCTTCGAGTTGTATCGCGAGTCGATCAATGATTTGCTGGGAAGTGGGTCGAACGACTTTCGCATTCGAGAGGACAGCGGAGGACGGGGTGTATACGTCGAGAACCTCTTCGCCAAGCCGTGCACCACCGCCCCCGAGGTGCTCGAGGCACTGCAATACGGCCTCGGCCGTCGCCACGTCGCGGCGACGAAGGCGAACGAAACGTCCAGCCGCAGTCACACACTAACGACCATTTCACTCACGCAAACCAACCACATGAGGGGCGAAACCGTGACCACTTCGCGGCTCATGCTCGTCGACCTCGCCGGGAGTGAAAAAGTGGGTAAGACTGGAGCCGAGGGCGACCGCCTTAAGGAGGCTCAGATGATCAACCTCTCTCTGACCCTTCTCGGAAACGTCATCTACAAATTGACCGACGGCAAGTCTAAATACATCCCGTATCGCGACTCGAAGCTGACGCGCCTCCTGCAGGACAGCTTCGGCGGCAACGCCAGCACGATTCTCCTGTGCCATTGCAGCGCTGCCCCGTACAATCTGGACGAGACCATCTCAACGCTTCTGTTCGCGTCGCGCGCGAAGAAAATTCGCAACCGGCCCCGTGTCAATCGGGACATGACGGCCGTCGAGATGAAACAGGCATTGCTGCAGGCCAAGGAGGAGCTGGCCGTGCTCCGCGATAAACTCGCGCTGCTAGAGGAAATGCGCACGATCAGCGGCGCGCAGCCGTCGACGGCCAGCAACGATGTAACGGAAGCAGGGTCCGCGCCGAAAGAGTCCGCGGGCGCCCCCACGTGGCGGGAGGAGCGTGCCGCGATGCGGCTCACCATCGAAGGACTGTTGCGACAAATTGAAGAACTGCGATTGGAGCAGTTGGCGATCAAAGACGACCTCGCCATCGCAAAGGAACAGGCCGATTTTCACCGAGGGCGAGGGGACGCTGCCGAGGCGGCACTGCACGACCGACAGTCCAAACACCGGATCGAGCTTCAGCACAACGAAGAGCAACTGACGGAAATGGGCTCTGCCTTGGCCCTGGAACGACAGAAGACGGCATCGTTGTCGGATGAAGTGGAC
>ERZ1292630.2973-Hain-H41-02um-R3-2973-length-15297-cov-6_pt1 | contig 15297 bp, 17 predicted proteins | sample MGYA00564408_ERZ1292630 | MGnify/ENA primary metagenome ERZ1292630 (study PRJEB36523, sample SAMEA6512641) | groundwater metagenome | collected 2019-01-08 | study: AquaDiva: Metagenomics assemblies of 32 groundwater samples | reverse complement strand
AAATTGCAGGAACAGATGAGTGAAGATCAGGATATTATCGATAGTCTTCGTCTCAATCTTTTTAATGATCGTATCTTTGTTTTGACGCCCACGGGTGAAGTGAAAGATCTGCCTGTTGGAGCAACGCCAGTGGATTTTGCTTACAGTGTTCATACCGATGTAGGTCATCGTTGTTCTATGGCAAAAGTGAATGGTCGTCTCGTTCCGCTCGATTATGAGCTCAAGAATGGCGAGGTTGTTGAAATTGTTTTGAAACCAAAACCGAATCCGAAACCGTTGTGGTTGAGTTTTCTGAAGACGAATTCTGCAAAAATGAAAATTCGTTCTTGGTTTCATAGCCAGGATCGGGAGTTTGCTTTTCGTGAAGGAAGAGATCTTTTGAATAAGCAGCTCCTTCGTTTCGGAAAAGCAAAGCTTGATGAGAGTCTCTCCGTTCTTCAACATTACATGGGAAGAGATTTATCTGCTCGTGAACGACAGACTTTGGTCGAGAGTGTTGGTAATGGCTCTATCGCGCCTTACACGCTCGTACGAAGACTTTTTGCTTCTGATGAACCTCTTCCTCCCGTTACTCCTCCTGTTTCTTCTCGTCCTTCGAAGACTGATGCTCAATTGCCTCTTGAGCAGCGTATTCTTCTCGGTGGTGAGTCGGGTTTGCCTCTCAGGATCGCTCAATGCTGTTCTCCAAAGGAATCTGATCAAATTTTGGGTTATATTACTCGTGATAATGCTGCGACGATTCATCGTTCGGATTGCAAGTTTTTTGGGCGTGCTCATGCATATCGTATACTTCAGGCTAGTTGGAAGGCTTCCACCGATCAGTCTCTACACTATCGTGTTTCAATCTTTATTGAAGCCGTAAATCGCATCGGTATGATTCGTGATATTACTACTGTTATTTCTGATCTCCATATCAATATTGTTCATTTTGGGTACAAAGATCCTCTTCGTAAAGAAACCCCCGCTCGTGGTGTTGTGTATTTAGTTCTTTTGGATCTGCTCAATATCGATCAACTGGATCGGCTTTTCAATAAACTTGAACAGGTGTCAGGAGTCCTGAATGTATATCGATCGTAGTGCTTTTTAATTCTTCGTTGCCTGCACAGAGCCAATATTTTCGTGCGATCTCTGATAGTATTTTTTTGTCAGCATTTTCTATTTTGATTTTTTGGAAATCTTCATATGTATTCTTTTTCAAGAAATGGACGAGTTTTCTATATCTATCATGATATTTTTTCCCTGGTACTTTTTGTTCATTCATTGGGTTTTTTTCTTCACACTTCTGACAAGTAGTTTCGAGCGGATTCCAGTCTCTTTCTTTTGAGAATTCTATTTTTGTGTAGCATTCTTCGCAGTGTGTGATTTCGGGGATTGATCCAACTTTGTCGAGAAATTGAATCAAGAAAACTTCGAATATTGTTTCGAGATCATCTTTTTTTTCGATATCGATAAGTGTCTTTTTTCCCATTTCGTAGAGTTCTTGATACTGCGAGCCTTCGTTGATTCCTGCGAGTGTTTCGAGAACTTTGAATGCTGATTTTATTTTTTTGAGGTTATTTTTAATTCCTTCGAATGTGTTTTTTGTTTTTGCTTCTGTGATAGTCCAGTTTTCGTTTCCGTTCGAGTAGAGTGTGATTTCGCAGATATTCATTGTCTGGATTTCTCCTCCAAACTTCGAATGAATGTTTCGTGCACCTCTCGCTGTTGCCCAAATTTTCCCGAGGAGGGGAGTGAGAATCGCGATGGATCTATCTTTTTCTCGAGATGGCCTAATGTCGAGAATCAATCCTTCGGTTTGGATGTAGCCTCTTTTCATATGTCGTTGATATGTTTTTTGATGGCTATGAAGCTCGTGGTGACGCTCAGCACGACAACCGCTCCTATTTCGATGAGGAAGATTTTGAAGTATGGAAAATCAATGTGTCTCCTGAGAAGGTCGAACTGTCTTCCTATTTCGAATTCGGTGACACTGGTGAAAATGATGAAGCTCAAAAAAAGCGCTGCCAGACTAATCCAAACGGATTCGAGCAAATATGGTCCGAGGATGAATTTCTGTCCGGCGCCGATGAGTCGCATGATGCCGATTTCTATTTTTCTGTGGTAATAGCTCATGGAGATTGTGTTTCCGATCATGATAATTGCTCCTGCGGTGAAAATTGCTATGATCCAGAAGAGGAGATATTGTGTGATTTTCGACATATCTTCGACATTGCGGATGATGTTGCCGTTGATCGTGAGATTCTGTTTGTCCTCGTCGAGATTTTCGAAAAGTTTTTGGTAGCGACTCTTATTCACTGTATCTTTGACGCTGGTATAGAAGTCTGGATTTGCAACGGTGATGCGAATGCTGCCCGGAAGCGTGTTCTCGAGATTGAATTTTTTGTAGTATTCTGCGGTTTTTGGATGGGATCTGAGGAATTCTTCAAGTGCTTGTTCTTTTGAGATGTAAGCTGCGTTTTTGACTCCTGGAATTTCTTTTGTGAACGTTTCTATCTCTTTTCCTGTTTTTTCTTCGATGTTTCCCTGGAGGTAGAGGACGAGGTCGATTTTTTCTCCGAGTTTTTCAATTTCGTTCTGGGCACTCATGTGCACGACGAAAAGGATATTGAGAATGAACATCAACATGCTCAGGACGAGGACGGTGCCGATACTACTGAATTTATTTCTCCAGAGGTTTTTGAAACTTTCGCTGAGGATTTTTTTCATCTTATCTATTATGCGCGAGAACTCCTTCAGGTGCAACGATGTTTTCTTTGATTTGACTCAGCCATGAATCGCGAATGAGGGACGATTTGTAGATTTCTGGCCTGTAGGGCTTCAGTCGTTCGACGCGTGTTTTCATTTTTTCTTCTATAATGAATTTCTCGAGCCGAAAGGTAAAAGCGAATTGATCGTATCCTAGTGCGATAACATCGGGTTGGAATTTTTTGATGACTTTATATTTGTCGACGAGATCTCCGAGTACTACTTTGTCTGCCCACTTTTTTTGCGTGAGATTTTCTGCCCGTTTTTTTTCTGAATGTGTTGGCTTTCTTCCTTTGATTTTTTGCACAGTTTCGTCTCGCGCAATCACGACCACGACTTCTTTCCCGAGCTTTCGTGCTTGTTCAAAAAAATTTTCGTGTCCTGCGTGGAGGAGGTCGAAAGTGCCGAAAACCATGACGCGCATGAGGCTAGGAATTAGGGTGTAGGATTTAGGATTTAGGAGTCACAAGTGGCTCAATGAGTATGCTTCCGAAATAGAGAATTGTCACTATGAAAAATGGGAGTTCGGTGAACTTTTGGATTTGCTGCGATAATCCTGTATAGATTTCGTTTTCGGCGAAGAGAGTTGAGAAAAGGTAGGCGGTGCCGATGATCGCAAACAAAATAAAGCTGACAGTGATGAAGTTTTTGATTGTTTGTTGCACGTGGTTGATTATAGCATATAGTTTCCCTTATACTGCCGTTCGATGGTTTTGACTCCTGAACAAGTTCGGCACATTGCGAAGCTCGCTCGCATTCTCCTCCGTGAGGATGAGGTTGAGAAATTTTCGACGCAACTGACTCATATTTTTCAGTATATGAGCGTCCTGGATGAAGTAGATACGAAGGACGTGTTGCCAACTTCACAGGTAACGGGACTTCAGAATGTGACTCGTCCTGATGAAGTGAAATCATGGGTTTCCCGCGAAGAGCTTCTTGGCTGTACAGAGCTTCCTGTTGAGCAAAATCAGATTCGTGTGAAACCGGTTTTTGGTGAATAATTTTACAAATTTTATGTCTTCTCTCGCTCACCTTACGATTCGGGAACTTTCTGACGGATTTGATGCCAAGAAATTTTCCGCAACAGAAGTTACGCAGGCGACACTTGAACAGATGCGTGCGCATAATGCGCCGCTCAATGCGTATGTGCTCACGATGGAAGAAGAGGCTCTTTCTATGGCTGCTGAGGCGGATGTTCGTATCGCTACTGGGCGGAGGCTTTCTGTCCTCGATGGTGTGCCGTGTGGACTTAAAGATATTTTTTCTACCAAAGGTGCTCGTACGACGGCATGTTCGAAAATTCTTGCAAATTTTGTTCCTCCGTATGATGCAACAACCGTTTCGATGCTTCGTGATGCTGGTTCTGTCTTTCTCGGAAAAACTAATTTGGATGAATTTGCGTGTGGTGGTTCGTCAGAACATTCGTGTTTTGGAGTGACGAAGAATCCTTGGAATTTGGAAAAAGTTGCTGGCGGAAGTAGTGGAGGTTCTGCGGCTGCGGTGGCTGCGGATATGGCGGCTTTTACTCTTGGAACAGACACTGGTGGATCGATTCGTTTGCCTGCAAGTTTGTGTTCAGTGGTGGGCCTGAAAGTGACGTATGGTCGAGTTTCTCGCAGCGGTGTGATTGCGATGGCTTCGAGTTTGGATACGATTGGAGCTTTTTCGAAAACGGTCGAAGATTCTGCGATGGTTTTGCAACAAATTGCAGGTCATGATGAGCGAGATTCCACAACGCCTTTGGTGGAAGTTCCGGATTATACGAAAAATTTAGCAAAAGGTGTGAAGGGGCTGCGAATTGGTCTTCCGAAAGAGTATTTCACTGATGGCGTGGATCCAGAGGTGCAGAAAATTCTTATGGACGCTGCAGATGTGTATCGAAAAATGGGCGCGCAGGTCTCTGAAATGAGCTTACCAATGACGAAATATGGTGTTGCGATTTATTATATTATTATGCCGGCAGAACTTTCTACGAATTTGGCGCGTTTCGATGGGATTCGTTATGGAAGTATCCCGAAAGATATCGGAGAATCTCTGCAGGATATGTATTACCATGTTCGTGGTGGAGGATTTGGTGATGAGATCAAGCGTCGCATTATGATCGGAACGTACGTTCTCTCGGCTGGATATTTTGACGCTTTTTACTCGAAAGCCCAGAAAGTTCGGACTTTGATTCGCCAGGATTTTGATAATGCTTTTCAAAATTTTGATGTTTTGCTGACACCCGTTTCGCCCTTTCCTGCCTGGGGCATTGGGGAAAAGGCCAATGATCCGTTGGCGATGTATTTGGCGGATGCTCTCACGATTCCTTCAAGTATGGCTGGTATTCCAGGACTTTCTGTTCCATGTGGATTTACGAAATCTGGGCTTCCGGTAGGGATGCAATTGCTTGGTTCACAGTTTGCCGAACCACTTCTCTTCCAAGTGGCTAGTGCGTATGAGCAGCAGACCTCATGGAGGAATAGTAAACCGAAACTGTAATCTATTGCTTTTTTGCGAACTCCCACGCCATCAAAAAGATAGCTCTTTGTGTATTTGCGATTTCACTGCTTTCGATGATCATGCCGATGAGTTCGTTGCCAAAAGAACAGATCGCAATTTTGTTTTCGTAGATGTTGATTTCGTTTGTGAAATTATATTTTTCTTTTGGAATTAGACGGATTTCGCGGAAATATTTTCTGCTTTCTTCTTGTACGTGCTGACCCCATTCGTCTGATGGTGCGATGCCGCGGAGATAGATTTTTTTCTTGGCTCTTTTTTCGACATATTCTTTGTCATATTCTGGCCAGAAACTCCGAATTTCCTGTGAGTTGGCGTAGTTGAGAATCTCTGTTTTGCTCGTGAGCGTGTCGCTGTAAATTGCTTTTATGCCTTCGACGCCCTCAAAATATTGAATGTGTGGATGAACATTTCCACTTTTGAGACGATGTAAATCTGGGAGAATTTCTTTGAACTCGTTGGCGTGACGAAGGGCTTCTCTTCCTATGATTTCCGGATCTGTGGCACTGAAATATCGTATGTTTTTTTTGTTCAGGAAATTGACGTAGCCTTTTTGGACGAGTTTTTCGAGAATGTCGTAGCAGGTGATGCGATTGATTTGTGCACGTTTCGATATTTTTGCGACGACGCTGCTTCCGAGTGAGAGGCATGCAATGTATATCTGTGCTTCTTTGTCGCTCATGCCGAGATTTTTCAAGATTTTTCCGACGTGTTTTGAGAGCATTGTGATGATGATTTTATCGACTGTGATTGAGAATGAACCGTTCGAGTGCCATCATGGATTGATTGCGGTCTCCTTCGGTTTCCTGGATGTCTCCGTTTTTGAATTTTATGTCTAGGTCTGCGAGCGTGTCGTAGGCATTTTTGAGTGCTTCGTGCGTAAAATTTTTTGCTTGTCTTGTGGCGATTTGGACGGCGTATGGATGCATTTTGGCATCATATTTTTTCATTTCATTGAAGAGGTCTCTCTCTGGAGTCGCATTTTTTTTCAAATCGGAGAGGAGTAGGAGCATACGGAAATGTCGCACAATCATGGCGAAAATCATGAGCGTTTCTTCACCGTTTTCTGCGAGAATGTGGAGAAGTTCGATGGCGCGTTTCGCATTTTTTTCGCTGAGAGCATCTGTCATTTTGAATACGGATGTGCTGATATTTTCTTTGCAAAGTGCTTCGATGTCTTGCTCTGTGGCAGCTCGATTTTTGCAGTAGCTCGAGAGTTTTTGAATTTCGTTGTCGAGCGTCCAGAGATCTGGTCCTACGCGATCGAGGAGGAATTTTATTTCTTTTGGCTGGATACGGAGATTTCTTTTGATGACTTGCGTTTTCAGAAATTGATCGATTTGCAGGGGAGTCGGAAGCGTGAATTCTTTGAGCTGTGTGTTTTCTTTGAATTTTCTGTAGAGTGATGTTCTTTTGTCTGGGCCTTTTTCTTCGTAGAAAACCGCGACGGTTGTGTCTGCAATTTTCTCCAGTCTTTTGCCAAGCTTTTCCTGCTCTTTTGCATCGGCGTTTTCCATGAAATTTTTCACAATGATAAGCCTCTTCTCTGAGAGAAAAGGGCTACTTTCGAGGCTCGCGGTGATACGCTCTGCGGTTTCTTCGTTTTCGATGATTTCAATATTGAGATCTCCGTATTTTTTTTCAAATTCCTCCTGCCAGCGTTTGATCTCCTGCTGGAGTCCGAAAGTGTTTTCCCCGTAGAACAAAAAGACGTTTTTGAGCATGTGCGGCTTGATTATAGCAAATCTCTGCGAAAAAGCAGGCTCAAAAAAACCCCGCCGTGGCGGGGTTTTAGATATCATATCCTTGTTAGAATTTCTCACATATTTCTCCGCCACAATTTGGAAGTGGTCTGAATTGTCCTTCTACTGGTCTTCCGGTTTCTCCTGATCGGATTTTTACGATGGCTGCGGGTGCCTTCATCATTTCTTCGATGATGCCGATTTCCTGTTCTGTTTCTTTTATTTGGATTTTTATTCTCCTTCTTTGTTGTCCGTTTGGTGTTTCGTCTTCGTCTTCACATCTTTCTTTGCAGTTTCTTCGGCATTCTTCTAATTCTTTCATGAGTCTTTCTTTGTCTGCCAATGCTATTGCAAGTGCCTGCTTCAAGCCGTCAATGTTGCCTTCGAGATATCGGAGACTTCGTATTTGTTGTTCAACTTGAGACTCGAGCCTACCGTTTTGTTCTACTAATCCTCTGTTTGTTGCGCTCAATCCATCGTTCTTTCTCAGGAGGTCGCAACCTGAACCTGGTGCACAAATGTTGTTGTCTGCGATGCTTTTCACGGCAACTTTCAACATTTCCCTGTGTGCTTCCTCTAATTCATTAATTGCTTCCTCATTTCCTCTCTCATTTTTATCATCTTGGTCCCCACTATATTTGCTTCTCTTTTCACTTGTCCCTCGCTCGTCTTTTACGTGAATATCCAATTGGCAACCGCCGAGTGCTGTAGCGATCATTCCCGCGCCCAATATCGATATTTTGTTTCCTGAGTTCATAGAGTTTTGTGTGATGAAAATATATAGTGAAGGTTCTTACATTATAGCAAAATGATTTTTTGTCAAGTTTTTGTATTCAATTTTTTATACTGCTTCAGATACACTTCTGTTGTATGAAGTTTCCTCTCATTGTTGTCAATTTCAAGTTGTATGAGTCCGCTTCAGGTGAAGCTGCACTTGCTTTGGCAAAGCTGCATGATGAGGTCGCTCGTGAGCACGGTGCTTCTCTCGCGGTCTGTGTTTCAGCTTTGGACGTTCAGCGAGTTGCTTCCAGTGTTTCTCTTCCTGTTTTTGTTCAGCATGTGGATGCGTGTGATTATGGTGCTTTTACTGGTTTTATTGCTCCCAAAGCTGCGAAAGCTGCTGGAGCTTTTGGAACTTTATTGAATCATGCTGAGCATCGTTTGACGGACGAGCAATTACGTTTGACCCTTGTAAAGTGTCGGGAAGCTGATCTTTTTACTATTGTATGTGCTGAATCAATCGATCGAGCGAAAGTTATTCTGTCTTTTGAGCCTGATTTGATTGCTTTGGAGCCTCCTGAGTTGATTGGTGGAGATGTCTCTGTTTCTACGGCTCGACCTGCATTGATCCAGGAAGCTGTTGCTGCTTTGCCGCCGTCACGATTGTTGGTGGGTGCGGGGGTGAAAAATGGTATTGATGTTGCGACATGCTTGCGATTGGGGGCGTGTGGAGTTTTGCTGGCGTCTGGTGTGACAAAAGCTCAGGATCCAAAAGCAGTTTTGAACGATCTCGTGAAAGGATTTTCTGTATGAATTACAATCTGTTTTTGATGCTGATTCCGCTGACTTTTCCTTTGTATTTGGTGAAGTTTCGAATTGGGGTTTTTCCTGTAACGGTACCGGAAATTCTGGTTTTGCTTGCTGGTCTGTGGTTCGTAGCTCATAACTTGAAACTTGGGAATTGGCGTACTGGTTTACGAGTTCCACGTTCCATGTTCTATGTTCCTATTTTTTTTCTTGCTTTTGCTTTCTTCATCAGTCTTTTTGTTACTCCTCATGATTTTCTTGTCCCTGCGTTGGGTATTGTGAAGAGCTGGTTTGTGATTCCGGTTGTTTATTTTTTCTTATTGTGGCGACAATTTTCGGATGTGCGATCTTTTTACAAAGTGTTTGATTTTTATTCTTTGTCTGCGGTTTTCCTCGCGGGCTGGGGAATTTATCAATATGCAACTGGTCTGTATGCAACGCCTGACATGCGTGCGAGTGGACCTTTTGAATCCGCGAACTATCTTGCGTTTTATCTCGTACCTGCGGCGATGTATTCATTTTTGATGGCTGTACAGACTTTCAAAAATCGTGTTGAAAAATTGATGCTGCGCATGAGTATTGTTTATTTTTTGAGCGCTCTTATTCTTTTCTTTGCTTTGTACCAGACAAAATCGTTTGGTGCTTTTCTGGGCCTTGCTGCTGGTTTTTTTGTGTACTTCATTTTGTATTTTTCTGGGCACTCACATTTTTGGAAAAAATTTTCTGCTGTGTGCGTACTCATTTTTTTTGTTGGAGGAATGTTCTTTGCGACAGGGGATTCGAAGAAATTTGAAGCGCTTTTTCGTTTTCACCAGCAGTCATCTTCTGCTGTAAGGCTTCAAGTTTGGACTGTTGCTGGAGACTTCATCGCACAGCATCCGATTCTGGGTATTGGTCTTGGTACATTTCAAAACTTGTACGAAAAGAATGCTCCTGCGATTCTCGGAGTTGCTCCGTATGAAGCGTCAATGTTGCATCCACATAATGTTTTTTTGATGTTCTGGATTTCTACTGGACTGCTTGGATTGCTCTCATTTTTGTGGCTTATCTGGTGTTTTTTTGCTGCATTTTTTCGTCTTCCTTCCGAGAATAGACTTTTTGGCATGATTCTTTTTGCTCTCATGACCGCGATTCCTGTTCATGGACTTGTCGATACGCCGATTTGGAAAAATGATCTTGCGCTGATTTTCTGGACTCTCTGTGCGGCGATGTTTGGTCTTGTGAAGTCCATGAAAGTGACTGGCATCGTCGTTCCTGGCTTGGGCCTTGGTCGACAATTTGGCTTTCCGACCTTGAATTTGGAGTTTGATGTGGCACCGTTGCTCGACCATGGTGTGTATGCCTGCCGTGCGCGGGGGTCTGTACAAGCTCCTTTTTTACCTGCACTTCTGCATTTTGGCCCTCGTCCGACAATCGATCTCCATCAGCCGACTTTTGAGGTTTTCTTTTTGGAATTTCCTGAGGGTGAGAATATAAAAACTTTGGAAGTGGAAGTTCTCGGAAAACTTCGGGGTGTTTTGAAATATACCTCGATTGAAGCCCTTGCTGATCAGATTCGCAAGGATCGTGAACAGGCTATGGTAGAATACTTCCGTGCTGAATTTCCTTCGAAGTCTCATTTCGGACCATAATCCAATTCGACTTTTTTATCATCGTATTGTGGCGCTCGTGGCGGCGCTTATCTATCGCTCTCCTTCGAAACATTTGCGTGTGATTGCGGTGACTGGGACGTGTGGGAAGACGACGACGTGTCATCTGATTGCCGATATTTTGGCTGAGGCTGGTTACAAAGTTGGGATGGCGACGACAATTGGTTTCCGGATTGGGGATCAGGATTTTGTGAATGATACGAAAATGACGATGGTCGGGCGTTTTGCGATTCAGCGGTTGCTGCGAAAAATGGTGGACAGTGGCTGTACGTATGCGGTGATTGAGGTGACATCGCATGGTTTGATTCAATCTCGTTTGGCGGGCGTGGCGATCGATACGGCGGTGATGACAAATCTCACTGGTGATCATGTCGAATATCATGGTGGTTTCGAAGAGTACAAAAAAGCGAAAGGGAAGCTTTTTGCTCTGGTATCGCGTACTTTTCGAAAAAATGGCGTTCCAAAGAGAATTTTCTTGAATCGAGATGATCCGCATTTCGATTATTTCAACGCATTTTCTGCTGATGAAAAATATACGTATGGTGTGGATTCAACTGATGTCTTTGCCCGGGCAACCGATGTACATTTCGAGGATGGGGGATCGAATTTCAAATTGAGTGGCGTTTCGATGCATTTGAATTTGCCTGGCATTTTCAATGTGTACAATACGACGGCCGCTGCTGCAGTGGCGCTGACAGAAGGTGTTTCTCTCGATGTGATTGTCCGCGCTTTGGCGAAAACTTCGGGGCTTCCGGGGAGGTATGAACATGTTCTGGCTGGCCAAGATTTTCCTGTGTGTGTCGATTATGCTCATACGCCTGAGGCGTTGGAAGGTTTGCTGAAAGTGTATCGTGATGCGACGAAAGGAAAATTGTTTGTGGTTTTTGGTTCAACCGGCGGCGGTCGCGATAAAGCGAAACGTTCTGTGATGGGGAAAGTTGCTGATGAATATGGTGATGTTGTCATCGTGACCGATGATGATCCGTACAGTGAAGATCATTGGAGCATTGTGAATGATGTCGCGCGAGGTGTGAGTCGCAAAGAAGGTGAAAACTTTTGGAAGATTGCGAGCCGGAAGCGTGCGATCGAATATGCCCTTTTTCTGGCGCAAAAAGGTGATTGCGTTGTGATCGCCGGAAAAGGATGTGAGCCGGTGCAGATGATTTTCGGGGAACGTCGTAAATGGGATGATCGCGATATTGTTCGTACATTTTTTGCGCGGTGATTTTTATGATTCCAGAAATTTTACTCATTGATAAAGATCGCGGCATGAGTTCTTTCGATGTGATTCGAATTTTGAAAAAGAAATTTCCTCGCGGGACGAAGATTGGTCACAGTGGAACGCTTGATCCGCTTGCGACAGGATTGCTTGTGATTGGCCTCGGGAAGGGGACTAAGCGACTTGCTGAATTTCTGAAACTTCCGAAACGGTACGTTGCGGAGGCGACTTTTGGGATGACGTCTTTGACGTATGATGCTCAGGGTCCTTTTACGACGGTGGTTTCTGAGAGTGATTTATTGCTGTCGCCGATTTCTGTTTCTGTTGTTGAAACTGTAATTTTAGAAAATTTTCTCGGAGAAATTTCTCAAACACCGCCTGATTTTTCTGCGGTGCATGTGAACGGTGAGCGCGCGTATGAGATCGCGCGTCGTGGAGAAAAAGTGGTTTTGGAACCGCGAAAAGTAACGATCACATCGTGCGATGTCGTCTCGTGTATATGGCCGAAATTGGTCTTGGACGTGCGATGTTCATCGGGGACGTATATCCGCAGTCTCGTCCACGATCTGGGTGCAAAACTCGGGTGCGGTGCCTACATGAGCAATCTACGCAGAGTTTCTGTGGGCGACTATCATGTCGATAACGCTCACAAAATTTCTGAATTTATGGCATAATTTCCTGCGATGCATTTCCAACAATTTCTTTTGATTTTTGGTTTTTCTTTTCTGCTCACGCTTGCGCTGACTTTCGGTGCGACAAAATTTTTTCCGAAATGGGGTTTGCTCGATCGTCCGGCGAGATATGGGCTTTCTCGAGCGCCAATTCCGTATTATGGTGGACTTGCGATTTTCCTGGGATTTTTGATTTCGGTGCTCGTTTTTGTGCGAATAGATTCTGCATTTTTGTCGGTCTTGGTTTCGCTTTCTTTGCTGATGATTGTGAGTTTTCTCGATGATCTCTTTTTTCTCCCGGCTATTTTTCGCTTGTTCGTGCAGGTTTTGGCTGGAGTGATTTTGGTTGCTGGAGGCATCGGCATCCATTCCATCACGAATCCTTTTGGTGCGGCTTTTTTGTTGGATACGGTTCAGTTTTCTCTTTTTGGTCATGTGATTTTTTTGTGGAGTGCACTTTTCACAGTTTTCTGGATTGTGCTTTTCATCAACAGTATGAATTTTTTGGATGGCGTTCCGGGATTGGTGAGCGGCGTGAGTTTCCTCGCGAGTCTCACTATTTTTTTCCTGAGCATTCGTTCGGGACAGACTGTCGATCAGACGATTACATCTGTAACGAGTTTGATTTTAGCCGCATCGGCACTTGCTTTTTTTATCTTTGATTTTCCGAAACCGAAAATTTTGATGGGGGATAGTGGGAGTGTCATTCTCGGATTTCTCATCGCTGTTCTCGCGATTTTTTCTGGTGGGAAAATTGCGACAGCTTTTCTCGTCATGGGATTTCCTTTGCTTGATGCGCTTTTCACGATCATTCGTCGTCTCGTCAAAAAACAGTCGCCGTTTCGTGGCGACCTCGGACATTTGCATCATCGGTTTTTGAAAGCAGGATTCAGTGAGCGAAAAACGGTTTTGATTATTTGTTTGATTGCGGCGATTTTTGGCTCAGTGTCCGTGTTTCTGGGAACGCAGCAAAAAATGATTGCACTCTTTGTTTTGCTATTTATTATGAGTGGAATTCTCTGGATTTTTTTCAAAAAGAATTCGTCCTAATCGTATCATTGTCGCACCTTCCTCGATTGCGATTTCGTAATCATCGCTCATTCCCATGGATAGTTCTGCAAGTCGGAGTGAGTCCGCGAGTTTTTTCATCGTGCGGAACATTTCACGATTTTCTTCTGGATTTTTGACTGCTGGAGGGATGGTCATGAGACCGAGAATGCCCACGCCCGAGAGTTTTTTCCACTCCGAAAGTTTCTTCTGTATTTCTTCGGGAGAGAATCCGAATTCTTTTTCTGGGTCGGTTTTGACTTGCAGGAGGATTTTTTGAACTTTGTTTTTTTGCTCCGCGGTAGTGTTTATTTTGAAGAGAAGTTTTTCGCTGTCGACGCTGTGAATGAGTGCGATTTCGTGGGAGAGGAGTTCTTCGACTTTATTACTCTGGAGATGGCCTATGAAATGATGTTCGAGTCCTTGTTGTTTGAAGAGTGGAATCGTTTTCAAAAAATGCTGGACAGTGCTCCAGCCGAGATTTGCAAAACCTTCTGCGATAATTTTTTCTATACTGTCATGATCCGCATATTTGACTGCGGCGATGCACTGTACGTGCGGTGGAATCGTGATCATCGAGGTTTATTGTAGTACTTGCGCCTTAAAATTTCGAGTTTGTATTACGATTTGTGCTGCTTCCAGGAATATGTTTTCTATTGCTGCTTTTGCCATGTCGTCCGGGCTTGGAACTGCTCCCCCCTTGTTCTTTATTGTTCCTTCCATAAGGAGGTGTTTTTCCCCCGATGCAGTTTTTATTAGATGTGCAATGATATTGAAACTGCATTTTGGTGAGCCATTTTCTGTCTCAATTTTTCCGCTCAGATGCAGGTCCATTGAATAATCTTCGTCTATTTTGTGTTTTTCGTTGTGTGTTGGATTGCCAAATAATTTTGGCACGCAGTGAAAAATGTAGATTGAATGACGGTTGTATTTTTCGCAGAGACTAGTCCACTCTTCTGGAGTGATTTCTATGTCCTGGAGCGTTATGTTTCCTTCGAGGAGTTCTCGTTCTGTGCGTACTAATTCTCCCTTTTTTTCTTCTGAAACTTCATCATTTTCTAGTATACTTCTTAAGTTTGTACTGATTTCTTTTGTCATTCCCTGATAGTTGTGTTTTTTACATATCTCTCTCCAGCTTTCCCATGTGAGTTCCAAATCTTCGGGCTCTATGAATCCTTGCCACAATCCGTCTTCGATATCGGCGAGACATCCTTGGACCATTTTTGAATCTCCTGGACTTTTTTCTACTTCGGCGAGAGACTCTTCCCCGATTAATTTCCGTGTCATGTGAAACATTTCATTTTTTTTCCTGAAGGCTCTGGTCCACGAGCGAAATCCTTCTGCTGGGTCTTTTTCTTGAACAATATTTACGGAATTCATGATGTGATTTTATTAAGGTTTTTTATTTTAACACCTTCTTTATTTTTTGCAAGCAATTTGGTGCTGTGAGTCTTGGATTCTTGCTCTTCGTGTATACTCTTATTCCATGGATCTCGTCGCCGACATCAAGTCTCATATCAACGTCGAAGACCTCGTGTCTTCGTATGTGCAATTGAAGCGGGTTGGGAAGAATTTCAAGGGGCTTTGTCCTTTTCATACCGAGAAATCGCCGAGTTTTTATGTGAGTGCAGAGAAGCAGCTTGCGTACTGCTTTGGCTGTCAGCAGGGCGGTGATATTTTCCAATTTTTCCAGTTGATCGAAGGAGTGGATTTTTCGGAAGCTTTGAAGATGCTTGCGGAGCGGGCGGGTTTGGATTATGCGCAATATCGTTCGACGATGCAGAAAATGCCGTCGAAGAATGAGAAACAGATTTTGCTTGATGCGCATGAGAAGGCGACGGCTTTTTTCGAAACGCAACTTTGGGAAACTTCCGCTGGGGCGACGGCACTGGAATACATCCGCGGTCGCGGACTTTCTGATGAGACGATTCGTCGGTTCCGGATTGGTTTTGCGCCGGATTCTTTTGATGCGCTTTATACTTTTCTTTCGCATGAGAATATTTCGAAAACTTCTTTGATTGAATCGGGTTTAGTGATTTCCAAAGATACTTCTGGGGATCGTGTTTACGACCGTTTTCGATTGCGTCTCATGTTTCCGATCAAGAACGCTCAGGGACAGATTGTGGCTTTTGGTGGACGCGCTTTGAAGAAAGATATGGAACCGAAATATCTGAATTCTCCGGAGACAATTCTCTATC
>ERZ1292630.1823-Hain-H41-02um-R3-1823-length-20340-cov-8_pt2 | contig 15297 bp, 5 predicted proteins | sample MGYA00564408_ERZ1292630 | MGnify/ENA primary metagenome ERZ1292630 (study PRJEB36523, sample SAMEA6512641) | groundwater metagenome | collected 2019-01-08 | study: AquaDiva: Metagenomics assemblies of 32 groundwater samples | reverse complement strand
CCCCCCCCCCCCCCCCCCCGGGCGGGGAATATCTATCTATGTGGAGTGCAAGAGAGGTGACGACCTTCCGGTTCTTTCTGTCCCTTTCGATTCTGTTTCGAACGACGCGTCTAAATTTTCCACTGCGACGCGCCCGCAGTTCTCACCAAAATAGTGGCGTTCGTCGCCGAACACTTTTCCCCGATTTGGTTTTGCGGTGTGACCGTCATGCGGTATTGAGTCGAGGGGAACAATCCTGTCACGTCAAGGACGCAATCCCGGCTGAGCAGCTCGCCGCAGTGAGCCCCGGACGTCGCTGTCGATGACGCGCCGGACGTGTCGGTTCGAGCGCTCGGCGGCGGCGTCGCACGCAACGGCATTCGAGATCCGAGCGCTTTTACGCCACCGTGTCCAACGGGTGGCGCCGCCGTGTACGTGGTAACCGCTCCGTTGCTGGTGGCGTTCTCCTGGCCCTGGGAAAGATGCTCCGTGGAGCGAAAGGTGACAATGTAGGTCATGCCCTCTCCAGCGATGGTTTGTGGATCCGACCACGTCAGGGTGACGGACGAGGGGCCGATGGACGCGACGGACAATTTTTCCACCGGCCGGGGCGGCAAGAGGACGCAGGCCAACAGCGGCGTGCTCCAAGCCGACGGCGGCCCTTCCTCGGGTAGCGACCGAATTCGAAACGCGTACCGAGCATGAGCGGCGAGATCCCCAAAGGTGATGTGGTGCTGCGGGTCGGAAATGGTCGATTTGACGACACGGGTTTCGTGCGACTCGACGCAGTCGGCAGTGCTGGCCACGTCCGCGCAGGTTTGGTCGAGGACGCCCGCAAGACTCGCGAGGTCCACTTTCCCCCCCGCATCGGTCAGCCGCCCCACTAGATGCGGCGACACCGACGTGATCGATGACTCAAACCGCTGATGGGCGGACACCACATCAAGCGACGCCCATCCGAACGTGATGCCAGTCCGCGTCCGCGTGATGACGTGAACACCAGTGGGCGGCGCGACGTCCGTCCGGTGGTCCACGAGCGCCACCTTGGAGTGAACAAATCCATTGATCGCCATGGGGTGGTGTGCGGTGGCGAAGTACGCGATGGCATAGCGTTTCGACGCGCGCAGCCGCAGCTCGACGCGTTGGGCCACATGCGGAACGCTCTTAAACACATTGTTGGCATCGACGCCGGCGATGACGTCCTGTGCGGAAAGGGCCGCCACGTCCCACGGCCGATCGCTCAAGCACAGAATGGCCGCGGTGAAGGAGATCATGACGGGCGGCTCGGTGTGCTCGCCAGAGAAGGCCGACAGATGGTAGACGGGCACGTCGACGGTGGGCGGCAGGTCGAAGACGATGGATAGGGACGTCAGGACCATCTTGGGTGGCTTGGGACGCTTCGGTGCGGTCAGGAAGCAGCACGGCAACGGCGCGCACGGCACTTCGTGCATGGACGGGCAGATCGCCACGCCAAACAGCGTGCCGCTCAACAAAGAGGACAGCGACACACGCGGCACCGCGACGCGGTGAACGTTTTCCTCGTGTTCGAGCGTCGTCAATCTCCGGACAGTGACCTCGAAACGAAGGTTGTCGTGCGAAGCACGCCAGGCGATGTCAGCCCTCGACGAACTCACCGCCACGACGTGTGGATGCGAAGTTGTGCGGAGAAGGCGCACGGGCTGTTCGTCGGGCTCCGACGCGACAATGGGATTCAGCGTCGAGGGGAAAAAAGGGTCGGTGGCGCTCATTTCGATGACGGTGAAGTGGTCAATCCGGTGAGTGGCCTCATCGGCGGGCTCGTTCACGATCCACTCGGCGGCGCAGTGCGTGTCGCGAGCGCCCGTGGGGGAGGTGACCTGGCTCTGCGCGATCACCGGCACGCATCGAGGGGCTGGGCGGGTGGCCGCCCCCGCTGCCGAGGTGAGAAAAGGCGAAACGTCGTCGCAAAGTGATGGGGCGCACAGCCACAGTGTATTTCCGGGCATCGCACGCGCACAGTGATACATGACAAGACCACCCACGGCCTCGTAACGGCGCTCCGCGTCCAGAACGACGATGACCGCGCCTTCCAGGCGTCGGTGGACGTGGGCGTGTGGCCGCGCCGGAGGCGTGATGAAATGAACAGTGCGCTGCACGTCCGGAGGCGAGTCGTCGTGCACCGTGAGCGTGCAGGGCAATGCGCGCACGTTCATGGCGAGCTGGCACTCGAGCCTAACCGCTAGCTCATACATCGAACCCGGCGCCAATCCAGCGAATTCTGCGCGGGGCTCGGCCACTGCCAGCGCCCTTGCGGACCGCCGCGTGCTCGCGGATCGCTTGGAGAAACTGCTCATCATTGAAATCGTGCAGTGGTATGGCAAGCCGGTCGCGGAGGAATTCCACGAAACGACCGCCGAGGTCGGCGTGATGCTACTGAGACACACGTTCGACAAAATGGGACGGGCGGGTACGTCGCAGAGCACCATCTCGCTGGTAGCGCGTACCGGCGTCAACATGATGTAGTCAAGGCCGTTGAAGGAGAAGTCGCCGCGCGTTGCCGTTGTCTCTGCCGCGCCTCGTCGCTCCTCCTCGCGGCTCTTCGTCGCCGTCACGAAGGGCGTGACCTCCTTGCGCTGGACAAAGGTCGTCACGTCCGCCATCAAATTACACACCAGTTTGACCCCTTTGGCCTCCAACGAGTCGATTAGCGTGTCGCCCGTGTAGACGTCGATGTACATATCGAGCTGCATGTGGAGTGGACCACAGCGGTATCGTCGCACGTCCACGTCGTCAAAGATGATTGACACACATTGGCCATCGGCGTGTCGGTGGAGAACGACGGAGCGCTCGAGAAACCCCGGCCGCAGAACGCCGGCGAAGGCCAATTCCTGATCGCCTGCCTGGGGCGATCGAACGGACACGGCAACGACCGACCCTGCCATGAGGCCGCCAACCGATACCGTTGGCTGCTTCACGACGAGCCGCTTGATGATCACACGGCTGCTGCTGCCGGCGGCGCGACGACTTGGCGGGCGGTCGGCGGCCCGCGTGGCGCCACGGTCACCTCGAGGGGATCGCAACAGCGACTCTTCACCGACCGCGGGATCTGCGGTGGCTAGCGGCTCCTCACGTTCTGCGTCATCGTCGTCGTTGTCGTCGGTGGATGACGGCAGGAACGCGGTGGTCGTGACGTAAAACTCGCCTGCGGTTGACTCCCAGCGAAATGAAATGCAGTCAGAGGACACAGACTGGATGACCGGTCGGGTCAGCGTTGCGAGGACGGGCAGCACGACGCAGTGCTCGACGGTCACTCGTGGATTCATGCAGAGCGCAAAAGGGAAGCAGCCACCGGGGGCATCAACTTCGAGCAGACGCTGATACGTCAGCGCCAACGGCGTGGCGACCGAGCTGGGGAACCGCGAGAGCACCACCGATCCTTCACACAGACGGGCCGTTACCGTCGCGGCGTCGGCCACCGCGTAGGTTGACAGCACCCCGCTCATTGACCGGCAAGCGGTGTCGAGCGCAACCACCACCTCCTGCGGCGTATGCCGAAGCAGGCGGAACGCAGGGGGTTCCGTGGGCACGACGGCCGCAAACTCAATTGAATTTCCGAACGATTCGTCCGGGGCGACACGAAACAAGAGCAGCTCGCCGGCGAAGGACGACGACTTGAAGGCGAAGTGGCAGCTGTCCCTTCTTTCCTGATGCACCAGTCGAGGCGTCTTCCAGTTGCCGGTGCCACGTTCGCCAAGTTCTCGCAGAACCTCAGAGGCGCCACCGACCACCCGGGTCTGATCATTGCATGCAGCAAACACGGAGATTCTCCATTGAGGAGCCGACCCCCTCCAGCACACAGACGTCCAGTCCGGAGTGGCGGTGCGGAGCTGTGGCGAGTGCGCGACGTCGATGCGGCTGGACGGCCCGTCAAAGACAGGCGGGACACCGACCTCCGCGCCCACAACGTCGTCCGCTGTGCTGAATGGGCCACCGGAGGCCGTTTTCAAGGTGCATGTGACTCGCACCTGAAGAGAGAAGCTGCTGGGAAAGGAGTCGTTGGGCGGGAGCACCACCGCGCACGCTCTCACAGCGCCTCCTGGAGCGTTGCTGACCCACTCGACGGGTGGCGACGACAAGAAACGGAGCACGTACGCCTGACGCACGACGAGGTGCGCGGATCGCAGCCGCACGCTCTCTTCATCGTCATCATCGTTATCGTTGTCGTGATCTGCGGCCGTCGTGGCTCCAAGAAGTTTCGCAACAGAAATGGACCTTTCACTCGCCGCGGGCAACTGAACGGTCGCAGTGGGTCCGTCGGCGTCCACAACGGGCAGCCACGAGAGACTGTTTTCCTCATCAACAGGCGCCCCGCCATTGCCCGGTATGCTGCTCAAGGCCGCGACGGCGCGGGTAGGTGCCCGGCTGATTAGCGGCGTGGCGAAGACGATGCTGGCGGTGTGGTGCCCCGACGTCGGGCTCATGATACGTACGAAATACGCGCGTCCGGGCGTTAGTCCGTGGAATGTGTGCTGCGCGCACGACGTGTGATATCTGGTTAGGGCGTCGCCCACGGCGTCTTCTCCGGCGAGCGTCAGCTCGAACGACTGGCTCACCGATTCCCACCGGATGACGGCGCTTGTAGGCGTGACCGTCACCACACGGCAGCCGTCGATGGAGAACGCCGGCGGCGTTGGCAGCTCGACAAACGCCGATGCTGTTTCTGGATTGAGGCAGACAAAATTGCGGACGACGCGGGAAGCATCATCGTTCGTGGCCGCCGTGACCCAACGCGCGACAATCCGGACTTTGACGCTGTCCTCGGCGACACGATTTAGCAATAGCGGCAACTTGATGCGGAGGGGGTGATCGATCGGACGGGGCGCACCTCCATCTGGCAAAGAGGAGGTTGCCGTCAAGTTGCTGATCAGCTCCACCTGCGTGGCGAGAGGACTCGATAACTCGAGGAAGAGCCTCAAGTGACTGCGAAGTTCTTGCAGTTCGTCGGCAGAGGTGAAGTCCGTCGAATGACGCATCTCCGCCCAAAAGGCGTCTTCGAGCTCGCCCACGCGGCGGTCCACGTCGACGATCACGGAGGACTCAAACACGCGCGCACGGAGAAGCTGTCGGCTGACCCCGAGCGGCTTGCCCATGACCACGATGCGGGGCGACGAGGCGACGACGTCCCTGCCCGTGAGTGTCAAAAGGGTGAAAGGTGCGACCGGCGCGTCGAACGAGCAGGACGTCCTCCCTTCGCGGACGTCTTGAACCTGATCCCCGAGGGACACGACGACGTCCGTTGGGTGACTCGTCCATTGAAGCGAAAGCCGTTCCTTCCCCGGGACGGAAGGAACGCCGCCGGCGGCGTCGCACTCCGCGCTCCCGTCGAAGCGCAGGGGACGCACGTCCTGGAGCACGTGCAGGACGCGAGGTTCGGACAGCACTGGCCCTCCCGCGCAATGTTCCATCAGCACGCTCGTTTGCAAATGAATGCTGACGCGCGAGGCGGGTTGGATCGCGATCGATTGCGACAGATCCGCGGTCGCCGACGACGCGATCACGGCATCGTTCGGCTGGATGGTGACCAAGTGGCCGATGGTACGGCGGATGGTAGTGCCATCCCCGCTCTCCTCTGAAACGTCCACCGACTTCGGCACCAACGCGGATACCACCTGCCGCGCTAGATCATGCATCAAGGACACGCTGGGAAGGAGACGGTGGCACTGCCCACGACCTTGGGAGGAAGGGTCGAGCAAGGTGGTCGTCATCGCCGTGGCGTTTTGTTGGCTCGTAGGGGCGACGAAGGTGGCAAATGATCCTGTCACGTCGGGAGGTAGTGGCACGGTACGAAAGCGCAGGGTCCCTTCGTTGACACAATTGAATCCCTGAACATGGACGGTCACCATCGCGTCGGCCGTTAGATCGGCAAGCCGAAGCTCCGTCGCCCCGCCGGACACGGCGATGACCGCTTCCTCATGGCCTTCGCGGCCCCCGCTGGGAGAGGCACAGGCCACTCTGGCTTTGACGTCCGCGCACGTCGACTTCCACCGGATCAACGCCGCGGAGCTCGTCACATCGGACACGACCAAGTGCGAAATGCAGTGATAGGGACCGAACGTGAAGATGAGCGGCGCCGCGTGGCTCCCCTGCAGCTTGGCGACGCCACTGCCCTTGTGAATCAAAGCGATGTGAAAGGCAACTTCGACATCCACCTTCCGGTTGACGGCCACAATTCGCGAAAAGGTGCTTGATGTCTCGTCTGGATGAGGGGCTTTGGTCTCGTGCTGTAGTGCGAGGCCGAGCGAGACGGACGCCTCGTAGCCGCCGCCCCGGATGAAAAAAGACGGCGGCTCAATGTCGATTTGAACAAAATGTGGCTGTCGCGCCCCGCTGGTCGCTGGCCTCTCGTCGGACGAGAGCGACACCGTCGGCGCCACGTGTTCCGCGGATAGTGAAGGTGGCGAACAAAAGATAATTTCGTCACGCTCGTGCTGAGGGGCCCCACCGTCGGCTTGCCCCTCCACTCCCTTCGCGCCGCACGAAGGGGCCACGACGAGGCGGTAGATCGTCGCAGGGAGCACCTGTAACATGCATGAGGTCCCTTCCACGTCCTGCGACGTGGCCAGAGTTGAGGCAGTCGCGGCTCGCGAGGGACCATCCGTCAGGGTGGATTCCCCTGCACTAAGCTGCTGAAGCGTTACGACATAGTGAGTGTAGTTGCCGTCCCATGCAATGGCCACACTGCGGTCGCGTAGCGACACGATCTGAAGATTCTGGGCGAACAACGTGGGTGACTCAAACTCGATGCCGTCCGCAACGAGGACGTCGGAGACCGTAAACCACTCTCCAGGGCATGTGGCCACGAGCAAGTGAACGGCGGCGAACCGTTTACCGCGCGGAACCTGATAGAAGCAGTGCTCGGTCGCGGTGAGCTCTAAGTCGGCTGCTGCACACCGGACCCAACTGCCACCTGGTTGAATTTCCAGCAGGTACATGCGGCGGCGGAGGACGCTCTTGTCCGCGTCGGAGTGCTTGGCAGAAAGTGGTGGAAGCTCAGTCAGTTTCAAGTAGACATTGGCGTTCCGGTGAGCGTCTAGTTGCATCGTGAAGGACGCGGCATGGCACTGTCCTGTGGGCGGCTGAGACGCGATCGCGGCATCCAACGACGCGACTGCCGGTCGGTTACCGGCAAACCCCAGCCAACGCTGATCCACAAAAGACGACAAGGGGGGTGCGACCCTACCTCCGCCACCACCCGCCGCCGCCGCCACGTCGGTCCCGCGCGGGGGTTGCGGGTGGGCATGGACGATGCAGACCACTTGGCTTGGTTGGGACTCCGTTTGCGTCACAGAGCGCGGGGGACCGCGCGCGGATCCATCTTCGGTGTCGTCATCCGAGCCGAGCAGTGGCAAGGCTGAGATGACCGTGACGTTGGGCGTGCGCGGCTGGGCGGAGATGTTGGCGACGTTCGTGTCTACCCGCGAGGCCGGAAGGGCTACCGGCAACGTTTCCTGCGGTCGCGGCTGGGGCGGATCCCACCACCATTTCAAGACGGCCGCGTTCAGCGTGCAAAAACAGTCGTCGTCGCCAACGGCATGCGTGTGCAAGAAAGCGAGTAGGATGGAGCTGAGACGTTGACTGCACTGACCACGGTCGATGTAGTCCTGGATCGCAGTCTTGAGCAGCGCTGGCCACTGCAGCTGTCCGAGCGCTTCTAGACGCTGCAGTTCAGCCCACAGAGAGTCGTCGGTGCTCTGGCTGACGATGGCTCGACGCAGCAACTTGGCCTGCTGCACCCAACGACGGGCATGCAGGGCCGCCGACAGAGTCTGCGCCTCCGGCCCGCCGTTGGGTGCCGCGGCGAACTTGACCAAGACGAAGCGGCCAATGGTCGGGCAAAATGCGCTGAGCAACCAGACGTTGGATTCGCTCGCGTCGACGTTCACTCGTTCGGTCTGCCAATAGGCGGGGCGGTCGTCCCGGACGCTGCCGATGAACGCTGCCTCGCCATGCAAGCGGGTCAACGCGACCGAGCGGAATAAGGTCATGCCGTCGGCCATCACCGCCGAGGGCGCGGTGGGGGGAGGCGTCTCACTCCCTTGTTGGTCGGCGCGCGCGGAAATAAGGCAGGCCGAAGTGGCGCGCGTGGTGCGCCAGTGCTGGACCAACACGGCTGCTCGGAGTGGCCAAGTGTCGGTGGCTGCGAATTCGCCGTTTGCTGCGCTTGGAGCGGCGTGGAACTCACCCTGGCCCAAGAGTGCCACGCCGTCAAGCATGCGACACGCGGCGGTGTGATTGCCCTCCGGGCCGACCGCCACGCAGTCAATGCGGCACCTATGGAGGAACCGGTGGCCGCCGGCCTCCAGCGCGAGACGCAGCCATTCGACCACGGTCGTGGGTACCGCCCGAGCGGTTGGAGTGGCCGGTGCACCGCTCCGCAACCCGTTGCTGGAGAGGACCAGGAGGACGGGTACCCGCGCGCACTGATGCTCCGTGCCGCCGTTCGCCGCCGCCGTAGCGAGGCCTTGACTCCAGATGTGGAGCACCTGGATGGCGGCGGACCAGCTCGCCACCACGGAGTCGGTCGCAGGGGGGTTGGCAAGGGTGGTGGGCACGCCGCGGGCTAATGCCGTTCGCGGGTCGCCGTTCATCGACGACGTCCAGCAAGGTCGGAGCAAAAATTGGCCGTTTTGGATCACGCAAACCCGGTCGCCCCTTTCTCCCTTGCCCTCCAGCTGGGTCAGCACGCCGGCCGCGGCGACATGGATGGCCGCCAGCGACGCCGCCGTCATCGCCGACGACGCGTCGGTGCCGTCCAGGATGATGGCGACATCCACCGCCTGCCGACAAAACGCAGCGAATTGGTTGCCTGCGGACTGAACCATGGCCGACGGCATCGGGGGGGTGGCGGTTTGTGAGCCACCTTTGCGTTCGGAGCGCGCGAGGCGAAATAAAATGGCAGACTCCGCGGACGCTCGGGCCGAGTCCCCCTGAAGACAGTCGAACGGAGAGGCAACTAGCGGCTTGGCGCGCCCGGTCATAAACCACTGCAGCAGGACCGACAAGGTGCCGCCGTCGCCGAGCGCGGTCAACCCGACGACGGCTTCGGCGATCGAGGCTTCCTCTTCTGGGATCAGCTGCAGCCGCACTTGAAGCAGCACGGCAAGCTGCCAGACGCTCCGCATCGCCGCCTTACACTCATTGACAACAGCGACCACGGCTTGGACCACGCGCTGCAGCGGCGAAGCTGAGGGGGGGTGACGCCCCTCGCCGATAGTAAGGTCGTGCGCGGCGGCATGGTGGGTGGCCGTCACGCACCGATGCTCTGGTCGATGGCGTCCCGCGAGGGCGACAATGACGAGGTTCTCCGCAGCAGGTGGGACGGCGGGAACGTCCGCGTCACCTCGGAGCACCGCCACACAGACCACAGGGGCCGTTGTCGCTGAGCTGGGCCGCCGCCGCCGGGCGCTGCGATCGAGAATGGCCAGCTCGTTGGCCGCGAGCGACCCTAGGCACTCCACGAGATCGACTCCCCAAGTCGGCTTACCCCCGGTCGTCTGCCAATATGACCACATGGTTGTGTCGAGAAAACTGTGCAATCGTCGTTTCTGGAAAGTGCCCGCGAAACGTTACGACCCTTTGCAGTACACAAACAACGTGTTGTCGAAAATCAACACTCATAGGCCGCCACCGTCAGTGTTCTTCTTTTACTTGAAGGGGTGTTCGGTCGTTACGACTGGGGTTGAGGTTGGTCGCCATTCGTCACGCCATGTAAGAGCACGCTCGCAAGCTGTGGATAGAACAGGTTGCCGTCATTGTCAGCCTCGACGTGCGCCATCATGGTGGCCGCTTGTGCTTTGGGGACGACGCGCTCAAGCGACGCCTTCAAATCGGCCATTTTTATTTTACCCGTGCCCTGGGGATCGAAGGAGCGACACGCTTCGACGAGCAAATAGCTCAACCGAGTTTGCAGCATGATGTGGTTCATGTGCTGAAGGACGGTGACAAAGCTGGACACTTGAAAGACGCCGGGAAGCACGGCTTCGATGCGCTGCAGGCACGACAGATATTCCGCATCGTCCTCTTTGCCCTGAAGGATCACGAAGACGAACTGTTCCAGAGCGACGCGTTGGTCGTTCGAGAGATCTGGCATGTCTCGGTCGGACACGATCAAGAACTCACTCAGCGGCCGTGGAATTAACGCCACTAAAATGGAATGGCAAGCGTCGACGACAGCGGGACGTTTCCGCACTTCTGGAAGAACCGCGAATTGCCGGACCGTGGCAAACTGATCGGCCACGGGCATGAAGGCGTCTGAAAATAGCATGTCAATCACAGCAACCAATTTGTGTTCGACATCCGCCGGCAACGTTTCGGAATTGGCAAAGTCGAGGAGTGCCGTGCCCGCATCGACCAGCTGCGCGTTGTACAACAGCAACGGTGGCAGGTCGTCCCCGAGTTGAAGGTCAAGATCGCTTACTTTCAGCGTCGGTGGCGGCTCGTCTGGGCCACCAGAGGGGGCGCCGCTCCCAGATGTGGAGTAGCGCGGCGCAAATTGTGGTCTTGGATGGTTGACCGAATGACTGCCTCTGATGCACGCATCGAGCCGTACCGCGCACGACACCGCAACAAGGGCTCTGACGTGGCGAGGAGGAGCCAGGAGGCACATTGGCAGCCGAGACTGCACGGCTCTCAGCGCGCGGCGTTGCATTGAAAAAAAAGATGATGACAATGCTCATCCGTGTCATGGTTGCACCCGCAACAGCAAAAGGTATCAAACGGGCTGACGAAACGCAATCAGGAAATGGTCCATCGTGTGAAACCATGGGTGGCGCTGGATATGCAAGTAGCTGCCACCGTCGCACGGGCGTCGTACAACAATACCTCCGCCATCACGCCGGGGGTAGCGGGTTCGGGGGGGAAATATAACAACAAGGTGAGGGTCTAGAGTTTTGGGGAGTCAGCGGCGAGGTCTCCTCGGAGGGGCACCGATGCCAGTGTCGACGTCGACGTGCCGCTCGGCCCCGCACCGCTCGGCATGTCCGAGAGCATGCGCTCGACCATCGCCTTTCGCGATCGCATGCGCTCCAGGCGACGCTGAAATTCCTCGTCGCTGCCACCGGTGGCTGATGTGCCCCCGGGGGACGACGCCACGAAGCTTGCCATTCGGGACTGCGGCGGCGACTCGAAGTACGGAGCCGAAAACGCCGGGCCCTGGCCGCCAAACGCGGCACTGCCAGAGGGCGATGAACCGTCAGCCACCAGGGCACTCTGCTGTTGAACGCGCTGGCGCGAGGCGGCGGCCGCGTTGACATTGCCCTGCGCTCGCATCAGCGTCTGGAGCTGCTCGTCAAAGCGGCGCTGCATCTCGCTCTGGGACGCCTTGAGCTGGGCCAGCTCGAACGCAGCGTTAGGACTCAGCGGTCCCTCAGCCCCTCCCACTGTGGCCACCGCTGGAAGTGCCGTCGATGGGCCCCGCGCCGCGTCGACTGGCGGCGGCGATGAAAAATCGGACGATCCGTTTTGTGCGGTTCCGGACGGCGGCGGGGCGCCAGCGGTCGGGACGGCGCGCTCTACTGCCTCGATGCTGTCCATGAGGGTCCACAGCGCGGTGGGGTCCAGCTCGTTGGCGCGCTTGGCGAGCCAGGCGAACATGACCTGCAGCACGCCCGTCGGCGGCCGTTCACACGCCAGGCGGTCCATTCGGCGCAGCATTTCCTCGGGCGATATCGGAAAGGCTGCGACGGGAGGTCTCAAGGGTGGTCGCTGCGGACTGACGCCACGACGAGCCGGCGAGATGACCGTGTGGCCCATGGCGGCAGGCTGGCGCCCCCCGTCGCCCTCTGGGTCGAAGCGAGCCGCACCGTGGCCGGGCGGCAGTCGATCGCTGCGCTGAGGCGCGGCGGCGTCGTTCATCGCTGCTAGCTTCTTGAGCACGTTGAGCCACATGGTTTGAATCTTTGGACTATCAAACGCAATATGAAAACTAGAAAAGTCGTCCCCCGCGCCGTCGCGAGCCTGCGGCTTGCGCGCGACGACAGGCGACACCTCAATCGCGGACCTCCCGTTGTAGTCGTCTTCCGTGACCGAGGCGTGCCACAAGTAAATCGCCCCACGGCAGGGCGCGTCGACCTTGTCGTTTTCGAAGTAATACACGAACGGGTAGATGATCACGAAGTACCTCCGTTGCCACTTTTGCATCGCGCGCTGCGAGCTGGTGTGCTTGAAGCCGTAGCCCTCGACGATGATCTGCGTCGTGGGCGTCTCCTTGCAGACGGTGTTGAGGGGAATGCGCCCCAGCCACGCCTCCTCCCAGCGGCGCTCGTCGGAGGCGTTGCGGAAGCTCGCCTCCCCCACGAGCCGCATCACCTCCATCAGCCCTCCGCCGTCACCGGCGCCGTGGGACGCCGGTGGAACGCCCACGGACGCGGAGGATGTCGTCACTTCGCGGAAGCCTCCGCCGCCTCCTGCAAGAGGGGGACCGGTGATAGAGTCATTAAAGCCTACTGCCGCCGGCGACATTCCTTCGGGCGGCTCCGGGCCATACTTTCGCGACAGTGCGTGAAGAAGTGCGTCCTCATGGCCGGCGTACTTTTCCACGATGGCATCGACCGTGTGCAGTTTATCGGGGGCGTACGCGCTGTAGTACCGTACCACGCGTTCCCGCACGGATGACATTCCGGTTGGAAAAACTTCTTCTGCTTCTTCTTTTTTGTAGCGTGCGTGTGTTATCTGGTTCTATTTTCAATTTCTCTCGGTCATGCAACAAGGTGACCAAGTTATCCTGTGAGAGCGACATGGCAACTTTTTGCGAACGAACGCCGACACGAACAACTCGTGGTGGTGATGGGGGGTGAGAGACTTGCCCTGTATACAAAGCTACCAGTGCAGCTGTGCTTGACGCATATTGTCGACGACCTCTTCGGCCGCCTTCAGCTTGGCGGTGGCGTCGACGACGGCTTGATCGCTTGCTGTCCGCGCGGCTGTTTCTCGGTTCAACTTCTCAAGCAAGGCGGCCGTTTCGTCTTGCAGGCGGCTCTCAATCTCCTTCGTGGCCAGCTGCGCTTTTTTGATGATGGCCCGGGCATCGTTCTTCGTTTTCGCATGCGCCTCCCGTTCCGCGGCGAGCTGTTCGGTTCGGGTTTGGAGCGCGGTTTCCGCCTGCAATTTGACCGCTTCAGACGCCTTCAATTTGACATGCAAAAGCTCAATTTCCCTCGCCATTTTGTTGGCAGCCTCAATTTTCGCTGAATCTACGGAGCGCTTCGCGCCGGTCGCTGCGTCGGCCGCCTCACCTACAACCCGGCGAAGTTCGTCTGCCGTGCGCGCCTCACGCGATGCCAGCTCGTCGAAGGCTCGCTTCGCGTCTCGCAACTCCGCCTCCACATCTTGCAGTCTCCGCGTGACGTCGGCATCCGCGGATGCACTCTGCTGCACGAACTCCGCCGCGTCCGTGGCAGTGTCGCGCCGCGGCACGACCAGTCGTACCCGTTCGCGTTCGAGCTGATCACGGCTACGGAGCGCCGCTTCCAGCGCAAGGGTCAAGGAGGCGGCATCTTCGTCCCGTCTTTGAATCAGCGCCCTCAGGTTGCCCACTTCTTCGTGAGCGCGCGCCAATTCCACGCTGAAATTATTGTCGATCAGCCGGCGCTGTGTGGACCAGTCTTGATCGCTCGCTCCTCGGGGAGTCGTACCCTGCGATGCAACCGCCGCACGCAGTTCTGCCAGTTCACGTTGGTGGTTGGCGACGAGCAGCTGACAGCGAGAGGTGGCCGCGTCAACCTGCGCGGACAGGTCTTCGACCTCGCGTTGGCGCCGCGACGACAGCAGCGCGGCACGGTGCTCCCTCTCTTCCTGTGTCGCCTCCCAGTTGCGTTTGTACCGATCGAATTCCCTCCGCGCTTCGTCCGAGGACGTTGTCACCTGCTGCAACTGACACGACAAGGCTGCCTTCGCCTCGTTGCACGCTTGCAGCGTTCGATCCTGCTCAAGAAGCTTCGTTTTTGCAAACTCCAACGCCGTCGACGCTTCGCTTTGCAAGACGGCGAGCCGGCTGCGCAGCGCTGCGATTTCGTCACGCTGTTCTTTTTCGCGAGCCGTGTGACTAGTCTCCGCGGCGTGGATGGCCTCGAGGAACGAGGTCTCTTTCGCCGCAGCGGCATCTTCCGACGACCGCAGCGCCGCAGCGGCGCGAGTGGCCATGTCCTGCTGAGTGGACACCAGCCGCTGCGCGGTCGCGAGCTGAGACTCTAATGCCGCGATATCCGACTGTAGCTGCGCGACTTGATCCTGAAGCAACGATCGCGACGACTCAATATGGCGGCAGCGTGCCGCGGCGTCGTCGTCGGATTGGCTCAGCCGCGCCTGCAGAGACGCGAACGCGTCGCGCAGTTCGTCCCGGGAACGCACAAGTTCGGCCTCCTCGGCGTCCGACATTCCGGCTTTCGCCGGACGCGAGGCCTTTGCCTTGCTTGTCGATGTTGCCGCAGCGGCAACGGCCTCGTCTCGCTCCCTCTCAGCAACCTCCGCGTTGTGCCGGGCCGCGATGACCTCTTCACGAGACGCGGCTGCCTCAGCGCGGGCCGCGCTCAGAAGTTGTTCCGACCTTGCGGCCTCCGCCCGCACTTCGGCCAAGGTAGCCCCCAGCTCAACAAGTTGGCGCTTCAGACGCTCAAGGTCCGCGGTGAGGCGGTCAATGTCCTCGAGCGCAGTCTGCCGGCATCGGTTCGCCTCCACGCAGTCACTTTTCAGACCTTCAATCGTTTTTTCGCGTTCCGAGATGGTCAGGCGCAGCTCGCCGAGGGCATTGTTGAACTCGTGCAGCTGCTTCTCGTGTTTTTGTGCGGCCTCCCTTTCGCAAAGCTCCTTGGCCCAGTCGATGTCCTTGAGCCGCTCGGCAAGCTTGCTCAGGAGGCGCTCCTTTTCTTCTTTGAGCAACTTGATGATCTTCTCAAGGTCCTTCACGGTTTCACGGAGGTGAAAGTTTTCTTCGCTGCGAGTCACAAAGTCCCTCTCTTGCAGGTCGCGGTGCCGCTCCACCAAGGCACGTCGATCTTCGACGAGCGGCTTACGAAGCGGCTGTTTTGGAGGCCCGAAATTTGTGGGCACGAGCATTGCCGCGCTGTTCTGCACCACCTTCTGCACCACCTCTTCCTTTGTCAATCACAAAGGAAAACGATGGAATAAGGGGCGGAACGCTGAGGCGTCAGGGGGTGGGCGGGTAGGTGGAAGGGACAGGGCAAGACACAACGCAACAGCGGCGTGAGGGAGATGTGATGGTGCACCTGGGCTGTGGTCGCTGTGGGAGGGTAAGGTACTCTCTAGAGCAACACAGGCTGCCCC
>ERZ1292630.2972-Hain-H41-02um-R3-2972-length-15298-cov-7_pt1 | contig 15298 bp, 8 predicted proteins | sample MGYA00564408_ERZ1292630 | MGnify/ENA primary metagenome ERZ1292630 (study PRJEB36523, sample SAMEA6512641) | groundwater metagenome | collected 2019-01-08 | study: AquaDiva: Metagenomics assemblies of 32 groundwater samples | reverse complement strand
GCCGAAAGTACAACACGCGGTGCGGCGTCCTTTCGACTCGATACGGGTGTCGTGGTGCCCTCGCGTAACAACGACACGGCCTCCCGCCAAGCGCATTTCACGACCGAGGCACTGCTCGATGGCACCATTTCTCGGACCATCGTTGCCGACGTTGCGACGGCCATGGAGCATGCCACGCTCCGCCGCCTCAGCCCGAGCTATCGAGCGAACTCTTCGGCCATGGTCAGCGTCCCCTCACACGACCCTGGGGCCATGAGCAGCACCATCGTCGGAAAGCTGCAAACGATGCCATCCACACTTCCGCCGCCATTCCTGAAAAGTAGCAGCAGCAACGAAGCCACAGAAGACATCCGAGGATTTTGCTCCGTCATCATCTCTAATCCGCGGAGTCTCACAGCGGACGTCGGGGGTGGCGAGTATTACCTCTCCGCGGCCATGGATGACGGCGCGGAGGAGGACGGCTGGCTCAGCGTGTTCCCGAGCGTCCCAGCCATCCTCGGCCGCGTTCAACAACGCCGGCGCGGCCTGGCGAGCATTTGGGCTCCCACGCTGACGCAGTGGCACCCTGCGACGTCACCCGTGCCAACCTTAGGGCCGGCCGATTTCACGGCGTCGGGTTTGCTCTCGGCGCGCGCCAAGGATGTGCTGGCGGTCGTGGGTCAAGGACACTTGAGTATTGTTAGCCGAATTTCGATCGCAGACGCAGATGTTGGCTTCGACGCCAACGCCGCCTCGTCGCTGTTGCTTGTCATCTCGACTGCTGCAGTGGGCGAAAACGGGACGGCGGCAGGCGTGAGGCGGGCGCTCATCCCTAGCGTGGCGCTTTTGACTGGTGATTTGGGTCGTCGGAGGCCCGTATTGGCGGCGTCGCTGCAATCCTCATGGGAATTGTCTTCGGCATTCTCCACGTCGTCGCCGTCGTCGTCGTGGCCCGTCGTCATGGTCGAGCCTCCCGAGGCGACGCAGCGGCTGCAGGCAATGGGGGCGGCTCGCTGGGACAATGCCTCGGAATCGAGCCTCCTCCTTCCCGCACCGTTTCGGTTGCTATGCAATTCGTTGCTGCGGGCACGGGATCAGCGGAAGCTTGGTGGCCCGATGGCCGTGCCGCTGCTCACTCGTGACTCTTGGGGGTCGTGGGTGACGGTGTTTCCCGCTTCGATGCTTCCAGGTAGCTCCACGGCCGGAGGGATGTTCGACTCTCTGTGGTCAGTCGCCTATGCTCGGCCACGGTCTTGGTCCCAGACGCGCGGCAGCAGTTCGGACGACAGTGCCACATTGACGTCGTACCGCTGCGCGACGGACGAGTCGCTGCTGCGATCCGCTGCTGGCAGTGGTGGAGACATCGGCGATGCCCTCGCTCTGCGGACATTGCACCGTGGCCTCAACGATGGGCCGGAGTCCCGGTTCTTGTCAGCGGAGTTCTTGTTGCCGCAGTGGCGGCCCGACGCACCGGCGGGGGACCCTCGGCGAGTCGCGGCGCTCATTGTGCGCACGGTTCTCGGGGGTTTGTCCGGGGTGGTGATGTCGCCGCAGATCGTCGCGTCCCCGCAAAATGACATCGACGTCGTCCTTACCTATGTGCTACTGACTCGCAACGCTCAGTGGCCAGTCAACGGTCCGATCGTCGTGATGGGCATCCTGATTATCGGCACCGTCGTCGCGGTGGTGTTGACATACCACCAGGTCGAGCGAAAAGTATCTACCCTGCATGACAAGCAGTCCACCGATGGCCAACATAAGGAGCTTCTCGAGGTTTTCTGCCAGCGATTGCCGAAGCCCCTCGTCAACGTTGGCATGGGGAGAGGCAACCGTGTGCGTCACCCGAAGCTGGTCGTGTTCAACCGCCTGTCGCACGTGTTCATCGACCTTGCGGGATCCATGACCTTGGCCAAGGTATCGCCACAAGGGTACGTGAGGCTGCTCATGTACACGTTCTACGTCACCGACGGCGTCGCGGCCGCGTTCAACTTGGAAAAGCTGCAGACCGTCGGGGATGGTATCTTCTTCTTAGGTGGGCTTCCCACGAGCAAGAAAAACAGCAAGCGCCAGCAAGGTTTCGCCGTCCTTGACGCCGTGCTCTTCGCCGTCAACATCAGCATTATCTTTTCCAACTACTACACGCACCATCCATCGCGGCTCGACGTGTTTAAAGACTTGCCCTTCGAGGACCGGTTCGTGGACGACACGTTCTTTGTACTACCGTTTCGCACGGGGATCACGGTCGGCCCAGCCTTCGTCGGGACGGTGAGTTTGAGCAAAGCGCCGACGCCGACGTGCATCGGCGAGAGCGTGTCCATGGCGGTGCTCATCCAGCGCAGTGCGGAGCCAGGGGGCATCTTACTGACCCGCGACGCGAGGAAGCTGCTGTCTCAGCTGGACCGCAAGAAGCAGTTTGACTTCGAAGGACAGCAAAAAAAGCTCATCAAGTCGAAGACTGAATCGGTCTACACGTTGAAATCGGCCCGCGTGTCGGTCGCGCCGGACATTGTCAGTTGGCTAGGACTGGAAGAGACACCCCGTCGCCTTTTCTACGACGGCGCGGGCTGGTCGGATGCCGTCAACAACGCCAATGACCGGTCGTCGAGTGGCAAGTCGCAATCGATCATGTCCGACTTGCTGGAAGGCAGCGCTCAAGGGGGATCCCTGGTTGGCGGCGACGAATCCGAGTGCGTAGAGAGTGATTTCGGAGATTCGGTTGTGATGGATCGGCCCCCTACTCCGCCCGATGCCGCCAAGTAGTAGTAGTGAAAACACAACCCGACCTTTTTTTCCCAACCAGAGCGCCGAGAGTACGTTTCCAGCGCTTGTAGACTTTCCCCTTTTCACGAGTAAGTTAAACTCACCGGCAAATACCGCAACCGCGGCGGGTCCTCGAACCGACAGCACACATCGTATTGGTCTCGTTTCTTTTTCCCTTTCTGTAACCCTCCAGTTCTCTCGCTTCATTTCTTCTCCTTCTCGTCCTTCTCGCCTCTTGTCGCAATAATATGTCACATCGGAATCCAAGACCGAAGGCGGTGCCCCTCCACGCCCTACACCAGCCAGATAAGAAGGCCGCTGCGAACGGCGCTGCGGCGCCGCCCACGGCGGACCCGTCCTCAGCAGCAGCGGTGCCGACGGTCACCATGATCAACGACGGCAGCGTCGTGAGGGGCCCTCCACGGGGGCCGCCGGACGCTTCACGACCCGTGGCCAGCAGCGCGTCCCTTCCGTTGACAGTGTCGCTCGACGCCGACGCGATCGCGCGGTGCAAAAATGGTCGCGCGTGCATCGCTACCCTCCACGTCGTGAGCTGGACGTCGTCCGCCGCCTTCGGCAAGGGCTACTGGAAGGCCGACACGAACGGGGGAGGTTCCAGTGTGATCCTTGATGTCTCTCGTGGAGACCCGAATGCCCTCCCGGGCGATGTGGTGCTCATCCAGCTGGACGACCCATCCAGGTGGATGCCTCCAGGTAGCGAAGCCGGTGGCCAACAGCAGCGAGATGACGCCGGGGAAGCGGCGGCGAACTGGCTCGAAGCGGCGCCGCAGGTTGAGGGAGAATTGCTCCTCGCAGACGGCGACGACAAGCGGCTTCCTGATGGCCGTGAGATCGTACACGCGATCAAGGTGAACCCCGATGAGTCGATCGCAGTGCGCCGCATGCGTTCAACGCTCGCCGGACGCGTGGCGCTAAGTGTGGGCGCACCCGTCTCGCCACCGACGGATTGCCGCTGGCCGAGTGGCTTGCAACCAAGGGGCTTTATCGAAAAAGTGGTGAAACGGAACTTTGAACGAATGCACGCGTGCCGCTTTTTTGCCCCGCCGACCACCGATCCGTCGAAGAAAAGCGGACCGCTACAGTTGGAGCGCTTTCACCGCTTCAAACCCTATGACGTCGCATTTCCGATTATCGCCGTCTTTGGCCGGGATGTTCCCAGTAACTTGCGTGATACGCCCGAGGACTATTTGTACATGGTGGAAATTCAAGAGCATCGCGACCGCCTCGGAGAGCCGGTCATGATCGACGGTCGGTTCCCACTTGGCATCGTGAAGCAGTCGCTCGGTAGGAAGGAAACCGCCGAAGCCGAGAGCACCGCCATCGCGTCGGCGTTCAAGGTCAAGTCCGCGCCGTTCACCGAGGAGGTCGAAGCCTGCGTGATGAACGAGTTTGTCATTCCGGATCCGGATGAGCTTCAAAGGCTCCGACGCAGGGACTTGCGCGATGAGGAGTTCGTATGTACCATCGACCCTCCAACCGCCCGGGACCTCGATGACGCGATTAGCATCGAAGCCACGTCCGGTGGTTACCGCGTGGGGGTACACATCGCCGATGTTTCCTACTTTGTCCCTTACGGCAGCCCCTTGGACGAGGAGGCAAGTGAGCGTGCGACGTCCGTGTACTTCATCGAACGCGTGATTCCCATGTTGCCGCACAAGCTCTGCGAGGACTACTGCAGTCTGAACGCGGGAACGGACAAGTTCGCCTTCAGCGGGATTTGGCACTTCGACCGAAGCGGCAAGGTGCAGAGCGAGTGGTTCGGGCAGTCCGTCATCCGCAACCGCTGCCGCATGACGTACGACGATGCGCAGCGCATCATTGATGGCGATCTCAGCGGCAACAGCCTGCAGTTCAAAAACGAAACGGCTTCGCGAGAGGCGCTTGTGGCCCGCGTCGTGCAAAGCGTTCAGCTCATGTGGAAACTTGCTCAAATCCTCAAGGAAAACCGGCGAAACCGCGGTGCGATTGCGCTTAACAAGGCGAAGTTGCAGTTCACGTTCGACACCGCCGACTCGAAGTTGGCGCCGTCGGGTTTCAGGGTTGAGCGGACGAAGGAGGCGAATTGGCTCGTGGAAGAGTTCATGCTGCATGCAAACTTTCGGGTGGCCGAAAAGGTCTTCGAGTTTCTCCCCGATTCTGCGTTACTGCGGAAGCATGACGCTCCGCGCCGATCCAAGCTTCAACAGCTAGGCGAGATCGCTCGCAAGTGTGGCTTCGACATTCGGGCCACCAGCTCGAAGGCGCTGGCAGACTCTCTCGAACGCCTCTCGGATCATCCAGACATTGACGCCTTGCGCACCATGACGACGATGTGCATGTCGCTCGCAAAGTATGTGTGCACCGGGGACCATGATGCCGACTCCGAGGACCCAAAGCAGCAGGAAAAAGACCCCAAGGCCGCCATCACCGAGGCGACGTCGACAACGTCCCTCTGTTCCACGTTTCGACACTACGCTCTCGCCGCATACGCCTATTGTCACTTCACGAGCCCCATTCGTCGATACGCCGATCTCGTCACGCACCGTCAATTGCTTCTGGCCCTCGACATCGAGCGCGAAGTGAAGCGCAACAAGGGTCGCCTCGATGCCCTTCCGGAACAAGTCGACTTGAACAACCTACCGCACGGCGAGTTTTACATGGACCCATCGGACGTTTCTCGCATCGCGACGCATTGCAATGAGAAGAAGGAGCTCGCGCGAAAGGCGGGTGATGCGAGCGCGAAGCTTTTCCTATGTTTGTATTTGGAGTCCTTGCGACTGAAGTCGGCGCAAGATCCACGCGTGCCTGCCACCGTTGTGACGACGGCGGTGGTCGTCAGGGTCAAAGCGAACGGGTTTTCGCTGAGTGTCTCGCGTATGGGCATCGACTGTGAGATTTTGCACAACACGAAGAGCCAACTGTGGAAGGATGAAAACGAAGCCGAGGAAGGAGGTGCCGGCGGCTTCACGATTAATTGGGGACAGGATCCCAAAAACGGCTCTGTGGTAAAGGAAAAAGCGAATCTATTCAGCCGTTTTGTGGTCACCATCCGCGTCGTCGTCAAGGGCTACTTGCAAGTGGACTTCCTCGTGCACCCACCCTGGGATCGCTCCGACGGCGTTTTGACCGTGCTACCAGAGCGCCTATGACCTCGCTGGATGGAGGGACTGTACTGGAGACGCCGCACGCAAAATGCAACCAGCAAACCAACGAACCCCGGGATTGAAATTTATTTTGATGCTTTTGCAACAGGGGGGGAATTGGGGGGACGCACCACCGCCTCATCATCTCGCTCTCGAGAAGCTCGACGATCACAACATCGTTCACCGGTTTTTCTTTTCCATTTTCGAATTCAAACCTCCTCTCTCTTTTCTCGCGCGACTTTTGGCAATAGACAGGAGGTCGACAAGGGTTAAACATTTTGCGATTGAGATTTTGGTAGGTTTTTTTTTGGGTGGGGGGGGGCCAAGCGTTGCGTCGCAGGAAGGCCCCCATTCACCAAACAGCGTGTGACTCCACCACACGGCCTCTGTGGGTGTGTTATTACCGTTCGGTTCATTTCATTTTCGAGCGTTGGATGCCACCCAAGGTGTCTTCGGAGCCCGTGGTGCAGCGTTCGGGCTCCCTGTCGCAAACGGCGGATGCCCCTGTCAACGACACGGGTCTCTTCGCAGCGGTGGATGGCCGCCGAGTCACCACTCCCAGCGACGCCATTTTCCAGCTGCCAAGACCTGTCAGCAAACTGGCCTGCCGGCTGAGGGGCACCGTGCCCCCGCACCCCAGCGTTTCATCAATTTTCAGTCCGCTGGCGGATGCCGGACATGGCAGCGCGACTCAGCCGGGGCCAGTACAGCGGCAGCATCGCCAATGGATTCAAGACACGCTGCAACTCCTGCAAGGTGACGATATCGATGATCCTCTCGCTCCACCCACGACGACGACCACCACCAGCGCCACGATTGAGGCGACAGCCGCTCTCGCCCCGCCCCAACCTGCGGCCGGAAGCTCGCTTCGCCGCGTCGCACTTGATCGGCTCAGCAGTCTTGGTCACCTGCCTCGATCATACTTCGTGACCCGCGTGCCCCAGCTGTCGAACGATGAAGCGGCCGCTGGAGATCCACTGACACGCGCCGCGACGCTGATTCATGCTGCCGTCAGCTTGAAGTTGCTCGCCGAGGATTCAGGTCGTCCAGCATCGACTGTCATGCCTTCTCGGCTAGCCACGGACGTCGACCGCGCATCCGCGCAACGGTGGTTTGACACTATGACCCACCACGTGACGGTGTCGGCGGGTGACGTAACTGCGGCTCCATCGGGAGTGGCAGCCACGAGGTCGGTCGGTAATTCACCTCCCCAACCGACCCTGGGGGCGACAAATCATGGCGCGACCTCAGGGGAGGGCGGAGCCACGCCCGCGCTGTTGTCGGTACCAGGACCTTCGAGCCACACTGCGGCGCGGCCCGGGAGCTCCACGAGCCGCCGCCGAGCATCGCACGCAAACGCAAAGTCAGCGTCCGCCGATGCATCGCCGTCGCTTCCGGCAGACGGCGCCGCGTTGAGTGGTAGCCACCAGCACCACCACCCCCACCCTCAGGCGCATGCCACTGCCGCTGCGACGCCCGCCACATCCGCGATCGTGGACGCAACGACGGCCACGATGACGGCAGTGCCCGTGTTGCAACTTGCGTATCGCGAGGACGCGCGACACGTCATCGTTCAACTCCAGAGCGAATTTTATTACGTCGAGGTGATTGAGCCTGACACCTGGCGGCTGTTAGAGCCCTGTGAAATTCGCCAAGCGATTGTGGCCGCGACGACGATCGCTGCCGCGTTCAGCGCGCCCCGGGATGCGGAAGACGGCGCCCAGGCACTCGCCCGGTTGGCGCATTTGCCAAAAGAGCAATCTGCCGTCGCACTGGCGCACTTGCGTTCATTGTGTCTTGCGAACGACGAAACGGTCTCTCGGCTTGACTCGGCGCTTCTGCACATCGCCATCGGCACCGACGAGAGCCCAGCTTTGCCTGTGCCCCGCCTAGGAACGAACGCCCGGGCCGCTGCCGCTCTTTTTGACCAACCCCGGCGAGCCATGTGGCCCTCGGCAGGACTCTCCGTGTGGGTGCATGCGTCGGGTGATGCCACCCTACGTGTCACAACCCTCATGATCAACGCGGCCTGCGCGACAAAGTGTGTTTCGTGGGTCACGCAAGCCGCGGCGGAGGTTGCGGTCTCGGCTTTCGAGGTTTCACCGCTTCGCGAGCTGCGGCAGCCCGTTTGCATCCTCGCTCACCGGAGCAAGTCGGTGCAGAGCACTCGGGTACCTACCAGCTCCCCAGGAAAGGTGTCGGCCGCCTCGAAGGCAGGCAGCAGCGGGTCCAAAGGCGGTAGCGCACAGCAAGACGACGCGTCCGGTGCCGTCGCCGCCGCCCCTCCTCCGCTAGCCGTAACAATGCCGCTTCCACGGGGAGTGAATGCTGCGACATATCTGCCGCTTTGGATACCACGCCTCGACAGCGTGCGTCAGTTTCTTCTGACAGACTCGAAGAGCAAGGCGGCGGGAGGCAGCGTACCCGTCAGCTGGGAAGCCGTGGACGTGACCGATGAGTTTGTGTTCTTACTGGCCGTGGCCGTCGCCGGACGTTGCTCGGCGACGGGAGTGTCGCTCGGCGACCGCCACGTCGCACCGAAATTCACCACATTTTTTGCGGGAAGTCCCTTTTCGCTTGACGACGCGGAGTGCGGGAGCACTGCGGATTGGAACGCCGCGATGTCGGAAGCCCCTTGCGATCCTCCTCTGCGTTTCCTGCATTCACATGCGATATCCAGACTTGAGAAAGTGGTGATGCAGCGATTGTTGGCTCAACACGGCAACGAAGCTGCAGTGGACCCTCGCGGCCGCAGTCACAGCAGCTGGTTTTCCAGAACTCAGGTGATCATCGCCAGAGACTCGCTACTGCAAGCGCTCAATCGACAGTCACCGCCTTACGCTTCGTGGTTCCTTTCCAATCGACGCCGATTGCAGGGTACGTTGGTGACGGATCCCATCGTCGCCCGGGACCTCGAAAGCCGGCTCTTTGGCGGCGCGACGTGCGTTCTGGTGCGAAATCCCTGCCCGCAACCTACTGCGTCGCATCGTTCGTCGACGCTTCAGAGCCTGGGATACATCGTGGCCACCCATCAAGGAACCCACATGATCAACGAACTCACGACGTCACATCCCCGCGGGAGTATCGTGGTCAACTACATGGTGTCGCCGTCAGAGGTCAACTCAACGAAGAAAACCGTCACGTTTTTTGCCTCACCGGCACACGATGATGGGGGCAGCGGCGAGGCAGCGTTGGATTCGGTCGCGGCGGCATTGAGTCGCCAGTTCGCCAACCGCGTCCGTGTCGTGTTGAGAATGCTGGAAGACATTGTGGAGGATGAAATACAGTCGCGAGCCGCGTCGCGGTCCGCCACACGGAGCAATGCATCCGCAGGCGCGGCAGCCATCTACCCCGCGCGGTCCGCCGTCGGTGCGACGGCGGGCGGCGGCAGCGTTACCACCGACGCGCTGCGCCTGGCTGACGACGTGGCCTTGGTGTCCTTGGCAGAGCTCTGGCCATCGTCACTTCAAAGTCGTCCTGGCAGCCGTCAAACGGCCGCTGGGACTCCGTCCCTGAAGAGAGTGACGACCACGACGTCCTTTTCCACGCGCGGCATGGGTGGCATGTCATCGGCGGGGCTCCGCTGCGCTTCGTCGCGGCCAGGCACCGTCAGCGCCTCTCTCCCGCCGCAACCCCACCACCAGTTGCGTGAACTGCGGAAGTCATTGCGCACGGTGGCCACTGCTTTCTTTACATTGTAGAACCCCCTCCCCTGTGAATAGGGAAATCCCGGGGAGCCGTTCGTCCTGTGGTGTACTTTTTATTGGTCTCGCTCTTACGCAACAACGAGAAGGAAAGATGAAACAGGGGCGCGTGAACGTATCGTTCAAACGATTTCAATGAACAAGTGCGTTTTGCTTCTCAAAGTGTTTTTATCACCCCGGACGCACCTTCCGCTCTGATCGATCTACAAAATGACCACCGCGCCGGCGCATGCGCCGAAACGTTCCTTCCCCAATGCCAACGCAGAATTGGTCCGCCGGTACGAAGCTGAGTGTGCCAAATCCGCGCTACTGCAAAGCAAGCTGGACGCACAGTGGCAACTCGCGCAAGCGATGCAGGCTCGAATGGAGCAAGAACGAACGTCGCACGATGTGCAATTGGCGACGGCGGTCGTGGCAGCGCAGCAGCTCGAGGCCCGGTGCGAGACGGCAAAGTTGACAGACGCTCGCCTGGGTGCCTCGTTGGAAACCGCAGCTCAGCGTCTTCGCTCCACTGCCCTAGGCATGTCGAGGCACCGCATACAATTCGTGAAGCACTTCGTCACGCTTCGACACCAGCACATTCCCGAACCTCCGAATCACGAACGCGCGGCCGCTGGTGACGACGTTCCGAACGACGTCGACGGCGACTTTCGAGACCTTTTGCGATCGGCGTTGCAAGAGGAGGAAGTAGAAGGGAGCGCCGCCGCCGCCGCATCGTCCCTCCGCTCTGAAAAAGGGGGAGGGGTGCGTCCGCTCCCCTCGTTGGGCAGCGTGTCGAATCGGGCGGCACGCAAGGCGTCGCTCGTGATGCTGGAAATGGCGTGCAAACAGCTCGCGTCAGAAGAATTGGCATTGCAAACGCAGCTGGCTAATGGTCAGTTGTACGAGTATGAATTCGACACGCTCATGCGATCCGTTAGCGCCAGGAGAGACGAAATTCGCTCGTTGGTGACGCGCGACATCTACGCCGCTGATAGCTCGTTGCCTCCTGTCGCTTCCACCGGCGGCCACCAGCATGTGGACCTTCTGGCCCAGGAGCTTGCAAGGCGAACGCTGCTTCGGTTTGGTTTAACACGTGCCAAGCCATCGGAGGACGGACCGTTGCCACCTGGCTTGGCATCTTCGGATGTGACGCAGAGCGTAGCGTCTCGAGCGGCAGTTGCATCCGACGGCCGCGCCAAGAACACTCAGGCTGGTGCCTTCGCGGATCGCCGCCGGGTGGTGGCTCAGCCTCACAGGCCGTTGTCGGCCGCCCTCAAAAGGGATATTCAGCGTCTTGAGCACGCCCTGACGATTCGCGACACCGCACAGCGGGACACCGCGTTTCAAGAAATCGAGAATGAGGCGTTCGCTCAGACTCGTCGTGACACAGCGGCGTCGTCATCTGGTGCCCATGATGATCGGTTCCAGAACGCCAGACTATCTCCGCGTCGAGAGGTCGATCCGCCTCGCGCGGGGAGTTCGATTACAACCTCGGTGGCCATCGACGTGCTGCCCAAGCATGCGCAACTGCCGCCGCGTCGGCCACCCAGCGCGCGTTTCTGCCTCGCGGCAGTACGTGCCGGTGCCAAAGAACCGTTGCGGCGCTTGGAAACCCGGCTGCGCCACGTTCCGGAAGGCAACCTCGTCGCCGCCGTGCGTAGTCGGTTGCCTGCGCCGTCGCGATGAAGGTTTTGAGGGACCAAGCCTCTAGACCGGTCTCAAGTGCGCCTCCACATTCCGCGAGAGTTGTAGAAAAGTTCGAAACAGTCGAATTTTCATATTTTTCACCACCGCGCAGAGAAAGTCATGAACGTGTTGAAGTGGTCCTCTACTCCAATAGACAACCGCACGCACAGTGTGAACAAACAGGGTTCATCAAACCGGGTGCAGAGGTCCCTTTTCGCCGCAAAGCAGTCGTCGAATGGCCCATCATCATGGACCTGCAACGGTGACGGGCGTTTCCCCGACCATAGGACCCGTCAACCCTTGGTCGCAGCAATCGTCTGCGGTCGGTTTGTTTCGTCCTCCCAGCCATCGTAGTGGAAACCCGGCGGCCGCCGCGGCCTTGCCGGTGGGTCCATCCGCACCGTCACACGAAACCGCCGACCTCACATTGCCGGCGAGCGCGAGTCGCGCCCAGCGATCCCCGCGACCTCAAAGTGCCAACAGCTCCACGTCCTCCATGCCTCCCGCCCCGGCCGGCAGCTTCTCACAGGGCTCATTGTCGCCCACGATCGGATCCCCCGGCCCCGCCACGGGCAAGCTCAATTCCACGCCACCGCTGCCCCCGTCCTACCGCGCCGCAACGCAGAGTGCCCCGCCGTCATCCGCGCAAGTGTGTCCATCCGGCACATCCTCGTCGTCACTGGAACAAGTCTTGGACATGCTTCGTTCCGAGGTCCTGGCCGAACGAGACGTGTATGCTTGTCAACAAGAAGCGAATCGTGGTTATGAACAAGCCTTGCGCAGGGAAACCCAGAGACGTCTTGATGCCCAACGCGCAGTCGAAGAGCTCGAGGCCCGCGAACAGCAGCTGCGAATGCAACTAGCCGACAAGGAACGCATATATGCAGCGATGTCCAATAACAACAAGGACACCGGCCTCGCTTCGAGTTCCATTGCGGGACCGCCATCTCGCTCAGCCCACTCCGTAGCTGGAACTTCTGGCGTGACGTGGGACTGCGTGTCCACCGTGCTCGAGTCCCCTATGAGACGCGACCCGGCAGCAGGGGTCAAACACGAGAATTAGCTGGAAGGTGAGTGTGAGCAATGCACCGAAAAGCATTGCCTTTTTGAGACTTAGAATGATGGTCGCGTCTCGACTTTCATTTCGTCTCTCTCTCTCTCTCTCTCTCTCTCGCGTCATTCTCGGAAAATTCACGCGTTTTGGAAACGCGGACGACGTGAAAAGGTTTGTACAATGAGTTTCTTTGGACTCAAAACACGCAATCGTTTTGTTGGTTCACTCCGAAAGTTGTTGTTTAACTTTTCGTTTCACAGTTACGCGAGGTGGAATGGGGTTTCATGGCGTTCGTGGCGCCCGTTGGACTCTTTTAGCCATATGCCTATGCCTCATCGGCGACGTGACCTCCTCGATAAGCCATGCCGCGCCCATAAAAGCTTTGTCATCGGAGGAGGCACAATTACAACTGTCGAAGCCATCGAGCTTACTGGGAGAGACGATCGTGTCCGTCGCGACGGAACAATCGTGGGACGTGACCATAACGTCTCACGTCCCGGCAAGCCAAGTAGGATCACAGACAGCGGCAGCCGCTGCTGCTGGGACGGTGACGCAGAAGTCGTACACTGTGTCGCTGCGTAGCCACGCATCCTTCGACGCGGTCCTCACCGGCGACGTGCAACCCAACGGCGACCCGTCACAACCCCCCCTGGAGTTGGAGATGCGGTATACGGACTCCATCGCCCATCCCTACGTAGGCGCGATTCACAAGCTGTTGGTTGCCGAAGCTGCCAGCGGTGACATGAGCGCAGGCAGCTCGGCGTTCGAGCTAGACCCAAACCGGCCGGCCCACGTCATGAACAGCGTGGCAGGTTGGACGGCCACAGGCGGTGTGTTCGTTACAACCGCCTCCGGGGCGAACGTTGCGGCAAGCTACGTCTGTCTCTTGTCTAACCGTGTGACCTTACTGTGCTCCGTAGTTGCCGATCAAGAACGTGGGTCGGCGTCGGCCGCATCTGGCTCAGGGGACCATCGCCACTCCTGGACGTTATCCGCGCACGGCGCGTACGTGCCCGCTTCGCCGTCATGGTGGCAGCGTTACAGCCTGCCCGTCGTCCTGACGGTGACGATGATGCTCGTCAACATCTTCAAGACGCACATGGAGCAGAAGCAAAGTGCCAAGGCGTCGGCGGCAAAGCGTCAGTAGTAGTCAAATCCTCTGCTCTCGATGAAAAAGGTTGCCCCTTTTCAGAGTTCAAAGGTACTTTGGGGTCCCTTTTTTTCGATGTTAACATAATGACACTCTCGCTGCCTGCGGCAAGAGAGGAACGGTCACGTCTCTCACACAGTTGAACCCAGTGTATACTTGGGTTCAGTGTGTGGCTTTTGCGATCCGAACCCCCCATCTTTCAGCCTTCTGCCTTCCGATCACTGGACCCCCTCTCATCCCAATGGCGCAATCCCGGCCGCCTCCCGGCTACGGCCCGCCTGCGCACCACCAGCACCATCAGCAAGGCCCTGCGCAGCCACACATGCACATGGGTTGGCCACAGCAAAGTCACCACCTCCATCACCACCACCACCACCAACACTTCGGACCCCCTGGTGGAGGCTCCATTGGGCGCGGTGGCGGCGGAGGACCCGGCGGCGCTCGCAACGGATTGCTTGGAATTCGACCCGACGACGATGAGGACGTCATGCGGTCGAACGAAATCATCCGACAGTACCAGCGCGAGCAGCAGCAGCAGCAAGAGCAAGAAGGCGTCGCGGCCGATGCGGACGAGGACCTCGACGACGATTTCGCGGGAGGAGGGGCCGTGAATGGCGACGGACCGCAACCGGAGGGAGCACCCAGAGAAATGGTCCTCCGGTGTCTCGAATGCAGCTTTTTTTGCCGATCGAACAACCAAATGGCCCGGCACATCAGTCTGACCATGCACTGCGTCCGAAAATGCGATCATTGCACCGTGCGTCTGGTGTGCTTCACCTTCGCGCAAGGCGTGAACAAGTTCTTAGGCCGGGCTCGAAAGGACCGATGCCTCGCGGAGGCGTTCACCGTCGACACGCCCGAGCACCATCGGGAGTTCTCCGGTCACGACAACTTCCCCTTCGCATTTCACAAGGACAGGTTCATCGGGCAGCTGAAGCCCGGTGAAGAGCTACCCCCAGAACGAGCCTCGGTGCCCGCCGCGAACGGCACGGGAACACAGGATCCTCAGTTCATCTGCCCCGACTGTCAGTTCACCGCCGCCACGTGGAGCCAGATGACGAAGCATCTGGACACCACGCACCATGCAAGCTCCGTGTGCGCCAAATGTTCCGTGATCCTGCGGTGCTATGGCTGCGCGCAGCCGCTCCGGCACGAGAAGTTCGCCCAGCACCGATCGTTGACGGGTCCCTTCTACTCGAAGCTTGATTTTGCCATCGGCCATCCCAAGGAGCCCGTCGTGCCGCAGTGGTACTGCGAGATGTGCGATCTGACGTTTATCCACAAGCTTCACATCGCGGAACATCTGATCGATTGTCACAACTGCCGCTTGCCACCCGGGTCATTCAGCTACTACATCGAATGCAAGGACTGCCAGACACGCTTTTCGTCCCTGGGTGCCGCGATTGATCACCGACGAGAGAAGCTCCACCATGACTTCGAGCTGCCTCCCGAAGCCAGCTTCATCGACGCGTATCAAGTGAAGCACCTTCGACGCTACCCACCTTTGGGGAGCGCCGCTCCCGGCACCACCAAACATGGCGCGATATTCTTTCAATGCCCAGTTTGCTGCCGCATCTTCACCTCGTGGGCACGCCTGGAGCAGCACCTGTTTTCGACGAAGCACTCGCTGCCCTTCTGCCGTGACTGTGGCACCATTCACAAACTGCGGGCGTTGAATGAGGACCACTCATCGCTGCAGGCGTCGCACCGAGCGGTCTGCGGCGCCCAAACCGCGAAGTTGAATTACGAGGTGCTGGTCGACGTCGATGATGCAGAGCTGATGAAGCAAATCGACGACAAGGCGCCCCAGCCGTCCGAGTACGACCCGCACGACGCGGAA
>ERZ1292630.119-Hain-H41-02um-R3-119-length-87299-cov-6_pt1 | contig 15308 bp, 17 predicted proteins | sample MGYA00564408_ERZ1292630 | MGnify/ENA primary metagenome ERZ1292630 (study PRJEB36523, sample SAMEA6512641) | groundwater metagenome | collected 2019-01-08 | study: AquaDiva: Metagenomics assemblies of 32 groundwater samples | reverse complement strand
GGCCTTGTTGCGGGGCCAGCAAGCCTTCGACTTGTGCTTTCATGCCGGGCAAGCTCAACTGGAGTTGTCCTTGCGCAGCTTGTTTCTCGGGCTGGACCGTGAACCGCCCTTGCACATGGGCATCGGCCAGCTGAAGGTCCAGCGACTGAATGTCCCACCCGCGTGCCTGCCATTGGCCTTGCAGGTGCAGCTGGCCCGCCGGCAGACTGGAAGGACGTTGGCCGCTGGTGGGGCTGGCATTCAGATGGGCCAGAAACGACACGGCTGAAGTCGCGCTGGTCTCTGCCTGGATGTCACCTTGCCATGTCGCAGCCGCCAGGGCGGTGTGCAATTGCCGGGCCTGAACGCCTGCGATGTTCAGGCGTCCCGTCCATCCGGCGGCGGTTTGCTGGCCATCGCCCTGCACACGGCCTCCTGCAACGCGTGCATCGAGGTGCTGGATTTGCCATTGCGCATCCTGGTTTTTCAGCTGAACGTTCAGCTGGCTCAAGGGCAGGGCGTGTTGGTTCCAGGGGCCGGGGCTTTGGTTGTTCAGCTCGGCCACAGCGCGCCACGCGGGGCCATCGGGCGTGATGCTGGCTTGACCCGTCAGCGTGGTCTGTGGCGCACCAGGCCACAAGGCGGCCAGGTTCAGTTGTTGCCACTGGGCATTGGCATGGTCCACGGCTTGTTTTTGCCAAGGATGGATTTGCGCCTGCAGCGTCATTTGCATGGGCTTGGCAAGATGCGTCGCATTTTGGGGGTGCAGTTGCGCTTGTGCGTTCAGGCGGGCATCGGGGCCTGAGAGCGTGCCGTCCACCGAAGCGTTGGCCTCCAGCGTCATGGCCGAGGTGCGGAGCGTTGCGGGTATTTGAACTTGCCCTTGCAAGCTGGCTTGCAGCGCCATGGGGGTGGCCGCTTGCAGTTTGGCTTGCAGCGTGTAGCGGCCTTGCGAGACCTCAAACGGTTGCGTGTTCAGGCTGTGTTGGAGGCCGTTGAAATGGTAGTGCCCTTGCAGGCCGGTGGCCTCAAAGCCCGAGGCGCCTGCCATGGCGATGTGGCCCAGTTTCCAGTGCAGATCGATCAGCAGAGGCCATTGCCATGCGCTCAGGGGCTGGGGATCGCTGGCAGGCCCTGCGTCATCCAGGCGCAGCTGTTCGATGGACAGTTGGGTCAGCGGCAACGTGCGCTGCCACAAACGTGACCAGTCCAACTCCAGGGTGATGTGCTGGGCCTGCACTTGCAGGCCTGCTTTTTGCCAATGCAGGTGGGCCAGTTGTCCACCATGGCGCAAGCTGCCGTGCACTTCGGTGGTCTTCAGACGTTGGCCCGCCGGCAGGACCCAGGCGATGCCGTGCAAGGTGCTGCCCAAAGAGCCGGCTGTGCCCGTCCACCACCACAGGCCAGCGAAGGCCAGCACCCAGCTGGTTAGAAAGACCCACAGGCGTCGCCCGCCCTTGCGTGCAGGCGGGGACTGTGGGGCGGTGGGTGTTGGAGGGGTCGTGTTCATCAAAAGACAAAGCCCACACTCAAGTGCAAACGCAGTTTTTGGATGGCTTGGCCATAGGCCAAGTCCATGCGCAAGGGGCCGATGGGGCTGCGCCAGCGGGCGCCCACGCCATAGCCGATCTGGGCTTTCATCTGCTGCAGGTCGTCCGACACCGCACCCGCATCGACAAATACCGCCGTTTCCCAGTCGGTGCGTTGCTGGTTCCAGCGGATGGGGCGCTGCCACTCGACACTGCCGGTGGCCAGATACCGTCCTGCGGCAACCGCACCATTGCTCTGCACCACCCCAATGCTGGAGGTGGCATAGCCGCGTACGCTGTTGTCGCCGCCCGCCACAAACAATTGGGTGGTGGGCAGGCCGGTGGTGTCACGGCTGATGACGCTGCCCATTTCGGCACGCAAAGCCAGGCGGCCCGATGCGCGCCCCAGGGGCTGCAACAACATGCCGCGCGCCAGCCAGCGCGTGAAGGGTTCGCGCTGCGCGCCCAGGCTCATGCCCGCGCCCAGCTCCAGGCTGCCGCCCAGGCCTTGCGTGGGGAAGGGAAGGCTGTCAAAGCGCCGCCAGGTCCAGGCGTAGTTGCCGCTGATGGCTTCGCGTTGGCCGGACCAAGAGCCGCTGCTGTTCGATGCATCGAATTGCGCGTAATACGAGCGGTCTGTTCTTTCTTCGTGCTGGGTGCGGCCATAGCGCCAGCGCTGGCTGTTGACTGCATAGCCCTCAAACTGCTGGTGTTCCAGCTGGGATGAGCCGTTCCAGCGCCACAGATTGGCATCGGGTGGGGCCAGCATGTCCAGGCTCCAGGTCTGCAAGTTTTTATCGACCGACAGTTTGGTCACGGCGCGCCAGTCCAGGCCTGGCACACGGTGCTGGGTGTACTCGGCGGTCAGGCGCGGCCCACTGTCGCTGCGAATGCCCAAACCCAGCACCCATTTCTGGCGCAGGGCTTCTTTCAATTCCACCTTGACGGGCATGGCGTCGACCGGGCCTTCGGTATCCAGTGAGACGAAAACGGCGTCGTAAAAACCACTGACCACCAAGCGTTGCTGGGCCAGCAAAAGCTCGTTTTGTTGGTAAATGTCACCCGGGGTCAAATGCGCCAGGCGTTCGACTTGTTCGGTGCTGTAACGCTCGGCGCCGGTGATGACCAGGGGGCCGATTTTGACCAAGGGGCCAGAGTCGATGGTCAGAGACAGTTGAACCTGGTTGCTGGGTGCATCCACACGGGCTTGGCTGTGCACGATGCGGGCCTGAGGATAGCGCTCGGCCTGCACTTGTTGCAGTGCTTTGGACTTGGCCTGTTGCCATTGGACTTGGCTGAAATCCTGTCCTTTGGGCAAGCCCCAGTCGGCGATCACCTGCTCGCGTTGTCGGGTCGTTTCTGGGCGTTGCGCCATGTCGCCTTGCCATTGGATCTGCACTTGTGTGATGCGCGCGGTCGGTCCTGCCGTGACATCCAGATCCACGCTGCGTCGGTACGCGGCAGATGGCGCTGTGCCCAGCTTCCAGCGCAGCTGGGGGTTGAAGTACCCCAGTGTGGCCAGCAAGTCGCGGGCTTGAACATCGGCATCGCGCAGCAGTTTGGCCATTTCCTGGTCGTCCAAGTCCGACAGGTTTTTGTAGCGCTGCAGTTCCAGATGTTGTGCCATCCAGTGGGCAATGTCTTCGTCATCGGCCTGGATGCTGAGCTCAAAAGCCAGTGGTTCGGGTGCAGTCTCTGCGGCGGTTTCATTGGCCATGGCCAGCGGACCCCACAGCGCGCAGGCCAGCAGAAGTGTCTGCAGGCGTGTGGCGCGGCTCACTTGCTCAATAAGCGCATCGCATCTTCCAGCCCCTTGAGGGTCAGAGGAAACATGCGCTGGCTCATCAGCTGTTGGACGATCGCGATGCTCTGGCGGTATTGCCACACGCCTTGCGGCTCGGGGTTGATCCAGGCGTATTTGGGGAAGGTGTGTGTCAGGCGCTGCAACCACTCGGCACCGGCTTCTTCGTTGTTGTATTCCACGCTGCCGCCGGGCTGCAGGATTTCATACGGGCTCATGGTGGCGTCCCCGATGAAGATCAGCTTGTAGTCCTTGTTGTACTTGCGCAGGATGTCCCAGGTTGGGAACTTCTCGGCATAGCGGCGTTTGTTGTTCTTCCACATGAAGTCATAGACGCAGTTGTGGAAGTAGTAAAAGTCCAGGTGCTTGAACTCGGCTTTGACGGCCGAGAACATTTCCTCCACCCGCGCAATGTGCTCGTCCATGGTGCCGCCCACGTCCATGAGCAGCAGCACTTTCACATTGTTGTGCCGCTCGGGCCGCATCAGGATGTCGAGGTAGCCGGCGTTGGCGGCCGTTTTGCGGATGGTGCCGTCCAGGTCAAGCTCGTCGTGTGAGCCCTCGCGCGCAAATCGGCGCAGGCGGCGCAACGCCACCTTGATGTTGCGCGTGCCCAGTTCCTGGCTGTCGTCGTAGTCCTTGTAGGCGCGCTGGTCCCAGACCTTGACGGCGCTCTTGTTGCCGCCTTTGCCGCCGATTCGGATGCCCTGCGGGTTGTAGCCGCCGTTGCCAAAGGGCGAGGTGCCGCCGGTGCCGATCCACTTGTTGCCGCCTTCGTGGCGTTCTTTTTGTTCTTCGAGGCGTTTTTTGAGCGTCTCCATCAACTCGTCCCAGCCCATCTTCTCGATGGCGGCCTTTTGCTCGGGCGTGAGTTCCTTTTGCAGAATTTTATCCAGCCAGTCGAGCGGCACTTCCTTGGTGAAGTCGGTCAGCATCTCGACGCCCTTGAAATAGGCGCCAAAGGCTTTGTCAAACTTGTCGAAATGCTTTTCGTCCTTGACCAGCACGGTGCGCGCCAGGTGGTAGAAGTCGTCCATGCTGCAGGCTTCTGACGCCGGGCCGACCACATTCGCCTGCAAGGCTTCCAGCAGCGTCAGGTACTCGCGCACCGACACAGGCAGCTTGGCGGCGCGCAGGGTGTAGAAAAAATCGATCAGCATGGTTCAGGCCCAGACCAGGATGGCTAGCGTTGTTTATCCAGGGAGTGCAGCAGCTGCGCCTTGACTTCTGGCCATTCGCCCGAGCGCAGGCTGTACATCACGGTGTCGCGGATGGTGCCGTCGCGGCGCAGGGCGTGACCGCGGATCACGCCGTCTTTCTTGGCACCCAAGCGCTCAATCGCAGCTTGCGATGCGAAGTTGAAATTGTCGGTGCGCCAGCCCACCACATGGCAAGCCAAGGTCTCGAAAGCGTGGGTCAGCAAAAGCAATTTGCAGGTGGTGTTGACGTGGCTTCGCTGAACGCTTTTGGCATACCAGGTCCAGCCGATTTCCACGCGTTGGACAGCGGGCACGATGTCGTGGTAGCTGCTGGTGCCCAGCACACGCCCACTGGCCGACTCGATCACCACAAAGGGAAATCGGTGCCCGGCCTCGCGCATGGCCAGTGCGTCTTCGATGTACTGCCGTGTTTTTTCTGGCTCAGGAACCGAGGTGACCCGGATGTTCCAGAGTTCGCCATCGGCAGCGGCTGAGCGCAGTCCGGGCTCGTCTTGCAGCGTCATGGGACGCAGTTCAATGCCACGTGCGGACAGGGTGATGGGGCTCACAAAGCTCATGGAGGTAGCGCTTTTTTAAATTTATTCTGGGGACTGGTCTTTTTGTTTGCGCCAGTACCGTGCCAGGTGCAGCCCACCACCGCCCCCCAGGCCCACCAGCAAGATGCCGCCGATGCTGGCGTTGTCGTAGCCCGCGCTGAAAATACTCCAGCCCAGCAGTTGACCCGCCCAGTAGCCCGCCAGGGCACCGCCGACGAAGCCGATAGCGTCTGAAAGACCTTCGATCAAAGGATTCGGTGTGGACATGTGGCGGTGACTCAGCGGTTGCGCTGGTTCATGAACACCAGTTTTTCAAACAAAGTCACATCCTGCTCGTTCTTGAGCAGGGCGCCGACCAATGGCGGCACTGACACTTTTTGGTCGGCGCTTTGCAGCGCTTCCAAAGGAATATCTTCGGCCACCAGCAGCTTGAGCCAGTCCAGCAGCTCGCTGGTGGACGGCTTTTTCTTCAGGCCGGGCAGGTTGCGCACGTCATAAAAGGTTTTGAGGGCCAGCGCCAACAGGTCTTTTTTGAGCGTGGGGAAGTGCACATCCACGATCTGGCGCATGGTGTCCGCTTCGGGGAATTTGATGTAGTGGAAGAAGCAGCGGCGCAAAAAGGCGTCGGGCAGCTCTTTTTCGTTGTTCGAGGTGATGAACACCAGCGGGCGGGTTTTGGCCTTGATCAGCTGGCGCGTTTCGTAGCAATAAAACTCCATGCGGTCGATTTCGCGCAGCAGGTCGTTCGGGAACTCGATGTCGGCCTTGTCGATCTCATCGATCAGGATGGCCACCGGTGTTTCAGACGTGAAAGCCTGCCAGAGCACACCTTTGACGATGTAGTTTTCGATGTCCTTGACCTTTTCGTCCCCCAGTTGACTGTCGCGCAGGCGGCTCACCGCGTCATATTCGTACAGGCCTTGCTGGGCCTTGGTGGTGGATTTGATGTGCCACTGCAGCAAGGGCAGGCTCAGCGCCTGGGCCACTTCTTCGGCCAGCATGGTTTTGCCGGTGCCCGGCTCGCCCTTCACCAGCAGGGGCCGTTTGAGGGTGATTGCGGCGTTCACGGCCAGCATCAAGTCCTGCGTGGCGACGTAATTTTCGGTACCTTTGAATTTCATGGCGGACAGTTCTCAAAAACAGGAAAGAAGCTTGTCAGGATTATGAGGGCCAGCCCGATATAATCCGCAGTTGATTTTTATCAATCATTTGGATTGTGTAAGCAAAATGAACCAGCTCTTGACCTCAATGTTTGCCTTGGCTGTCGCCTCTGTGACGGCCATCTCCGCCCATGCCCAGGAAATCAAGGGCGATGCCAAAGCCGCAGAACAGAAGATTGCCATGTGCATCGGCTGCCACGGCATCAAAGGCTACCAAGCCAGCTTCCCAGAGGTATACCGCGTACCGATGATCTCTGGCCAGAACGCCAAATACATCACGGCCGCGCTGAATGCCTACAAAAAGGGCGAGCGCAAGCACCCCACCATGCGCGGCATCGCCGACAGCCTGAGCGATCAGGACATGGCTGATTTGGGGGCTTACTACGAGCAACATGGCAAGACCGAAGCCGTGCCTGCCGCCCCCAAGGCGCCGGATGCCAAAGTGGCCGCCTTGCTGCAAAAAGGCGCTTGCGTCTCTTGCCACGGCGACAATTTTTCCAAGCCTGTGGACCCCAGCTACCCCACAATCGCTGGCCAGCATAAAGATTTCGTGTTTGTGGCGCTCAAGTCGTACAAAGTGGAAAACCAGTCCACCTGGGGCCGCAACAACGGCGTGATGGGCGGTATCGCCAAGCAGTTCTCGAATGCCGAACTCAAGGCCTTGGCCGGTTATGTGGCCAGTCTGGACGGCGAACTGAAGGTGGTTCCCCAGTCCAAATTCCGCTGAGCACAGCGAAAACCCCATGAAAAAACCCCGCAATGCGGGGTTTTTTCATGGGGCCGTGATGCCCGGGGCAAGCCCCAGGGCCAGCGATCAGCCCTGGCCGCCGAGCACCTGTTGCAGTTCGCCCGATTCGTACATTTCCATCATGATGTCCGAGCCACCGATGAATTCGCCCTTGATGTAGAGCTGGGGGATGGTGGGCCAGTTGCTGTATTCCTTGATGCCCTGGCGAATTTCTGCGTCGTCCAGCACGTTCACGGTTTTGACGGCTTTGGGGTCCACGCCGCAGGCTTTCAGGATCTGGATGGCCCGACCCGAAAAACCGCACATGGGGAAGCTGGCGCTGCCCTTCATGAACAGGGTGATGTCGTTGCCTTTGACGAGTTCGTCGATGCGTTGCTGGGTGTCGCTCATGGTCTTTGCTCCAAATGGTGCCGTTTTCAATGGGGTTAATTATCCCTCTGATTGAAAGCCTGCTTTTGGGCGAGGGCTGTTGGGCTTGGACGTGGGTCAAGGTGCGCGAACGCCGCCCGTGCAGCGTTCAATCCCCGCCAGATCGCGGCGTGACTGAACCTGCTCAAACCCGGCGCTGCGCAGCAGTTCCTGCACCGGCCCGGCCTGGTCCCAGCCGTGTTCCAGCAGCAACCAGCCCCCCGGCGCCAGTCGGCTCGGGGCCTGGGCAATGATTTGGCGGATATCGTCCAGTCCGTCTGGACCGCTGGTCAGGGCCTGCAAGGGTTCGTGTGTCAGGGCTGCCAGGTGCGGGTCGCCTTCGGCCACATAGGGCGGGTTGGAGACCACCACCTCGAACGGGCCGGGCACCGCGTCCATCCAATGGCTGTGCACAAACTGCACGGCCAGTTGCAGTCGTTGGGCATTGGCCTTGGCCACGCTCAGGGCCCCGTGGCTGGCGTCGACGGCGGTCACCAGACAGCCGGGCCGTTCGTGTTGCAGGGCCAGCGCCACCGCGCCGCTGCCTGTGCCCAGGTCCAGCACGCGTGTCGGTTGGCCCTGCGGCAGCAACTCCAGCGCCCATTCCACCAGGGTTTCGGTGTCGGGGCGGGGGTCCAGCACGCGCGCGTCCACCTGCAGACGCAGACCAAAAAATTCCTTGAAACCCGTGATGTAGGCAATGGGCTCGCCCGCCTGTCGCCGCTGGAACCAGCTGTCCAGCCGTTCGAGCGTGGCGGCGGACAGTTCGTCGCGGTCATGCGCCAGCAGCCAGGCGCGGTCGTGTGTCTCGCGGCCCAACGCGTGCAGGTGCAGCACTTGCGCGTCCATGCGGGCCAGGCCCTGTGTCTGGGCGCGTTGCAGGCTTTGGGCCAGGGTGATGGGGGCATGGGGGTTCATGCCATTCCTCCGATTTCCAGCTCGGCCAGTTGCTCGGCCTGCCGGGCCGCTTGCAGTGCGCCGATCACATCTTGCATATCTCCTTCCATGATGCTGGTCAGCTTGTACAGCGTGAGGTTGATGCGGTGGTCGGTGCAGCGGCCCTGTGGGAAGTTGTAGGTGCGGATGCGGTCGGAGCGGTCGCCGCTGCCGATCAGGCCCTTGCGCAGGGCGGCGTCCTTGGCGGCGCGTTCGCTGCGCTCTTTTTCTTCGATGCGGGCGGCCAACACCTGCAGTGCCTTGGCCTTGTTGCGGTGCTGTGAGCGGTCGTCCTGGCATTCGGCCACGATGCCGGTGGGAATGTGGGTCACGCGCACGGCCGAATCGGTCTTGTTGATGTGCTGCCCACCCGCACCACTGGCGCGGTAGGTGTCGATGCGCAGGTCGGCCGGGTTGATTTGCACCGCCTTGGCCTCGTCAGGCTCTGCCAGCACGGCCACGGTGCAGGCGCTGGTGTGGATACGGCCTTGCGTTTCGGTGGCGGGCACGCGCTGCACGCGGTGGCCACCCGATTCAAAACGCAATTGGCCAAAGGCGTTGTCGCCTTCGATGCGGAGCACGACTTCCTTGTAGCCGCCCAGCTCGCTGGGCGATTCGGACAGCAATTCGACTTTCCAGGCCTTGTTTTGGGCGTAGCGGGTGTACATGCGCAGCAGGTCGCCCGCAAACAAGGCCGATTCGTCGCCCCCCGTGCCGGCGCGGATTTCCAGGTAGGCCGGTCGCGCATCCTGCGGGTCTTTGGGCAGCAGCATGCGCTGCAACTCGGCGGCCAGTTCGGTCAGCTCGGCTTGCGCCGAGGTGATCTCTTCGCCCGCCATGGCGTGCATCTCGTCGGTCTCGGGCAGCTCGGCCTGCATTTGGCGGGCTTCGGCCAGGTCGGCACTGCGCTGTTGGTAGCGGGCGTAGCGACCGGCCACCGCGCTCACCTCGGCGTGCTCGCGGGAGAGCTTCATGAACTGCGTCATGTCGGCCATGATGTCTTGGCGCGAGAGCAAAAAGTCCAGCTCGGCCAGGCGCTCGGCGTAGCGTTCGAGTTGTTGGATGAGGAAAGGTTTCATGCGGTGGGCGTTTTTTGCAGGTCGGAGCTTGGGTTCCGAGGTCCGTCATTTGTCATGTGTCGGAGCTGAAGCTCCGACCTGCGAGGTCAGGGCCTACGCCAACGCTAACGCTCGTGCCGCAAAAACAGGCGTTGCACCGTCTGCATGGTTTGCTCGCGGTGGGCCGGGTCGGCGCTGCGCAACTCGGCCAGCGCACCATGCAGCATTTTTTGGGTCAGGCCTTTGGCCAGGACTTCGAGGACCGCTTCGGGGTCATCGCCTTTGGCCAGCAGTTTGCGGGCGCGCACCAGTTCTGTTTCGCGCCATTGGTCGGCCTGTTGGTGCAGTTGCTGGATCAGCGGCACCGTGTCGCGTTGCACCAACCAATGGCTGAAACTTTGCACCCCGGCGTCGATGATGACTTCGGCATCGGCCACCGCTGCCTGGCGCTGGGCTTGCCCTGCTTGCACCACGCTGGCCAGGTCATCGACGGTGTACAGATAAACGTCTTCGAGCGCTTTGACTTCCGGTTCAATGTCGCGCGGCACGGCCAGATCGACCATGAACATGGGCCGGTGCTTGCGTTTTTTCAAGGCCCGTTCGACCGCGCCCAGCCCGATCAGGGGCAGTGTGCTGGCGGTGCAGCTGATGACGGCGTCAAACTCGTGCAGGCGTTCAGGCAGGTCGGCCAGGCGCATGACTTCGGCACCAAAACGGCTGGCCAGCTTTTCCCCGCGCTCCAGTGAGCGGTTGGCGATCGCCATCCCTTTTGGCTGGCGCGCCGCAAAGTGGGTGACCACCAACTCGATCATCTCCCCCGCGCCGACAAACAGCACCTTGATGTCCTGCAGGTCTTCAAACAGCTGGCTGGCCAGGCGCACCGAGGCGGCCGCCATGCTGATGGAGTGGGCACCGATTTCGGTGGCCGTGCGCACTTCTTTGGCCACCGCAAAGCTGCGCTGAAACAGTTGGTTGAGGGTGCTGCCCAAAGCGCCGGCTTGTTCGGCCGCACGCACGGCGTCTTTCAGTTGGCCCAGAATCTGGGCTTCACCCAGCACCATCGAGTCGAGCCCGCTGGCCACCCGAAAGGCGTGCCTGGCGGCTTCGTTGCCTTCCAGCAAATAGGTGTGCGACTGGAGCTCTTGGGGCGATACCCCGCCGGCTTCGGCCAACCAGCGCAAGGTGTCTGCGGTGGCCGCCTGGTCGGCCGCACAGTAAATTTCGGTGCGGTTGCAGGTGGACAAAATGGCCGCTTCGGGCGTCTGATCGGTGCGCCGGGCCAGATCGCTGCGCAACCCCTGCAAAGTGGGGGCCAGCTGGTCCAAGGCGAAGGCAAACCGGCCGCGCAGATCCAGCGGCGCAGTGTTGTGATACAAGCCCAGGGTCCAAACAGCCATGCACCGATTATAGAAACCCCTCCTTGGGGCCGTTTCGGGCGGTTGACTGGCGGGCTTTCGGTGCACAATGGCCGGGGTTTCTGGTGCACCTTTGTTTTGCTCACGCCCCCTTCAAGTCCCATGACGGTCTGGTTATTGGTTCTCCATTTGTTCAATTTCGTGTTGCCAGCGCTGGCTTTGGCGCTGATGATGCCTTGGGCTGGGCGTTGGGTCATCGGTGCCGGAGGCTTGCCGATCAAGCGGCGCATGCTGGTTCATGCCGTGGCCGGTGTGCTGGTGTTGGTCGCGGGCCTTGTGCTGCACGGCAACGATGGAAAAATGAGCACGTACATGGCCTTGGTCCTGGTGGCCGCCACGGCCGAGTGGGCCATGCACCGGGGCTGGAAACAAAAATGAATGCACGGGCGCAGCCCCGCAGCTGGTGACAAAAATGATCCGCTCAGACTCAACGACACCTTCAGGGCTAAGGCAAGACCCCAGGCTCAAGCACCGTGGTTGACCCTCTCCAATCAAACGCTGCTGCAACGAGGCCTCGCCCATTACTCAAGCGCGCGCCTTGGGTACGCACCAGTAAGTCGGGTGAATAAAAGGCGGACAGGTCGTCGTCGATCAGGTAGCGCAGGCGCGCAAAAGTATGGAGCTTTGCAGGCCTTGCGAGATAAGGGGGGCGTTGAATCGGGTGTTGAGCGCCTGCGAATGAGGCGACGTCAGTTTTGACTACAGTTGTGGTTATTCATGAAAGGCACACCATGGCCACCGTTTCCATGCGCATTGACGAGTCTTTGGTCGGTGCAGCCCGTTTGGCTGCCAAGGCGGAATGTCGTACCGTGCAAGGGCAGGTCGAGTTCTGGGCCAAAGTGGGACGCGCCGCCCTGGATAACCCCGATTTGCCTGCATCTTTCATTGCCGAAAGCCTGACGAGTCTGGCCGAACCGCGAGAAGACAGCGCATCATTTGTCCCACGCAGCCATGCCAGCTTGTAGGCATGAGCTGGCAGGTGCAGCAAATGCGGCGCTTTGCCCGCGTATACAAATAACTGACCCAGGCCAGCCTGATCGCTGATACCGATGCCGCTGTGGCGACAGTGGCTCAAAACCCTGACGTGGGTGAACGCAAAAAAGGCGATCTGGGCCAACTGTGGGTGCACAAGTTTCGCAGCCAAGGCCAGCTGTACCTGCTGGGTTACACCCGAGAAGACACCATTCGCCTGATCTATTTGGAAGCCTTGGGGCCGCATGAGAATTTCTACAGAGATTTGAAGCGCTGAAGGGGGGGCATGGCCGGCCGTGAACGTCAGAGGGATGTGATTACCTCGGCTTCAAAACCAAACACATCGATGACGCGCAAGCACACCTTGCATGGCGCCGCGTGACTGGAGTGGCAGAAACAGCTCCGAGAAAATAGGCACCTTCTGTGCCTACCTTCAATCATCCAGGGCTGAACAAGTCCACTCGGTCGGTGATGATGCCATCGGTGCCCAGGGCCAGCAGGTGCTGGGCGGCCCATTCGTCGTTGACGGTGTAGCTCAGGCACTTGAGGTCTGCGCCGTGCACGCGGGCCACGGTGGCGGCGTCCCACAGCGCGTAGTTGGCGACCACGGCCACACATTGGAGTTCCAGCGCTTTTTCGAACCAGCCGCTCCACAGCGTGTCTATCAGCAGGCCGCGTGGCAATTCGGGAGCGGTCGCTTGTGCTGCCGCCAGCGCATCGGGGTTGAACGAGGTCAGCAAGGGGGGAACTTCGGACCCTGCCCACAGACGGGCGGCCAGGCGTGCCACGGCTTCGCCCGTGGCCTCTTCGGTGCCCGGGGTGGGTTTGATTTCGATGTTGAGCAGATACCGGTTGGCCAGGCAAAACCGGGTCAGGGCCTCCAGGGTGGGCAGCGGCTCGCCCGCAAAGGCGCGTGAATGCCAGCCGCCTGCGTCCAGTTGCGACAGCGCATGCCAAGGCTGCTCGCCGCCGACGCCGTGGCCGTTCGTGGTGCGCTCCAGCGTGCTGTCGTGCATCAAAAACACCACGCCGTCGGCACTGAGCTTGGCGTCGCATTCGAACATGCGGTAGCCGTGCGCGGCCCCGAGCCGGAAGGCGGCGAGGGTGTTTTCGGGGGCGAGCTTGCCAGCGCCCCGGTGAGCGATCCAGCGCGGGTAGGGCCAGTGTTTCATGTGACGAAGTTCAAGCGATGCGTTTTTGCGTGCCTGCGTCAAACCAGTGCACGCGGTCGGCGCGGGGCGTGGCGCAGAAGGTGCTGCCTGGCTGCGGCGCAGGCAGCGATTCGTCCAGCCGCAGGGTCAGGGTCTCTTGGCCCAGACGGGCGTGTACCAAGCGCTCGGCGCCCAGCAGTTCCACCGTGTCCACCGTCAGCGTCCACCCGCCAGAGCCGGTGATGTCCAGGTGCTCGGGCCGGATGCCGAAAATCCGGCCTTCGGGCGTGCCGGGGGCGTGGCGCAGCAAGTTCATGGGTGGCGAGCCAATGAAGCTGGCGACAAAGGTGCTGGCAGGGCGGTTGTAAACCTCTTCGGGCGTGCCAAATTGCTCCATGTGGCCACTGTTCATCACGATCATGCGTTGGGCCAGGGTCATGGCCTCCACCTGGTCGTGCGTGACAAACAGGCTGGTGATGCCCAACTCGCGGTGCAGCTTTTGAATCTCGAGCCGGGTCTGCGCACGCAGTTTGGCGTCGAGGTTGGACAGGGGCTCGTCAAACAAAAACACCTGCGGCTGGCGCACGATGGCGCGTCCCATGGCCACGCGCTGGCGCTGGCCGCCCGACAGCTCGCGTGGCTTGCGCTGCAGCAAGTGGCTCAACTCGAGGATGCCTGCCGCCTTGTCCACACGGGCCTTGATTTCTTCCAGAGGGCGTTTGGCGATCTTCAGGCCATAGGCCATGTTGTCAAAGACGCTCATGTGCGGGTAGAGCGCGTAGTTTTGGAACACCATGGCGATGTCGCGTTCAGCGGGCTCCAAGTCGTTGACCACGCGAGGACCGATCGAGATGGTGCCGCCCGAGATGTCTTCCAGGCCCGCCACCATGCGCAGCAAGGTGGACTTGCCGCAGCCCGACGGCCCGACGATGACGACGAACTCGCCGTCGACAATGCTGGCGTTCAGGTCGTGGATGACGGTGTTGGCCTTGGCGCCAGCGCCATAGGTTTTGAGGATGTGGGACAGGGTGATGGAGGCCATGTGTATTTATTTTTCGGTATCAACCAGGCCCTTGACGAACCATTTTTGCATCAGGACAACGACCAGTGCCGGGGGCAGCATGGCCAAAATGGCGGCAGCCATGACCACGTTCCATTCGGTCCAGGACTCGCCCGAAATCAGGCGCTTGATGCCGAGTACGACGGGGTACATGTCTTCGTTGGTGGTGACCAAAAGCGGCCACAGGTACTGGTTCCAGCCATAGATGAACTGGATGACGAACAACGCCGCGATGTTGGTGGCCGACAGGGGCAGCAGCACGTCCTTTAAAAAGCGCATGGGCCCGGCACCGTCCATGCGGGCGGCCTCTACCAGTTCGTCGGGGATGGTCAGGAAAAACTGCCGGAACAAAAAGGTGGCCGTGGCCGAGGCGATCAGTGGCACCGTCAAGCCCGCAAAACTGTTGAGCAGGCCCAGTCCGGCGACCACTTCGTAGGTGGGGCTGATGCGCACCTCCACGGGCAGCATCAGGGTGACAAAAATCGTCCAGAACACCAGATTGCGCAGCGGAAAACGGAAGTACACGATGGCAAAAGCCGACAGCAGCGAGATGGCGATCTTGCCGATGGAGATGATGAGCGCGCTGACCAGGCTGATCTTCATCATGGGCAGCATGGCGGGCAATGGGCTGCCTTGCGAGTTGTCGCCACCCAGCAAGGTGAGTTGGTAGGTCTCCCAGAAGTGGCTGCCCGGCAGCATGGACATGGGCACACTTTGGTTGATCTGTTGCGCGGTCTGGGTGGAGCCCACAAAGGTCAGGTACAGCGGAAAAGCCACCACAGCCACCCCGATCAACAAGATCAGGTGCCGCAGGATTTGAAGGCCAGGACGTCGTTCGATCATCTCAATATTGCACTTTCTTTTCCACAAAGCGGAACTGGACCACGGTGAGCGCCACCACGATGCACATCAGCACCACCGACTGTGCGGCCGAACTGCCCATGTCCAGCGCCTTGAAGCCGTCGTAATAGACCTTGTAGACCAGGATCGCGGTGTCTTTGCCAGGGCCGCCGTGGGTGGTGGCGTCCACGATGGCGAAGGTGTCAAAGAAGGCATAGACGATGTTGATCACCAACAAAAAGAAAGTGGTGGGTGACAAGAGCGGGAACACGATGGTCCAAAAGCGTCGCCAGGGGCTGGCCCCGTCGATGGCTGCGGCCTCGATCAGTGATTTGGGAATGGACTGCAAACCCGCCAGGAAGAACAGGAAGTTGTAGGAAATTTGCTTCCAGACCGCCGCCATCACGATCAGGGCCATGGCGTGGTCGGGGTTCAGCAGGTGGTTCCAGTCCACACCCAGGGCGCGCAGGGCATAGGACACCACCCCCATGGGTG
>ERZ1292630.2967-Hain-H41-02um-R3-2967-length-15317-cov-8_pt1 | contig 15317 bp, 1 predicted proteins | sample MGYA00564408_ERZ1292630 | MGnify/ENA primary metagenome ERZ1292630 (study PRJEB36523, sample SAMEA6512641) | groundwater metagenome | collected 2019-01-08 | study: AquaDiva: Metagenomics assemblies of 32 groundwater samples | reverse complement strand
ATCCCGCCGCCGCACCGGCCGCCGAGCCCGTCAAGTCGGCCGAGCCTGCCGCTGCGCCGGCCGCCAAGCCCGCCGATCCCGCCGCCGCACCGGCCGCCGAGCCCAAGTCGGCCGAGCCTGCCGCTGCACCGGCCGCGGAGCCCGCCAAGACCGCTGAACCCGCCGCGGCGCATTCCTTGTAACACGGTTGACTTGACGTGTGCGCCGGATTTGCCGTGTCGTCGCGAGCGCTTGTAGTCAGTCGCTGTTCATTCCACTTTTCTTCTTCTCTCTTTATCTCTCTTTTTCGCGTCAACGATCCACGAGCGACTACCTTTGCCTCTCTATGTGTACATTTGTTCCGCCGTGCCCACCATCGCGGCGCGATTTTCATGTTTTCACACTTTTCAGTGCTTTCCCACGTCGGTCGGTCAGCAGCCGCTGCCCTTGCCGGTCCCCGACACAGCGCGGCACGTTTTTATTTTTGCTTAGTGAAACGTGTGTCAACAGGGGACTGTTTCCAGGCACCGGGGGAGGAGTTGTTGGTCCGACCGTTAGCGACTTGAAAGCGAAATGGCAAGACCGATTGTCGTCCCACCCGTGTCGTCACCTACGACTGGAGGCACGGCGGCAACAATGACGCATGAAGCCCTCGCGACGACGTTGCGCAGCTACTACACGAATCTCGAACGTTTCCCCGTGTACCATCACTTCCTTCCGCGGTGTGGCTTTGATCCAGATGGCATCATCGTGGTGATTCCCGCGGCACAGCCTTCTTCGACGCTGTCGCAGGCACCGAAAGTGAAAAGCCGTGATCCTCCGGCGTCTAGCACGGAGGACGCACCGCCGCGTCCCATCATAAGTGCGGAAGCCGCAAGGAGCATCGTTTTCTTTCCCGTGCAGTGCACCGCGGACATTCTTAACGGGCATGGCACCATGCACGGGGGCGTCGCCGCCTTCATGATCGATTCCTACACGTCGATGCATCTCACCAGCAGCGGTCTTGTTGGCCAGCAGCCGCACGTGACGGTGAACTTAAATACCGAGTATTTGAAACCGGTTGCGCTTGGGACACCGTCGTTGTATGTCATGACCCGGATCGTGAAGGCGGGCAGAACGCTCGCGTTCTTGGAGGCCGCCGTGGTGCAGGCGACATTTCCTTCAGGCCCCACCGCCGATCGATGCGGGGAAGCGGAAAAGGGACGTTCCGACGCGGACGGTCTTCCGAAGAGCAGGAGGAGGAGGAAACCCCTCACCCCAGCGCTATCAACGTACATGTTGACAGACATCTTTGTGAAGGCGACGCATGTTAAGGCGGTGCTCGCGGTTAAGGGGCGCTACGGCCCGTCGTCGCCCCCGCTGCTTCCGACGGCGGCGGCTGCGGCATCGTCCCCAGAATCGTCGGTTCCATCCTTCGTCGTCAGTCGATCGAATCTTTAATGATTTTTTATCGGAATGAACGTTTGCTGCCAACAACGTATCGATGGGTGCCGTGGGCAACCAGTCCATAACAAACGAGAGTTCACTTTGTCCCAATGTTGGAACTGGAAGAACCGTTTTCAGCAACACAGTTCGTTTTTCTCCCTATTTTTTCTATCGATCTTTTTTGTTTCTTTTGTTCATACACATTTCCCCCCTTTCACCGGAACTCGTCGACATCAAATGTCGACAAACGAAGCCATCGCATCGGAGTCGGACTCTGACGGCGCTAAGCAATCGTCTACATCCGCAGTTCCCCCTCCGCTACCGCGGTACGCGCCGCTCTCCACAACGGCCCAAATTCCTTTATCTCCATCGGCGACGACCTCTCACCATTCCATCCAATGTAGACGACGCGACGACAGCAGCGTCGCCTCAACACCAATGAGCGCCGTGGACAGCAACAGTGGCTCCGCGCCCGGTTCCATTGTGGGTGGCGTTTTTTCGACGGTCGCAACGCAGTTGAATGCTGAGAAGGGTACCGCACTCGTGTTGGGGTACGCCGCCACCTCCGCGACTCCTCCACCTGTGCCGGCGGTCAACACGCCGCTGCCAAAGCAGTTCACGTCGGTTCACAGCCCTCTTCAACGCTTGCAAATACATGCACCCCTGCGGTCGGAAACCGGTCGCGCCGTGTTGCGCGATATTTCTGTGCTCGCCCTTGGACTCGACGGATGGCGTCGAGAGCAAAAGATTCTGCGGCATCGGCGTAATCCTGGACTCGATGAGCTGTACCAACTGCTCATGTGGGCACGTGAAGAAATTCTCGTCTCGTCCGCGAACAATTCATCGGCGACAATAACGACAAGTCAAATTAATGGAGGGAATGCGCTCGCAGGTGCCATGGTTCTCAGCGGCACCTCGACAACCTGGGGCCGCGGCGGAGGGGCAGGTGCGTTGAGCCACGTTGCCAGCGACATGTCCACCTTCGGATCCGGCGGTCCTTCCTCGCCTCGTCACCAGAGTGCGGCCATTGCCCTGACAGGAAAATCGCAACTCTCCGTCGACGAGTTTCGTGACGCGATTGACTCAGGCAACGACCCATCGGTCTACGATGGCACGTGGTCCGCGGCCGACTCCGCGGCGTTTTCCAACAACTTCGCGGGCCATCGCCTCATGAGCCCCGTCGTTTCGGCCGCCAGCCTGGCCATGTCCGGAGAAAAGCTATCCACCCCGACGTCGAATCTGCCGCTGAACAAGTCGTCTTCCTTTCGTAGTCGCACGCGAGGAGGCCATCGCACGAGCAGCGTGTTTTTCGAAAGCATTCAAGACGCGGTGATCGCACTCCGAAGCAGTCAGTTTCGAAGCGCCTTAGATGTGCTGCATCCTTTGCTCCGAGACGGCGCCGGCATCGCGGACGTAGTCACACCCTTGCCCTTAGACCACCGGTACTTCCCGTTGTCGTTTCACCGTACGAGGAGCTCGGCGCTCCCGGATGGGATGTACGCCCGAGGGGCTCACCGAGGCGCGCTGGTCGTGTGGAATGGCGCCGCGATTGAGTCGCGCGCTCGGCGCTACAGTGCCGCCAAGTACGCCCACGTGAAAGGTGTCTCACTAGCCGCCGCGGGCGTTGCGCGCATCTCTTCGGCTTCTGCGACTTCCGTTCCGGACAGCAAGGCACCCATGACGATTGTGGCTCAGCTAGATCGCCTACGACCCGTGGCCAACGAACGCGCGACCATCTTTGCAAAGGGTCGTGTGCCCTCCTCGGAAGACGACGACTCGAGCATCCCGATCGTCGACACGAGTAACAGCAGCAGCGGAAGTCGCCACAGTACCACGGCACCCCGCCGTCGCCACACCGCCTCGGCCACCGCTGACAATGTCGATCGGGCGCCGGCGCGAGGTTGCCGGGTGGTGGGCGAAAGTCCGCTCCATGTTCACGTCGACGGGCACCTGATCCCCTCCACCTGCGTGAGGATTGCGCATCAAATCAGCCCAGGTGTGGACTTCTTGCCCCTTCCGATCGTCGCCTGCCATGCTGCTGGTGCTGAAAAGGTACGAGTCGTCCGCCGCACAACCACCTCCGGCCGCCAGCCTTCTGCTTCATCAATCGAGACTGATGGCATCGCCGCGACGGAAAAATCGACGGCCCCGCCCCCACCACCGCCCCCCATGGCTTTTCTGCTGAACCACGCCACCGGGCAGTCTTACCTCGAATTGATTCAACCTATTCGCGGCGGCATGGAGCGCTTCGCCTTTGCCGCTAGTGGCAACAATAGCTCGACAGAGGCTGACGCGTCGTCGCCCGTCACACGCCACGGGCGGCGTCGGGTCGTAGGCCCGCGAGTGACCGACTTGTTTCTGTCGGTTCCCTTTCAGATGGCGCATTGTCACGTGCACGACGATATGCACCGCAATGCGTGGATCAGTAAGTGGACGACGAGTGCCAACCGCAGCGGCTGTGGCTGGATAGAAGCGGAGCTCCCCACGTGGGGCTCGTTGCGCCGTCGGTTGCGCGGGTTGGTCACGACCCACCGAAGCGATACTGGTCGCGAGCTGGTGCGGATGCGCGACGATCTGCAGCGGAAGTGGAAAGGAGGCGGCATCGCCTGCTTGTCACCCAACGCGAACGCTCGGTCCACCGCGATACTTTTTGGCTCGCGACACCCGACGTTGTTCCGTTCCTATGTCGATGTTCGCGTGCGATTGGCGACGTCGAGTGCGGCATACTTGTTCGACGGCGCCGGCACCGCTCCATTTTTGACCGTGCGCATCCATCTTTTGGACTCGGTCGCGTCGCTGCGTCAAAAGATCATCGAAGCGGCGAGGGCCAAGTCAAGCTATGATATGCTTGCCGAAGGGAAGTGGAGCTTCACCGAGTTCAACCCTCCGGCGATTTCGATGTTGCGTGATCTCTTGCACGACTTCCAAACTTACTACAACGCCACGTCTCATTGCAAGTACGAGGGAGCCATGGCGAAGGACGTGATGTACGCCTACCGAGAGCATCAGGTCTTAGCCGCAAAGTTGGAGCCGGAACTCTGGCATTTTAACGCCAGAGTCGAAAACATGATTACGGTGGCCGAAATCCTTCCCCGCATCCGCCTTCCTAGGGCCACAGCGGTGACGGCGGCCGACGAAAACGACGAGGACGAAGTCGACCCCTCCGCCCGAAAGCCGACCACCGCGCACGCAAATCCGACTCAGCCGTCATCACCCGGCAACAGCAATAACTCGACGACGACGACCGCCTCTTCTTTCTTTCGCGACCAATGGTGCCCTTCGCTGCCGTTTCTCATGCAGCAAGCCGGCAACGCCGACATCGCGGCCTACCCGCTCCACGTCCTGGGACAAACGCAGCGCGCGTGGACGGGCTGGACTGTTCAACGCCTGCGAACGTTTTCCTACCCGGTCATGCAAGCTATTTTAGTGCAACTCGATCGCCTGGAACATTTCCGCGTGAACCGGTTTTCCATGCGTCCGCCGAGTGAGTGCAGTATTTCAACGTTGCGACTCTCGTGGAAGACTGTCATCCAGTCGCTCATTTGGGAAGCGCGGCGCCGTCAGTGCGCGGCGGCCCATGATGTGTACGTCACCAAGCTGAATGACATTCTCGCAAAACTGCAAGCCGCCGAAGCGATGTCCGGCGTTTTGGAAACAACAAGCGATGAAGACACACAGGAGAAGGAAAGCGGTGATGGTCGCTCATCGTCATCGCCGAGCGCCACGGTGCCGTCTTCACCAGGCACGGCGCCGCCTACGGTCAACGGCAATGGTAATCGGCTGAGCAGCTGCGGGGCTCCGAAGGCGACGGCCAGGTCTTTTGACGCCGCGGAACATTTGCGGCCCGCGGAAATGCACAAGTATCTGCGTTTGGGCCGACGTTGTCTCTCTCGAGGCGTCGTGATTCCCGAAGTGACCATTCAGATGCACGTCAAATGCCTTTCCGAAAAACAAAGCGTCGAACAAGACGCACGTGACCTGGCCGTGTCTGAGTCGCGCACCATGCTGAATCGCGCGTTTCAAGACTGGCTGGACACGTCGAAGGGCAGCCGCAGCGCCGCTGCCGCCGCCAAACGGGCGCAAATCGGCACCGGCGAAACGGTGCCACCATTGTTGCCCTCTTCGGTGCTAGACATCGCGATTCCGCCGCCCGCGCTTCCAACTCCTCTTAGCCGGTCCGCCTTGATGACTCCGTTGACGCCATCTCACGTGGCCTCAACCTTGTCGCCTGGTGGCCGAAGTGGCGCGGCTGCTTCTCAAGACCGCGGGAGAAGCCCCCCGCAACAACAACATCCCGCCGAGGAGCCATCGTCCTCGCCTCACATGACGGACGGGGCGGCAGGCAACTCGGTCGGACTATGCGCCGCCGCATCGTCGTCCACTTATCGATCAGCGTGTGACACGGTGAAGTCGAGCGACGGTGCAGCAGCAAGCGTGACCGTCGTGGCGGAATTGGATGTACTGTCGGAGTGGGCCACATTGCGCCGGGTGTCAAACGCGGTGTTCGTGCGTGCCGCGGCGACACTGTGTGAAGACCCTATGGTGGCAGCATCGCCCGGTGTCATCGCAGGATTCGTCCCGCGGCGCGTGCTCGTGATGGCCGCGCCTTCACCACCACCCCGTGTGATTCACGTGCTTCGCCGCGTCGCGGCTCGAGCGATTGCGGCTGTGTTCCCCAGGCCGTGGTTCGAGCTCATGGAGCACGCCCTTCATGCCAAGACGATCACCTCGCAGAAAATCAACATCTCGCCCGCGCAGGTGGTGTTCCCGCCGAACTATCGATTAGACCGACTGCGAACGGCCAGCGGAGGCGTCATGGGGGGCGGTGGTGGCGGTGCGTTTCCGCTCTCTCCGACGTCCACGTTGAACTCACGAGGGCCGTCAACCACGACGTTTGAATTCCGAAACACGGCGAATACGTCGTCGACGATGTTAACGCACGCTGCGGCCCATCGCAGCGCCATGCAATGTCTCTTCATCGCGACGTCCGCCACCGTGTCGAAATGTGGATCGCAACCCAATCTCCTCCTCACACCGGCGACGAAAGCGGTCGTCGTGGATGAAGAGCCGCGACGGCAGCTCTCGTCTCAGGTTCAGGCCGAATTATCTCTCCAGTCGGGCCTTTGTTCATGTCACTTCGAGGCCATATCCTTCGAAGGCGCGTCGCCGCATCCCTTTTCCCATGGGAAACCATCAACTGCTTCTACCGCGGCAGCAGCACTCCCCGCGTGTCTTGCAGCGTGCAAAAGTGGCGGATGCGCCGGCTGCCTGATGTGTCCGGAGGAGCTCCCTTGTGACGTCGTGCAGGCCGCCGTCGAACTACATCGGTTCCTGCGAGTGATCGAAGATGTGACAAAGTATCCCGACGTCGTGCCCAGGAATGCGCTCCTGGCGAGTGCCACCAGCAGTTCGGATTCCGCTCCATCAGCGTCGTCCGCTTCCGTAGCCCCGGCCGTGGGAGGGGGCAGCCGAACCGCTGGGACAGGTCCTTCGAAATCCACCACCATCAGCAGGGGCGGTAGCGGCCTCAAGTTGGTGCGGGATATTCCTAGCTGTGGCTCACTGCAAGAAGTGGTGACCGGCGAGTTCGCCTCAGATGTTCAGTGGCTGTTGGTCATCGAAGAAGCCGTCGAAACGGCCACGACGCTTCGCAACTACTGGCGGCAAATGGGTGTCGCGGTGGTTCGTTGTACTCCCCCGGCCGCAGCGTCTGCGTCGGGTCCGGTCCGCTCTCTTCTCACGGGCAGCGTAGCGTCCTCTTCGGCGAAAGCAGGCGGCTGGGGAGGTGACGAAGGGGGTAGGCGCACCTCAGCCGCAGCCACGGAAGACATCTTCTCCCTGGCGGGTGTCAAGGTCATCGATGACGCGACGCCGTTGGAAGCCGATGCGCCGTTGCTGCGCGTGTCGGAAGCGGCTCCGGCCGACTTTTCCTTTGATCTCGCGATGAGTGGTGGTGGATCGACTAGGTCCGTGGCGGCCGGCGCCGCCGCAGCGGAACGCGCGGCCGGTTTTCCACAAACATCCGACATGGCATCCAACGCCAACATGGCCATGATAGACGCGATGCGATCCTCGTCGCGTGGTGGCCTTTTTGTGGGAGGGAGTCCGACCACGAAAGCGGCCTCGCAGCTCGCATCCACTCGTCAATATCTCCCAGTCTCATCGGCATTTCAGCGCCCCATGCCGCCTGTGGCCGCCGGGTTCTTAAAACGTCTCTGGGAGTCCCTCACCATCAGCAGTAGTCCTTGCCTGGATTTGCGCCCCGGGGACCGACTTGCGAGTTTTACATCCCTTCACCAGTCGTGTCTCATGGACGCGCCATTGACGGCGTTTCTGCTCGTCGCGATGGGCGCCGATGCGCACGCGCTCGATGATGTCGGCCGGACGCCGCTCCACCTCGCGGTTGAGAGCGGCTGCATGGCGTGCGCCCAGATTATCGTCGAAGGCGCCCATCGTAAGTACGACGTTCTCCGCTTCGTGTTGAGCCGAACGGATTTGTTTCCTCCCGTGGCGACCAACCGGGTCGACGACCGAGAAATTGCCATCGAGCGCTGGCGGGAGTCGTGCCTGGCGTCGGTCGATATGATCCGGCCAGTGGCACTCCTTTGCCGGGCGGCCAGTGATAGTCGCCACGGGGCGCTCGTCGCCTCCCGCGTCGCGCTTGCAAACGACGCGGCCGCGTTGCCGGCGACGTTTCTCACGACTCCCGTCGGCCGCGCCGTCGCGCTGCGAAAATGGCCAATGCTCGAGTGGTTACTATGGACGTCCATCGCATACACCTCGCGATGCTCATCGCTGCTGGCCCAAGCTAGTGTCGGTGCGGCGGAGCAAGCGCGACAAGCGTTGCTCGAGGCAGACACGGCGGCGGTCACTAGTGGAGCCGCTTTCCTCAGGTCATATGACTCGGCAAAGGCGAAGGTGACTTCTCCGGCGTTGTCTGCCGCTCGTCGCGAAAGCCTCGTCACCGCCAGCCTGTGCACGGCCACCTGGTACCGATGCCAAGCCGAGGATACGCTGGAGGGTGCATTGTCCGAGCGATCCGACCTCGAAGAAGAAAACGAAGAAGGCGGCGGGGGCAATCGTCGGTCGGCCGTTGCCGTCGATCAAGGAAACAGCTCTTCGACAAACGTCACATCTTTTCTTGAGGTTTGTCTTAGGCGTTTGATTTTCCCACCCGAATTGAGAACCTACTTTCGTCGTATGTATCCCGCGGACTCGCTCGTCGACGGCGGCGAAGCCAACCTTCTCGCAATCGCGCTTCGACCAGACTTACGAATCTACTGCCTTCGCCGGACGCGCGTCGGCACCCGCCGTGACTCGTTGCTGATGCACGCCGTTGTCGCATGCAACGTCGCGTTCGATGAGCTAAAGAGGCGGGGTGTTTCGATCGTGTCGGGAGAGCAGCGAGATGCAGGAACGCTGACTGGGCATAGGCTCAACGTTGAGACCGACCTCGAGGCTGCGGCGTGGCACCGTGCCAACCAGCCGCTTGCGTCATCCTTGCGCTTGTTGGATTGGCTGTTAGAGTTAGTCTCCAGAGACAGGCGCGCGTTGTACGGCGGCAAATCTGGATGCGATCCCGCGCAACCCGGCGAGGGACTCGCCGCGACCGCGCAAAGGCCAACCCCATCGTCGTCTCGGGACACGCGGACCACTCTGAAGGCCGCGACTGATCGGTTGACGATCCATCGCCGCGAACGTTCATGTCATCCCCTGTTGCAACAAAACGTGGAGGGCAGCACGGTGTTCCACGTCGCGGCAGCGCACGCCTTCTCCGCAACGCACGTGCTGCCGCGCTTGTACGCGTGCGCAGCCAACGCGGCGGCCACGTCGGCGACCACCCCTTTCGACGCCGTCGCGAGCTTGCGAGACGATTGCGGACGAACGTTCGTCATGTCCTTGTTGCGGAATCATCATTTAGTCGCCGCCGCGAATAGCAGCCACTCAAATCATGATTGGCGGCGCTCACCGGTGCGGGCATCGTCTTCGCCGTCGGACCGAAGCCCCCCTCCCTCACGGAGCCGATCGCCAGCTCAGCAACCACCGACTGCGGGTCGTGGGAGCCCCCCGTTGATCAACGGCATGACGCCGAGAGGAGGAGGGGAGCCGCCGCAGCCGTATCGCCACTCCGCGGCCACCAGTAGCAGCGTCTTTCAGTCGACCTTCGACGATGCCATGCAGCGGCTACGCGCGTTTTCGGCGGCGGGACGGCAGCACCTTACCACCGGGGCCTCCATAGGTGCGTCGTCAGCTGCGTCGTCGTCGTTGACCGCAGCTGCTGCGTCGCTCCCTTCCAGTCCCTTGCCGCCGTCTCCGCAGTCCCCGCCCCCACCATTGTTCGTCAGGGTGCTTCCCGATGGTCGACTCCTCGCTGTCTTGACGGACGGAGGCACCACCGACCCTCTGCCACCAGCCTCCCACGACCGGGCGTCGCAGCGTAGCCCTCCGACTCACGCCGTCGGAGGTGGTCGCTCGCCTGACTGCGCGGCGAGTAGCAGTTCGGCGTCGTGGTTGTTCTCCCCTGCGTGCCTTTCGCTGCAGGACATCGAGGGCAACGCCGGGTTGCACTTACTGGCGTTGCGTGGCAGTCACACGTGGCTGCGCGCGGCCTTGAGCGAATGCAGTCATCTGCCGGAAAAAGCCATGACCGCGCTCGCCACCATGCGCAATGCAGACGGCGATACGCCTCTGGCGTCATGCATTCGAATTCAGTTTGTTCCTGGCATCCATTTGGTGCTGAACAGCCATCCCGTTTTCGCACGTGCCTCCATAGAGGCGCGCGTCTCCCTGGATCGCACGCCCCTGCTCTTCGCCGTTCACGTCACCATTTCCCGGCGGTTCCTCGAACGCGATGTCGACAATCAGCGGATGGACGTCGAGAATGAGCGTCCACATTGTGACGCCAGACTGCGCCGTAACGTCATTCGCGCTTTGCTCGCCATGGATGACGAAGGGGCAGCGTTGTCGGCCGCCCTTCAGCAGCACGGCCGCGGGCACGGCGACGACCACACGCGGCAGCAGCTCCCTCCGCTACCGTCTTCACCGGGTCAAGAGACGACGGCGGCGAATAGCCATTCAGCCGGTCTACGTGCCACGTTGCCCCGGGGTGAGGCCCAATCGCTGTTTAATGCCGTGTCAGGACCTTTCCTGGAAACGCCATTGCTCGCCGCGGTTCGGCATGGCCCGTCGGCGTGGCACGTCGCGTCGCTGTTGCTCTCGTTCGGTGCGCGCCCGGACATCGCCGACGTCACGGGCGCCACTTGCTTGGACCTCGCGGTCCGCCGTCAGGACGACGACTCCTTGGTGACCTTGCTCCTGGCGAACGATACCGAGCCGATGAGAAATAGCTGGTGCCGGCTGCGAACGATCATCACAGGCGGCGGCGCCGCGTCCAGAAATCCCGCGATTATCGGCGATGTGCTGCAACGCGCAGACATCGACATGTTCTCGTTGGTGTCGACCAAGCGGGTGTCATGGTTTCCCTTTGCAGTCGACCGCCACGGCAACCTTTCAGCCGCGTCGTCGTCAAGCCGTCGATCGTATGGGGGATCTCCTCCGTCGCCGTACGTCCCGATCGGCGGCGGCGGCGGCGCGAGTTCGTCCTCATTTAGCGGCAGCGCGGTGCAAGCGGCGGCGGCGAAGCTGACTTGCTGGATCGGCGATGAACTCGTTTGCGCAGCGGCGGCCGCGGGAAATGTGCCACTATTGATCGACCTAATTCGCCGCGGTGGCGCACGTAGCCAGGAAGCGACAAACGAGAACCGATCGCCCCTGACGTTACTTCTGAAATGCTGCTGTTTTGGCATCGACGGCCGCTCGCGGCCGCCGATGATGGTGGAACCAACCGCCAACAACACCATCATGACACACGACGCCTCGTCCTCCTCCGTGTTTTCGTCGAGTGCCTATGCCCGTGCCGTCACTGTCGGAGGTGCGACGAATCCGACGAGTATCAGTAATACCACGACGAACATGAACGCGTCGACATCGAACAATAAACTGTCCGGTCGGTTTAGTTCATCGTCGTCCAGCGACCAGAAACTGGCAGCGTCGATCCGGAGTAGGAACGGCAGTATCCTGCTGACACATGGTGGTGCGGCTGCCCTTTCGCAGCCGCAACGAGCGGCACCCTGGAGACAGCACGACGTCCGGCCCTACGACAGCAAGGCGCTCCTGCACACGGCGGTCACCCTCATGGTCCAATGTGGCTTTGGCATTTGCAAGTCCGCGCTCGTGTACGCGCTGATGGCCGACCTCCCCGATGTGGCCCAGTTACTGTGGACGTCGTCACCGTTCCGGATGGACATGACGCTGAGGTGCGGCATGACGGGCAAGACCGCCATTCATGTCGCGTGCGAACGCGTCGTGTGGCGTAACGAAGATCCGCAACGCTTCTTCAAGCCGTTCATGACGTTTCGCGGCGCGGACCCCACCATTCGAGACCACAGTGGTATGGACATCTTGCGCTTCGGCGCCATGCACCAGCAGCCGCTCCTTGTCGCGGCGGCGCTCATGACCGGCAAGTACGCCATCGCGCCGAGCCAAGAGCTGCCGTTCGCCCCGTATGACGTCACCTGTCGGCAGCCATCGATGTCGATTAATACAGGTGGTGTCTCCAACGCAACGGCGACGACGACGACGACGCTCCACCGCAGCAATGATAGTTCACTGAACAGTCTGACGGGGGGAGGGGGGACTCGGACGACGGATCGAAACACTCTTGCCGAGGTCCTTCGTGAATCGTGGAGTGGTGGGTCGTCGCCCGCGCCAGAGAAACTGGCGGTGTCCTCGAGTGATCATCTTACGGCCGCGTGGCACGGAGAGCGGCGGCGTCTCATCGCTAAAATGTACTCCTATCGAATCTTGAAGTCGCTTTGGATGTGCATCCCGCCCCATCCGTCGCGCGGTCAACGGACAGCCAACGGTTGTCAACGTCCCTCGGCGCCGCGCCGCGGCGGCGCAGCACAACAACAACGCCAAGATCACGCTCCCGCGACGTGGCGCAGGGGCCGTCAGGTGGCTCGCCATGGAGAACGTCACGCGACCGTGACACCACCCCCACCGGACACCCGTACGCCATCGGCGCCGTCGCTGACATCACAGCGCCGATCGCAGTCAGTACCCTCGCCGCTTCCGACGTCAACGGCGACCGACAAGACGCTCGCTGGCGTCGCACAGACGCAATATGGATCGTTGCGCGGGCAGTCGTTGCCTGCCAATTCGATGCACTACGGCTCGATGGCCAGCGTCGCGGGTGGCGGTGGCGGGAATTTAAACACGATTCAGTTCTATCATCAGCATCCGGTTCTTGGTCCCTCCATCAGCCCGCTGGCGTTGCTGCGGCAAGCGCAAACGGTATTACAGTGCATGGGTGGAGGGTCTTCACGCGAGCCGCAGCAGCATCGGGGACTGACAACGACCACGACGACGATAGCCATCAGTCCAACCGCTGCCGCCGCCGACGATGCTCCTCCTGCGACCGGTGCGGGCAGCGACCGATGGCAAGAAGAAGTCGCCAGCGCGGATCTCACCGATGCGACGAATGGTTGCTTGTCGCAGCTGACGGGGCGTCGCACTCGCAGAGCACTATCGGTGGCACTTTTCGCACCTCCCCGTCGCATCGAGCACCCAACGGCGACATGCGCGCCGCAGTCGTCGAACTCAACGGCGGCCACGCATGGCAATCCCCTGGCCTCGTCGGACGCTCATGAGACCGTGGTGGCACCCCTCTGCTCCCGAGTACCTTCGCCGGCAGCTAGAGCAAACCTGAAATTGCTTCCCTCCGCATTTGTGGCGGGGCTGAGATCATTGCTCGCGCAGCATCCGCCTGCCTTCCCTGGTTCGGCTGGGGATGTCATATCCCTTCCGGGAGCACAAGGTCGTCGCGCGGTGTCCATCTCGCCGGCCCCCATCCCTGGCATGGCGTCACCCGCATCGTTCTCCAGTCGCAGCGATCCTTCAGGTACCAACGTTGCCAGCTATGCAGCCGCCGTGCGAGCATGCCTTGCGCAACCGCAGTATAACGCCGCGCTATGGATGCGACGCCTCGTGAGCCGCATCGCGTATCGCACGTCGCCGCGCGCGTCGATGGCGGCGTCCACTGGTCGCCGACAGCCACTTGCGGGGGGAGCGGGAGGAATGGACGCATCTCGAAGGTCGTCGATGCTGGACTTACGTTGGGCTGCCTCGATGACGGGCGGCTGCTTTACGGTACCGGGAAGCGCCACGGACCTTCTGATGGGGAGCGGGAGTTCGGTGCACTTCGCGGGTAACTATTCGTCCACGGTTGGTCCCAACGCGGCGGTCCCCGAGGAGGGACCAAGGGCGATCTCATCGCCACCCACCACCACGGGGACGGATGCGGCAACAGTGGCGTCGTCTGCGGCGGCATTTTCTGGTCGGCCTCGACGCGAGTCCGTTGGCTTTGCGCCTTCCCCTCGACCCGCTGGCGCACTGGTTCGTCCCGCCGCACTGTCCCCCACGGAAGTGTTTCAGGTGGACGCTGGCGCCGCGGCGGCGGCCGACGCCCCGATCGTGCTCAGTCGGGCGGGCTCCATGACGTCCGTGATCGGCGGCGGAGGGTGTCCTCCCTCCATCTTACGCAAGTCAGCCGTGCCGGCGGCGGTGTCCGCGGCGCCTCGCATCGGGAGCTGGACGAGCGCACAGACGGTCGCTTTCCTACTCTCGCGAGCACACCTTCCTTTTACCGTGGTGCTCGTAGAAGCCGTGAGGTATCAGCGGGGCGATGTGGTCGCGGTCGTCACGGACCTTTTGGGCACGACCGTCATCGACAACCACTTGGGATCCACTCGTCTACCTGTGTTACTACCAGCGGCTGCCGGGTCGTCCGCCCTTTCGACGACCACCGTCGCTGATGACCCGGTGATGAGCGGCGCCGCGAGCGTGTCTACATGGCTGCCGGTATCCACCTTACTATCTTACGACGCTGTGATGCACCGCTCCGTGGTCGCAACGGCTTCGAGGGCGAGCGACGGACCGGCTGTGAAGACCATGGCGGCGGCGCAGCGGAGCTCCATGGCCGCCTCCCCTCTCATGCCCACTCTCGAAGCCGCGGTCGATAACGCCTCGATGACATCCAATCCTCGTGCCACTGGCACTCGAGGGTTCCGCGGCGCGGGCGTCGTCCAGAAGCCGAACGCCTACAGTCTCACCAATACGATATCGATGACGGCGCCCCCCGCTGAGATCTCCGCGCGGCGGCGTTACTCGTTGCTGTTGGTGGCGTTCACCCATCTCGTCCCACTTGGGACGCTCTTCCAGCCCGCTTCGGTGGCCGTGGGAGCTAGCGGCGGTGCCGGAGTCGCATCCCAAACGTCCTCCGCCCGGCCGGCGCCAACGTGCGATATTCTGGAGCTTTGCAAGCGAGTCGCCTTCAACGCCGCGACCACTAGCCCCGAGTCGAAGCGATGCTTGCTTGACGCGGCCGTCACGGCTGTGGCTCGCGCCGACCGTCGCGCGGTGAAAGTGCTGTGCGATTTGTTGGACAGTGACCTGTCGACATCGCTTCGCGTCGTGCAATTGGCTACGCTGACGGGCGGAGGTGCTGGAGGAGCGCCGACGCCCCGGAAAAAGAGTAAGACCAGCGGGGCGAGTCGCTACACTCCATCCATGGCCTTGTCGCAGCACCCTGTCGCCTTCCCTCCGTACGCGTTATCGCCGCTGATCATACACGAGTTGCTGCTCGGTCCTCAGGGTGGCCGAACGGCCGCACCGCCCCCGTCGTCGACAACGTCCCCAAGAGCGACGAGTCCTTCCCACCGAGCCGCCAGTCAAAATAGCAACAACAACCACAGCGGCTCGCCGAGTGCCAATGCGGCGGCCGCCACCGTGGAGCAACTCGTGGCCGCGATTCGTGCGCACGCCTGTGGATACGCGACGACGCCGCCTAACTG
>ERZ1292630.2966-Hain-H41-02um-R3-2966-length-15322-cov-14_pt1 | contig 15322 bp, 5 predicted proteins | sample MGYA00564408_ERZ1292630 | MGnify/ENA primary metagenome ERZ1292630 (study PRJEB36523, sample SAMEA6512641) | groundwater metagenome | collected 2019-01-08 | study: AquaDiva: Metagenomics assemblies of 32 groundwater samples | reverse complement strand
TTCCTTTTAAGCGACTTGAGGCGTCAAGGAGAGTCGGGTTAACTTCCTTCTGCGTTTCGAGAGCCCAAGCGTGATATGTGTTCGTAATAGACTGCAGGAAGGGACCATGCTCTGGGAGGATGCAGACGATGATCTTGGAAACTGTGGGAATCCTCTCTTTCACAGCATGTCAAGGAGGAGAAAGCGTGTGAATGTTGAATGCCCCCGGGCTCATCAAACGAGAGGGATTCTGGTAATGACATGAAAGGGACCAAGGAGAGAGGGGGGAAATATCGGCACTTGGAGAGGCAGACTATCGCCGTTTGTTGTCGGCGTCAATATCGTGTGAGGAGCCTTCGAAGAATATCGTCATGAAGCCACAGCGGGGGGAAGAGAAACATCGGGCGGGGGGCGGCGGGGGGAGGGAGGCATTCGCAATAAGTGCGCCGAGGAAGACCGACGATGACACCGATGAGGAAGGAAGACAGAAACGAGGGTGAGTCATTGGACTTCTCTCCACATGATGAAATGAAAGAGGGATGAAACGAAAACGAGGGGAGGCGAGAGAAGAGAGAGTTGTTTGACTTCTCAGTTCCATTCACTTGTTGACCGCCATTTTGGTCAAAAAAAAAAAACCGGGTGTCACATGGGGGCGCTTGGGGATTCCACACGCTTCCGTTGTGGAGGGGGCGGACCTTCGCTCCGGTGTTCGACAAATATCACACAATGCGAGTATCAAAAAAAAAGTGGGAGGCAAAGCAATTCAGTCTTTACAAACGGTCTGTGTTACCATGAGAGGGGTGCGTCCCGGATGGCGGTGGAGATGGGGCTACTACTGGCCCAGGAGCTCCGCGAACGAGGCCAAGAACGCTGGAGAAGTGCACCGCCGCGGCGACAGACGTAAAGTGCCGACGGCGTTCGAGGGCGACGACGAAGGACGACGGCAGCGCCCCTCTTGTCGCTGATGATGCCTCCAAATCGTCAACGGGATCGTGGGGGCTTGATACGCCGTGGACATCCGGCGGTGGTTCCGTTGCGTCCCACTGGACGTTCCCTTCGCCGTCGTCGACATTCGTCGCTGTGCGTTCACCACGACAAGGTGGATCATGATGACGGTGGTTGATGTGTGCGACGAGGACTCTCCGATGCCGCCGTGCGGCCGCTCTGTTGACGGCGTTGTCGGCGTTGTGACCTCCCTCCTCATATTCGGCTCCGCCTTCTTCGCCACCGTGACCCACCCCTAGAAGGATGGATGATGATGGCGACGAGGGCCTGACGCCCATCAGCATCGTGTGGGTCGGCGCGAATGCGTCTCGTCGCTCCGATGCGCTGGCATCGTCGTCGTTGGCACAAGGACGGGGGTTCACCCCTTTCGCATCTGCCGTCTCTCCGTGTGATCGAAAGCCACTTCTTCTCGTCGGCAAGTGGGCCCTTGGAGATGCCGCGTCGCCACTGCGCTGCAATCGGCGAAGCACGGACAACGTCGCATCGAGGGCACTGTGTCCTCTGCGCATCGATGAGGTTGCTACCTTTACATCATCCCCACGCACAGTCGTAGTCGAGGTGGCCTGCTGTCGCTTGCTGCCGTCGGCGTCGGCGTCGTCCAAAGACGACACGGGGGGATGCAGCGGCGACCACCAGGAAGTCACCACCGCGTCCATTTGCACGAAGCCGTAGGCGGCGGTATGAGACGTCGCTCCAACAGGATAACGATGGCACTGTTGGGTGTCATGATGATCGCCCGTTTGGCACACGATAAATGGGTCGCTCGTCGCCGTTCCTTGACTAATGCGCTGAAGCGCAACTGTTTCGCCAAGAAATTGCACGGTGGAAACGGCAGCCGAGATCACCGCCAAATACAGAAGCGTGTCGACCAGATACGACTGCGTGACAGCCGCGGCAAAGCGCCTGTTGGCGGCATGGATGCAAAGCAACCCCGTGTCGAGGCACATCGCGGCCCCAAGAGCGTTGTCCAGAAGGAACCGGTATGGTCTGGCGACGACGAGCATCAGGGCGAAGAGCCACAGGAACGCCGCCAGGACGTAGAACAACACCTCACAATCCACGCCGTTGATGGCGGGCACGGGCGCGATGAGAGCGGCCGCCACGAGCGCCTTGACGGCCTCGGCAGAGGCCAAGTACCGCCCGACCTCCCATCGGAACGAACTGTAGGCAGGGGACCAACGAGCGTTGAAGGGATGCTTCGGGGGCCAGTAGCCGCGCGGCAGCAATCCGGCGAGGACGATCGCGCCACAGCGCACGGCCATGTCACGACGGCCACCACGTGGCGTGTGCCCCACCTTCGTGTCACCGGGGCGGCGGCCTTCTGGACTGATCGCAGTAGTATCGCCATTTTCATTCGTCGTCACGAAGGCGCCGCTTAGAAAACGGTACGCTTGGAAGATGGGAATAACTCGGACGGTCACCACCGCGCAAGGAGCAGTCACGGCCGCGGCGCCGTGCGTCGGTGCGCCCTCGTCGTCGTCATCGTCGTCGTGCAGGACCGTTTGGCGTAGGTGACCTGACGTGGGGTCCTGATCGTCGCCGTTTGCGTGAATAACACGTTCGTCGGCGTCAGTGTTTTGCTGTCGGTCGTCGTCATCATCTCGAGAGTGGATGCACTGTGGCGGTCGGTGGTCGTCGTCGTCGGCGTTGCCCTTAGTGGGCTCGTCAAGTCGCGATGCCCCACAACTCGCCTCTGACTTCTCTCTGAACAATCCGACCCTCTGGTTGTCGTGTTGGCGACACGGTTTCACCTCCGTGGTGTCGTCGAGGACATAGCAAGGCCGACTGGGCATTTCGTCTTCGTTGTCGTCATCGGACAAAACTCGGAACGATATCGTCGAGGCCGTTAGGTTTGGGGACGAAGCCGAATTCGACTTGCGGTCCAGCGCGAAGCGGCCGAGGGGCAACGGGCGCGCTGGTTGGTCGGGTAAAGGAAGCCCATCGTCGTCGGCATCGGCATCGGTCGTACGACCGCCGCCTCCGCGGCTACCAGAAAGGGGGTTGTTGACGGCGCTGGTGGTCGTGGCATCGAGTGGGGTCAGCGAGGAGGACTCGACGCTGGTCACCAGCAGGTTGGGGGGGGACCCAGTGGCCGCTTTGAAGGACAACGCTTTGAAGGACAACGCTTTGAAGGACAGGCGGCCTGAGGGTCCCAGTGGGCGCCAATCGGAAGCACTCCCAAATTTCCAGTGATGCCCATCCGTCGGACCTGTCGGCGACGGCTCGGACGCGCGCTCTTGCGCGTGCCAAAGGGGTGTCGGCGAGGTGCTGCCGGTTGTGCCTGGAGAGGGAATCGGCGGGGCCGCGGCAGATGGAGGCACAAGGGGTGATGCGGGAGGAGGGGAGTCTTTCGGCTGCCGTGGGGTGGCGCCGGTGGCAGCCAAAGTTTCCGGCGGAGACCACGAATGTGAGAGAAGCGGCGAAGGCGGCTTCTTCCTCGGCGCTGCAGCGTCCTCCTTCGTCGTTTCTCGGCAAGCGGTAGCAGCCCGCGTAGTCCCTGGCGTTGTCGTGGTTGTCGTGATCATTTCAGGAGCTTGCTGTACTGCACGGAGGGCCGCCCAAGCCACCATGGAGAAGAACAAGAAGGTCCAGAGCAGCGCCAACGCGGCGACGGCGACGTCCGCGGGCCACGAGGCCACATCGTAGATGGCTCGGCTACCCGCAGCCGACGATGTCGCGGCGATCAAGACCTGGATGGCCTCGAAGGCCATCCCCTGGAAGCAAAGCTGCCACACACGAAGCGTCAGTGCCGGAAATCGTGCCTTCGATCCCAATGCAAGCGCGACGTGATCACGAAGTGTCGCCGAGGATGTCACCTCTTCGGACACCTCCTGTTCTCCGATGGTGACCGCAACGGCCTGTGAATCATCATGAGCTTCCTTCGCTTCGAACGACGAAGGTGGTAGCGGAGGTGGAGAAGGGGCCTTCTTTGGTCGCTGGATTCGGTGGCAGCCGATAAGAAGCAAAACGATGAGCCCATGCAGCGACCCGGTCGACACAATCACGACGGCTAGGAAAGCGATGCCACCCGTCGGCCCAGACGTCAGCCGCACTGGGACGGCCGCGTTGACGCCAGTGGTCCGTCGAGAGCGGCAGTTGGACGCCGCAATAAGGCTACCGGTTTGGATGGCAGACGCGGCGGGTCCGCCAGCGACGCTTCCCAGCACGCCGGCCACCACGCCCACGGTGCCGGTCACACCAAGGGTCGTTGGCGACTCCGCGGCCCCGATCGAGGCGCACACCACGAGTCTACCCGCGATGACCGCCCCCGACGTTACGTTCACAAAGGCAACGGGTGCCTTCGTAGTCGTCGAGAACGTCTCGGAAGCACAACGGCAAAGACGGTTCGTCGTCTCATTCCATGCCGGCACGCACCAATCGCGCGCCGGCGCCTCGGGGGCGCTCCCTCGGGTCCCGACATCCGTGGGGATGATGATGAAGCTGTGGTACGGCGCGGGTAAGCACAGCGTCACGTTGACGATCGACCGTAACGAGGGCGCAAGAAGGGGAAATGAAAAGCCTTTGAAACCCTCGACGCACGCCACGGGGAGCGCGCCAAGGACACCACCACCATGAAACGCCGCCCCTTCCTGACGGTGACGATCATCGAGCGGCGACCTTTTTGTGGCGTTCCTCGAGTTCGCCGATCCTCCGTCCGCGTCGTCTAGGGAAATCGCGGTGGTTGTGGTGGTGATGGTCGTCCACGAAGAAGGGAACAACCGGATGCTCGTTTCCGCGCCGCACAGTCGTAGTGTATGCGGCCGAACGGCACAGACGTCGAAGGCGGGCGACCCAATGGCGGAAGGGTGAGCGACCGAGGTGTTCGTCTCAAACGGGGCATAGGGTGGGCACCCGGTGCAACCGTCCTCCGCACTCACGGTCGTCATCGTCGACTCGCACACCGAATCGCAAGTAGCAGGCATGTCAGTGGTTGCGATGCGCAACAGCATGGTAGGCGGCAACGACGACGACGATCCTTCATCGCCGCCGTCCGACGACGCACTCGGTGTCTCCGACGCGTCGTAGACAGCTAGTAGGTCGTCAGCATCGGAGCAGACGGACTCGATGTCGCTGCGGTTGCATGGCGTCGCCGTCACAGATAACGACGACGTCGCGTCCGCCGTGTCCGATGGCTCGTGTCCGAGGAGCGTGGGGCTCCTCCCGTTGGCCATCAGCACGGCGGCGGCGGCGATGCACTGCCGCTGCAGTTGCGATCCCACGTAACGGGGGTTGCGATTCCAGGCGGCCGCCGCGAGGCGTCCCATGTACCTTGCCCAGGGGCAAGATGAAAAGGATGACTCGGTGATCGAAGGGGAGGGATTCGCGTCCTCCTCCTCCTCCTGTTCGCCGGCCGCGGCGTCGATGAGTCCACGAAGATAGGGTCGGAGGCACTCTTGGAGCCGACGGTGGTCACAGGTGTGGTCAGGGGAGCCATCGTGATCAGAAGGCGAAGAAGGCCACGCCTCCGGCCGCCCCGCGGCGCAGCGAGTGAAGCTTGAGATGACTTCGGCCGCCGCGTGGCTGCCAAGGGACTGAGCAGTGTCCGTACAGCAAGAGCCAGCCGTCAACGGTAGGAAGGCATTGGGTATCTCTGTCACGTCGCACCTCACCAATGACACCGCCGTCCGTGACGCAGTGGTGAGAGAGGTCCGTGAATGGGACGCTCGCCGTGTGACGGATGAAGAAAGCCATAAGAAATTAGTCGTTCTCGAGCCCCGTAAGTTCGTCAGGAAAGCGGTCAGTGAGGTAGTGAGCGTCGGTCGAAGAGCGACCGTCGTCGACCTTGGGCTGGCCACGGTGCGCGATCCCAGAAGAGGATTCGTCGCGGTTAGATGGCTGCTTCGCGTGTGCGTAACCGTCGTGGTGGCCGTCGGAGGCGGCGTGATGGTGTGCGTCGCGCGCGTCACGGATGCGGTGGTCGTCGAGGTCGCCACGCGACTGCGCGACAATGTCAGAACCGTCGACGCAGTACGCCGTGTCGCCGTGTAGCTGCCAGTAGCATCGGCGGTGCCGCTGCGTGTTGTCAAGTTCGTTGCAGAGTTGGATCGGGTCACATCTGAGGAAAGCACGGGCGTTTCACTGGTCGTTGGGGGCGACGTGGATGGTGTGAAACTACGGGACGCCATCAAGGAAGTTGTTGTCGTCGCCGAACGCGTCAGGAAGGTCTTCGACGCGCTCGTTGCCGCAGAAAGCGAGGACGTGGCCGACGCCGCCCTTGTCACGGTGGTCGAGTCGCTGCGGGTGGCACTGTGCGGCAACGTTCGAGTGACGCTGTGAGACGCCGTCGGCGGCGACGGAGACGGCGAAACGGTCATGGAGATTCGTGTTGACGTGGCGGTGCGGCTTGGACGCAACGTGACCGACTGAGACCGGGATGCATCCGCGGAGCGTGTCAGGGATCGTGAAGCCGTCGCTGAAGCGGCACTCGGTGAGATGGTCATCGTGCGCCGCAGGCGGAGGCGCTGGACGTTGATCGAGATGCCGATGTACAGCATCGTCGTCGTACCGCCCCCGATGAACAGCGCCTCGCGCACACTGCTCAACAGCCCCAACTCCGTCGTCAGCAGCGTCAGCACGTAGCCGCGCTCGTACTTGCGCAGGCGCGCGAACAGGTCGTCCGACATGAAGAAGATCACCACCGCCGCGCCCGACGACTTCGGGTCCACCGCCAGCCCCGTCACCGACCCCACGTACGTCCCGGACGACGGGCCCGACGTCACGCCGTTGTCCGTCGCGCGCCCCGCGACCGTCGTCACGTCGTACGCCGGCACCGCCATCGCGCGCAGGTACTTCTGGTCCCCGACGTACACCGTCCCGCCCGCGTCACGGCCCACCTGCCGCGGCGCGTTGAACTTCGCCGCCGTGCCCGTCGCGTCCACGTACCCACACGACACCGGCTTCGCACCCGCCGCCGTCAGCGACGTCCCACTCTCCGGCGGGATGCCCCGGATCGCGCAGTTGTCCACCTCCGACCCGTACAGCAGCCCGTCCAGCCCCAGCACCATGCTGTACATCGTCCGGAACCGCGCCGCGCTCGTCGCCGCGTCCACGAACCCTGCCGTGCTCGACCCGAACCGCGACGTCGTCGTCGACGGGTCGTCCGCGTCGAAGTACCGGATGTCGTTCCCGTTCGCCGTGTAGTACAGCCGGTTCAGCGCCGCCACGTAGACCAGCGCGCTCGCGTCCGACGTCTGCGCGCCCGCCGCCGTCGACCACTGCGTCGTCGTCGCGCCCGTCGTGCACCGCCCGATCCGGTCGTTGCCCGCGTCCGCGAACCAGAACTGCTGCGTCCCGTTGCTCTCGAACCCCGACACCGTCGTGAACCCCGCGCCCGTCCCCGTCCCGTACGAGCTGCCGGGCAGCAGCGTGCTGCCCGCGAAGAACGTCAGCTGCTGCGGCGAGAAGTAGCCGGCGAGCGCCCCGAAGCGGCGCTTTGGTGAGCCCGTCGAGGAGGAGTTGACATCCGCCCCGAAGCGGCGCTCCGTGTGTAGCGACGAAGGACCATCGGCGGCGACTGAAGCGGTGGCGGCCACCACCAGCAGCAGCAGCAGGATGCCGACGACGACGCCCAGCCGTGCCGCGACCGCCACGCGCATCACCGTCATCGGCGAGGTGAGGGGGCACGGGGACGCCACGCAGATAGGAACGACTATGCGATGCGACAACCAATGACACACACCATACGCGATCGTGCCCTCCTGCCCGGTCTATCACAGCGCAAGGGTGCACGATGCAGCGCATTCGCCCGAGCGTGGAAGCCAGTGTAGGGAAGCCAAGGTGGTAGCGGAGCCGGGGGGGAGGGGGGGGGAGGTACGCGATGGGACTGCATCGCACAAAAAACGTTTCTCTCGTCAACGCCTCCTATTCGACACAGTGTTACCTTCAGAGAGTGTTAAGGGAGGGGGGATTATCTCTCGGCGCAAAGGGGCGCTCCTGTGAGGGGGGACGACGCGTGTTGAGGGCGGAAGGGGGAGGGGGAAACGCATGGAAAGGAGAGGTGATCTTCCCCAGAGAGAAGGACAAGGGAGCTTCGAGAAGGGAGGAGTTCGGGAGTAGTGGGCGACTGCCGAGTGAGATTCGGCCGCCGCAGCAAGAAGTATGGCCGAAAGAAGAGAGGGCCATAACGACTGGGGGGTTGAAGAGGAGAGAATATGTTTACCTGTGAAGCGGCAACGGCCGGAAGGCGATTACGGCTTGAAACGGAGGGAGGGGGTAGCAAAAGGGAGAGGTTTGGATGGCCCTTGGATCACTGTTCAAATGTGGAAAGCGTCGGTGTCACCTTCCCGCGTCACGCACTCGTCGCCGCAGGAGTCACCCCTTTTCCTCTCGCGCGGTCTGCACCGTGGTAGTAGTGCTCGTCGGTGTGCGGAAGGCGTCCCCCTCGTCGCTGGCGCCGGTGTCCTCAACAAACACGAACGTCATTGTGGGTTCGGATATCGTCCGGGGCACCCCGTCGTCGTTGTCTTCGGCCATGATGGCGGCCAACGACAGCGTCGCTTCCGTTGGTGTCGTCCTCATCGTGGTGCTCATGGTGGCGGTGAACGGCGCGATGGTTCTCGGCGCCTCCTCGTCATCATCGCCCCAATCCATCGTCACCGCGGTGGTGAACGGAGCGGCGGCAGCGACCGGCGGTGAAGGAGGTGGCGGGGGAGGGCCGCCGCGGCCGCGGGCCGTAGGGGAGGACGGTTCTGCAAAGATGAACGCATAGGTGGAGAGCGACGCGGAGGCCGCGACCGCACCACCACCGGGCGCGGCTCCCCCTCGGCTGGCCAGTGGAGGCCGTTTGGTCGACGCGGAGGCGCTGCTGTTTCCGCTACGTTCCAGGGACGAGGATGACGTCAGGGACAGCTTCAGCGCCGGCGGCAGCGACGACCCCGCGCTGTTGGAGGACGCGTCCCCCCCACTGTGTTGTCGCCGTCGCGGTGACGACGACGTTGGGCAAAGCGGCGGAGGATGAAGCGTGGGGAGCCGCGTCGTGGGACCCGCCTCTTCCTCCAACGTCTCGCAACTCTTCGTGACGACGTCCGTCATTTCCTGCTCCAGCAGCGCAACAAAGGGGTTGACTCGGCGTTTGAGAACGCACGTCTCCAGTAACCAATGGCAGGTCGACGCGACCACTGAGACGCCTGCGGTGTAAAGCAGAGCGTCGAGCAGATCGGAAAGCGACACCATAGCGGCGAAGGATGCGTTGGCGGCGTGAATGCACATCAACCCTGTGACGACGCAGAGCGCCGCACCAAGCACATTGTCGATAAGAAACCGGAAAGGTCGCGCGGCGACGAGCATGATGGCGAAGAGCCACACAAAGGCCGCGAGCACGTAATACAGTATCTCACAATCCAGCCAGTTCGTGCTGGGCACGGGCGCGACGAGCGCCGCTGCCACGAGCGCTTTGAAAATCTCCGCGGAGGCGAGGTACCGTCCCACTTCCCACCGAAACGAACTGTACGCAGACGACCAACGAGCGTTGAACGCATGCTCTGTGGGCCAATAGCCACGGGGGAGGAGGCATTCCTTGAGACCGTGCAAGCAGCCGCCGCCGTCGACTGGCGAAGAGACATTGCTGCCGCCACCGTAGATTCTGAAGACGGGTACGATTCGGATGACGCGTTCGTGGCGATGCTCTTTCGCGTCATCCACATCATCCGCGTCGACAACTCTGTCGGCGTCGATATCGACCTCTGTCGGAGAGGAGGAGCATTTCATGTGCGCCGTCGCCGCGCATATCGATTGCAATCGGCGGGCAGCGGGCGACATCAACACGGCATCTTCGGAGAAGAACATGGTCGCACCGTCCCCTCTACTGAACCGAGTAGCAGCCGCCGCCGGCGGTGGTGTCGGCGTTGAGAATGGATACGACCGTCTTTGGGGGCCAGGTAGGTCGTTGATAACGGTCGATCTCGAAGAAAGAATCGCCGGTATGGACGAGGACGAGGAGAGCCTCGTCGCTCTGGCAGCATCCCCTGACGACGCTGCGACTAGCGGCGGAGTGACGGAGAGCGAAACGGTTGACGAGGCCTTTAGGATGGGGGAGTCCTCTTCGGCCTCGTGGACATACAGATGGTGGGGCTGGGTGTGAAGTGGTTGCTGCTGATGCGCGGCGGGTCCGCTGTTGACAGGGAACCAAAGCGGCGGGGATACGCCATCGAGTGGAAGCAGGCCTTCCTCCGCAGGCGGCCTCCGCATGTGTTCCGCGGCAGGTAACGTCGCCGCAGCCGGCGGGAGCGACTCGCCCGCCGCGGGGGGGTTCGTCGGCAGCAATATGGAGCCTTCCGCCACCGCCGTGCATGATGCGCTCAGCATCAACGCCGACGGGAACGCCAATGGTGGGTCCAACGCAGACGCATCCGGAGTTGCAACGAGCAGCGACCGCAACGGTAACGAACGTGCCAAGTCAACTTCCCTCCCTCGTTTGGTATCGCCAACTGTGTTCGGTTCCGCGCCGGATAAGGGTGGCAGCAGCCGCAGCGCCGGAGGGGGGAGCGTCATGGTGGCCGGTCCGGCTCGGTGTTTCGGCGTCGGCAACATTCCGGGAAGTGGTGTGAAAGAGGTGTTCCCGGGAGTCGCGAGAATGAGCTGGCGCAATTGCGATGCCCGCGCCGTCGCGTTTAACGGCGTCGGCGGTAACGGAGAGCCGACGGCAAAATAGTCCACGGCGTCGAGGCGAGGGGAGCGACCCGGTGATGCCTCTACCCTTCTCCCCCTCCCGGGCTCCGGTGGCGGTGAATCATCAGAAGCGGAGGCCATCATGAACGTGCGAACCGCGCCGTCCAGTCGCTGAGACCTTTCTTGCTGAGACGGCTCTTCTGTCAATAGCATCGACGACGGCGGCGGCGGCAGGTGATGGTACACGAGCGGAGGTAGTGTCATCAAGGTCGTATCCGGAGGTGTCATACCCGCGAAGTTCACGCTGGTAACCAAAAACGGGTCGGGTGGGGGCGTCACATGATGGCCCCGCGAAAAGGCTCGGACGCGGTGATCTGGATGGCTCATTCCGGCATTGGATTGCGACAGAGTTTGGCGACGGCAGGGATGACCTCCTCCTCCTGCCGCTGCCGCTGGGTCTGTGGATGGAAAGTCCAACGGGTCCCACTCGGACGGGTCAAACTGGCATAGCTCGGGAGCAGCACCGAGGTCGATAACGGCAATGCCCCCAGGTGGCGGCAACGGCTGTTGGGCGACTCCCAGGCCCTGGAGGGTCGTCGCAGCGCCGCCGCTTTGCGGCTCTGACGTCGGTCGCACGCTTCTGTTCACTTCCGGCAGCTGCAGCGCGGCGCGGCGAGCGGCCCACGCGATCAGCGTGAAGAAGGCAAACGACCACAGCAGCGCCGCGACCGCAGCTGCCACGTCGCCATTGGTCGTGGCGAGGTCGGCTCCCATGGTGGTGCCCACAGCCGCGGCCGTTAGCACTTGGATGGCCTCGTAGGTCATTCCCTGAAAGCACAGTTGCCACGCGCGAAGGGTCCAAGAAGGGAATCGTGCCGTGAGGGACGCAGCAAGAAAACAGTCCGACCACGCCAGCCATGTCACTCCGCCATTGGCAACGCCTTTTCGCCGGCGGCGACAGCACAGACCAACGGTGAAGACCGCGTGAACGGCACCCACCGCGACAATGATGATAGCGAGGAACGCGATGCCGCCGCTCGCACCCAGCTGTGTGAGTCGCACGGGCACCGCGGCGTTCACGCCCCTCGCCCGCCGTGAACGGCAGTTCGACGCGGCGATAATGCTTCCCGCTTGGATGCCGGTTGCCGCCGGGCCGCCCACGACGGTCCCGAGCACGCCGACGACCACTCCCACCGTGCCACCGAGGTCGAGGGATGGCGGTGCCACGGCTGCCAACGAACAGATCACCAGCGTTCCCTCGGTCGACGCCCCGCTAGACGCGTTATGGAAGGCCACTGGGACGCTGATGGCGAGCCCATTGCCGGACGAGGAGCACCGGCATGCGCTCGTTGCGTTCCAGGGCGCCAGGCAGCTGCCACGGCTGCGGCCCACGATGAACGCACCGAAGGCCGCCGGGAGGCACAGCGTGACGTTCGTCACGGTGAGATTCGGACGAAGGAGGGGAAAAGACGCGGCGCGGTGCGACGATGCGCAGCTCACCGATGTGTTGTTGACGTTGGATTGGCGGCGTACGCCATCCGCCGCTGTTTCCTTGATGCGCCACGTCGATGCCATCACGCGAGTGTCGCGGTCGGCCCCGCAGACGCGAAGGGTGTGCGGCCGGGTTGCACAAACGTCGAACCCCGCGGCGCCGATCGCCGTCGGGTGCGCCAGCGGAGTGAACGACTCGAACGGCACGTACGGTGGACAGCTAGAGCAGCCATCCTCAGGGCCGACGGACGACAACACGGGAACCACCGCGGCATCGCAAACGGCATCGCATCGATCCAGTTGCAAGTCGCACTCCATCCTCAACAGAACTGGAGGGGCCGTGGAAGTGTCAAGGAGGCTGGGCGCCGCCCAGTCCCCAAGCGAAGTCGCGGAAGCAGCGGCGTTCACGGCATGGGCACAAAGGAGCGCGATCGTGCCGTTTCTGAGATCGGCCGACGACGAGGAAGTCGCGTTGCACAAAGCCCGCGGCGGCACTGCACTGTCGTCTCGAATCTCAGACGCCATGGCGGTGACCGCCGCTATGCAATGAGTTTGCAGCTCGGCGGCGGCCGCGCCGCCTTGAAGCAACACCGCCGCTCGCGCGATTAGCCGCCGCATGAACGCCGCCCAGGGACAAAGGGGGGGAGACGACGCCTCCGCTGCCGTGCGGGCGCCCACCTGCACCGCGGCGTCGAGCAAGCCAGCCACGTACGGCGTGGCGCAATTCGTCAGCCACTGCTCACAGGTGGTGGTAATTGCGACGGCGGCACGGCAAAGAGAGATGTTTCGCACGGTCTCAGCGGCCTCGGCGGAGCCCAGAGCCGAGTCATTGGCGCAGCAGGAACCTATGGTACGGGGGAGAAACGCATTGGGCCCCGCCTGGCCGGTGGGGGTGCCGTTGATAGGGGGGTCGTCTGGCGTGGTGATGAGAACGTCGCAGTCGTTCGTCGTCTCCGCCGTGCCGTTTGCAACGTACGCTTTCACCGATGACATTGTGGCGCTAAATCTGTCGCCGTCCTTTCGCGTCGTATCGGATGCTTCGGGTCGCTGGGAGGCGGTCGCTGGCTGCGTCGGGGACATCGCGGAAGCCGTTGCTGAGCGATGCGAACGGCTGCGCGCCAGGGTGGAACTTGCCGACGATGAGAGCGTGTTGGATCTCGGCAACCGTTTCGTACCAGTACTCGTTGGAGAGGGTGACAGGCGATCCGTGAGACTCGCGGAGGTGGCAACGGTCCTCGTGGACGTGCGCGTCCGACTCAGCACAGTCGTCGCGGAGGGTGTCACCCGGACCGAACGAGAGGCAGATCCGGGTGATGCCGTGAGGCTCAACGTGGGAGAATGCGTGGCCGACAGGGTAGCGGAAACGCCGGTTCGAGATGCCGTCGAGTCACCTGACAGACTGCCGGACGCCGGAATCGAATACGTGGCCACGCTGTCTGACAACGAGGGGTGTGTCCCGGATCCAGTGGCAGCGCGCTGCGTGAATGAAACGGACGCAGAAGCGGTAACAGACACTGACGCTGTTGTGGACTCGGTGCCGCTGATTGATCTGGACGTTGAAGACGAGCCAGATGGCGAGAACGTGAGCGTAGCCGCGATGGACGCCGTCCAGCTGGTCGATTGCGAGCTCGTCTCGGTGATCGGCGCCGTGATCGAGGAGGACACCTCGCGTGACAACGACTGCGTGGCTGACGCTGTCGACGAAGCGGCACTCGGTGAGATGGTCATCGTGCGCCGCAGGCGGAGGCGCTGGACGTTGATCGAGATGCCGATGTACAGCATCGTCGTCGTACCGCCCCCGATGAACAGCGCCTCGCGCACACTGCTCAACAGCCCCAACTCCGTCGTCAGCAGCGTCAGCACGTAGCCGCGCTCGTACTTGCGCAGGCGCGCGAACAGGTCGTCCGACATGAAGAAGATCACCACCGCCGCGCCCGACGACTTCGGGTCCACCGCCAGCCCCGTCACCGACCCCACGTACGTCCCGGACGACGGGCCCGACGTCACGCCGTTGTCCGTCGCGCGCCCCGCGACCGTCGTCACGTCGTACGCCGGCACCGCCATCGCGCGCAGGTACTTCTGGTCCCCGACGTACACCGTCCCGCCCGCGTCACGGCCCACCTGCCGCGGCGCGTTGAACTTCGCCGCCGTGCCCGTCGCGTCCACGTACCCACACGACACCGGCTTCGCACCCGCCGCCGTCAGCGACGTCCCACTCTCCGGCGGGATGCCCCGGATCGCGCAGTTGTCCACCTCCGACCCGTACAGCAGCCCGTCCAGCCCCAGCACCATGCTGTACATCGTCCGGAACCGCGCCGCGCTCGTCGCCGCGTCCACGAACCCTGCCGTGCTCGACCCGAACCGCGACGTCGTCGTCGACGGGTCGTCCGCGTCGAAGTACCGGATGTCGTTCCCGTTCGCCGTGTAGTACAGCCGGTTCAGCGCCGCCACGTAGACCAGCGCGCTCGCGTCCGACGTCTGCGCGCCCGCCGCCGTCGACCACTGCGTCGTCGTCGCGCCCGTCGTGCACCGCCCGATCCGGTCGTTGCCCGCGTCCGCGAACCAGAACTGCTGCGTCCCGTTGCTCTCGAACCCCGACACCGTCGTGAACCCCGCGCCCGTCCCCGTACCGTACGAGCTGCCGGGCAGGAGCGTGCTGCCCGCGAAGAATGTCAGTTGCTGCGGCGAGAAGTAGCCCGCGAGCGCCCCGAAGCGGCGCTTTGGTGAGCCCATCGAGGAGGAGTTGACATCCGCCGCGCGGATGACCGTCCCATCCACACAGCCGAGGAGGGCGCTGAGTACCACGACAACGACAGAGACTCTCGGCAAAGGACGACGAGGTGCCATACTTGCTTCTGATTGTCTCTCTCTCTCTCTCTGTCGATGTCTCTCTTTCACTCACTCTCTTCCTCCCCGTAAGGATCAGGGCCTTCTTCGCTTCTCTCCCTTGGGGCGAAAGGAGGGGGGGAGGGGAAGGTTTTACATCAGTTTGTCTGAGTACGTCTCAAAGCGTCCTCCCATTTTGGACCCCGTCGTTATGGCCTCATAAAGCGATAGGGAAGTCGCTTTTTTCGATACTAACAACAGCGACTGGCGACGAGCGACGAGTGGAAAGGGCGCGGCTGCGCTGCGTTCACAGGGCCAATGGTAGGGTGCAATCACGAGAGGGAGAGAGAGAAAGAGAGAGAGAGAGAGAGAGAAAGAGAGAGAGAGAGAGAGATCGATACGTTGTCGTCGGCAT